>Ga0172370_10010425_pt1 | contig 10669 bp, 13 predicted proteins | sample LakKiv5m_FD_114538 | JGI IMG/M metagenome (GOLD analysis project Ga0172370, IMG submission 114538) | Freshwater microbial communities from Kabuno Bay, South-Kivu, Congo - kab_022012_11.5m | ecosystem: Environmental > Aquatic > Freshwater > Lake | place: Democratic Republic of the Congo...
CATAAAGTAATTTACTTGTTTTTCTTTCTTTAAATATATCTAATTTTATTTTCTTTAATGGCTCAAATTTTCTGTAACTAACAATTATTATTAAATTTGGTTTGCATTTGAAATTTATTCCTTGATCTCCGACACCTCTTGTAAGAACAATACGCACATAAGCATCTATTAATTTTGATTTTAAATATGCCCTCTTTATTAATTTCCTTAATGAATAGGCAGAACAAGGAACTTTAATTGAGAGTTTTTTTGCAGAATCAAAAAAGCGATTTATAGAATAATTCATACAAAAACATTTTCCATTAAAAATTCTAAATGTGGTAAAAACGCCATCTCCATAAAGTAATCCGTGATCAAGAACACTTATATTATTCTTGAATTTTTCATTAACAAAAATAATTGGTTTCATTTTTAACTAACCCTACTTCCATTCTCCATTGTTTTATCAGGGGAAATCAAACTAACTTTTTTATGATCTTCACTAACAGCAGCTAAAATCATTCCAGAACTTTCAATTCCCCTCATCATACGAGGTTTTAAATTAAAAAAATAAATTATTTTTCTTCCCAAGAGTTCTTTTTTAGAGTAATATTCTTTCAAACCAGCACAAACAATTCTTTCACCAAGTTTACCCACATCTAATTTTAATTTGTAAAGTTTATCTGCTCCTTCAATTTCATCAACAGATTTTATTTCAGCAACTCTCAATTCTAATTTTTCCCAGCTTTGAAAATCTATTTCTTCTTTCCCTTGATTTTCAAGGGGTTCAGAAATGCGATCTTTTTTAGCATTTCTGACATCTGAAAATTCAACAATATTTGCAACCCCCATTATTTCTTCATGTTTTTCAGATTTATTAATTTTTTCTTGTTTTTCCTCTTCAATCTTTTTAAACAAAATTTCTGATTTTTTAATTTTTATTTTATCATTTAAAGGTTTTTTTAATTCTTTTAAATCAATTTCAAATCCAAATTGCTTTGCAATTTTCTCACTTGTATACGGAATAAAAGGCCAAAGCAAGATAGCAACATCTTTAATTGCAATCATCAATTCATAAAGAACTTTTTTATCATGCGTTTCCCAAGGTTTTTTACTTTGAACATACTCATTACATAAATCAATAAAAGCAAATATTTCGTTCAATGCCTTATCTATTTCAAAATTATTCAACTTTTTATTTATAATGAAATAGATTATCTTACTTAAAAAATTTAAATACAAACTCCCATTAGTTACTTCACTTGCTTGGATAATATTTCTTATCTTTACTCTTCCTTCTTCAAAAACATTCAACGTAATTCTCCCAGTTAAATTATCTTTATTAGGAATTTTAGAAGGGATTAATTTTCCAACTAATTCCACATTTTTAGCCATTTTAATTTCAGATTCCATCTCTTTTATTTGAGAGATTTGATTTTTATTAATGATTTCACATTTTTGAATTCCATTTTTTTCAATCAGAGCAGAAACTCTTGAAACAAGATTTCCCAATTTATTTGCAAGCTCGTTATTGTGCCTATTTATCAAAATCTCTTCGGAATAATCAAAATCCTCAAAAACAGATCCTTTTAACAAAGAATATCTCACACTATCACAACCATATTTTTTAATTAATTCAAGAGGAGAAATTACATTTCCTAAACTTTTGCTCATTTTTTTTCCATCTGCGTTTGTTACATAACCATGCACTAAAAGATTTTTAGGAAGTTTATATTTTGCAGACATTAACATTGCTGGCCAAATCACAGAATGAAACCAATTAATACCTTTTCCAACAACGTGCAAATCAGCCGGCCATTTTTTTTCTGCACCAGAAATATAATTAATTAAAGCATCTATCCAAACCCAGATTTTATAATTTTTATCTTCAGGAAAATCAATTCCCCATTCTGCATCTTTTCGAGTAATACAAATGTCCCTTAACTCGCCATTAAGTCTAGATAGAATTTCTTTTTTCTTTGATTCTGGAATAACATATCCTTCAATAAATTTAATTAAATCTTTTTTATACTTACTCAATTTAAAAAAATAGGCTTCTTGTTTGATATATTCTGGTTCTCTATTATGTTCAGGACATTTTCCATCAACAAGATCTTTTTCAGTAATATAAGCTTCACAACCAGAACAATAAAATCCTTCATAACTTCCTTTGTAAATATCTTTATTTGCTAACATTTTTTTAAGAAATTTTTGCACAACCAAAGAATGCTCTTTTGCAGTGGTTCGAATAAATTTGTCATAATTAATATTCAAATCATCACACAATTTTAAAAAAAGTTTTGCATTATTATTTATAAATTCTTTAACACTAACCCCCGCCTTTTGAGCAGCTTGAACATTTTTTTGCGCATTTTCATCAACACCGGTTAGAAAAAAAACATTTTCACCATTTAATTTATGCCACCTTGCTAGAGCATCTGCTAAAACTTTTTCAAACGCGTGACCAATATGCGGAGACGCATTCACATAATCGATTGCAGTAGTGATGTAAAATTTTTTCTTTACCATTTTTGATATTATAATTAAAAAAATCAAAAGAATTATTTAAATATAACTACTCTTCATAAAGATTTACTAAATATTCTTCAAGAGAAGTTCCAGATTTGACTCGATCATATAAATTCGGATCTTTAATAACCGACTTTCCAAAAACTTTTTGAACAGCAGAACTTGCCAAACTCGAAGAACAAACACTATCATAAACTTTACAAAGATATCTAAGTCCACTTTCCTTAACTTTTCCTTCTAGAGTTTGTATCTCTTCAAAACTGAAGTCAATAATTGTTTTATTTTGAATAATATCTAAAATCTTTTTTATTTTTTCTTCTCTAAATTTATCATCTACAATATTAAAATAATATCTAATTTTTTCAGAATCTTCTGGTGAGACTATCCAATTCCACCTCAAGTGTCTACTTTTTTTGAATATTTTTGTCATAAGTTTCAGATATTAAACCAATATTTAAAGATTATTGTGATTAAAATCCATAAACCTTTTAAAACAAAACACCATAACATAAACATGTTCAATAAAAAAAGATGCCCAAGATGTAGAAATAAAACAAGAGAAAGTTTTAACTTTTGTCCTAGTTGTGGGCTTAAACTAAACAGCAATTCAAAAGATTGGGGAATGATTGGAAAAAATGATTATGTAAATCAAGAAGAAAATTTCTTAATGGGTGGAATTGGTTCAGGAATATTAAATAAAATGCTCGCAGGTACAATGAAAATGCTGGAAAAAGAATTAAGTAAAGAAATGATTAAAGAAGAAAAACAGTCCAAAATGCCAAAAACAAAAATAAAATTGATGATAAATGGAAAAGAAGTAAATATAGATGGAACACCGATAAAAAAGAAAACAGAAATAATTGAGGAGAAATTTCCAGAATCATTTTCGCAAAATAAAATTAAACAATTTCATAAATTAGAAAAACAAGAACCAAAAACAAACATAAGAAGAATCGGAGACAGAATAACTTATGAAATGGACGTTCCAGGAGTTGAATCAATTGAAGATGTTTCTATAATAAAATTAGAATCTGGATTAGAAGTAAAAGCGATTTCAAAAAATAAAGCATATTTGAAAAATATTCTAATTCGACTTCCTTTGATAAATTACACTCTTTCTAAGGGAAAATTAGTTTTAGAAATGGATACAAAAGATTAATTAGCAAAACTTATAAATAGCTTTAATATTTCTTTTTTTAATGATCCTGTAGCTCAGTTTGGTTAGAGCGCTGCTCTGATAAGGCAGAGGTCCACAGTTCAAATCTGTGCAGGATCATTTTTATTATGATAAAGAAAAATACAAAGATAATAATTAAAGGTGAAAAAAACAAAAATTTAGATATTCACAAAAGGGGAATCCCCTTAAATCATGAAGCACTTGCAGTAAGTTTATTTGTAGCAATAATCATAACTTTCCAACAATTAGCTATCATAATATTAGATTATTTATTCTTAAAATGGGGTTTATTTTCGATATATTCAAAAATAATTTCATATGCTCTATCTCTTATTGTAATTTTCTATTATTTGAAAAAAACAATAAAAAGTTATGAAAATAGAAGAAAATAAATTTTATTCTTTACCCCAAAAACTCCATTTAAATTAAAGTTAGGACAAGAAAAGCTTTTTAAACCAATTTCATTTGAATAAAACATGGTAAACGGATTTTATCATTATATAAAAGAAGCTTGGAAAAAACCAGATAAAAAAACTCTTAGAGAAAGAATGATTGAATGGAGAAAACAGCCAACATTAATAAAAGTTGATAAACCATTAAGATTAGATCGAGCAAGAAGTTTAGGTTATAAAGCAAAAAAAGGTTTTGTAGTTATAAGAATCAAAGTAAAACGTGGAGGTCACAAAAGAAAAAGACCTAACAAAGGAAGAAGAAGTAAAAGAATGCATATTAATAAAAACCTAAAAATGAGTTATCAATGGATTGCTGAACAAAGAGTTGAAAAAAAATATACTAATTTGGTTGTATTAAATTCATATTTTGTAGGAAAAGATGGAATAAACTATTTTTACGAAGTAATCTGCGTTGATCCTCAAAGACCTGAAATTACAAATGACCCAAATATGAAATGGATTTGTGAAAAACACAACCAAAAAAGAACAATGAAAGGATTGACTTCTGCAGGTAAAAAATCAAGAGGATTAAGATATAAAAGTCCAACAAACAAAATAAGACCAAGTGTGAATGCAGGAAAAGGAAGAGGAAAGTAAAGATTATCTCACCATTCCAAATTTCTTATTTTTTGCAGTTAGATTTATAAAATTATTAAGTCGTTTTTCAAATTCTTGTTTTCCTCTTTTTCTTACTTCGTTAATATAAGAAATTCTTATTTTTTTGTAATATTCTGGAAAATTTTGGAAATTTTCCCAAACCTTTTTATCCTTTTTTAATTCTTTAAGAATATCTGTCGGGATAACAAATGGGTCAAAATCATTTTTATCAGAAAATTTTTCAACTGCTTTCATTCCGTATTTAGTCATTAATTTATTTTTAACCAGTCGTTTTATTCTTTCTTTATTAATTTCAGAAACTGGGCTTGTTGGTCTTCTAGGAGTAAATCTTTGAGCAAATTTTTCCTCATCAATTCCTTTGATAATACTATCTATCCAACCATAACAAAGTGCTTCTTCAACAGCTTCGTTGTAAGAAATTCTTGGTTTTTTAGAAGATTTTTTATAATAAATTAACCAAATTTCTTTTTCTTTATTATAATTTTTAGAAAGCCACGAACGCCAATCTTTTCTATTTATAACATATAATGTTTTTCCTAAATTCATATTCATAAACATCGCTCGAAATTTATAAAATATCCTAATTCTCCAATAATTATTTAAATCGCAATTTATAAAAACTCTATTTCTTAATTAAAAATATGAAACAATTAAAAGGAAGTGAAACAGAAAAAAATCTTTTGAAAGCTTTCGCTGGAGAAAGTCAAGCAAGAAACAAATATACTTATTTCGCATCTGTTGCAAAAAAAGAAGGTTATGAACAAATCTCAGCAATATTTTTAGAAACAGCTGATAACGAAAAAGAACATGCAAAAGTATTTTTCAAACATTTAGAATCTTCTGGAGGAACTCCTTTAGAGATAACTGCAAGTTACCCTGCTGGAAAAATTGGAACAACAGAAGAAAATTTATTAGCTGCTGCAAATGGTGAAAAAGAAGAATGGACAACAATTTACAAAAATTTTGAATCGATGGCTAGAAAAGAGGGATTTAAAGAAATTGCAGATTCCTTCAAAGAAATTGCAGAAGTTGAAGAACAACACGAAAAAAGATACAAAAAACTTCTCGAAAATGTAAAATCCAAAAAGGTATTCAAAAAAGAAAAAGTCGTGAAATGGAAATGCAGAAATTGCGGTTATGTTCATGAAGGAAAAGAAGCTCCAGACGAATGTCCTGCTTGCAAACATCCAAAATCTTATTACGAAGTTTTAGAGGAAAATTATTAGATATAATTAGATTTAATAAAAATTAAATAGTGTAGTGATTTTGATTTTTAATGAATTGGGAAATTAAAGGTATCAAAGCTTTAGGTATAATTTTAATAATTTCAGGGTTATATTGGACTTCTACTTATAAAAAAATTAGAAAAGGTCAAGAACCATTTACAGGTAGAAAGGTAATAGAAACCAACATTAATTATACTTCACAAATTGGAGGAATATCCCCACAATTTTCTTAGGAATTTTAATACTTTTTAACAAAGTGAATTGGTAGATTAATTAGGGTGGGTGGTCGGGGGATTGGTTGGTGGGATTAATTCCGATCACAAATTTTATTAACTATCCTCTTCTAAAATAAAAATAATAAAAATGCCAAAAGTAAATATATGTCAAAGTTGTGGAATGCCTTTAATTAAGGAAGCAGATATAGGAACAAATTCTGATCAAAGTCAAAATGGAGAATATTGCAAATTTTGTTTTCAAAACGGAGAATTTACAAATCAAAATTTGACTAGGGAAGAACAAATTGAAAAAGGAATTGCAATTTCAAAAAAAATGTGGATTCCAGAAGATAAAGCAAGAGAGATAGCAAATAATACTATTCCAAAACTAAAAAGGTGGCAAAAATAAAATGACTCAAAAAAACGAAGTTTACAAATGCGAAATATGCGGAAACATTGTAGAAGTAATCCATGAATCGGGGGGTCAATTAGTCTGCTGTGGACAACCTATGAAATTAATGGAAGAAAATACAACTGAAGCATCTAAAGAAAAACATGTTCCAATAATTAAAGGAAAAAAAGTTTTTGTTGGATTTGTAGAGCACCCCATGGAAGACGTGCATTATATTGAATGGATTGAAGCAACAGACGGAAAACAAATATCAAAGATATTCTTAAAACCGGGAGAAAAACCAGAAGCAGAATTTTCTTTTAAACCAAAATTTGCCAGAGCTTATTGTAATTTACATGGATTATGGAAAAGTAAATAAAAAAAAGAAAAATAAAAAATAAAGATTTGGTTTTAAACGCAAGGCGTTAAACTTCTATAAAATCTTCCTACAGAATTTACACAAAGATATGCATTTCCTGATCCTACAAGCAAAGCACTTTTTATTTCAGTTTTATCTACGGAAAGAACGATTGAGTTATTAATATCACTAGAAATTCTAAAAACCCCATTATTTTTTAAGTAGATATTAAACAATTCAGCATCTGAACTAATATGCCCTCTCTGAATTAATAATGGATAGATTACTTCAGGATTTGACGAAGTAGTAGATGAAATGACAAATTGAGATCCAGGATTACTTTGATTATTAGTACCACTATTATCAACCTGTATATCTGAAACAAATTCTCCCTTAGCATAAATTGCATTAGCACCGTCTATCTTAAAAACAGGGTAAGCACTATAGTATGGATCTGAATAAATCTTAAAAGAATTATTCATCGGCAATTCAAATTCAACACTTTTTTGAAATAATGCTTCATCAACAATTCTTAACGGGCCAGAATTTCCTGCTAAGACATTTGTTTCACAAACGCTGTCAGCATCACAAGAATCCGCTTTTATTGGGGCAGTATTTTGTGGTCTATTCCAATTTATCGCTTCCCCAGTTGTACTAATTTTTCCCAATGCAACAATCGCGACGATTAAAGCTACAACAGCAACGAGAGCAATTAACCAAACAATCCACGAATTTTTTTCTTTCATATTCACACCTCCTTTCAGAGTATATAGATTCAACGAATCTTAAAATTATAGACGAAATATATATATATCTTACGATTTTTCTTTTAAAATGAAATATTCAAAACTCATCGAACTTTACGAAAAAGTTTCCTCAACAACAAAAAGATTGGAAAAAATAAATTTTATATCGGAATTTTTAAGAGAATTAAAAGATGAAGACGCAGATGCAATTTATTTATTAATGGGAGAAATTTATCCAGAATATGATGATAGAAAAATAGGAATTTCTACGCAACTTACAATAAAATCAATTTCAAAAGCAACAGGAATCAATGAAGAAAAGGCCATGCAAGAGTGGAAGAAAATTGGAGACCTCGGAAAAGTAGCAGAAAGTTTTACAAAAAAGAGAAAACAAACAACATTACATCAAAATAATTTAACTTTAAAAAAGGTTATAGAAAATTTAAGAAAATTACCTGAATTAGAAGGTTCAGGAACAATCGACAGAAAAATTAGTTTAATTACAGAACTCCTAACTTCAGCAACACCAAAAGAATCCTTGTATATCACAAGAACATTAATAGGAGATTTGCGAATAGGAATTCAAGAGAGCACAATAAAATCTGCAATAAATAAAGCATTTTTCGAAGAACAAAAAGAATCAGAAGAAATTTTGCAAAGAGCAATAGATAAATCAAATGATTTAAAAAAAGTTTTTTTTATTTCCAAAAATAAAAAAATAAAAGAATTAGAAGAAATTCCTTTAGAAGTTGGAAAACCTTCAAAAGTCATGCTTGCTCAAAAAGCAGATTCAATAAAAGAAGCTTTTGAAAAATTGGGAAAACCATGCGTTATTGAATATAAATATGATGGGTTTAGACTTGTCATTCATAAAAAAGAAGATTTAGTTAAATTGTATACTCGAAAATTAGAAAATGTAACAAAGCAATTCCCAGAAGTAGTTGAATATGTAAAAAAATATGTGAAAGGAAATTCTTTCATTTTAGATTCAGAAGCAATCGGCTATGATAAAAAAACAAAAAAATATTCTCCTTTCCAAGAAATAAGTCAAAGGATTAGAAGAAAATATGACATAAAAGAGATTTCAGAAAAACTTCCTGTTGAAGTAAATATTTTTGATATTTTATTTTATAACGGAAAATCAATGTTAGAAGAGCCTTTTGAAAAAAGATTAAAATTAGTTAGAGAAATCGTGAAAAACGAACCTTACAAAATAGTTCCTTCAAAAATGATTATTTCTGACAATGAAAAAGAAGTTGAAAAATTTTATAACGAAGCACTTCAGAATAATCAAGAAGGAGTTATGATGAAAAATTTAAATGCCAAATATCTAGCAGGTAGAAGGGTAGGTTATATGTTAAAAATAAAACCTGAACAGCGAGAGTTTGATTTGGTAATAACTTCTGCAGAGTATGGAACTGGAAAACGTTCTGGTTGGCTTTCATCCTTCACAATTTCGTGCAAAAAAGATAATGAATTTTTAGAAGTTGGAAAGATGGGAACCGGAATAAAAGAGAAGATTGAACAAGGCGTTTCATTTAAAGAACTTACAGAATTAATTAAACCTTTAATTATCGAAGAAAATGGAAAAGAAGTAAAGATAAAACCAAAGATAGTTATTTCCACAGGTTATCAAGAAATTCAAAAATCTCCAACTTACTCTTCAGGATTTGCATTACGATTTCCAAGATTAATCAATTTAAGACCAGATAGAAACATTGATGATATTGCAACCTTAGAAGAAATTGAACAAGAGTATAAAAAACAAAACAATAAACTATAAAATATTAAACAACTTATAATTTTATGAAGTTTTTTAAGAAAAATGAAAACAGCACAAAGGTAATTCAAGATTATCTTATTCTTATAATTGAATTTATTTTAATTTTATCAATAATCAATGGAGTAATATTTCATGTTTGGCAATTAGTTTCAACAAATGTTTTTCTATTAATTCTCTGTTTTATTCCACAAATTTTAAGAAAAAGTTACAAAGTCCTAATTCCAAAAGAATTTGAATGGATACTGTTAATTTTCGTTACAATAAGTTTGTTTATTGGAAAAGCTGGAGGAATAATCGTTCCATTATTTTTTGGAATAATTATGACTTTAATCGGATTTATGATCTTATTAATGTTGTATTTAAGCGGACAAATTAAAAAAAATTATTTTTTAATACTTTTATTTGCATTTAGTTTTGCAATTGTGTTTGGATTTGGATTAGAATTTGTAAAATATTATTTAAAAATAACTTTGGGTTACACGATAACTTTAGAAAATTATAACTTCTCTATGAAAAGCATGACATTCATAATGATCGGTGCATTATTTTCTTGCTTAATTGGTTTCTTATATATGAAAACAAAAAATAGTATAATTACAAAAATTGTAAGTAAATTCAAAAAGGAAAATCCAAAAAAATTTAACAAAGAATTAGATAGTCAGGAAGTTTTAGAAAAAATAAAAAAAGGAGAAAACGAAAAGCTTGAATTTAAATCAACATTAAGAGTAAACCTTTACACAAATGAAATAGATAAAAAAATAGAACACGCAGTTTTGAAAACAATAAACGCGTTTTTGAATTCACAAGGAGGGATAATTTTGTTGGGAGTTTCAGATAAAGGAGAAATAATCGGAATAGAAAAAGATAGGTTTGAAAATATTGACAAATTAAAATTACATTTAATAAGTTTAATAAAAGATAAATTAGGAAAAAAAGTTTTAGATTTAATCTCCATTGATGAAATAGAAATTCAAGATAAAAAAATAATTGAGATAGAAATCAAAAAAAGCAATGAAGAAATATTTTTAAAGATGAGTCCAAAAGAAGAAGAATTTTATGTTCGTTCTGGACCATCAACAACTCAATTAATCGGAAGCGAGTTAGTAGATTATTTTAAAAAAAGATTTAGAGAAAAAAGAGATTAACACCATCCTCAAAGCCTTTATAAACCCTTTTTTCATTTATAAATGAACTA
>Ga0172370_10010426_pt1 | contig 10668 bp, 11 predicted proteins | sample LakKiv5m_FD_114538 | JGI IMG/M metagenome (GOLD analysis project Ga0172370, IMG submission 114538) | Freshwater microbial communities from Kabuno Bay, South-Kivu, Congo - kab_022012_11.5m | ecosystem: Environmental > Aquatic > Freshwater > Lake | place: Democratic Republic of the Congo...
AAGACGCTTGCCGAAAAAGAACAGTGGCGAATTGTAGTAGAGAAGAAGGATGTTGTATACGAAGTTGATCAAAAATGTTTTAAAGGAATAAAGCTATGAACCTAAATGCTGATCTCGACAATTTTATCAAAAAAACATTGTGGCTCTGGCTACCATTTTATGCTTTTTTTGAATTGATTCGACAGATGACTGATCGATCGAAAAAAAAGTAGTATGAATCAGACTCAAATGTTCATACTTTTGTTTCGAGGAGGAACGCTTTTCTTATGGATGAGCGTTATTTTCTTTTTTTCATCGCTTCCTGGTAATCCTGATATTGCTGACCCTCCCTTCTTTTTTTATGTGGAACGAAAGGGTGCGCATATTGTAGAATATATGCTCCTTTCTTTTTTTGCATTCAGATTTTTTTCTGCCCTCTCTCCTCGCCAGATACCGAGAACGCTTTTTTTACTCGCCTTTCTTTTTTCGATAACGTATGGCATCTCTGACGAGTTTCATCAGTCCTTTACGCCATATCGGAGTCCCAAAGCAACAGATGTTTTGATTGATACAGGAGGAGCTTTATTAGGATGTATAGGAGCATTTTTTTTCTTGAAGAGAAAAAATAGGATTAAAAGCCAAAATGAAGCAAAATAAGCATAAGAAATAAAGAATCACATTGACAAAAATGATTTTTTGCGCTATACTGAGAGAGTAAAGTTATGCAGATACGGAAGTTCGTTTGTCACGAACTTTTTTTGTTGAAAAGCATAATCGTTAATTTAAAGAGTAATTATTATGGCAAAGAAAAAACCAGTAGTAGAAGAAGTAAAAACCACTGAAGAAGGAAGTCTTTCAGGACGCCTCGGTGAGTTTGGAAGTGCTGTGATGCAAATAGCTGAGGAAAAAGGTATCTCGAAAGAGCGCGTACTCGAAGTCGTAGAGGCTGCTTTGTCTGCGGCATACAAGAAAGATTATGGAAAGAAAGGTCAGATGATCAAAGCTGTCTTTGATGAAGTGAAAAAAGAAGCAGATTTCTTTTTGGTGAAAGAAGTCGTTGATGAAACAACGCGTGAATTTGTGGAAAATACCGACGAAGAAAAATCAGAAAATGTTGAAGAACAAAAGGCAGAAGAGGAAAATGATGAAGATCGACTTCCTCGATTTAATCCAGAGCGTGATATGCTTCTCTCTGAGGCCAAGAAAATAAAGAAAGATGTAGTACTCGGTGAGATGCTCGAACTTCCTCTCGAAAGTCATGATGAATTTGGTCGTGTAGCGGCACAAACTGCAAAACAAGTGATTATTCAACGTATCCGAGAAGCAGAGCGTGAATCAATGTTTACTGAATACAAAGAAAAAGAAGGTCAAGTAGTCAATGGTGTTGTACAGCGTGTCGAAGGACGAAATGTTTTTGTAGATCTCGGAAAATCAATTGGTATTCTTTTTCCTTCAGAACAAATTGAAGGAGAATCTTATCATGCAGGACAGCATTTGAAAGTGTTTCTCGTGCGAGTAGAGTCTGATACCAAAGGACCAGGACTCCTCTTGTCTCGTGCTCATCCTGAGATGGTGCGTCATCTCTTCTCTTTGGAAGTGCCGGAAATATTTACTGGTACAGTACAGGTGAAAGCAGTTTCTCGTGAAGCTGGTTCTCGTACCAAAATAGCCGTTTTCTCTGATGAAGAAGGTGTCGATCCTATTGGTTCCTGTGTAGGACAAAAAGGTACTCGTGTACAATCTATTATTGATGAACTCGGTGGAGAAAAAATTGATATTATTGAATGGAATGAAGATACAAGAAAATTTATCAGTGCAGCCCTTGCTCCAGCAAAGGTATTGTCTGTTGAATTGATAGAAGAAGAACAAAAAGCTATTGTCAAAGTTCCGAGTGATCAACTCTCTTTGGCTATCGGAAAGCGTGGACAAAATGTGCGTCTCGCTGCTCGATTGACTGGTTGGAAGATTGATGTCATTAGTGATGAGGATGATCATTTGACAGAAGAAGAAAATGACGAAGAAGAATCAATGATTGAATAATCAAAATAATAATTTATTTAATACAAACGTTTATGAACATGTGGCGAGAGATTAGTGCAGGTGAGGATGTTCCAAATATCATTAATGTGATTATCGAGTGTCCTAAAGGTACAAAAAATAAGTATGAAATTGATAAAGAAACGGGTCTTATCAAACTCGATCGTGCGATGAAGAGTTCACAGGATTATCCTTTTGACTATGGATTTGTGCCACAAAGCTTATGGGATGACGGCGATGCTCTCGATGTTGTTCTTCTGACGACGTATCCTTTGTACCCAGGTATTTTGGTGGAAGCGAGACCAGTAGGTATTATGTCTATGATCGATTGTGGTGACGGTGATGACAAAATTATTGCCGTACCAAAAAGCGATCCACGTTTTGACGAGGTTAAAAATTTGAGTGATGTGAACAAACATACACTGAAGGAAATGCAACATTTTTTTGAAACCTATAAATCTATTGATGGAAAGAAAGTTGTGATCAAGGGTTTTCATGGAAAAAAAGATGCCCTTATCGCCATCAAAAAAGGTTTGAAAATGTATCGCGATAAATTTCCACAGAGTAAATAAGTTTGTATTAATAGATCTGAATTATTATATTGTATGCAAGTAACTGTAAAAAAACTTCCAGAGTCAAAAGTTGAAATGTCTATTGTTCTCCCGTGGAAAGAATGGAAAGGGGAGATGGACCATGCGATACAACATTTAAGTAAAGATGTAAAAGTAGCCGGTTTTCGTCCAGGCAAAGCTCCTCGTGACGTCATAGAGAAACGTTTTGGGAAAGAAGCGTTGTTTATGGAAGCCGTATCTCACGCTGTCGATCACTCGTATCCAAAAGCGTTAGCAGAACACAAAATCAATGCTATTGGTCGTCCAGAGGTTAAACTTGGTAAGACTGTATTGGAAGAATCTTTGGAGTACAGCGTTGTCACCGTAGTAATGCCCGAGGTTACTCTCAAAGAATGGAAAAAAGATATTAAAAAAATCAATGCTCTGTTTGCAAAACAAGAGTTGAGTGTTCCTGAAGAAGAAATTGAAAATGAGCTGAAGAAACTTGCAGAGATGCGAGCGAAACTCATCACTGTAAATCGTCCTGCACAATTGGAAGACAATGTGTTGGTGGATTTTTCAGTGTTACAAGACGGTGTTTTGATTGAAAATGGAAAGAGTGAAAAACATCCTTTGGTATTAGGAAAGAAAGTATTTATCCCCGGATTTGAAGATCAAATTGTCGGCATGAAAGAAGGAGAAGAAAAAACTTTCGAGCTTACTTTTCCTGCTGAATATCATGCGAAACATCTCGCAGGAAAACCAGCAACATTTATGGTGAAGCTTGGAGTAGTACAAGAACGACAGATCCCGACTATAGATGATGCATTTGCGCAGAGTCTGGGAGCTTTTGAATCACTTGAAAAATTGAAAGAGAGTATGCGTCAAGGTATGCTCGAAGAAGTAAGACGCAAGAAACAAGAAGAACATCGTGCACATATTTTGGACAGCTTGGTAGAAAAGGCTTCTCTCGAATATCCTACAATTCTTGTAGAAGAGGAGGAGGCTCGTATGATACACGAATTTCAATCTCAAGTAGAATCTATGGGAATGAAATTTGCAGAATATATGGCACAGATCAAGAAGACAGAAGATGAAATGAAAAAAGAGTGGGAACCTCAAGCCAAGAAACGTTTAGCAGCACATCTTATTTTGCTTCAATTGGCTGAAACCCAAGAAATAGAAGTAGACAGTCAAATGATCGAAGAAGAAATGAATAAGACATTACAATCATATCGTAATATCAAAGATATAGAGAAAAATATCGATATGGAACGTTTGTATACTGCTATTCAGGGACAATTACGCAATGAAAAAGTTTTTGAATTTCTTGAAAAACTTTCAGCCTAGAATGTTTTATCTGTAACGGTATCTTTATGCAGAATCAATATTTGGTCCCCATGGTTATTGAAAAGACGAGCGCCGGTGAACGTGCGTATGATATCTATTCTCGTCTTTTGAAAGATAGAATTATTTTTATTGGATCACCGATAAATGATGATGTAGCGAACACCGTGATTGCTCAGTTATTATTTCTCGATTCTCAAAACTCTCGTGAAGATATCAAAATGTATATCAATTCTCCAGGAGGGTCTGTGTCTTCAGCACTCGCTATCTACGATACGATGCAGTATGTCACATCTCAGGTGCAGACGATCTGTATCGGAATGGCAGCTTCAGCTGCAGCACTTCTCTTGGCTTCAGGAGAAAAAGGAAAACGAGTTGCTTTGCCAAATAGTGAAGTAATGATTCATCAAGTATTGGGAGGTGCATCTGGACAGGCAACTGACATAGATATCCATGCGAAACATATTTTGAAGACACGTGATCGTCTGAATAAAATACTTGCCAAGCATACCGGACAAAAACTGCATAAAATCGAAATTGATACTGATCGGGATTATTTTATGAGTGCAGAAGAGGCTCGGAAATATGGTATTGTAGACAAGGTGATACAATAACTCTTTCTTAGAAAAGAAAAAACGAACGTCTAATGCGTTCGTTTTTTTTGTTAGGCTAATATTGAGAGGAGACTATTACCGTTCATTTCTTGGGGTTTTTCTATACCCATAATGTCGAGGACAGTTGGGGCTACATCGGACAAAAGTCCATTGACTTCATTTTGCTCTCGTACCATCTGTTCTGATGTTTTTTCACGATGATTATCAGGAGTGATATACCAGAGAGGAATAGGGTTGGTGGAATGTTCGGTATCCATTTCTCCTGTTGATATTTTTTTTAATTCCTCAACGTTTCCATGATCTGCGGTCATAAGGATCGCACCACCGACACTCAGTACTGCTGGTATCAAGATAGAAAGACTTTTGTCAGTAGCCTCGACTGCTTGGATAGAGGCGGTTTCGTTGCCAGTATGAGCAACCATATCAGGATTGGCATAGTTGACGAGAATGAAATCGTATTTATTTTCCTTAAGGAGTGTAACAATAGTCTCAGTAATTTTTGGAGAGCTCATTTCTGGTATTTCATCAAAGTGTGCGACATTGGGCGAAGGAATGAGGAGTCTATCTTCGCCAGGGAAGGCTTTCTCGTTGCCACCATTGAAGAAATAGGTGACATGGGCATATTTTTCTGTTTCTGCAATACGGAGTTGTGTTTTTTGTTGGAGACTGATTTCTTCTCCGAGACAGTGCCTCACATCTTCTGGAGGAAAGGCGACTTGAACAGGGAGACCGTGCTCATATTCCGTAAGAGTAACAAAAGTAATGTCGAGTAATGTACGTTCAAATCCGTCAAATTGGGGGAGAGAAAAGGCTTGTGTGAGTTCGCGAGCCCGATCTTCACGAAAGTTAAAAAATATAACAGTATCATTGTTTTCTATAAGGGCTACAGGTTTCCCATTCTCTGATATATTGATAGGTTCTATATATTCATCAGAGAGATTTTGAGCATAAGTTTTTTCAAAAACGAGAGATGGTTCTACCTCCATACTCTCAGTGCCTTGAGTCAGCATCCGGTAACTCTTTTCGATACGATCCCAGTTATTGTTTCTATCCATAGAAAAATTACGCCCCGATAAACTGGCAATTTTTCCGATTCCAACCAATCGCATAGTACGTTCGAGTTCTTTACACTGTTGTTCGCCAGCATTGGGAGCAGAATCTCGACCATCAGTGAAAACATGAATATAGACTTCTTCTACATTTTCATTTTTAGCAAGGCGGAGAAGAGCGGTGATGTGATCTTTGTGTGAGTGGACAGAACCCGAACTGAGAAGGCCCATAATATGAACCTTCCCTTTTTTCTCTTGAGCGGAATGAAAAGCATTGAGAAGAGTCTCATTTTTGAAAAAACTCCCGTCTTGAATAGAAAGAGAAATACGCGGAAGGTTCTGATAGAGGACTCGTCCTGCTCCCATAGTCATATGACCTACCTCGCTGTTTCCAGCCGTGTTCCAAGGAAGTCCTACAGAAATTCCTGATGCTTGGAGAGTTGTCATTGGATAAAATCGGTTGAGTTTATCGAATGTTGGTAATGTAGCTTCACGAATAGGATTTCCAACAGTACTGTTGCTAATTCCCCAGCCATCAAGAACGATAAGTACGAGTGGTTTATACATTTTTTCTTTTTTAGTGTTTTTTACTTTCTTTATCATAACACTCTTCTCCTTTTGACAAAAGACTCTAATGCGATTATGATAGGTATACAGTGTAATTGTTTATACAGTGCTTCAATCGGCAGTAAAAAAGAAAGAAACGATTCTATAAGAGGCCTTTATGTTACAGAACTTTTCGATACATTTTGCATCTTTTCACACTCTCTTTATAAGAGGAGAGTGATTTTTCGTCTTTTTTTTGACTATCCGATTGCGAGCATTTTTTTGAATTATGAGTGCTCTCTATTTTGTGCTCGCCATTGGAATGCTTCTTGCAGGATCAGTGGTAGGGTATGTCGTAAGAAAAAATATTGCAAAGGGACAGTTGTCTACCGCTGAAGGACAAGCCGAAAAAATCCTTTCGGATGCTCAAACGCAGGCCAAAGAGATTACTCTCGAGGCAAAAGATAAAGCAGTGCAGATTCTCGAAGAAGCGAAAAAAAATGAACAAACACGAGAAGCAAAATTGATTGTTCAAGAAGATCGTATCGAAAAACGAGAAGTGCAAATTGAGAAGGGATTGCAGGATGTTGAAAATGAAAAACGTCATCTTCTGAAAAAAGCTGATGAAATTCGTGCTATTCGTGATGAAACAGATAAACTTCATCAGGAAGAATTGACTCGTCTCGAGAAACTCTCACAACTTTCCAAAGAAGAAGCTGAGAAAAAACTTTTTACGTTGGTAGAAGAGGAAAGTGCCGAAGCTCTTGTAAAACGTATGTCAAAACTTGAGAACGAAAGTAATGAAGAATTGGAAACAAAATCCTTAAACATTATGGCGACTGTTATTCATAAGTATGCGAGATCGCATGTTTCTGAATTTACTACGACAACAGTAGCGATTCCTTCAGACGAAGTGAAGGGGAAGATTATCGGGAAAGAAGGAAGAAATATCCGCTCTTTGGAGAAAGAAACTGGAGTAGAGCTTATTGTAGATGATACTCCTGAGACAGTGATCATTTCAGGTTTTGATCCGGTGCGTCGTGAGATAGCGCGTATTGCTCTCGAAAAACTTATTTCTGATGGACGTATCCATCCAGCACGTATTGAAGAATCTGTCGAAGAAGCGAAGAAAGAATTGGATAAAAAAATTAAAGAGGCAGGAGAAGCGGCCGCCTATGATGCTGGTATTGCAGGGCTTCATCCGAAACTCCTCTATATTCTCGGACGTCTTCGTTATCGATATAGTTACAAACAAAATGTTTTGCTTCACTCTCTCGAGGTTTCATATGTAGCCGGAGCGCTCGCAGCAGAACTTGGACTCGATGTTGCATGTGCCAAGAAGGCAGGCTTGCTCCATGATATTGGTAAAGCAGTAGATCATGAAATAGAAGGAACGCATGTGAAGATCGGAATGCGAATCTTGGAAAAATTTGGTATAGGACAAAATGTGATTGATGCAATGAAGTGCCATCATGATGAATATCCACATCAAACAACAGAATCATTTATTGTCACAGCAGCCGATGCTATCTCTGCAGCTCGTCCTGGTGCTCGCAAAGAAACAGCGGAAAAATATATCAAACGATTGGAAGAGTTGGAAGCATTGATCAATACATTTCCAGAAGTAGAAAAGTCATATGCTATTCAAGCAGGACGTGAAGTCCGTATCTTTGTAAATCCAGAAAAGACAGATGATTTGAGTGCGATGAAATTGGCACGTGATATTGCAAAGCGCATTGAAGAAGAATTGAAATATCCTGGAGAAATAAAAGTAAATGTTTTTCGTGAAACACGAGCAGTAGAATATGCACGGTAAATAGTGGCTTAAATAAGTCAAAAATAAGAAAAAAGGCTTTCCTATTGCATTATTAAAAATAATGGCTTAGAATAAAGAATAGGAGTTAAATAATATGTATTTTTTCTTCTTCTTGATCAAAAAAAGAAAAAGAAAAAATCACAACTAGAAAGGCGGTGAAAACTATGAAAAATGTAAATAAAGATACGCTCGTTCACTCCATTATGGAAAAGACCGAGTTCTCAAAGAAAGACGTAGAAGCAATTCTCGAATGTTTACTCGATGAAATCTCATCAGAATTGAGTAAGGGAAATAAAGTAACTCTTACTGGTTTTGGTACATTCAAGGTTTCAAATCGTGCTGCTCGCGAAGGTATCAATCCTCAAACCAAAGCGAAGATCACTATTCCAGCAATGACTGTTCCAAAGTTCACCGCTGGTAAAACTTTGAAAGAAGCTGTAAGATAAACTATATATCAAAAAGACTGAAAAGTTTTTTGATAAAAAGATAGGGCTACAACCCGTCTCTTCCTAAGTAGACGGGTTGTCGCTTACAGAAGTACATCAAAAATTACGGAGCATAGTATAGTGGTAGTACGCGTGCCTTGGGCGCACGTAGTCTCGGTTCGATTCCGAGTGCTCCGACATCAATTTATTTCTTTTGTAGAACAATGAAAAAAATAGTAACAATTGGAGGGGGAACGGGAAGTTTCACTCTTCTTTCTGGTTTGAAAAAATATCCTATTGATCTTTCGGCTATTGTGTCTATGGCTGATGATGGAGGATCGACAGGAGTGCTTCGTGATGAGCTCGGCGTTTTGCCACCAGGAGATGTACGACAGTGCTTGGTAGCTCTTTCTGATTCTTCTCAGATGCTACGAACGCTTATGAATTATCGTTTTGAAGAAGGAGGACTTTCTGGTCATAGTTTTGGTAATCTTTTTCTTTCGGCCCTTGAAAAAATGACAGGAAGTTTCAGTGAAGGAGTGGAGGAGGCAGCCAAAATATTGAATGTCAAAGGAGAAGTGATTCCTGTTACTCATATCGATACGAAGCTTTTTCCTTAATTGAAAAATGGAAAATTACTTGTTGGTGAAAATGAAATCAATCATAATTTTGAAATACAACAATGTGGAATACAGAAAATATATCTTAGTCCAAAAGCAAAGGCCAATCCGAAAGCGATAGAAAAAATACGTTCTGCTGATCTCATTGTTATGGGACCAGGTAATCATTACTGTTCTATACTCCCTAATCTTCTCGTCTCTGGAATAGCAGAGGCTCTGCGTACATCAAAAGCCAAAGTGGTATACAATTGTAATCTGGTCAACAAAAAAGGTCAGACAGACGGTTTTTCATTGGATGATTATGTCGATGCTATAGAACAATATATTGGAAAAGGAAGAGTAGACTTCGTGACATACAATATTGGGAAACCGAGTAAAATGCTTTTGAAAAAATATGCACAAGAAAGTGAAATAGTTCCTTTTGAGAAAGATGCGAGGAAGAAACGTCATTATAGAATTATTCAATCAGATTTTCTTAGTACTGAAAAAGTTTCTTTTTCTCGTGGTGACAAAATTGCAAAAACACGTTCGCTCCTTCGTCATGATACAGAGAAAATTGGGAAGGTACTTATGATGCTTCTCGAACTCGCTGAATATGAAAATATTTTGAATGATATTGTTTGACAGAGAAAAGAAACAGTGTTTATTTTGACAGATAATTTGTAAAAATGTATTCTATACAATACATATAAATAATAATAAATATTTCTATGCAAGGATTTACTATTATATTGAAAGAAATTCGTGAAGTAGCAGATGATACACGACTTTTTATTTTTGAAAAACCAGAAGGATATGTTTTTAAAGCGGGACAATACGTCGCTATGGAAGTTCCGAAGAGAGAGAATATTGAAGTAGATAAACGTGGTCTCATCCGATCTCTTTCTATTGCTTCAGCACCTTTTGAATCAGAACTGTATTTTTCTATGCGAAAAGGGGAAAGCACCTTTAAGCAGGTATGTTGGAGTCTCGAACCTGGAGAAACAGTCGTTATTACAAAAGCAGTCGGATTCTTTATTGTTCCAGAAGCAGATACTCGACCAATAGTTTTTTTGGCGGGTGGTATCGGCGTTACTCCTGTACGCAGTATTTTGAAACAAGCAGAATACGAGAAGAGCGAACGACAATTTACTTTTTTGTATTCCAATCGTTTTACAAAAGACGCAGCCTTTGATGAAGAAATGAAAAAAATACAACTTGCTTCCTGTCGATATGTGACAGTCCTCAGTCGTTCAGAAGATCCTTGTGCACCAGAAAATGACGAACGAGGATATATCTGCGCAGAAACTTTGAAAAAATATATCCAGGATATTCCTAATAGTCTGTACTATATTGTTGGATCCCCACAATTTAGTGAAGCAATAGAAAAAATATTAGCAGATTTGAATGTTCCGAAAGAGCAATGTCATATGGATCCATTTACAGGGTTGCGTGTAGCGACTATTGCAGAAAAGAAAGAAACAGTATAGAATTGCTTAGTACCTGTTTTGTATTTCTCATACAGAACGTACTAAAAGCGGGTGTCGTATAACGGCTATTATATCAGCCTTCCAAGCTGAGGACGAGGGTTCGACTCCCTCTACCCGCTCCATTTTTTTAGGAGCTTCTCAAATTTGTTTGTGACTATTGTTGAGTTTTGTTGATTATTGTATAATGAAATTGTTATTAAGCAATAATAATTAAC
>Ga0172370_10010427_pt1 | contig 10667 bp, 13 predicted proteins | sample LakKiv5m_FD_114538 | JGI IMG/M metagenome (GOLD analysis project Ga0172370, IMG submission 114538) | Freshwater microbial communities from Kabuno Bay, South-Kivu, Congo - kab_022012_11.5m | ecosystem: Environmental > Aquatic > Freshwater > Lake | place: Democratic Republic of the Congo...
GAGGCCGGTATCGCCCGTCACGCAGCGCACTTCGGCCGTGTCGATGCCGAGCACCTCGGCGACGATGCTGGCCAGCACGTCGTCGGAACCCTGCCCCACTTCGGTAGCGCCGCACATCACCGTCACCTGCCCGCTGCGGTCGAGCAGCAGTTGCACACCCGAGTGTGGCAGCTTGTTCCAGTAGATCGACACGCCGGCGCCGGACATGTAGGTGCTGCAGGCGATGCCGATGCCGCGCCCTTCCGGCAACTTGCCGTATTTGTCCCTCCAGCCGGAACGCTCGACCACCTGGCGGATGCACTCGGCCAGTCCATTGGAGCCGATCTTGAGCCAGTTGGCCGTCAGCGAATTGGCCTGGGTCACCATGTTCAGGCGCATCTCGGCCGGGTCCAGCCCGAGCTTGGCGGCGATCTTGTCGAGCTGCACTTCCTGGCCGAAACGGGGTTGCGGCGTGCCGTGTCCGCGCTTCGGGCCGCAGGCGGGCTTGTTGGTGAACACGCGGCAGGCATCGAATTTGAAGCGCGGCAATTCGTAAGTGACCGGTGTCAGCACGCCACTGTAGAAGGTACTGGCCGGGCCGTGGGAGCCGTAGGCGCCGCCGTCGAGCAGGGTCTGTAGATGCACGGCGGTGAGTTTGCCGTTCTTGCTGACACCGGTGCGGAACTTCATGAGGATCGGATGGCGGCCGCGGTGCTGGTAGAAGACTTCCTGGCGCGTCAGGCAGATTTTTACGGGTCGGCCGAGCATCAGCGCGGCTTTCGAAACCACGATTTCGTGGCCGGCCGGGTCGCACTTGCCGCCAAAGCCCCCGCCGTTCTGGCAGGCGATGACGCGGATCTGCGAGGCCGACATTTGCAGCGCGCGCGACATCTGCCGGTGCAGGTAATGCGGGTTTTGTGTGCTGGAAGCGAGCGTCAGCTTGCCGTCGCCCTCGATGTAGGCGAGCGAAGCCTGCTGCTCCATCGCCATGTGGTTGTTGCCTTCGTAGAAGAAGACGTCCTCGAAAACGTGGTCGGAAGCGGCCAGCGCGGCCTCGACATCGCCAAATTCGTAGGACTGGTTGCGGTGGATGTTGCCCTGCTCGCCATACTCGTGGATGCGTGTCTCCGGCTGCTCCAGCCCTTCCTGCGGCGAGGCGATGGTCGGCAGCGGCGTGTAAGTGACGGCAATCAGTTTGAGCGCTTCCTCGGCGGTCTTCTCATCGCGCGCGACGACGGCCGCGACCGGGTCGCCGACATAGCGCACGCGTTCCGGCGCGAGCGGATACTCGTCCTGCGCCACCGGCATGATGCCGAAGGGCACCGGGAAATCCTTGCCCGTCAGCACCAGATGCACGCCGGGATAGGCGCGGGCTTTTTCCGCATCGAGCGATTCGATGATGGCGTGCGGATGCGGCGAGCGCAGCAGCTTGCAATGGAGCATGCGCGGCATGCTCAGGTCGTCGGCAAAACGTGCCTGGCCGGTGACCTTGGCACGCGCATCGACGCGCCGTCGCGACTTGCCGACCACTTCCAGTTTCCTCTTGGCGCTCATGCTTTCACCCGTTCGCGGCAGCAACCCGCCGCCCTTTCAACCGATTCGACGATCTGCTGGTAGCCGGTGCAGCGGCACAGATTGCCAGCCATGGCTTCCTTGATGCGCTGCTGGCTCGGCTCGGGTTCGTGGTCGAGCAGGGCCTTGGCGGTCATGATCGCACCGGGCGTGCAGTAACCGCATTGCGAGCCGCCCAGGTCGGCGAAAGCTTCCTGCAGCGGGTGCAGTTCCGGTCCGTTGGCCAGCCCCTCGATGGTTTCGATTGCCCGTCCTGCGCATTCGATGGCGAGCGTCAGGCAGGATAGCAGCGGCGCACCGTCCACCAGCACGGCGCAGGCGCCGCACTCGCCGAGTTCGCAGCCGTGCTTGGTGCCGGTAAGGCCGAGATCCTCGCGCAGCACCTCGAGCAGGGTCTTGTAGGGGGCGAAGGAAACCTCCATTTCCTCACCATTTACCTTGAGCGTGATATGCAACTTGGCGGGTGCGGCAGTTTTGCTCATCGTCGATCTCCAATCAGGGCTGCTAGAGTGACTTCAAATTGTTTGATATCCAACAATTCAAATTCTACACCAGAACAGGACCTATTTTGCAACAACCAGATGTTGGGCGGCGTGGTTTAATACGCCATGTCCGGCATCCAGGTATCACCCGTCGCAGTCATCGTCAACCGCACGCACCGCTCCGCAGACGGCGTGCTGGCCGAGTTCGCTGGTTACCTGCGCAAACAAGGCTGGCGGGTGCGCGGCGTGGTTCAGGACAATGTCGCGTTTGACAATAACTGCGGCCGGCAGATGGTGCTGATCGACGTCAGCGACGGCAGCCGTTTCCCGATCTCACAGAATCTCGGCACAGGTTCGTCGTCCTGCTGTGTCGATCCCGGCGGCGTGGTGGCGGCAAGTGTTGCCTTGCGACGCGGCCTGACCGATGGCGCCGATATCGTGATCGCCAATCGTTTCGGCGAACTCGAGGCGGGCGGCGGCGGATTCGCCTCAGAGATGCTGGCCCTGATGGCCGAGGGCGTTCCCCTGCTGACCGTCGTGAATGAAAGATACCTCGAGGACTGGCGGCGCTTTACCGGCAACGCCGCCGAGGAACTGGAACCGCAGCGCGAAGCGCTGGAAGCGTGGTTCACCCAAGTGATGAAGCAGAGACAGCCGGCGCAGTAGCCGTCCGCTTTCTCTCCAATACGGATCTTGTCAAACGCTGATCGTCGATCAACGCCTGGCGTTGGGGAAGAACAGCGGTTGCCCGCCGATCTTGTAATCGGCGATGGTTTGCTGGCCTTCCGCCGAAACCACCCAGTCGATGAAGGATTGTCCGAGTTCTTTCTTGATGTGTGCATGCTTGGCCGGATTGACCAGGATCACGCCGTACTGGTTGAACAGGCGTTGATCGCCTTCGACGGCGACGACAAGCTCGCCGCGATTCTTGAACGACAGCCAGGTGCCGCGATCGGCAAGGATGTAGGCATTCATCGAAGCGGTGGTGTTGAGTGCCGGACCCATGCCCGAGCCGGTGTCGCGATACCAGGGACCCTTGGCCTGCTCGAGATCGATGCCGGCGGCCTTCCAGTAGCGCAGTTCGGCGGCATGCGTGCCGCTCTTGTCGCCACGCGAGACGAAAGGTGCCTTTGCTGCTTCGACTTTCTTGAGTGCCTCGATGATGTCCTTGCCACCCGCAACCTTGGCCGGGTCAGACTTTGGGCCAATCAGCACGAAATCGTTGTACATCACTTCCTTGCGCTCAACGCCGAATCCTTCGGCGACGAATTTTTCCTCGGCAGCCTTGTCGTGGACAAAGACCACGTCGGCATCGCCGCGCCGCGCCGTATCCAGCGCCTGGCCGGTGCCCAGCGCGACGACACGCACCTTGATGCCGGTCTTCTTTTCAAAAACCGGGAGCAGGTGGCCGAACAGGCCGGATTGCTCGGTCGAGGTGGTGGATGAGACGACGATGAATTTTTCTTCGGCGTGGGCGGGAAGACTTGGAAACAGCAGAGCAGCAGCAAGGCTGACACATCCGGCCAACAGATTTCGGCGCAGGAAGTTCAAGGCAAAATCCTTTCGAAAATGAAATGCTGAGGAATCAGCAACGGTCTGCGACAACGTCGCTTTCGGGTGGAAAGATATGTCAGGTATCCGCCTGAGCACAATATGATCGGCTGTGCATATCAGGCGGAAAGGGCGATGCAGATGCCGGATTAGCTGCGCCTGCGGAACACCACATCCCAGACACCGTGGCCGAGGCGCAGTCCGCGCGTCTCGAACTTGGTCTGCGGCCGGTAGGCGGGGCGCTCGGCGAAGCCGGCAGCGGTGTTGACCAGCAGCACTTCGCCAGACAGAACCTCGACCATCTGTTCGGCATATTCCTGCCAGTCGGTGGCGCAATGCAGATAGCCGTTGGCCGTCAGACGTTCGGCCAGCGCCCGCACCAGCGGCGGCTGGAGCAGGCGGCGCTTGCGGTGGCGCTTCTTCGGCCAGGGGTCGGGAAAGAAAACGTGGATGCCCGCCAGCGAACTCAAGGGAATCATGTCGCGCAGGACTTCGACGGCATCGTGCTGGATGATGCGCACATTGCCGAGCTGGTGCTCGGCAATTTCCTTGAGCAGGCCGCCGACTCCGGGCGTGTGCACCTCGATGCCGAGGTAATCATGCTGTGGGTGTGCCTCGGCGATCCGGGCGGTGGTTTCGCCCATGCCGAAGCCGATCTCGAGAAACTTTGGTGCAGCCCTGCCGAAGGCTGCCGCGAGGTCGAGCGGCGCGTTGCGGTAGGGAATGCCCCACACCGGCAGATCGTTGGCGTAATGCCGCTGCTGTGCGCTGGTGATGCGGCCCTGGCGCAGCACGAAGCTGCGCACCGGCTCGCGCCGGGCTTCGCGGTCGGGTTCGGTCAATTGATCAGGCCGGAGGTGGGGGAACTCGGGCTGGCGGAATAGAGCTTCTTCGGCATGCGCCCGGCCAGGTAGGCTTCGCGTCCGGCTTCCACCGCCTTTTTCATGGCGCCGGCCATCTGCACCGGATTTTGCGCCAGGGCGATGGCGGTGTTCATGAGTACGCCATCGCAGCCCAGTTCCATGGCGATCGCCGCATCCGAGGCGGTGCCGACGCCGGCGTCGACCAGCACCGGCACTTTGGCCTGGTCGATGATGAGGCGCAGGTTCCAGGGATTGAGAATGCCCATGCCGGAACCGATCAACGAGGCCAGCGGCATCACCGCAACGCAACCGATGTCTTCGAGCAGCTTGGCCTGGATCGGATCGTCGCTGCAGTACACCATCACCTTGAAGCAGTCCTTGACCAAGGTTTCGGCGGCCTTGAGGGTTTCCGGCATGTGCGGGAAGAGCGTGTTGGGGTCGCCCAGCACTTCCAGCTTGACCAGGTCATGGCCATCGAGGAGTTCGCGCGCCAGGCGCAGCGTGCGCACGGCATCTTCGGCGGTGTAGCAGCCGGCGGTGTTGGGCAGATAGGTGTAGTCCGAGGGCGGCATCACGTCGAGCAAGGAAGGCTGGCCCGGTTCCTGGCCCATGTTGACGCGCCGGATCGCCACCGTGACGATCTGCGCCCCGGAAGCGTCGATGGCTTCCTTGGTGGCAGGGAAGTCCTTGTATTTGCCGGTGCCAACCAGCAGGCGCGAGGTATAGCTGCGGCCGGCAATGGTCAATGGGTCCTGGGTCATGGCGTTGTCTCCGTTTGGGGTCTGTTCTCTCAGCCGCCGCCGACGGCGACAACGATTTCGATGCGGCAACCCGGTTCGATCGGGGTGGTCGCGTGCTGGCTTTTCGGCACGATCTCGCCGTTTTTTTCGACCGCCACGCGCTTGCCGGCATAGCCCAGGTCTTCTAGAAGTTGCGCAATAGCCAGGGGGTTTTGCAGCGGGCGGGTTTCGCCGTTGAGAGTGAAAGCAATCATCGGCGAAAGTTTAGCACGTGGTCTGCCAGTGCCTTCACATCGCAATCTGCCGGAACTGAATTCAGAAGGGTTCTTTATAAGGCCGCAGATCGATCTCCTGCGTCCATGCAGTACGCGGTTGTTGGTGCAGATGCCAGTACGTGTCGGCGATGCCATCGACATCAAGCAAACCATCGTCGCCCCGCTGCTCGACCATCTTGGGCATCAAGTTGCGCAGGCGATCACCATTGATGCCACCGTCGATGATTGCATGGGCCACATGGATTCCTTGCGGGCCGAACTCGCGCGCCATGCTTTGCGACAGCATGCGCAGTCCGGCTTTCGCGGCGGCAAAATGAGCGAACCCCGGCTTGCCGCGCAGGCTCCCTGACGCGCCGGTAAAAATTACCGTTCCACGCCCGAGCGGAACCAAACGTCGCGCAGCTTCGCGACCCACCAGAAACCCGCCGAAACAGCCGACCCGCCAGAAATCCTCGAATTGGTTTGCCGTCAGTTGGCAAAAGTCGATGACCTGATTGTTGCCGGCATTGAACACCACCAAGTCGGCCGGCTCGCGCCCCGGACCGGGTGCCATGGCCAGATCGAACAGCGCCAAGATGTCCTTTTCGGACGTGGTGTCGGTCACTACGGCTTGAGCGCTGCCACCCTTGGCTTGAATGCTGTTCACGACTTGTTCGATCTTGGCTGCGGTATGCCCGGCAACGATCACGTGATAGCCCTCCAGCGCAAATTTTTTGGAGACTGCGCCACCCACACCTCTTTCGACCCCTACGCCGACCACGACTGCCGTTGGAATGCCCATATTGACCTCCTATGACTTCATATAAAGACAGCGTGTGACCTGGTGCCGATTCATCGACTGGCGAGCTAGTCGCCGCTGCGCTGGCGTCGCGTATCGAGTAACGCAGTGACTTCTTCGTCGGCTCCAGGCCCCGGGATGGCGCGCAGGTCGCGGCGCTTGAGTTCGCGTCCGTCGGCAGCGCGAATTTTCAGTTTTTGCACGCGCCGGCCGGTGCGGCGATCGGTGACGATGATGGGCTCACGTCCCGCACCGAACACCCAGCGGTCGGACCACTCGCGCAGAGCAATGAGCACAGGCAGCAGGGATTCGCCTTTCTCGGTCAGTTCGTATTCGTAACGCTGCCCCGTATCGCCGGCATCAACGCGACTCAGGATGCCGTGCTCCACCAGTCGCAGCAAGCGGTCGCTGAGGATGTTCTTGGCGATGCCCAGGCTAGCCTGGAAGTCACTGAAACGGCGGATGCCGAAGAAGGCGTCGCGGATCACCAGCAACGTCCACCAGTCGCCAATCGCCTCAAGGGCTTGGGCGATGCCGCAGTTCATGTTATCGAATCGTTTACGTCCCATGTCGGGCACTATGCCAGATATGGTTGCATTACGCAACCAGAATAGGATATTCTGCGAACCGATTCAATACGGGGAGCAGACCACGTCGGTCACTCGGGCTGAATGGCAGCCCCCACCTGCAACTGCGGCAATCAACTGCCAATCGAAGATATGCAATGAAAATCATCGGTAATATCGAATTCACAATCACCGAGAACTCATCTGAACGCGTCGTCGGCACCATGCCGGTTCAGACCGGGATTCTTAACCCGTTCGGCCTGGCGCACGCTGGCGCGATGTTGTGGTTTGGCGATGTCTGCGCGACCGTGTTGGCTTTTGGCAGCACAGAGATTGCGGCGGGTACCAGCGGCTTTCCACTCGCCATCAATTTGAATGCGGCGTTTCTGGGCAATCAAAAGGACGGCATGTTTACGGCAACTTCAACATTCGTCAAGAAAGGCCGCACACTGAGCGTCGTGCGCACGACAATCACGGGCGACAGTGGCCGACTTATCGCCGACATCACGACCAGTCATGTACCAGCCAAGTAGTGAATTAAAGGGGTTTACAGCACCTGAGTCGGCGGTTATAGTGCGGCACCTATGCTTTTCCGTACCCACCTTGGCCGTGCCGGCATTGTGCTTCTTGCTGGCGTCCTGTGCCAGTTTGCCACTCCTGTATTTGCCGACGAGCCGCCGGTTCCGGTTGCGCAGGCATTCGACTTTCGACTCAAGGAAGCCACCTCGCTGTTTGAACAAGCGGGCGCCAAAGCCAATGAGGCCGTGACCCAGGCGCTTGATCTGGTTGGAATACGCTATCGCCGCGGCGGGACTTCGCCGGAAACCGGGTTCGATTGCAGCGGTTTCGTCGGCCATGTGTTTCGCCAGGGCTTGGGTCTGATCCTGCCGCGCACCTCGCGCGAGATCAGCAAGAGCGGCGAAGTCGTCAAGAAAAATGAATTGCAGCCGGGCGATCTGGTGTTCTTCAGAACCATGCGCCAGGCCTTTTCCCATGTGGGGATTTACCTGGGCGACAATCTTTTCGTCCATGCCCCGGCCAGTGGCGGTGAAGTGCGTATCGAGGACATGCGTACAAGCTACTGGGGCAAGCGTTTCAACGGCGCCCGCCGCATCGCTGCCGCGGAATAAACGTCCCTACTGGCGCGCTTCGCGCGCCTTGGCCAGTTTGGCCTTCAGTTCGACCAGCACCCCAGCCACCGCTTTTTCGCCTTCCAGCACGGCCAGATGTCTGTCCTGGAAGTCGGTTGCGCGCAGTTCGGGGGTGTAAGGCCGGATCACGACATCGGCTCCGGGCAATTCCTGCTTGCTGATCGTCTGTGCCATGATGGAAAACGCTTGCAGCAGCACGTCGATGGTGCTCTGGGTCTTGCCGTACTGCGGCTTGGCCGAGATATCGACCGCAATCACGAAGTCCGCACCCAGGGAACGCGCCGCCTGCACCGGTACCGGACTGACCAGGCCGCCATCGACGTACTCGCGGCCGTTGATCGCGACCGGCTGGAACACACCCGGCACGCTGCTGGAGGCGCGCACCGCCATGCCGGTGTTGCCGGTACGAAAGACCACCGCCTCGCCGCTTTGCAGGTCGGTGGCGACCACGGCCATGAGTTTGCCTAGCTTCTCCAATGGACGTTGTCCCACCGCCTGGTTCACGAAACTCTGCAGCGCCTCGCCCTTGAACACGCCACGATCGGGCAGAGCCCAGTCGGAAAACTGGCTTTCCTCCACCTGCAGGACCAGTCGCTGCAAATCGAAGCCGTTGTGACCCGCGGCATACAGGGCACCAACCACGGCCCCGGCGCTGGTGCCGACGACAATATCTGGAACGATGCCCTGCGCCTCCAGCGCTTTGATGACGCCGACATGGGCGAAGCCGCGTGCGGCACCGCCACCCAGTGCCAGAGCGATCTTGACCGGCGGCTTGGGTTGCACCGAAACGGCCGGCACCGGCTTGGGCGGGGTCGCACAGGCCGACAGCAGGACGATGACAAACAACAACCAACACAGGCCGAGGGTTTTCATGTGACATCGATTTTATCCGAGCGTTTTGTATTGAAGACCGCGGCTGCGCTAGAATTTTCTTTCATCGCATTGTCTTTTGTCGCTGTCATGATCCCCTGGCTGACCCACGCGCACCAGTTTCCCCCGGTCGAATCGGCGCTGACCGATCCCAACGGTTTGCTGGCGGCCGGCGGCGATCTGAGTCCCGACCGGCTTATTGCGGCCTATCGCAACGGCATATTTCCCTGGTATTCGCCCGGCGAGCCCCTGTTGTGGTGGAGTCCCGATCCGCGCATGGTGCTGTTTCCCGGCGAAATCAAAATCTCCCGTTCGCTGGAGAGAACCTTGCGGCAGGGTAATTATGTGGTTCGCCTCGACTCGGCTTTTGCGCAGGTCATGGCCGAATGTGCCGCGCCGCGCAAGGATGGCGCGGGGACCTGGATCAGCACCGAAATGCAGCAAGCCTATCTCCGGCTGCATCGACTCGGCTATGCCCATTCCGTCGAGACCTGGGTGGGGGAGGGGGAGCAGCAGCGTCTCGCCGGCGGTCTTTACGGCGTGGCGATCGGCCGGGTCTTCTATGGCGAATCGATGTTCGCGCGGGTCAGCAATGCGTCCAAGATCGCCTTGGCGCATCTTTGCCGGTATATAGAAAGCCGCGGTTTTGCCGTAATCGATTGTCAAATGAATACGGCTCATCTTGCGTCTCTGGGGGCGCGCGAAATCCCGCGCCGCGAATTTCTCGCCGGCCTGGCGTGCTGGACCGGCACGGGCGATGCGGCCGGACACTGGCCACATGACGCGGCAAACCACGCGGCAAACAAATTGTTCGTCCGGACGTCATGACCAAGCTCAACGAATATCCGTTCTCGCTGCTGCAGTTCTATGCGACCGCACCCTACGGTTGTTCCTATCTGCCCAACCGTGTGGCGCGCTCCCAGGTTGCCACGCCCAGCCACCTGATCGATCGGGCCACCTATGGTGAGCTGGTGCGCGCCGGCTTCCGCCGCAGCGGCATATTCACCTACCGGCCCTATTGCGATGCCTGCCGCGAATGCATACCGGTGCGTCTGCTGGTGGACCGCTTTGAGGCCAACCGCAGTCAACGGCGTGCCCTGCAGCGCCATGCCGGACTGGTTATCGAACAATGTCCGCTGACTTTCCGCGAGGAGCACTACGTGCTGTATCAGCGGTATCAGGCGGTACGCCACAGCGGCGGCGGCATGGATCAGGACAGCCGTGACCAGTATGCCCATTTTCTGCTGCAGACCCACGTCGACAGCCACTTGGTGGAGTTTCGCGAGGATTCCGCATACGGGGCCTTGCGCATGGTGAGCATCATCGATGTATTGCCCGACGGCCTGTCCTCTGTATATACCTTCTATGATCCGGACTTGCGCGGTGCAAGCCTGGGCACCTTTGGCGTACTCTGGCAAACGGCGCAATGCGCCCACCTCGGCTTACCTTATCTGTATCTGGGCTACTGGATCCGCCACAGCCCAAAAATGGCCTACAAGTCGAACTTCCGTCCGCTCGAAGGCCTGGTGGGCGGCGCCTGGCAGTTGCTGGACAAAGATAACAAGTGGCAGTGGGTCTGATGGCTGCCGGCGATACCGGCAACGCGTTTTCGCGCTATTCCTGAAGGAGCAATGACGTGGCAGTGATCGATTTCTTTGAGCGTGGCTACCGTTACGGTGCGAGCGCAGATTATCTGGTCTTTGGCGAACGCACTTATTCCTATCAGGAGGCGCGCGATTTCACCTGTCGCGTCGCCCATGGCTTGCTCGCCATGGGCTTCAGGAAAGAGGCCAAGGCTGCGGTGTGGGCCAAGAACGATCCGGTCGGCTGGCTGTGCACC
>Ga0172370_10010433_pt1 | contig 10660 bp, 11 predicted proteins | sample LakKiv5m_FD_114538 | JGI IMG/M metagenome (GOLD analysis project Ga0172370, IMG submission 114538) | Freshwater microbial communities from Kabuno Bay, South-Kivu, Congo - kab_022012_11.5m | ecosystem: Environmental > Aquatic > Freshwater > Lake | place: Democratic Republic of the Congo...
ATCCTATCACCACTAACAAAAATGTTATCAGAATTAGAACAATCATCCGCCTTTTTTTCATAGCATACATAAAGAAACCTTATTTATAAATGTTTTTTATCTTCCCAACTTTTCAGGATTTTTAATCTTCTCATCAAGCTGTTCTGTATTCAGCTTAAGAGTGCTTGCTAAATCTATAATATATTTTCCCTCTTCAAGTTTATAGATAAGCGGACGTTTTTTATTAAAAAGATTTACAATATCTATCTCAAATTTTCCTGGTTTTATAACTCTAATTGACTCTAAATCAAGAATAACCGGAATTTCTTCTTGTTCGCTAACTCCTATAATCTCTCGAACATCTTTTTCCATTTTTGCCTTATCAACTTTATTAATTTCTGCAATAGCGGTTTTTAGTTCAGTAAGTTCTTTAGTTGTTTCAGAATCTAAATTTTCACTAATTTTTTTATTTAACTTATCATAATATTCTTTTTTAATAAAATAGAAAAAATGGCTTCCACAACTACAACCCGCAATAAGTTCTTTGCTTCCATCAGCAAAAACCCTTCCACAATGTACACATTGGTTTGGCACTTTTTTGTTTACCTCAATTAGAAAAGAAAATTAGAATTAATAAATGTTTAGATGTTTGAAAAGAATATTCTGCTCGGCTTCGCCTCGCATAATTATGTAAGGCTCCGCCAATCCCATAATCACCTACTTAAACTCGAAAGCTGCACAAGTTCGCTTTCTCACATAATAACTTTATTAATTTATTATCAAAATCGTTTTGTTATTGAAAAATAAGCGGAGCCTCTCTTAAAAAAAGTGAGCGAAGCGAACTTTACTGTCGATTCATCATCACTTCAAGCTTCTTGGGGTCCTTTCTCATTTCCTTAATTACAGAAGCAGGCCCAATAACGGTAAGAGATTCTGTATTGCCTACAAGAGCATTAGCAATTCCATGCTTAAATTTGCTCATAATTCCTCTATCTCGCGTATTTGGCGCAATAACGGCTAATTCAATTCCCTTAAATCCTTTAACTTTTCCAACAAGAATAAGTGTGTCTTCAATCAACCGAGTTTCTTCTTCTGCTTCAAGCCTGCCCTGAATAATTATTACCTTTCCCTTAAGGATTATCTCAAGCAGTTTCTTAATTCGTGCAGTGCTATTCAATCCGTCAATTTCTGCATAAGGCAGAAATTGTATCGTTAGCCCCTCTTTTTTATGACTACTCATTTTATTTTTTCTTCGTCTTCTTTGCTAATTTAAATAGAGATTCATAAAATTCTTCCATGTTTGTTCCATACTTGGCAGAAATGCCTACAACATCATATTCAGGAAATGCTGCTTCAACTTTCTTCAAGTCAGCTTTTTTAGCGTCAATCTTATTAGCAACAATTAAAACAGGAATTTTTCTTGCGACTAAATTTCCTATAATTGTAATATTAACCTGTGAGTAAGGATTCTCAGTAGCATCAATAACAACAACTACGGCATCAACATCATCAAGCCACTTAATAGCTTCAATAATTCCCTGCGTAGCTTCCTTAGCTCTTCCTTGCGCATCTTTCTTCTTAACTTTAAACTTTAAAAAATCTTCATAATCAATTTTTGTAGCAATTCCAGGAGTATCAATAACCTTAAACATCAAGCTTTTATCTTTATATTTTATTTCAACTTGTTCTTTAAACTGAACTTTTCGTGTTTCATGCGGAATTCTTGAAACAGTTCCTAACTCCTCACCAGTCCAATCTTTGCATATTCTATTTGACAGTGAAGTTTTTCCAGCATTTGGCGGCCCATAAAAACCTAAACTTATATTTCCTTTTTTAGCAAAGATATCTCCGAAAATTCTCTTAAAAAAATTTGTAAGTATTTTAAATGCCATGTTTGTTTTTTGTTCTCTTTTTTATATAATTATATTAATTAATCTATTTTTAAATATTTATGTTTAAATTAATCAAGTTATTTCTTATTTCTTTTCAATCGGTTTTACTTCTGGCTGGATTTTATTTGCAGAGCTATTCATAAACGGAATAACGCTCGGCCTTCCAGGCATATTTGGCTTAAAACTAGCCCGAGGCTCTGGCGCAGTTTTTTGCTCTGCTCCAATTTTCTTTTTCAAGGCGATTGTCTTAAGAAGTTTAGCCTTATCAAAAAGAGTGAATACTGGTATCTCAAACATTCCTGTTCTCATTCCCTTGAATTTTTTATAGGCATAAGATACTTGCTCAAATGCCCAGCCTTTTTCTCTTAATTTAGTGAAAATATCATTTCTATTTAAGCCCTGTTTTTCTGCATTTTCCATAAAGCTTACAAGATTAAATAAATCATTCTTATCCTTGAAAAGCCAATCCTCATATTTTTTCTTATACCATTCCTGCAATCCAATATACGCAGCTAAGAAAAGAATAATTAAAAGAATAAAATAAAAAGTTATCCTTCCAGTAGGTCTGCAGTCATCTCCGCAATTAGCAGTAGTTTCACCAAGACTTGCTTCACATTCTCCATTGTGATTGCAACTTCCAAATGCTAAAGAAAATTGAAGTTCAGATGTTGCTGGAGTAATATAAAATGGAAGCGCTAAAATAGAAGCGTCATCAGATACAATAAACTCAAATGTTTTTGCTCCAGAAGATAAATCAATAGAAAAACTTGTTAGACTATCTTTATAGACTGGATTGCTTGCTGAGATATAATCAAGTTGATTTTTAGAAATAGGAAGAACCCCATAAACAGTTCCCATAGTTGTTAATGGCTTTATTGTTGCTTTTGCATAGGTAAAGAAAGGAAAGCTCATATTTCCTTCAATAGAAGAATAAACACTCGTTTCAACATCTACGTCAACTGATTTTAAGAACCAAGCAAGAACTGCATTTTGAGCAGATGCGTCTGCTGCTGTAACTTCTGAAGCAGTAACTGCTGCTAAATCCGCAGATTTAACAGTAGAGCTGTCCATAATAAATTTGCCTGAAGATTTTTTAGTAATATTAATGACGTTCGGCAAATCCATGCTGTATAACTGGTTAAGCAAAGAAATATATTTAGTCGTGCTTCCCGCGGAATTGCCATAATCAGTTTGTATTTGCGTGATTTTTATTTCATTTGCGCTAAGATTAATCTTAGCCTCAATAGCTGCTTTAATGGGGACAGGATATGCTGCTATTTGTTTTTTAAGTGAAGCAACTCGAGCTTTATAATCCACAATTAAATTTGCAAGATATTCTCCAGGAGAAACAGTTTTAATTGCAAATGTTTTATTTATTGAACCAAGATTATTTCTCGCGCTAACTTTTATCGTATAACTTTTAAGTTCAGCAGAAGCATATTTATGAGTCGTATAAGGTTTTGTTGTCTCAACTGCAGTAGTATTATCTCCAAATTCCCATTTATATGAACTTATATTTGTTCCAGAAACTGCAAGTGTAAATTTAACATCGGCTCCAGCAGGAACATCGCTCGGATAAAGCGCGTTAATTACAGGTAAACTCAAAATAGTAATTTTTTTACCGCTAATAACTTCTTCGCCATTAATTTTCAAATTTAAAGTCTGTATTCCAGGAGTATTCGGAACTTTTAAGCCAGATTTTGATAAGTCTATTTTAGTAAATTTAGATAGAGAAATTTTTGCTGGAGAAGAAGTTAAAACAAAAAAACCACTACTAGCTTTCAAGCCAGAATTATAATTAATACTAAGTTCATTTACATTAATTAATTGATTATCAACATTTGAAGTAAGTTTTATCGGAATATAACAGCCAGAAGAACAATCTCCTTCGTATTTTAAGTCAATATATTCATAGATTGCAGCAGCATAATCTATTTCAGAAGAAACCGCCAAGAAATTTTCTAAAGCAGCATATTTTTTCTGTTGAACAAAAATTGAAAAATCTGCTTCTGTATCAGTTCCTTCAATATAACCGCAAGGCGGATTTGTTGCAGTTTCTACCGATAGTTTATATTTAGCTGAAGATGTTGAAGCATCCTGCTGCATACAGGCAGTTATTTGTGTCGGTTCAGTAATGCTTAAATTCAAATCACAAAAAACTTTTCCACTTGCAGAAGTTGTTGTTTCACAATAGCTGCCTTCTACACTAAATTTAAACTTTGCATTTCCAGCGCCGCTAACATCTGCGCCTATTTTAAAAGTTTGACCTGGTTGAACATCTATTTTCTGGCAATAACTTTTAGTTACATCCATATCTGTTGCCATTAGCGAACCTTGACTTGGAATATAACATCCATAATTTTCACTTCCACAATAAGTAGTTCCTATTTTACTATTTTGCCAACGATAAAACTCATCGTTTAATACATCAATATTTAATGCGCTGCCGCAGGATTCGCCAGCGTTAGAGGTTATATTCAGTTTAAAATTATCGACGCTTGTAACACTATTTTCAGTTATTTTTATTCCTATTATTTTGCTTCCTGCAGAATTCAGTGTAAATGTTGCAGGATTTTCTCCGTTAACAATCGCGTAGTCCATTCCGCAGTCTTTATTTGAACAATTATAATCTACTCCCGCACTTTCTAAAAAATCGCCAAGAGTTATAGAGTTATTAAAAGCAGTTACGGGTGCATCAAAAGCCAGAGGCGTAAGCGTAATATTTATCCATCCCCTTAAGTTCTCTCCGGGGCCATAACTTACATCAATGCTATTGTTCATATTTCCTTTTGTGACTGCAGCATTAATAAAACCTAAACTAATTAAGACAGATAAAACAAAAACTAAAGCTAAAAACATCCTCTCTTTTTTCATATAAGATAGACATAATTGTTATTTATAAATGTTATTCGCATAAACGTTAGTATTATAAATCTATTTTATGTTCTTTATTAATGGAAAGAATTGAATTAAAAAAAATAAATGAATTTGAATGGCAAATTCCTAAAACTGGAAAAATGAATGTTCCTGCCGTAGTTTTTGCCAGCGAAAAGCTTCTTAGGGATATAAAGAAAGATAAAACTCTTGAGCAATTAAAAAATGTTGCAATGCTGCCAGGAATTATTGAAAAAGCGATAGCTTGCCCAGATTCCCACATGGGCTATGGATTTCCGATTGGCGGTGTTGCTGCTTTTGATTTAGACAAGGGAATAATTTCTCCTGGCGGAGTTGGCTATGATATTAATTGCGGCGTTAGAATACTCTCAACAAATATTCCTATTGCAGAATTTATGAAAAAAAGAAAGGAAATTCTGCACGCAATTTTCAGGAGTGTTCCGAGTGGAGTTGGACATGGCGGAAAAGCTTATTCTCGCGAAGAAATTAAAGAAGTCCTGAAAGAAGGCGCAGAGTGGGCTGTAAAACATAAAATGGGAACTGCTGATGATTTAAAAAATTGTGAAGAAAATGGGAGAATGAGAGATGCTAATCCTTCTGATGTAAGCGAAAGAGCTATTTCTCGGGGACTGCCTCAACTTGGAACTCTTGGAAGCGGAAATCATTTTTTAGAGATTCAAAAAGTTGATAAAATTTATGATAAAGAACTTGCTAAAAAATTAGGCATTAGCGAAGATAATGTTATAATTATGATTCACTGCGGTTCAAGAGGATTAGGGCATCAAGTTGCAAGCGATTATATTATGCTGATGGAAAAAGAACATAAAAATGAAATTAAAGAGCTTCCTGACCGAGAGCTTATCAATGCTCCAATAAAAAGTGAGCTTGGCAAAAAATATCTTTCTGCTATGAATTGCGCAGTCAACTTTGCATTTTGCAACCGCCAGATGATTATGAATCACGTTAGAGAACAATTGAAATACTATTTTCCAAAAGCAAAAATTGATTTGGTTTATGATGTTTGTCATAATATTGCAAAAATTGAAGAGCATACTGTTGAGATTGACGGAAAAAAGAAAAAACAAAAAGTTTGCATTCATAGAAAAGGAGCTACAAGAAGTTTTGAAGGCCTTCCTGTTTTAATTCCTGGAAGCATGGGAACTGCGAGCTATGTTTTAGTTGGAACAAAAAAAGCAGAAGAATTAACCTTCGGCTCGACAGCTCATGGTGCAGGAAGAGTTGAATCACGAACTCAAGCAAAACGCGAGCTTACTGTAGAAAATGTGAAAAAAGAGCTTTCTGAAAAAGATATTATTATTGAAGCAGGCAGCATGAAAGGATTGGTTGAAGAAGCTCCAGAAGTTTACAAAGATATTGATGAAGTTGTCAGAGTTTCTGATAAAGCTGGAATCAGCAAAGTTGTTGCACGATTAGTTCCATTGGCTGTGATGAAAGGCTGATTATATCTGTCATCCTATCTTAGTTTCTCTCTATCTAATCTCTCTCTTTCTAAAGAGAGAAATTATTTCCAAACTCTAATTGTCATAATTAAATCCCTATACGCGCCATTTTTTGTTAGCGCACGAATAGGAATATCTCTTGAAAGAACTGGAAAAGATTTAATCTTATGAACTGAAAGTGTCTCATTCATTAAAGGGCTATAGCTAAAATTGTAGACTATAAATTCAAAATCATTCAGCAAATTCAAATCCCCTTTTAACTTGCTATAATTCTGAAGATAATCACTGTTAATTTTCTGAATATTTTCGTATAATACCTCGTTGCCAGAACTAACAACTACTGGAATATAATCACTGCCTTTTGAAAGAGTTTGGCAATCAGTATCTCCTAAAATAGTTGGACTAAAAAAATCAGAAAAATAAAGCTTGTAATATCTATCATCATAAGATTTTATGAAAAAACTGTTTGGTGAACTGAATCTAGAAGGCAATAGATTACCCTGTAAATCTTTTACAATCATATTCCCAGTATAAGTTGAAGGATTATCCAGAATAAAACAAGTTTTTCCACTTTGACAACAGCTGGAGTTAAGTATGATTGAAACATAATCATAGTTTATAGTAGCTGAAGAAAGCAGGCTTGATTGTGTTTTTTCTAAACTTGCATAGCTGACTTTATCTTGTCTAACGGGTGTGAAAAAAACAAAAAGTGTAAAAACAAATCCAACAAAAATAATAAAAGATAAAATCATCTCTATATGTCCTTGCGAGGAATTATTTTTTAATAAAGATTTCATCATCCTAAAAGAAGTTTTGCTCCTGTTGAAATAAGCCAAGAAACAGCAACAAGTATAAATGAATGCTTCAATCCTCCTTTCACACTTCCTTCTGAAATCTTTCCTATTACAAGCCCTGCAAAAAATCCTTGCGTAAGCAAAAGAAATAAGAACGGAGTAGCCAAATCTGCGGCATTAATTTTAACAGAAGTTCCACCGGGAACAACTCCTTGAAGCGGATTATCTGAAATATCTCCTGCACCGCCCAAATTAAGTCCAGAAACTATTGGAATAATTTTAAACTGCATTACCAGCATTATTAAAATAAATATAAAAAAGATAATATAACCTTGAACAGTTAAATTATAAATCGCAGCTTTTCTTTCTTTTTTCAATTTTTCTATTTGCGAAATAGAGAAAGCTACAGATTCAAGAATAGATTCTATTCTACCACCAGAAACTTCTGCTTCTCTAATCAAGCTTATTGCTCTGCTTATGACTGAATTTTTAATATCCCTTGCAAAAGTATCTAAAGCATCCTTTACAGGAATTCCAAGAGCAATCTGATTTGCGAGTTTTTCAACATAAGGATTCATATTCCCATAATCTTTATTCTTAACATTGATTATGCTCTTGCTGATTGGAGTTCCAGATTTAACACCTTCAACTAAATCCCTGGAAAATTCAAGGAACATATGTTCAATATCTGCTTCTTTTTTGGATTCAACTAAAAGACTCATAAAAAATGGCAAGCCAGCAATAATTCCAGCAATTCCAGCGATAAATGAAAATAATCTTACATCTAAGAGACCATATAAAAAAAGAATCAGAGAAATAATTATTACTGAAGCTCCTGCTATTAATCCTATCCAATTTGCATTCATTTTATTTTTCTTTTTAAATTCCATTTTAAAACTTAGGCTGCTTAGAGTTTAGGAAGATTATAAAGCCCATGTTTAATGCGCTGATTACAAGAATTGCGAGCACACCAACAGTGCTAACACTGATTCCTCCACTTTCGCCAAAACCAATAAGATTCATCATGATAAAAAGCATCATCATTATCATTGGCGCCGCGATTACGACACTAATATAAATATTCATGAAAGTTTCAGCGATATGAGTATATTTTTCTCTTTCAAGACGATAATCAAACAACAAAGATTCTGAATGCTTATTTAAAAAATCAACAATAGCTCCGCCAGAAGTTATAGTTGTTGCGAGTCCGTCAAAAAGCTGGGATAATCTTTCAGATGGACAATTTTTAGATACTGCCTTAAGAGCGCTGACTAAATCATAACCATAAAAATTAATGTAATTTGTTAACTTTTTAATTTCTCTGCCTGTGGAAGGATAATCTTTCGAGCTTACAAGTATATTAAATAATTTGCTTGGCTCAATTCCTGAAGTCGAAATAGCAGCCATATAAATAACAAGGAAAGGCAATTCTTGATTAATCAATTTTTCAAGTCCTTTTCTTGTTGATGAAGGATAAAGATAAAATAAAAAGGCAGTTATTATTGGAACCAAAAGAAAAGCAAAAAAAGCTACAGATATGCCTAAGCCCATCAAAAGGCTTATCATTGCAATAAAAATTCCTGCAAAAACAGAAAGAAAAATTGAAAAAAGCATAACCGAAACATAGCTGTTTATGATAAATGGCGAGGCAATTCTTCTAAGGTCATTTTTATTTTTATCAAAATAATTCTTGGCTACAAGTTTATCGGCGTAAGTTCTAAAAAATTTATTCGCCCAACCAATATATGCTTTTCCAAGATTATTCATGCTTTTCTGCTCGGTTATTTCTTTTTCTTCAGCATTATTCTTTTTCCCAAAAAGTTTTAATGAAAATTTATGAAGTGCAAGATGTTTAAGAAAACTCATTTCGTCTTTCTTTTTTATGGCAACTTGGGCTGGTTTTTTTGTGGTTTCATCTATAAAATTAACTCCGATAATTTCTTTATGAATATCAGAATTTTTTGCAGAAGATTTTTCAGAGAGTGTTTTATAAAAATCTATTCCCCCCAGCAAATTAGGAACCGCATTATTAAGAATTTTAATCTGCTGCAAAAGAGCAGTCATAGATTGAACCATCGCTTTCATTTTATCAGCCTTATCAGGAGTATTCGGCAAATTATAAATTTCGGAATATTCCTCGTAGAATCTAACAAGCTCGCCGGCCAGCTGTTTTTCTCTTTCAATATTCTGTTTTAGCATTTGTATAGTCATTTTATTTTTTAACAAAAAATAAAAGTCAGAAATTTATTAAATTTCTGAATTTCAAAAAGCTTGTTTAGCCAAAGCGAAGCTTTTATCTGCTTTTTGAATTTATTTATTTTAATTTTCATTTTATTATAAAATCTATTTTTTTAGAAAATTCAAGAATAGCTTTTTTAGAAGCTTCAAACTTTTCTTTATCTGAAGAATTAAATGCTTTCTCAAGAAGAAAGGCATTCTCACTAAGCCGATTAATCAATTGCGACAGCATCATAAGTTGAGATGAATCCATTATAACATCCCCCTACATTTTTCTATAAGTTTTTTCATATCCGCAATGACAATTCTTGCTTCGGGCAAGGATATTTTTTGGCCGTAATAATTCATGCCATTTCTGATTTTTCTCGCGCTATCAAAATCTTCGGCTAATTCTTTTAATTGCAGAAGCTCTTTTAAAAAACACCCATAGCATTCATGATTGTAAATTTTATAGCCCTTGCCAATTGTAATTGCCTCTAAAATTTCTCTAAGAGAATCATAATACAAAGAAATTACAGAAGAATAAGTAATGTCATTTAATGTGAGCAGAGAAGCAGATTTATATTTTTTATTGGAGCTTTCACTAAGCGAGTTAATCAAATCAAAATCTGCCATTATTTTTTTTACCAGTCTTTTTTCGTTGCACTCTTTCCAGTCCATGTTATAATATCACAAATCCGCTATTTATATTTTTATAAAGATGAGCATTCTTTGAGGCTTCATTAAAATGAATTTGTATTTTTCTTTGAAGTTTTTTTTCAATGCTTGAAAGTTCTATGTTTTTCCGAGGTATATCTACATAAATATCCACATCTGAATCTGCCGTATTTTCGGTTTTTGCTATGGAGCCAAATAGTATAACTTTTTTAAAAAGCAAATCTTTGTGAATATCCTTCAAGGCTAAAGCCAACTTGTTTCTCCAATAAGCAATACTCAAATCCTTAAACAAAGCGCTTTCTCTATTTGCTCTAAAAAAAAGATAAAGTCCCTTATTATTGAATATGAGAATTTCTTGTTTGGTCAAATCCTTTAATATCTTTGAAGCAGTAGGTGGGCTTAACCCAACAAGCCGAGCATATTCGCGCACAGAAAATTCTCTATAAACATCTTCAAAAAATGGCTGCAGGTTGTTAAATATCTCTAACATATGTTAAATTATATTAACAAGTGTTTATAAATCTTTTCATACGCTTATTCCAAAGCTTTTAAGAACAGCGTCAGAATCCTTGAAATAATGATTAATTATATCCTGAACTTCCTTGAATCCGAAAATTCTGCGCTTTGCAAGTTCATTCAGCAATAATGTTCTCAATTTAAACTCTTTTTCAAGCTCTGGAACCGTAAATCCGAATCTTTCTGATATTTTCTGAAAAACATGACTTGATTTTTTGAAATAGAACAT
>Ga0172370_10010438_pt1 | contig 10657 bp, 7 predicted proteins | sample LakKiv5m_FD_114538 | JGI IMG/M metagenome (GOLD analysis project Ga0172370, IMG submission 114538) | Freshwater microbial communities from Kabuno Bay, South-Kivu, Congo - kab_022012_11.5m | ecosystem: Environmental > Aquatic > Freshwater > Lake | place: Democratic Republic of the Congo...
CATCCCGGTGCGCTCGTGATCGACCCGACACAGGCGTGGTGGGTCGCCGGCAGCGGCACCACGATCCGGCGCGCGCTCAAGGTCGGCGCGCCATCGCAGCTCGTCGTCGAAGGACAGAAGGGCATCGTCGACCTCGTCGTCGACAGCGGAACCGTGTACTTCACGGCGGAGGGTGGCGTCTTCTCGTCCGTGGGTGAGACCGCGACAACGATCGCGGCACTGGAGCAGTCGCCCTGGCGCATCGCGATGGACCTCAAGTGGATCTACTGGACCGACCCGAAGGCGGGCTTTGTGCGGCGCGTCTCGAAGACCGGCGGTCAGGTGGAGACCATCGCGGGTGGCCAACTCGAGCCTTGGGACATCGCCGCCGACGGCGCCGCGGTCTACTGGACGTGCCGTGCGGGTGGCACGGTGATGAAGCGCGATCTGCCCGTGGGAGCGCCGACACCCCTCGTGGTGGCCGTGCCCGGCGCGCGTGGGCTCGCGATCGACGCCACGCACGTGTTCTTCTCGGCCGAGGCCGGGGGCCTCGTCGCCCGCGTGCCGAAGGGCGGCGGGGACTGGCTCGCGCTCGCGAAAGAACCGGCGCTCGTGCGCGAGCTGGCGGTCGGCAATGCGGGCCTTTTCTGGATCGAGGGTCCGGAGGGCGCGACCTCAGCGCACATCCTGAGCACCGCGAAGTAGCGGGGTCAGAGGACCGAGATCGGCGCCGTCACGACGAGCGGCGTCTGCCCCGGTCGCAGCACGGTCGCGCGCAGCACGAGCGTGAGATCGGGCGTGAGCGCGCCGGTTGCGATCACCGCCTCCGCCTTTCCGCCACCGTTCGACAGCGCGGTCGCCTGCCCGAGCAGGATCTCCTCCGCGGCGGACTTGCTGCCCGCGAGCCGCAGCACATCGAAGCGAACCTTCGTGCCCTCGGAGGGCATCGCCGGCGGGCTGTTCGTCTGGAGCGAGGCGCGCGCGAGAACGCCGCCGAGCGTGGGCATCGCGACGACCTGCATGGCGTCGGGCAGGCGCGCGCTGAAGGTGAAGGTGCGCGTGACCTCCAGGTCCCCGAAGCGGACAGCGATGAGGCTCTGACCCGCCTCGGTGCCCGCGAGGAGGGCCACCGTGTCGGTGCGGCCTCCGCCCCCATTCTTCACGCTCAGGTGCGGCAGCGTCGAGCCCTCGGAGCCCGCGAGCAGGCCCAGGCTCGTCGAGACCAGCACGTCGAACGCGCCAGCGACGACGCGCGGATCGGTGCGCACGACGATCGTCGCGCCCGAAACGCCGTCGGCCGGCAGGCTCTCGATGGGGCCCGCGGTCGCCGGTCCGAGCGGCCAGACCTCGACGCGGACCAAGTCGGACGCCCGCTGTCCCGCGCGATCGCCCAGGTCGCCGCTGCACGCGCCGATCCCGGTGGCCAACACCAGAGCGACGATGGACGCGGGGAGGACTCGCTTCATGCAGGCCCCGGCTCATGGCGGGCCTCGAGCCCGACGAAGCGGACGTTGAGCGGATCGCACGTGTGCGGGGCGTGCGGTCCGGCGACGCGCGCGAAGAGGCCGACGTTGCTGGCGTCGTCGGCGTGCGAGACCCCGAAGCGGCGCCGGAGCACGCAGGTAAACGTGTGTTCGGTCAGATCCCCCGGCTCGACCGAAATCGACGTCGACGGCGCCTCGTCCGGCTTGGACAGATCGACGAGCTGGAGTCTCACCTCGTCGGAGAGCAGCGCGACCGTCACGGTCAAGGGCCCAGCGTCGTCGTGCTGGACCATCACGGTCACGTCGAAGGGCGCGTTTTCTTCCACCTCCGCGGGTTCGATTCGCTTCATCTCGATCGTTGCAGCCATGCAACCTCCCATCCAGGTGCGGCGCGGCCGCGGCTCACGTAGGCGTCGTCACGGAGCGTCGCCCCGAATCGACTTCTCGATCCACTGCAAGACGTTCAAGTCGACGCTCGCGCCCAGGAACCAGCGCGCCTTCAGGCTGGTCTCGGCCACGAGCGGGTTGCGATCGGGAGCGCGGTAGAAGGCGGCGCCGGTGCTCACGCGCAGATAGTCGAACACACGGAGGCTCACCCCGCCGAGCGGCGAGATCCCCGCGAAGACCGACTCCAGGGCCGGCGACGCGTCGCGCGAAGGCGCGCCGGGCACCAGTCCAACGAAGACGGAGAGGTTGCGCACGACCCAGTTCGGATACGCGCGGACCGACACGGACGAGTCAATCCAGCCGAAGGGATGGACGTGCAGGCCGATCCATGCGGCGCGCGCCGTCGTGCGATCGTCGTCTCCGGTGATGACCGCGAGGCCGAGGTCGGTCGAGAAGCGCCACGAGAGCAGCGGTGTGGGCGAGATCGGGCGCGATCCCAGCGACGCGGGGACACCGACGCTCGCCATCAGCGTGCCCGCGTAGTCACGAACGGCCGCGAGCACGGCATCCCGACCGGGGTTCGTCGCGACCGGCGCGGTCGAGGCGTCCCCGAGGGCATACCAGGCAGCCGCCCGCTCTGCGAGGGCTCGCGCGAAGCCCTCGACGAGGGCGCGCGACTCCGGTGTGAGCGCTGCAAGCGCACCGGGCAGCGCGACGAGCACGGCGACGAGGCGCTCGCGATCGAGGTCGGGTCGCGCGTCGCAGCTCGCTCGCCGGAAGCGGTCGATGCGCGACTTGACGACCTCGCGCGTGACGTCTCCCGCACTGGGGACGAGCGTGCGCTCGATGCAGGCGATGTCGCGTACGAGATCGGAGAGCGCCGCGGGCGCCGAGGTCACGACCGATCGCCAGGGGCCGCGGAAAGCCAGCCAGGCGTCGACGAACCCGTCGGACACACTTGCGTCGCCCGAGGCTCGCCCCCCGCGCGTGCCCTTCTCCAACGCGACGCGTCGCATGGCCTCCGCCAGCTGGCCGATCGCGTTGAGCACACGCCGCACGAGGGCGGGCTCCTGGGACAGACGCCGCGCACCCGCGCCGGTCAGCGTCGCGTTGCGTCGCTCCAGGTCGCCGAGCGACTCCAGCGTGGCCTTGACCAGCTCGGCCTCCGCCGTCACACCCGCGTTCGCGAGGACGAGCACCCGAGAGCCCAGCAGCTGCGCGAACTCGGCGGCGAGGCGTGTCCGCTCCGCGGCGGACAGCGGTGTCTGCGCGTCCACGGTCACGCACCATGCCGGCTCGGGATGGAGCGCGGGCACGAAGACCCGGAGCGTGTCCACGGGATCCAGCGCGGCGTTCGTCCAATCGAGGACGATCGCGGCCTCCGAGACGTCCCCAGGCGGGAGCTTCTCGCACCCCGCGGCGCTCCGCGGCTGCAACGTGACGCGCGCCGCGTGCATGGCCCGAGGCGCCAGGACGACGAGCGCGAACGGTCGGCCGATGGGCAGCGGGCGATCGGCGACCCCGGAGGCGAGCTCGAGGGAGACGACGGGAATCGGCTCGGCGGCGGCCGCGACGGCGGACATCGCGAACACGCCGCACAGCCACACCCCCAAGGCGCCGCGGCGCGCCATCGCAGGCGCGACGGTCATGCGGCGGCTCCCCGCAGTGCGACGCGGGCGATCCGATCCACGAGCGCGGCGAAGCTCATCCCGGCTGCCGCGGCGGACTTGGGGAACAGCGACGCCGGCGTCATGCCCGGCAGCGTGTTCGTCTCGAGCACCACGGGCCCCATGGGCCCGAGCATCACGTCCGTGCGCGAGATTCCCGCGCAGCCGAGCGCCTCGTGCGCGCGAAGGCCCAGCTCCTGCACGACGTGCGTCAGCTCGGGATCGACCTCGGCGGGCGAGATCTCGCGCGATCCGCCCTGTTGGTACTTCGCCTCGTAGTCAAAGAAGTCCGCGATAATCGGGATGATCTCCACGAGCGGCAAGGCCTCGGCGGTGCCGTCGGCGCGCTCCAGCACAGGGGCAGTCAGCTCGCGACCCGACACGAAGGCCTCGAAGAGCACAGCGCCGTCCTCGCCGGCGACACGGCGCGTGCCCTCGATCGCGGTCGCGAGATCCCGCGCGACGTAGACGCCCACGCTGGATCCGCCCGCGGGCGTCTTGATGACGAGCGGCAGGCCGAGCCGATCCACCGCCTCCCGCGCCAGCGCGCCAGACTCGCGCCGCGCCTCGTCGCCGGTCACGAACCAGTCCTCCGCGACCGGCACGCCCGCGAGCCGATAGATTTGCTTCGTCGTCGGCTTGTCGAACGCATTGGCGGAGGCGCGCACGCCGCTGCCCGTATAGCGCAGCCCGGCGCACTCGAGCAGGCCCTGCACGCGACCGTCCTCGCCGAACTGGCCATGGAACGCGCCGAGAAAGACGACATCCGGACGCGCCTCGACGAGCGCGCCGAGCCCCAGCGGCAACGAGAAGCCGCTCACCTCCGCAAGCGCATCCGAGGCCGGCGGGAAGTGCCAGCGGCCCTGCCGATCGAGGCGCACCGCGATGGGCACGTGCCCGCTCTCGCCGAGCGCGTCGAGCACGGCGCGGCCTGACATGAGGGAGACATCATGCTCCGTGGAGGGTCCTCCGAAGAGCACGGCGACGCGAAGGGGAAGAATATCGACCATGCCAGCGAGATCGCACGCGGCTCGCATCGGGTCAAGATTCTGCGGGATCGGGGCCGCCACGCCTCGCCCCACGCCGGCCACCACAAAGCGCCTTTGACCCGCGGCAGCCGCGACGGCAAGATGGGGTCCATGAGACACGTGCGACCAATCCTCGCCTTCCTTGCCCTGTGTGCGACCGGGGCCCTCCCGCTCGGCTGCTCGGACGGCACGGACGAGGCAGGCCAAGGCCTCTCGACGCTCGGCGGCGATGCGAAGGGCAAGGACGTCTCGTTCGGCAAGTTGGACACGAACACCGGCTCGCCGGACGGCGACGTGCTGGCCGACACAGCGGCCGGTATCGACGTCCTGACCGGCGATGTCTCGCTGCCCGACGCGAGCCCCGGAGACCTCGGCTCGGGCCTCAAGGACGTCGTGGACGCCGGCAAGGACGCGCCGGCTGCCCCGGGTGAGTTCGGCAGCCCCTGCACCAACAACGACCAGTGCAACAGCGGATCGTGCGTGGAGTCGAGCACGGGCAGCGTGTGCACAATGCTCTGCGTCACGGACTGCCCCGCGGGCTGGGACTGCAAGCTCATCAAGAACGGCACGGGCGACGTGTCCAACATCTGCGTCCCGCGCTTCGTGCGCCTGTGCCGCCCCTGCACGAAGGACGTGGAGTGCCGGCCCGGCGTGAGCTCTACGGAGGCCGACGCGTGCCTGCCCTTTGGCCCCGGCGGCGCGGAGGGCTCCTTCTGCGGTGGCGACTGCGCGGGCGACGGCGTCTGTCCGGACGGCTTCACCTGCGAGACGAAGACGCTGGCCTCGGGCGTACCGGGCAAGCAGTGCGTACCCGAGGGAGGCGCGATGTGCACCTGCGCGCCTGGCTGGGCGGCCCTCGGGCTCGAGACGGCGTGCAAGAAGGTCAACGAGAGCGGCGCCTGCCCGGGCACGCGCGGCTGCGGGCCTGGCGGACTCGGCGCGTGCAGCGCGGCGACGCCCATGCCCGAGATCTGCGACGGCAACGACAACGACTGCGACGGATCCACGGACAACGTCGGCAAGAAGAAGTGCACGAACGACAACCAGTGGGGCACGTGTACGGGCTACGTCGTGTGCTCAGAGGACGGCACGACCTGCGATGCGGCCGAGCCGGCCGAAGAGGTCTGCAACCTCGAGGACGACGACTGCGACGGCGAGACGGACGAGAATCTCTGCGACGACAGCTTCGCGTGCACGGACGACACCTGCACGCTCGAGGGCTGCAAGAACCCCGTCAAGGACGGCTTCTGCCTGATCGAGGGACAGTGCGTCGCCGCCAGCACCCCCGAGCCGGGCGATCCCTGCATGCGCTGCTGGCCCAAATCGGCCATCGGCGCGTGGACGCCCAAACCTGAGGACACGCCCTGCGACGACGGCAGCGACTGCACGAAGGCGGACGCGTGCAAGGCGGGCCTGTGCACCGGCACCGCGTACACCTGCGAAGACAACCTCGCGTGCACGTCGGACGCGTGCCTCGGCGACGGACAGTGCAAGCACACGGTCGTCGCGGACACCTGCGCCATCGACGGGGCGTGCGTCACGGCGGGCGCGCCGAACCCGAAGGCGTCGTGCCAGATCTGCAATCCGGGGCTCTCGCAGGAGATCTGGTCGCCCGCGAAGGCAGGCGCCACCTGCGACGACGGCAACGCGTGCACCTCCGGCGACGCGTGCGCGGGCGGCGTCTGCACGGGCACGCCGATGGACTGCGCCGCGCTCGACGATCCCTGCAACGACGGCGTGTGTCAGGGTGGGCAGTGCGTGAAGTCGCCGAAATCCGGCAACGCATGCGATGACAACGACCCCTGCACCGGCGGCGACGCCTGCCAGCTCGGCGTGTGCAAGGGCGTGCCGAAGGACTGCAGCGCGCTCAACGGCGCCTGCATCATCGGCGCGTGCAAGTCCGGCAAGTGCACGGCGGTGCCGAACGCGGGCGCGTGTGACGACGGCGATCCATGCACGGAGGGCGACACCTGCGCCGGCGGCACGTGCACTGGCCAGCCGAAGGACTGTGGCGCGGCGACCGACGCGTGCAACGACGCGACGTGTCAGGGCGGGCAGTGCGTCAAGAAGCCGAAGCAGGGCGGGTGCGATGACGGCAACCCCTGCACGGTCTTCGACACGTGCACGAACGGCCTGTGCATCGGCACGACGAAGGACTGCTCGAACGTCGGCGACGTGTGCAACACCGGCGTATGCAGCCAGGGCACGTGCGTCAAGCAACCCAAGGGCGGCGCGTGCAACGACGGGGACGTCTGCACGATCAACGACGTGTGCTCGAACGGCTCGTGCCAGGGCACACCGAAAGACTGCTCGGCGCTGAGCAACCAGTGCAACGCGGGCGTGTGCCAGGGCGGCGGCTGCGTCACACAACCGAAGAGCGGCCCCTGCAACGACAACGACAGCTGCACGTCGGGCGATTCATGCTCGGGCGGCAAGTGCACCGGCACGCCGAACAAGGACGCCTTCGAGCCGAACGACGGCTGGGTGGGCAAGAAGATCGCCGATCGCAGCGACTGCGACGGCGCGCTCTCGCTAACAGGTTCGCTGTACCCGTCTGGCGACGTAGACTGGTACTGGTACAACGCCACGGACGACACCGGGTGCAGCATCTACCCGGAGGCGTGGCTCGAAGCACTCCCGGCGGGCGTCAACTACGATCTGTGCGTGTTTCTCGCGTGCAAGAACGGCTCGTCGGTCTCGGTCAAGTGCGACGCGGGATCGGCGGCGACGGACGCGTCGGGCGAAAAGGGCTGCTGTTCGAGCGCCGGGGGATCGAGCTCGGAGCACGTCAAGGTGAACCACGAGTGCACGTGGATGGGCACGGGTGACGACGGTGTGTACGTGGACGTCAAGGTCTACCGGATCTCGGGCACGCCGACCTGTTCGCCCTACACGCTGAAGTGGTCTGCGAAGTAACGCGCCGCACTTTGCCTTCCGCGGCGCGCCGCGGCGTGGTAGATTCCGAGGCCCATGAGCGACCGCACCACCATCTCCAATCCACAGGAACTCCACGACGCCCTCCGCCGAGGTCTGCTCGACCGCGTGGACGTGCACGCCCTCGATCTGCCGCCGGTGGACGTGGGTCCCGTCGAGCTCGCGCACGTCAAGATGGTGGGGCCTCGCCTCATCGGTCTGACGATCCGGCAGCTCAACGCGCGCAAGTGGGACGCCGCGGGCTGCATCCTGCGCGGCGTGCGCTTCGAGGGCGCCGAAATCCGCGAGGGGTTCTTCTCGAACTGCCACCTGCACGAAGCGCACCTCAAGGGCGCGCGCATCACCAACTCGCGCTTCATCGAGACGCCGATGACGAACGCCGTCCTGTCCGGCGCGCGCATCTCGGGGACGGACTTCTCGATCTCGGATCTGAACCACGCGCGCCTCGACGGCACCACGATCATCGACACGCGCTTCTCGAACCAGCGACAGGGCGGTGCGGTGCTGGACAACGCGGACTTCCGCAACGCCGTGCTGTGTCGCGTCGACCTGCGCGGCGCCAACCTCTTCCGGGCCCGCTTCGAGCGCGCGGTCCTCGTCGGCATCGATCTGCGGGACGCGAACCTCACGGAAGCGCGCTTCGACGGCGCGATCTGTATCGACGTGCTCACCGAGCGGGCGGAGACGACCGACGCGTCGCGCTCCATCTTGAGCGGCACAGGTGTCGACTCCGCGACGCTCGTGCAGCTGCTCGCGCAGCGCGCGTCGGAGGAGCTCGCTGCCCTCGCGTCGGAGCTCATCCTGCGCGCGACCGCGTCGGCACCCGCGGCGTCCGGCGGTGGGCTGGATCCCCTCTCCGCGTTGCTGCGCCTCGACTTCCCAACGTTGCTGCGCGAGCTGCAAGGTCGCGGCGGGCCGGCCGAGCTGGCGCTGCTGCGCGTGGACGCACAAGGTGGCGTCGTCGTGCGAACGCCCTCGGGTGACGTGCGCATGACGGAGGGACGACAGGGCGCGACGCAGCAAACCGCGACGTACAGTCCGCCGGTCGTCCCGACGATCGCGAACCCTCAGCCGCCTCCGACGGGGCATGGCGCAATCCCGGCCTCACCGCCGTCTTCCGCGGCCTCCGCGTCCACGGGCTCCGGCGGCAATCAGCCCACTCCCACGGGGCGCAGCGGCTTCTCGACGCTCGAGATCGACTGAGCGCGCGGCCGCCCGATGTTCTTCCACACGTTCCCGGTCGGCGCCTTCGAGTGCAACTGTGTCGTGATCGCGGACGAGCAGACGCGCGAGGCGATCGTCGTGGATCCGGGCGACGAGCCCGAACGCATCCTCGATGTGCTGCGCGCGGAGGGGCTCGACACGCGCGCGATCGTGCACACGCATGCGCATCTCGATCACGTGCAAGGCACACGCCGCGTACACGAGGTCACGCACGCGCCCATCGTGCTGCACCCGGATGACGTGCCGCTCTACGACGCGCTGCCCATGCAGGGCGCGATGTTCGGGTTCCGCGTCGATGCGCCCGCGCCGCTATCCGCGCACCTCGCGCACGATGAGGTGCTGCGCGCGGGATCGATCGCGCTGCGGGTCATCCACACGCCCGGGCACACGCCCGGCAGCGTCTGCTTCGCGTGCAGCGACGGCCCGCGGGGAGCACCTGTGCTGCTCTCGGGCGACACGCTCTTTCACCGCAGCGTGGGCCGCACGGACCTCTGGGGTGGCGACGCGCACAAGCTCGCAGACAGCATCCGGACGCGCATCTACACGCTCGAGCACGACACCGAGGTGCTGCCCGGCCACGGACCGTGGACGGCGATCGGCGCCGAAGCACGCCACAACCCGTTCGTCACCGCCTCACGATGACGCAGCGCGCGCGCACGCGCCGCCAACAGGAGAGCCTGATGAACCCGCTGCCCTACGAGCTTGCCCGCATGCAGGAGAACATCCTGGGCCACGCGAGCCAACTCGGCCTCGACTTCTACACGACGATCTTCGAGGTCATCGACTACGATCGCATGAACGAGGTCGCCTCCTACCAGGGCTTCCCAACGCGCTACCCGCACTGGCGTTGGGGCATGGAGTACGAGCGAATGGCGAAGAGCTACTCGTACGGCCTGCACAAGATCTACGAACTGGTGATCAACAATGATCCCTGCTTCGCGTACTTGCTCGAAGGCAACTCGCTCATCGTGCAGAAGCTCGTCATGGCGCACGTCTATGGTCACTGCGATTTCTTCAAGAATAACGCGAGTTTCGATCCGACCAACCGCAAGGCGGTCGACATGATGGCGAACCACGCGTCGCGCGTGCGGCGCTATGTGGATCGACATGGCGTCAACGCCGTCGAGGACTTCATCGACGTATGCCTCTCCATCGAGAACCTGATCGACGTGCACCTGCCGCACTTCAAGCGCCCCACCAGCGATCGGCGTCCGGCGGCCCCGTCCTTCGAGGACGACGACGAGGGCGCGCTCGAGTCGGTGGAGGTCCCGCGCATCAACGTCGGCCAGCGCAAGTACATGGAAAGTTTTATGAATCCGCCTGATTACATGGAGGCGCAACGCAAGAAGATGGAGGCGGAGGCGCAGCGCAAGCGACTGTTCCCGGAGGAGCCGTACAAGGACGTCATGCAGTTCCTCATCGAGCACGCGCCGCTCGAGAAGTGGGAGCGCGCGACTCTCGAGTTTATCCGCGAGGAGGCGCTCTACTTCGCGCCGCAGCGGCAGACGAAGATCATGAACGAGGGCTGGGCCTCGTACTGGCACTCGAAGATCATGACCGAGCACGCGCTGGAGGACGACGAGATCATCGACTACGCCGACACGCACAGCGGCACGATGGCGATCTCGCCGGGGCAGCTCAACCCCTACAAGCTCGGCCTCGAGCTGTGGCGCCACGTCGAGGAGCGCTGGGACAAGGGCCAGTTCGGACGGGAGTGGCAGGAGTGCGATCGGCTGGAGGAGAAGCTCGAGTGGGACAAGCGGCTCGGCCTCGGGCGCCAGAAGATCTTCCAGGTGCGGCGCATCTACAACGATCTCACGTTCCTTGACGAATTCCTCACGCCGGAGTTCGCCGTCGAGCAGAAGCTCTTTACGTACGGCTACAACAAGAAGAGCGGTCAGTGGGAGGTCTTCAGCCGCGAGTTCGAGAAGGTCAAGAAGAAGATGCTGGCGCA
>Ga0172370_10010439_pt1 | contig 10656 bp, 9 predicted proteins | sample LakKiv5m_FD_114538 | JGI IMG/M metagenome (GOLD analysis project Ga0172370, IMG submission 114538) | Freshwater microbial communities from Kabuno Bay, South-Kivu, Congo - kab_022012_11.5m | ecosystem: Environmental > Aquatic > Freshwater > Lake | place: Democratic Republic of the Congo...
AAAGAACATCCCCAAAAAGAAACATATTTTGGGAATGTTAACTCTTTTGGCCCTCGCTCTTGTTATGATGAAAGTAAAAGATTTGCCGAGGCGGCGACTTACGTTTATCTACACAAATCCAACTTGGATGCAAGAATAATTAGAATTTTTAATACCTACGGGCCAAATATGCAAAAAGATGATGGAAGGGTAATTAGTAACTTTATCAACCAAGCTTTAAAACACGAACCGTTAAAAATAGACGGGGATGGTAGTCAAACCAGGTCTTTTTGTTATGTTGAAGATATGGTTGAGGGAATTTGTAAAGCGATGTTTATAGATGGAACAAAAGGTGAAATTATTAACCTTGGTAATCCAAACGAATTTACCATTAAGGACTTGGCTCAAAAAATATTAAGTCTAACAGGGTCACATTCAAAAATTGAATATTCAGGAAGTTTTAGGGAAAATGACCCAATGAGAAGACAGCCTGATATTTCAAAAGCGAAATCTGTTTTAGGCTGGGAACCAAAAGTCAATTTGGAAGAAGGACTTCAAAAAACAATTGAATATTACAAAAGCATCTAAACTTTTTCTGTAACTTTGTATTGAATGTATTTCCCCAGCATTAGTCTTGTATGGGCATCAAGGCCGGGGAGAGCCGAAAAGAAAAAGCCGGCAATTGGCATTAGTATAAATTCAAAAGGAACCAACATTGCTCTAAAAAGTGAGATTTTTTCCGGCCTTTTTGGTTTATGAAGATTATCAATAACAATTGTAATCACCAAAAAAACTAAAGAGGTTGTAAGAATAAATGAAGATAATTTTGGAACAGTGTAGCCCAAGGCGGTTCTACCAAAGGCTGGGTTTAATAATGTCGGGAGAGTCAGTCCGATTGTAATAATAAACCAATTAACCGGCCAAAGAAAATGCGCCCAAATTACTTGGGCAAGTCTGGTCGTTTTATCCCAAAAAGGAATTCCCCGAGTCAGAAAATAATTTTTAATTATCCAAGGATCATCGCTTACCCCCCAAGCCCATCTTTGAATTTGTTGGTATTGATTTTTGAGTGTTTTCCAAAAAGATGAAGACTGTGCCGCATCGGCCAAAAGTGGAAGGTAAATCGGTTCAACTTCTATTCCGCCGCCTTTTTTGTAAAACGCTTTAAAAAATATTCCCCAATCTTCAGGAATTTTATCTGCATCCCAATATCCAACTTCGTCTAATAATTTAAAAGATAATGAATAATTTTGTGCATTAATCAAACGGTCGCGTCGGGGGAGTTGGGAAAGATTCCAGATTGTCATTAAGGTATTTAATACTCTAGTAATAGCCGGAATTTCCCAAATATTGTTGTAAAACATCACAGACGGTTGCCAAAACATCTTGTATCTGTTGGGGTTATCTAAAAATTTATATGCTAGGCAAGCAAAATGTTTAGGGTGGAATTTATGATCCGCGTCGCATGATGTTGCAGTGTAATAATCCAAATTTAAAAAGTTACGGTCAATATGGTTTTGTTTAATCCAAGTGGCCGCATACTTTTCATTTGATGCTTTCCCAACAACTTCACCAACCTTGAGTTCGTGCACGGTTTGGAAAAAATGTTCAAATTTTCCTTTAAATTTACCTTTAAGTATTTTAAATTTAGCGTCCCTATCTTTGGCTGGTTCTCCCGCTTCCATTGCCAAAACCGGAATTATTTGTTTTGTCGGAAAATCCTGGTCCGCCAAAGATTTTAAAGTCCTTTCCAAGATGTGTATTGGTTCCTTGTATGTGGGTATGATTACAATATGACGAATTTTTTGCCAGTCGGGGAAGCCTTTAACATCACTCATCCAATCATACATTTTAGCCGCCTGAATTCTGGTGTGTGAAATTATTGAAGAAATTGCAATTTGAAGTGATTGGTAAAACCAATAAATATTAAAAAATAAAATAAAATAAGCCACAAATACAGGAAAAACAAAAATTCCCCAATAAGGAAGAAGAATTAAGTTCCAGGAAACAAAACCTGGCAGTATCTCAAGTAGTCTTAAAATAATTTTTTCGTTGTCTTCTATAAATTTACGCATTGTTTGTCGCTATGTAGCGCTACATGGACACAATCAAATTCGAGGAAAAAGTGATTTGTCGGATAAAATCCTTGGTCCCGCAAATTGTTTTTCTATTTTTTCTGCCGTATCTGGTAATAATGGCAAAAGGTAAAAAGCGAGAGTTCGGATAGCGGTAACGGCACTTTCCAAAACTTCTTTTAATTTTTCTCCTTCGAGTTTCCAAGGTTCGTTTTCGTTAATATATTTGTCTGTTTGGGCGATTTTGTCCCAAATAATTTTTAACGCTTCATCAAAACGGTAATTTTTTAGTACCTCGCCTACACTTTCATCTAAGGTATTCTTACTGGGTTCAAAATCAAAATCAGATTTTTCACACAGAGCGGCAACCCTGGAAACCAAATTCCCCAAGCCGTTTGCCAATTCGCCGTTATAAACCTCTTCAAATTTTTGGAATGTAAAATCAGAATCTTCGTATGGATTTATTTTTGCCAATAAATAATAGCGAAGAGCATCTGTTCCGTATTTTTCCACTACTTCTATTGGATTAATTGTGTTACCCAGGCTTTTACTTATTTTTTGTCCGTTTACAGTTATAAACCCATGTATAAAAACTTGTTTTGAATTTGATATCCTCGCTGACATTAACATTGCCTGCCAAATAGCAGTTTGCTGACGCAGATTATCTTTTCCTGCAACCTGAACTCCCGGCCAAAAATTCTCAAATCTAGAGGGTTTACCCGCCGCAGCTTCAGCAAAGGAGGGCCAACCCAAAGTTGAAATATAGTTAATGAGAGCATCAAACCAAACATAAATAACCTGTGTATCGTCCCCCGGAACCGGAATTCCCCAAGGCATTTTGGATTTTAAACGCGAGATGGAAAAGTCCTGCAATCTGTCTTTAACAAAAGATTTTATTTCTTTGAACTTTCCTGCCGGAATAACAAAATCCGGATTATTTTCATAAAAATCCAATAGAGGTTTTTGATACCTGGAAAACTTAAAGAAATAATTTTCCTCCTCTATTATTTCTAGATCCTTATTGGGGTGAAGGGGACATTTGCTATCAACAAGTTCTGAATCTTGTTTTTCAAGTTCACAACCAACGCAATACTTGGCTTTGTAGTTTTTTTTGTAAATATCGCCGTTTTTGTCGCAAAGCTTCCAAAATTCCTGAGCGGCCTTAATATGCTTTAAATCCGTCGTTCGAATAAAATTGGTATAGCTTAAGTTTAGGGCTTTTTTTAGCGCATCAAACTTAACTGCGTATTCGTCACAATATTCTTGAGGGTCTTTTTTTTGTTCAACAGCCTTTTGGTAGATTTTTTGGCCGTGTTCATCTGTGCCAAAATTAAAAAAAACGTCTTCACCAAGAAGTTTATGATATCTGGCCAAAACATCTGCCTGAACAATCTCTAATGCAAAGCCCAAATGCGGTTCTGCGTTGACATAGGGTAGAGTTGTGGTGATGTAATATTTCCCCATTATTTGTATTGTACAGCATTGGTATCTAGAAGTTTTATTTCTCTATTGACATTTCCGGAATAATGTGTTATATTTCTAACATAAAGTTAGTTAAACATAACAAATATGATTGCAAAAGCCGATTGGTTCAACAGAAGAAAGTACACAGGTTGGGGAGTGTCTCCAAAGAGTTGGTGCCAATTCTGATTTCCCCGATTGTTATCGGCATGATTGTAAAAGGTCTTTCATACTTTATTTTGGATAAACGAGGAGTATAACAGAAGGTAAATGAAAACCAGGATTAAAGAATATCGGGCCAAGTATGATTTAACTCAGGAAGAATTGGCAAAAAAAGTTGGGGTAAGAAGAGAAACAATCGTATTTTTGGAAAAGGGAAAATATAATCCATCTTTAAGATTAGCCTTTGATGTTGCCAGGGTTTTGAGAGCTAAAATTGAGGAATTATTTATAGACAAATAAAATGAAAAGAAAATATTGGTTCAAGAGAAAAACTTTTGGTTGGGGTTGGGTCCCCGCCACCTGGCAAGGGTGGTTGGTCTTGGTGGTTTGGTCACTTCTTTTTACATTCACAATGGTCATTTTTGACCACGAATGGCTGAAAAATTTGATTATTAGTTTAATTCTCACGGGAATTTTAATTTTCATTTGCTTCAAAAAGGGTGAAAAGCCAAAGTGGAGATGGGGTAATTAATTTGACTGACTAACCTTGCTTATATCTTCATTTTTTTAATTTTTTCCGCCCAGACGTTGGCCCACTCGTCGGCTTCCATATATTTAATTGCCAATTTAATCCCCGGAGTTTCCATAATCTTTTTGACACTATTTATATACTTGTCCGTCACGCCTAGATTATTTTTAATTACATCATCAGGCCTTTTTTTACGGATCCAATAGACAACGGCAAGTTTTTTAATCATTTCCTGGTATTCATTGGGAGCAAGATCGTTTAAAACATCATTAATTTTGTTTTTATCTTTCATATCCTCAATCAGTTGCAAGAAGGTTGTCTTGATTGTTTTTTGGAGAGAAGAATTTATGGTCACCTTAAGCTGGAATATACTTCAATGCAGACAGTGATTGCAACAATCAGTATTAAGTTAAGTAAATTACCAATGCCCAAGTAGGCGAGAATTAAGAATAGAGATAGAGATAAAGAAACAATAAGGCCGCGACGGGAGGAGGCAAAAAGCAGGGAAAATGTAAAAAGCATAGTCATAAAAAAAGCTACAAAAAAAATTGGAATTGCGCCAAAAAACTTTGGATCTATAAAATAAATTAAACTAATTGTTGCTAACCAAAGACCAATTGTGATTACTAGTGTAGGCAAGAAATTTTTGCGCTTTAGTTTTTGTTCTTTACGGTGTGTATAATTATTTTGTGGAAAGCGCATTACTTATTATATTATTAATATCCGTAATAGTACTTATTTATTTAACTATAAATAAAAAAACCTCGCCGGAGCTTTTGGAATATCTCAAAACTACAAACACAAGATTAGATGCCCAGTCAAAAGATTTTAACGAAAGACTGGATAATGCAGCCAGAGTAATTTCGGCAGTCCAAAAAAACATTGGCGAATTTAGCGAAATTGGGCGGGGAATGAAGGAATTACAGGAATTTTTGCAAAGTCCAAAACTCAGAGGGAATATTGGCGAGCAGGTTTTACGAGATATGCTGTCTCAATTTTTACCAAAACAATCCTTTAAACTCCAATATACTTTTAAAAGCGGGGACAAAGTGGATGCCGCAGTTTTTACTTCGGCAGGAATAATTTCAATTGATTCAAAATTCCCAATGGAGAATTTTCGTAAACTTGGGGTTGAGAATGAAATTGAAAGAAAACAAGCCAAGAGTGATTTTTACAGGGACGTAAAAAAACATATTGATACAATTTCCAATAAATACATTTTAGTTTCCGAGGGGACAGTAGATTATGCATTAATGTATGTGCCAAGTGAGTCGATCTATTACGAGATTGCTAATAATGAAGATTTGTTTGATTACGCACAGGGCAAAAGAGTCTTGCCTGTTTCTCCAACAACTTTTTACGCCTATTTAAAGGCGATTCTAATGAGTTTTGAAGGACAAAAGATTGAAGCCCAAGCCAAAGAAATTTTATCTTCCCTTAAAGCAATAGAAAAGGATTACGAAAAAACAGAGGAATCTCTTTCAACTCTGCAAAAACATTTAACTAACGCTTTCAATATGATGAATAACGTTTTTGCTACGTTTGGATCACTTGGCCAAAAAATCTCCTCAACACAAAATTTAGATACTGGTGTCAAATTAAATCAAAAAGAGATAGAATAAAACATGGTAACAGACAAAAAACAATTAATTGATAATTTAATTTCTCAACACAGAACTTTGCAGGCCGACTTAGGTGCTGTTGTCGAAAAAATAAAAGGCGGGTCTTCTGGTGTTGGAGTAGAAGTTGTAGCCCTTTTTGACAAATTCAAAAAAGATCTAGGTGAGCATTTGGAATTAGAAAACGGAACGTTTTATCCAGATTATCTTGAAATCAAAAAGCAAAAAGGTGAAGATATTACCGATACACAAAAATTTATTGATGAAATGAGCTCGATCGGAAAGGTTGTTATGGATTTTTTAGGAAAGTATGGGACCTCAGAAGCTGTAGACTCAAATATCGCAAATTTTTCAATGGAATTGGATTCAATTGTCCGCACACTTAACCTTCGGATAGAAACTGAGGAAGAGGGGGTTTTTGATTTATACAAATTGATGTAATAGTGCCAAACTGCGTGTTACAATTGCTTCGTGACTACTTCATCTAGACACCTTGACAGCTGGACATCTGGACATCTTTCAAAAACCAACAGCTTTCGAAACACACTTATAACAAAAGCTGATGATCTGGCCCATTTGGTTTATCCATTAACTTACAAATTTCCTCAAGAAGAGAAGTTTGCATTGGGGGATCAAATTCGACGGGCAATTGTTTCAGTTCCGACAAATTTGATTGAAGGAATTGCTCGTGGCGGCGAGAAAGAGAAACGACAATTTGCGAATATTGCTTATGGTTCATTGAAAGAATCTAAATATTTAATTTATTTTGCCTATAAAGAGAAATTAATTTCTGAAATTGATTATAATAATGTTTTTCCAAAATTTGAGGAATTGAGTAAAATGTTGTTCACATTTATGCGAATTTTAAAAAGTGCTTAGTCGCCTGAATGTCAAGGAGCCAAGTTGTCTAGGTGTCTGGATGAAAAAGTATGATAACAAAACTTAATAATAATCAAAGGTTGGCCATAGAACACGGCAGTGGTCCACTATTGATAATTGCCGGGGCGGGGACGGGGAAAACTACAGTTATAACTGAAAGGATCAAACACTTAATTACTAAAGGTCTTGCCAAACCGGAGGAGATTTTAGCCCTAACTTTTACAGAAAAAGCAGCAAGTGAAATGGAAGAAAGAGTGGATGTGGCAATGCCCCTGTCATATGGTGATATTTGGATCATGACCTTTCACTCTTTTTGCGATCAGATTCTGCGGAATGAGGCCTTGCACATCGGTCTTCCAAGTAATTTTAAATTAATGACAGAGGCGGAAAGTTTGGATCTATTTAAAAAGAATTTATTTAATTTTTCCTTGGATTATTTTCGCCCACTTGGGAATCCAAATAAATTTATTGGGGAAATTCTAAAACATTTTTCGAGACTTCAGGACGAAGTGATAACACCCGATGATTACATCGGGTGGGTAAAAGGCAAGAGGCAAGAGTTAAAAGATACACAAGAAGCGGTGTTGGAACAACAAAAGTGGGAAGAATTAGCAACTGTTTATAAAGAATATGACGAATTAAAGGCCAATGAAGCGCGATTCGATTTTGGGGATTTGATAATTAAAACAATAGAGCTTTTTAAGAAAAGGCCAAATATTCTTAATAAATATCGGGAGAAATTTAAATATATTCTTGTGGATGAATATCAAGACACAAACTTTGCACAAAATGAGTTGGTTAAACTGTTGGTCAATGACGATGGAAACATTACAGTCGTTTCGGATGATGATCAATCGATTTACCGCTTCCGTGGCGCCTCGGTTTCGAACATTCTCCAATTCAGAAAAAATTTCCCAAAGACTAAAAACATAGTGTTATCCCAAAATTATAGATCGACACAGGAAATTTTGGACAAGAGCTACGAGATGATACAACACAACAATCCAGATCGTCTTGAGGTGATCGAGGGAATAAATAAGAAATTAATATCAGTAGATAAGTCAAAGGGACACGAAATTGAATTCATTCACACCCCTAATGTCCAAGAAGAATCCGAAAAAGTCGTTGAAATAATAAATCAATTAGTCAGTGAATCAGTAAATCATTATCAGTGGAAGGATATAGCGATTCTGGTAAGGGCAAACGCACATGCAGATCCATTTATACGGGAATTGGAAAGAAGGGGAATCCCAAATCAATTTTTGGGACCAAGTAAGCTATTCGAAAAAGAAGAGGTTGTCGATTTAATTTCTTACCTCCGGGTTTTGCAGGACGTTAATGACTCACAAAATTTATATAGATTTTTGTCGTCAAGATTTTTAAAAATTGCCCCATTGGACCTGATCAAAATTAATCACTTAGCAAAACGTCAGAGTCTCTCGATTTTTGATATTGTTGCATCTAAAGATTTGGACGTAGGAGTCAAAACAAAAGAGATGATCGATAAAATATTAGAAACAATAAATAAACATTTATTGGATGCAAAGGATAAAACTGCAGGTGAAATACTTTTTGATTTTATAAATATTTTTGGGGTTTATGAGGATATTTTGAAAAACGAAGAAGATATAAAAGGCAAAAATATCAGCAGTTTTTTTAATAGAATTAAAGATTATGAAAACCAAAACCCTTCGACTTCGCTCAGGGCAGGCCCAAATTCTATTAATGCAGTTGTAGATTATATTGATCTTCTCACGGAAACAGGGGAATCGCCAATCGTTTCTGCCGGAGATTGGCAGGAAATAAATGCTATCAATATCTTAACTGTTCATTCTGCAAAGGGACTGGAATTTCCGGTGGTATTTCTTGTTAATTTGGTTAACGAAAGATTTCCGGGAAGAAAGAGGGGAGAGAGTTTACCAATTCCAAATGAATTAATTAAAGAAGAACTTCCTGTTGGCGATTTTCATTTGGAAGAAGAACGCAGACTTTTTTATGTTGGTATGACGCGGGCAAAAGAAAGACTTTATTTTAGTGCTAGCGATTATTACGGAGATGGAAAGAGAAAGAAAAAGATAAGTCCGTTTGTCACCGAGTCTCTCGGGGAACAGCCTAACAGCCAAACAACTAGGCAGCTAGACAACTTGGCACCTAGACAACTAGACATTCACATTTCCGAGAGGCAAGGCGTCAAGGTGTCCAGAAGTTCAGATGTCAAGATTGAGTACCTGAGCTACAGCCAAATTGAAACTTTTCAAACTTGTCCTTTGCATTACAAATTAAAATATATTTACAAAATTCCGACCAAGGAGACAGCATCACAAAGTTTTGGAACATCGATACATAATACGTTAAGAGAATTCTATCAGGCGGTAAACAATCAACCCTCCTTCGCCAAGGCAGACAGCATCGCTACGCGGGCGAAAGAGCGAGCGAATCTCGAAAAAATAATTTTAGAAATGTTCGCTCGTAATTGGGTTACCGAAGGATATGAAAATAAATCTCATAAAGAAAAGTTTTATCAAAAAGGAAAAGATTATTTGCTTGGATATTTAAAAAACGGATTTCATCCGGAAATAAAAACATTAACAACCGAACAAACTTTTGTTGTCCCCCTAAGTACTAAGTACTCTGTACTAGGTACTCGGTCTTTAAAAATTGGTGGTCGAATTGATAGGGTTGATGATTTGGGAAATGGAAGTATAGAAATTATTGATTACAAAACTGGGGCAAAACTGCCAACACAAAAAGAAGTAGATAAAAATTTGCAACTAAGTTTCTACGCCCTAGCGGCGACCAAAATTGCATCGGCACTATTTGGAAAATCACCGGAACAAATTAAACTATCTCTTTACTATTTAGATACCCAGGAAAAAATTTCCACAACCAGAACGGCTAAAGATTTGGAAAACGCGGCAGATGAGATATCAGAGATTAGAAATGAGATAGAGCAGTCTGATTTTAAATGCAACAATAATTTCTTCTGCCAGCAAGGATGTGAATTTAAAGTTTTTTGTAAATCTTAATTTTTTGAAAAATCCAATAGATTATTACTCCAACTAAAATTGCGAAAGATAAATAAGAAATAATATTTGTCCAGTTATTTAATTCTGATGGTTTAATATTTTGTTGAGATACCACTGTAGTTTGGGAAAACGGAGTCGATGCGGCGCAAAGTGTGCCGACTCTATTGGGTAATAAATACGAAATGGCATTTATTATGTGTCCTTCCGGCATAACATTTGTGACGTCTTGGCCGCATGGGTGTCCTTTATGGGGAGAATTTCTTGACCCCATTTCGTATATATTATTTTTGTAAATATATAAGCATCTGGAATCTAGTGCTACTTCTTTAATGCTTAGACAAGCAGTTTGTGCATTTACAATATTCATAATTAAAGCATGGCAAATTCTTCCGTGTGAATTTGACCTTTTTTAACACCCAATTTTATAAATTGATCGACTAAAGATTTCATCATTTTAGTAGGACCACAAATTAAAATATCTTTATTATTATAATCCGGATCCAATTTACTTATTAATTTTGCTGTAATTTTTCCATCTTTTTCAGAAATCCAAGGTATAAATTTTAGTTGGGAAGTTGCTTTTGATATTTCTTTAATTTTGTTTAAAAACACCATCTCTTGAATGTTTCGCGCAGAATAATACAAATTAATATTGTATCCGGATTGTTGTTTAAGACTGTTCATCATGCTAATGAAGGGCGCAACACCGATTCCGCCCGCAATCCATGTTTGTGTTTTATTTGGGTAATTTAAATACGAAAATCCTCCAAAACCGCCTTCGATTTTGACAGTGTCATTAACTTTTACACTGTTTAATTTTTTTGTAAAATCACCGGACATTTTTATCGCTACGGAAAGACCTTCGTCTTGTGGTGTACTTGTTAGACTAAATGGATGGACCTCATTAGGGGAACTGGTATTAATAA
>Ga0172370_10010440_pt1 | contig 10655 bp, 10 predicted proteins | sample LakKiv5m_FD_114538 | JGI IMG/M metagenome (GOLD analysis project Ga0172370, IMG submission 114538) | Freshwater microbial communities from Kabuno Bay, South-Kivu, Congo - kab_022012_11.5m | ecosystem: Environmental > Aquatic > Freshwater > Lake | place: Democratic Republic of the Congo...
CGAACCAAGTCATTCTTCACAAAATAAAATTTAGCGCCAGAAACCTTGGCTCCGCGTTCAAAATCTATTAAATCCAAATTGGTCATTAAAGTTTCGTGATCCTTAGATTCAAAATTAAATTTCGGCGGTTTGCCGCTTTCGTAAACCACTTTATAATCATCTTCCGCTCCAATTGGAGAATCGGGATGTGTTAAGTTTGGTACTTGTTTTAACAAATCAAAATATGCGGCTCCGGTAGCCACCAATTCCATTTCTTTTTTCTTTAAATTATCACCAAGTTCGCGCAGTTTGGTAATTTCGGCTGGTGTGGGCTTACCTTTGCTACCTTGATTTCTCTCAGCACGCAAAGTATCAACTTCTTGTTGCAGTCCTCGCCGTTCTTTGTCAAACTCCAACAGCTTATCTATATCAACCTTCACGCGGCGGTTCGCGCAATTGGTTTTTACTAATTCCGTATTTTCGCGGATAAATTTGATGTCAAGCATATAAATAAGTTTACTAAGTAAATAAGTTTACTAAGTAACTAAGTTGGCCAATAACTTGTTTACTTAGCAACTTAGAAAACTTAGACAACTTCATAATTTAAAATTTATTTTTTTTAATAATTTCTTTTAGTTCTGGCATTAGAGAATTCAGCCACACATTATCCCCTTTCAGAAAATCATATTTACTGTGATCTTCAGGTTTAATCCATTTGGCGTCCAAAACTTCTTGTTTGTTCAATTTTAATTTACCGCCCAACATTTTGCAAACCACAGGAATTAAATAAACTTGGTAGCTAAACGTGGGAAACCGATGATCTTTCACTAAAATTTTTTGCAACTGTTTAATTGGTTTTACTTTTAAACCCACTTCCTCCTTTGCTTCTTTAATAATTGTAGAATTAATATCTTCGCCAATATCCACAATGCCTCCCGGAACTTCCCACTTTTTGTGTGTATCACTTCTATGCGGATCATTACGCAAGGTAATTAGCATTTTTCCATCCCGCACAATTATGGCACACGGAACAACGATATGCTTAGCACCGTAATTATTTTGCAAATAATGCTTAATTTTGTTTAAAGACTTACCACGATGCGAACAAGAATTTTTTTCAGCAACTGTCATTTGCGCATAGGTCTTCTTTTTTTCTGTTACATAAAAAATAGGACCATAGGCAAAATTCTTTTTGCCAACTTCTTTCTCAGTAATTTTGCCATCAATCAAACCGCTATCTAAATAAACATCTTGATTTTTAGGATTGTAAATGGCACAGACTGTGGCAAAAGTGGCACCGCGATTTTTCTTGCCCAACATTTTTTTTAAAATAATTTTTCGCCTCTCTACATCAGTTTTACCAATACGTGCCGAGTAAGCACCTGGAAATTTTTTTAAAGCTTTTACAAAAATGCCCGAATCTTCACTTATTGTTAACATACCGGTTTTTTCTCCGTAATAAGTGGCTTTAATTATGGCATTTTCTTCTAACTTTGCCCCATCTTCCATTGGCTCGGCAATTTTCTTTTTTAAGTCTTTTAAACTCAAAAATTTAAACGGCAAATCACCTAAGAATTCTTTTATTTCTTTAAATTTATTTTGATTGGTAGTGGCGATGAGAATTTTCATAGACCTTTTTCCAAACGCTTTCTAATTTTATTGGTTTTAAACTTATTTTCTTTATAGGGCGACAACTTAACAATTTTGCAAGTCAAGCCAAAATTAGTAATGGCCTTGGCCAGCTTATCTACATATATCTTTTGGTCATAGCCTAAGGCAATAATATCTGGTTTTTTATTGGCAATAACTTTATAGACATCAAACTCGTCACCCAAAATTGCTTCATCTACTAGGCGCAAGTGTTGTAAAAATTCTACGCGTTCATTTTCATCGTGCAAAGTTTCTCCACCCTTGTTAACTTCCACATTTTTATCGCGCGCCACCACCACAATCAATTTATCGCCGTAATCTTTGGCTTCCTTAAACATATGCAGGTGTCCGCAGTGTACAATATCGAATGTACCGAATATCATTACTTTAACCATAGTTTTAGTCAGTGTCTCTTCTAATTATTTCGTCTAATGTCTGGTCTAATTCTGGTTCCGGCATTCGAGCGGCAAAAATACTTCTTAAATATATTCTGGCCTCTTCACGAGTTTTTTTTCCGCGCTTGCGTGCCGCTTGATAAAAATCCGCTAATTCCAATTCACGCGATTGCTTTTTAACTTCTTCATCGGGCGTATATCCCTCCACATCCACATGCTTGCCCCGCCACATTTCGTGATGATTTAAGGCTAAATATTTCTGTTTACCGGTTAAACCAGATTCTTGTTTTAAAATTTGTTCACCCCATTCTACGTGTAAAGGATAAAAATCATTCAATAACATGTTGGCGTCTACACCAATAGCTGATAACAAACCTACAGCCGTGTTTACTTTGTCACCATCTTCATAAATTGTATTTAACAAATCTAAGACGGAATTTTTTGCTGGACTAAGTTTGTGTGTTGCTACAAACAACTTCATTATCAGGCGTGAAGTTTGCTCAGTAGCATTTAATGGTCCAGTTTTGCCCACATCATGAACCATAGCTGATACTGCCAAATCTGGAGAAACTAATTTTTTAATCTGAAAACAATCTTGTAAATGGCTGTCAGAACTTCTCCGCGGTTTTACTCCACGATCTTCATAAGCCACTCTTCTCTTATTCAAAAGCAGTAATCTCTCGAAGGTGATTGGCGATAAACTAACATTGTGTTCTGCCAGAAAATTTATCAGGCGCCTATCGCTTCGACGATCTTTTACTTCTGCCCCTGTTCTGTTTTCAGATACAAATCTTTGTCGTTGCTCATCAAAATTACTAATATTACCTTCTAAATGATTCATAAAAAATTATTCTTCCTTATCACTACTCAAGGGCTTCATAAGAGGAAAAGCTGTTATCTCTCTCAGTGTATGCGAACCGGTAATCAACGCAGTAAAGCGATCAATGCCAATGCCAGTACCGGTTGCCGGAGGCATACCGTGTTCCAGTGCTTCCACATAATCCCAATCATTATTCATAGCCTCTTCATCGCCCTCAGCCTTGTTTTTGGCCTGTTCCTCAAAGCGGGTGCGCTGATCTACTGGATCATTAAGTTCGGTGTAAGAATTACTTAACTCAAAACCATTTACAATCAATTGAAACATTTCAGTATAACGGGGATCTGAAGATTTCTTGGCAAGTGGCTTTAATTCAATGGGGTAATTTAAAACAAAAGTTGGCTGAATAATTTTTGGCCGAGTTGATTGTTTATACAATTCATCAATCAATTTGCCCCGTTCAGTAATATTTTCTGGATCATACCCCTGCTTTTTCATTTCTTCTGCTAATGATTTTACATCAGTAAAATTATTAATGTCGATTCCTGAATGTTCTAAAACAGCATCATGGAAAGTTATTTTAGGATATGGGCCGGCAAAATTTATTTTTTGCCCATCCACTTCAATTTCCAACTTACCAACAGCTTTTTCTACCACATAAGGAATTAATTCCTCATGCATTTTCATATTATCTTCATAGTCAGCAAAGGCCCAATAATATTCAACCATGGTAAATTCGGGATTGTGCTGATGATCTACACCTTCATTGCGAAAGGCTCGGCCCATTTCAAACGTGCGTTCAAAACCACCTACCAACAACCTCTTTTGCCACAATTCTCCCATGCAAATGCGCAAATGCACCGGCAAGTTATAGGCGTTTAAAAAAGTATCAAAAGTTTTGGCCATGGCTCCCGAAGCAATTGTTTCCAAAACTGGTGTTTCTACTTCCACAAAATTTTTGGAGTACAAAAATTCGCGCAAATAGCGCAACACGCGACCTCTTGTCAAAATTTTTTCCTTGGCTTCGGGATTAACCAAAAAGTCTATATATCTTTTACGATAACGAGCTTCTTCATCTTGTAGCCCATGAAATTTATCGGGCAAGGGCAATAGTGCCTTGCTAAGTAATTTCCATTCTTTTACCAAAATTGATTGTTCGCCTTTATGGGTGACAAAACGTTCACCTTTAACCTCAATAATATCTGCCAGGTCAATTTTTTTGATAAACAATTTATAGCTTTCCGCGCCCAAATCATCTTGCTTGAAGGCAATTTGCATTTTTGCCGAAACATCTTGCAAATGGCAAAAAGTAAGCTTGCCCATTTCTCGCTTGGTCATAATGCGCCCGGCTACGGCCACCTGCTCTCCCTCTTTGCAGTCCAACGCCTGACTTAAGGTATGGGTGCGAGTGGTTTTAGCCGGATAAGCATTAATATCCATTGCTTGCAATTCTTGCAAACGCTGTAAACGAACTTGTTTTTCCGCTAAAATATCTTGTTTTAATTCTTCAGACATATAAGAAAAATGGCTTAGTGATCTAAAACTTTTGTGAATATATTATAACAAATTCAAAAAAATAAAACAATCCCCTAATTATTGGGGATTGTTTGCTAATCTTAGCCAATTTAATTGACACTCACAATCTTAAATTCTTTTTCACCAGCTGGCAGCTTTACTACCAGCTTGTCGCCTTTTTTCTTGCCCAAAAATGCGCTACCCAAAGGCGACTCATTGGAAATATGTCCTGATAGAGGATCAGCTTCTTGAGCACCAACAATAATATACTCTTTTTTCTTTCCTTCACTTTCCACAGTAATAGTTGAGCCAACAGTAACTACAGCTCCTCCGGCATTATCATCAATAATTTGCACATTATCCAAAATTTGTTTAATTTGGAGAACTCGGCTTTGCGCCCAAGACATTTCTTCGCGCGCCTGATGATATTCTGCATTTTCCGATAAATCGCCCATTTGCCGGGCATCATCTATGCGTTTGGCTAAACTAGGAATTTTATTTTCCTGTAAATCTTTGAGTTCGGCTTTAATTTCAGCAAATTTTTCTTGAGAGAGATATTGAATTTGTTCATCGGACATAGTAAAAAGTTATAAAGTATAAAGTATAAAGTTTACGAAATCAATAAAACCGCTTCAAGCGGACTAATTATTTATAGTATAGCAGAGTAAAATTATGAGTCAAATATTTATCCACAAGTAAAAAACTTTCAACTTGGAACTTTATACTTTCTACTTTTTACTATAATGCCCCCACCACCTGTAAAAATCAAAAGCCACTTGTTCGGACACACTGCTGCCCTCTCTTCCCTCTTCTACCATAACTGTAACCACTATTTGTGGACTGTTAAATGGTGCAAAAGAAGTAAACCAGGCATGATTATCCTTGTTGGAATTCCATTGGGCCGTACCAGTTTTGCCGGAAATATCCAAATTTAACAACGAAAGACGACGACAAGAACCATAGACCACGCAATCGTGCATGCCCAAAGCCACTGTGCTCAGATTATTTTTGTTGATAAAATTTTGACGAATAATTACCGGATTTACCGGAGTTTCAACTTTGGAAATAGGATCAATAAGTGTCTTTACAAAATGTGGAACATAAAGAGTACCACGATTGGCAATCGCGCAAGTCATATTGGCAATTTGTAAAGGAGTTACCAGAATATCACCCTGACCAATTGAAACGTTATAGGTGTCACCAATATACCATTTTTCTTTTTTTGTTTCTTCTTTCCATTGTTTGGAAGGTAAAAATCCGGCCTGTTCCCCCGGCAAATCAATACCAGTCAATTGTGAAAAACCAAATAATTTTAAATAATTAACAATTTTTTCCACACCCATACCCACAAAATTACCATAGCCACCACCTAAATAATAATAAAAGGTATTTACCGACCAAGCCAAAGATTTACGCACATCAGTTAGGCCGTGGCCGCCGGCTTGCCAATCGGGAAAAAACCAAGAGCCAACCTGCAGACCGCCAGTTGATCTGAACACAGTGGCAGATGTAATGATGCCTTCTTGCAAACCACCCGAGGCAATAGCTGGCTTAATAGAAGAACCAGAAGGATAAGTACCGGCAATGGCGCGATTAAACAAGGGGTGGTTAAAATCTTCTATATATTTTTTATATTGCTCTTGAATAATACCTCCAGAAAAATCATTGTTGTCATACGCTGGTAAACTAACCATTGCCAAAATTTCGCCATTTTGAGGATCCATAATAATGGCCGAGCCACGTTGTTTTTGCCAAGATTTTAAATTGTCAGCCAATATTTTTTCCAAGGCTGATTGCATTTTGGCATCAATAGATAAACGTAACTGCTGACCGGCTATGGGCGCTTCTTCGGCCAAAACTGTTTGTTCCTTTCCGGCGGCATTAACCTCTATTCTACGGCGGCCATAAGTACCGCGCAAAATAGTTTCATAACTTTTTTCCAGTCCGGTTTTGCCGATATTATCTGACGGCAAATAGCCGTTTGCATGAAGTTTGTCCAGTTCATTCTTGCTCAATTTTCCAATATAGCCAATAATATGAGAAAAAGAACTGGGGGTAGACGTAGAAAAAGATTTTAAATTGTTAATGTCATTCAAATAAAGGCGTTTGCTACCGCGCTGAATTTGAATTCCCGGCAAATCAGCTGACCCAATTAAAATTTTTAAAGCAGTATTGTAATCTATGTTTTCCTCTACAATAATTGATTCATAACTGTAAGAACCATACTCATCCAAAATCGACTTAATCTCGGCTTCGCTTTTGCCTGTTAACTCTGAAAGTTTGTTAATGATTGCCTGTCTCTCACCGCTATTTCTAGGTAAATCCTGTGGTACTACTGCCAAAGAAAAATTTGGGATATTATCTGTCAACTGAATATTATTGCGGTCAAAAATTAAACCACGCTCTGCCGCAATTGGCAACAGCCGCTGGCGATTGGCTTCGGCAGTAGCCCGCAATTGTCCACCTCGAAAAATTTGCAGATAAAATATACGAGCAAAAATCAAAACAAACACCAGTAATAAAAATGAAAATAGGCGTCTGGCTTTTATTTTGTTTAAACTTGTACTTAGATGATCACTTTTGGTTTTCAATACCCGTTGTCTACCAATTTTTTTTTCAAAATAAAAAGACTCCTCAGTCCAAGCCTGATTATAACGACCAGCCAAAGAACCTAGTCTTTCTGTAGGAAAAGAAGCACTTTCGAAGATGTTGACATTCTCATTTTTTTTCATAACGAAAAACTGAAGATTCAATTACTGAAGCCCGAAAACGCGAGGTAAATCTCGAAATAAAAAAGTAAACTATGGCAACTGTTGAAACAGTAAAGATAAATTCCCAGATAAACGTAGCAAAGACCAATTTTAAAGGCAAATAATTTAAAATTTTAAAAAGATAAAGCAGGGCAGCAATAAATAAATAAACAATCCGGTAAATAAATAAGGAAATCCCAGCAACAGCTACAGCTGCATACCAAGAACGGTTGGTGAAAATATATTTATAAAGCCAAAAAGCAGACAAGATACCCAAAGTGCTAGAAAACAAAACCAACCCAAAAGGGCTGACGGTAAATAACTCTATAAAAAGATGACAAAAAAAACTTATCCAAACTATATAACCAGAATTCCACCATAGCATTAATAAAATAAGGACACAAAAAATAATATTCAACTTGGCATAAGGATAAGGCAAAACATAAGAAAGACCAAGATGAAAAGCAGATAGAATCACCATACCTAAGATCGCCAACAGTACTTTAACAAATAGTTTCATATTATTTGATGGTAGTAATAACCGAAACTAATAGTATCTTATCCAAATTAACTAATGGCTTTAAAATGGCATTTTGAAAAGGCTGATAGGCTTCTTTTTCTATGGCCTCTACCGTACCAATCAAAAAACCACGAGGCATATTAATTTCCAAGCCAGAAGTTATAACTTTATCTCCCACGTTTATAATTTCATTTTGGGGGATATAATTCATCATCACACTAATACCATAACCACCTTCTACCAAGCCCAAGCTTTGTTCTTTATTTATAATGGTAGCTGCCACTTTACTCTGATTGTCGTTGATTAGGCGCACAATGGAAATATGATCTTCAACACGGGCAATTTTCCCCACTAAAACACCGTTTCCCACAATGACTGGGTTATTCACTCGACAGCCATCTAACAACCCACAATTAATAATAATGTTATTATCCAAAGAATCAATATTTTTACCAATTACCTGGGCGCCAAGACTTTGATAACCACTATTTTTAACAAAATTAAGTTGTTCTTTTAATTCAATATTTTCTGATTGCAACAATTGTTCATTAACCAATTTTACATCCAAAGCTAAATTTTCTTCTTTTAATTTTTGATAAGCCAGCCGCAAATCTGTCAAAGAAAAACTATTAACATCTTCATTGCCAAGACGTATACTTATGTTATACATAGACTTAGACAGTGGTGTTACCAGGGTACGAAAAAAATTCTCGATTGGCGAAAGCCAACCGAGATAATGACAAGCAATGGTAAGGCCCACTACCGTGCTAATCCCCAAAAAAGTTTTTGTTTTACTTTGCATAATTTAACTACTGTGATGAAGGCATCGCCACTTCCTTCAACAAAACCTCATCATCAAGCAAAACGCCAGCACCACGCACTACAGAAGTTAAAGCATCGTCGGCAATACGCACCGGAATTTCTGCGGCTTCAGTAATGACCTTGTCCAAACCTTTTAATAAGGCGCCACCGCCAGTTAGTAATAAACCACGTTCATGAATATCACCAGTTAATTCCGGAGGGGTAATTTCTAAGGTGGTTTTAATTAAATCAACAATACTGGCAACGGATCGGGAAAGGGCTTCGCAAATATGTCCATCGCTCACCATTACTTCCCGCGGCAAGCCAGTGATTACATCGCGACCGCGCATGGGAAATTCTATACCTTCGGCAGTGGGAATGGCAGAGCCAATTTTTATTTTTATTTGCTCGGCATGGCTCTCACCAATAAACAAATTAAACACTTCGCGGGCATACTGAACAATATTACGATTCATCTCGTCGCCGGCAATTTTACTGGATTTCCAGGTAACCACGCCATCTAATGAAATCACTGCCACCTCGGTAGTGCCGCCTCCAATATCGACAATCATATTACCCACTGGATCCTGAATAGGCATATGAGAACCAATGGCCGCGGCCATAGGTTCCTGCACAATATATACTTTTTTGGCCCCAGCTCCCAGCGTAGCATCTTCCACTGCCTTGGCTTCAACTTCTGTTACTTCCAACGGCACACAAATTACTACTTTTGGTCGAGAAAATAATGTACCACCTTTTTCACTAATTTTGTCCAAGAAATATTTTAACATTTTTTCTGTCACTTCATAATCAGAAATAATACCATTGATCAAAGGTCTGGTAACTTCAATATGTGGAGGCGTTTTGCCAAGCATATATTTGGCTTCGTTACCCACAGCCAAAATTTGCTCAGTGCGAGTATTAACTGCCACCACAGTCGGTTCATTAATTACAATCCCCTTCCCTTTAACATAAATCAAAGTGTTGGCTGTACCTAAATCAATACCCAACTCAGTATTAAATTTATTGAAAAATTTTTCAAGCATAATCCACTAAAATTTAAAACACTAATTATTTTTTAACCAACAAGCCAATACATTGAGTTTCCTCGTCTATATATCTTACCTCAAACTTATCTAGGACTTGCTTAACTTTTAAATCATTTCTTTGTAACGAGGCATTTAAATCTATCATCACTGAAAAATATGCACCACCTTTAGCTAATATTTGATGGATAACTTCTAAAATTTTAACCTGGTCATTCCTGGGGTAAATCCTTAAATCCAAAATGCCTGTAGAAATTGCTAAATCAACCTCCCCCATTTTAATCGGCAAGCCTTCAAGATCTGGCAATTTTTGGATATCAGCTCTAATAAAATGCTCTGGTTGGCAAGCTAAATCTTCTACTTCGTTGATATCAATACCATAACATTGATAACCACGCTTACGCAAATAATTTGTTAATTGACCTTTACCACAACCTAATTCTACAACTCTTAAAGTTTTACTATCAAATTTGGCTTTCAGTCCTGGGTCTAATTCCAAAGCTGGAATCAATCTGCTAATGATATCACGGGGGCCGTCTTCAGGATCATGATCAACTTCGCGACAGACAACATAGTCATAACCTGGTTCTTTGTGCCTATATCTAATATTCATGTTATTAAATTATTAGTCAATCTTAATCATCTTGACTTCACCACTCTTTCTATCTTTCATTTCTATACTTCCTTCTGCCAAAGTTTTTGAGCTAACAATATAGCGAGTGGGGATACCGATCAGGTCGCTGTCAGCAAATTTTTGTCCGGCAGAAATATCAGCCCGATCATCATACAACACTTCTTTGCCTTCGCTAACTAATTTTTCGTATAATGCATCGGCCTGTTTCATATCAACCTCAGTTTTACACAAGGACACCAAATGAATTTGAAACGGTGCCACAGCTTCTGGCCAAACAATACCCTTGTCATCAGCCAAAACTTCTACAATTGTTCCCATTAACCGCCCCAGGCCAATACCATAAGAGCCCATAAAAACCGACACATCTTCTCCCTTTTCATTTCTGTACTTCAAAGCGAACGGCTCGGAAAACTTTGTGCCCAAAGTAAAAATATTTCCCACTTCAATGGCTTTCTTTTCAAGATAATTTTTAATGTTAAGTTCCTTTTTCAAATCTTCTGACCAAATTTCCTTATTTATCGCTGCTTTGCCTTTTTCCATGGTTAAAC
>Ga0172370_10010443_pt1 | contig 10652 bp, 9 predicted proteins | sample LakKiv5m_FD_114538 | JGI IMG/M metagenome (GOLD analysis project Ga0172370, IMG submission 114538) | Freshwater microbial communities from Kabuno Bay, South-Kivu, Congo - kab_022012_11.5m | ecosystem: Environmental > Aquatic > Freshwater > Lake | place: Democratic Republic of the Congo...
AGGGTGCAGTTACTTTATAACTTTCAACTTTATAACTTGAAGAACTATATTATGGCTAAATTAAAATCACAAAAAGAGAAAGACTTGTCCGAGTTAACGGAAAAACTCAAAGGCGCCAAATCTGTTGTGGTTACCGCTTACAGAGGCACAACCGTGAAAGATATGGACACTTTTAGAAAAACTTTGCGCAAAGAAAAAGTTTTTTCCAAAGTTTATAAAATTCCCTTGGTTAAAAAAGCTCTGGAAGCAAGCGGTATTGCCGCCGAAACCGTAGATTACAAAGAGCCGGTAATTTTGTCCATTTCCAACGAGGACGAAACTGTTGCCGCCAGAGTTATTAAGTCCCTTATGAAGGACATAAAAACTTTTGCCATTTTGGAAGGCGTGGTAGAAGGCAAAATGTTGTCTAAGGCGGAAATTACCGCTCTGGCCGACTTGCCAAGCAAAGACCAATTGCGTGCTCAGTTTATGTCCGTGTTAAACGGCTCCCTTTCCGCTTTTGCCAGAGTCTTAAAAGCTCGGGCAGAAAAAATTGGGGAAGCAGTAAGCGAGCCAGTTGCAATGGCCGCTTAAAATTAATTAACATCAATCATTCTAGCATTTTAGCATTCTAACATTTTAACATCGGATAATTTCAGATGATTAAATGATAGTATGATAATATGAAAATGATTTTAAGGAAACTATTATGTCAGAAGAGACAAAGACTACTGTTGTTCCCGAAAAGTTTAAAGCTATCGTGGACGCGGTTGAGAAACTCACAGCCATTGAGCTGTCCGAGTTGGTAAAAGTTTTAGAAGAAAAATTTGGTGTTTCCGCCGCCGCTCCTATGATGATGGGTGCTGCTACTGGAGCCGGTGCCGCTGCCGTGGAAGAAAAAACCGAATTCACTGTTGAATTGGTTGAAGCAGGGGCTAATAAAATTAATGTTATTAAAGTTGTCCGCGAAGTAACCGGTCTTGGTCTTAAAGAAGCAAAAGACATTGTGGATGCCGCTCCGAAAGCTGTGAAAGAAAATATGCCGAAAGCTGATGCTGAAGCTCTAAAGAAGAAATTAGAAGAGGCCGGCGCTAAAGTGAATATGAAATAGTATTATTCTATTTCATATTCATCCTGAGGGAGTCAAACGACCAAAGGATCCATTGAAATAATTTGTCAGTTTACGGAAAAACCGTTCCCGTTGCGCGGGGACGGTTTTTGATTTAAACCCGTTTGACTAAGCGGTGTTTTGCCATTATAATAGACTAACGTATTTTTACAAGAAGAAGGAGGCAAAATGGAGATATTGAACGATTTTCCATCGCCTTCTTCTCGGGCGGTGGTGGTGGTTTCCAGTTTTTATATCCTGTCGGATCGGGATTTGCAGTTGCCAAGCATCTTGTGGGTTAACCACTGGCAGCTTACTTTGGCTATGCGGGGCGAGTTTTCTTTGGCTGACCTGCTTGACGGTTGTGGAACCGTGGTCTTGTGTAGCTTGGTGATGTCTCGAAGCAAGGAAATCGAGACTATCAGGTTTTTTGAATCAATCGGGGTATCTAGAGTAAGTCTGGTTGCCGAAGGCGATATGCGTTTGCAAAAATGGCTCCACAAGGAGCCGGAAAGGAAAGCTGAAGTGGGATTGTTACCTCCAATAAAGGTCAGACCGTCCACGCTCATTATAGGGTTTGAACCCGTTGATTTTCCGGAAGAGATTCAGAGATTGCCTCAGTTAGCGTTCTTTTGGAAAGCTAGGACTTATTCAGTCGATGGCCATCCTCAGTCTGCACAATCAGCAGTCTTAAGCGGCCAGCTGGACAAGGCTGACAGGCACCAAGTCAGAAAGGAACTGATGCGAGTCGGAGTCCCGGAGTTCGGGATATCAATTGAACATGATGTGGGCGCCCTCAATGCGCGTCTTCTTTCGCAGTATCACAAATTCATCGTAAGTCAATCAGCAGCTCCATCGTTACCAAAGCGAGAGGACACGTTGGTTGTCGGTTTTGAAAAAACAGGAACTCTTCCCGGCGTCATTTGGTGGCCTGACCCAGACACTCTCAACGACTGGGGAACAATTCCACAGAGTGTCGGCAGGATTATTTCCAGCCGTCGATTGAGCAAGTGGGATAGGCTGGAACTTGAACAAATTGCTTTGCGTCGAGGCATCAGCCTGACGTTCTGCGACATTGAACAGAAACTGGAGGAACTATTAGGGTCAATGGCGAGCTCGCCGCTGGCTCCTATAACCGTAAACGCAAACGATACAGCAGGAACAGGAGAGAAGGAGATGGGAAAGAAATCAGTGGACGGTCTTCCGTCCAAGAGCGAAATTGTCCGCAAGTGCGGCCCGGGCTTGGGGTGGAATATTGACCAGATTTGGGAGAGAGTCAAAGCAGTCTACCCTGACTATCCAAGGCATCAAACGGCGGCTCTGGTGTACAGCGTGAGGTCAAACATGGCTTCCGTAATGTCGCCGGCCAAGAGCCCCGGCGGTCAGGGGTCTGAGGCTGCTTCAGAGCCAAAACTCATCGACATCGCGTGCCAGCACGGCCCTGGGTGTGGTTGGAGCGCGGATGCTCTGCTCAAAGCAGTTCTGGCGGTCAAGCCTGACTATACCAAGCACAGAGTTTACGCGCTGATTACTGCGGCACGGAAAAAGCTGGCCTCAGAAGGCAAACCGCGCGAGATAGACCTGCCGGCGGCGGCTGCGCCTACAGCTGGACTCGGAGTCAATGTGCTTCTTTTGATCAATCAGGCGATTACTGCCCTTCAGTCAGTGGCTGGCGTGGTCGAGGATATGAGTGAGAGGGTGGCGCAGATGGAGAAAAGGCTGGAAAGGCTTGCTCCGTTTGAGAAGGCGCTCGAGGAGATGGGCGTAAACGCCGGCGCCAGGTAATCGTTCTTTAGTTTTCAGTCATTTTGCCCGCGGGAGGCCAAACTTCCGCGGGTTCTTTTTAATATTGTACAGATAAGGTTTTTTGTTTAAACTTATAGGTATGTCAAATTTTTGGACAAAACTCAATAAACCCATCTTCGCGCTTGCACCCATGGAAGAAGTGACGGACGTGGTTTTTCGGGAAATGGTCGCAAGATATAGCGGAAAGCAAGAATCAAGAATTAAGAATCAAGAATTAAGGCCAAATGACTTCGTCATGTACACGGAGTTTGTTAACGTGGATGGTTTAACGCATCCGGAAGGGCGGAAAAATTTAGAAATTGATTTAAAATTTACTCCCGCCCAACGGCCGATTGTGGCGCAGATTTGGGGCACTAATCCGGAGAAATTTTATCAGGCGGCACAAATTATCGCCGAACTTGGTTTTGACGGTATAGATATTAATATGGGCTGTCCGCAGGACAAGGAAATTGGGCTGGGGGCTTGCGCCGCGCTTATTCGCCAACCGGATTTGGCCAAAGAAATTATTAAAGCCACAAAAAAGGGCGCCGAGCATTTGTCTGTTTCGGTAAAAACAAGAATCGGCTACAGTAAAAAAGAAGAAATGGAAAACTGGATCAAACATCTTTTAAGTACCGAGGTTGCGGTAATTGCTTTGCATGGCCGAACCAAACAGGAAAAATCCAAAGGGTCGGCTAACTGGGAAGCAATAGCTCAGGCGGTTAGAATTAGAGATGAAATGTATCCAATCAGCCCTCACCCTTCACCCTCTCCCGAGGATGGGAGAGGGAAATTTGTTGGCCTGCGGCCGCTAATTCTCGGCAACGGAGACATTAAATCTTATCAAGAAGGATTAGACAGAGTTGCTCAGACAAATGTGGATGGCGTTATGGTCGGGCGGGGGGCTTTTGGCAATCCGTGGTTTTTTAGAAATGATAACTATCAGTCATCTGTAAAAGAACGACTGGCTGTTATGTTAGAATACGCTAAATTGTTTAGCGAGTTGTTGCCTCAAAAAAGTTTTATAATAATGCGAAAACACTTTAAGGCCTATGTGTCGGGCTTTGTTGGATCTCATGAGCTTAGGCGTAAGCTTATGCAGGCAAAAAATTTGGGTGAAACGGAAAAAATTATAAATGAGTTTTTACCTTCAATATCTTAAACGTATACAACAAAGCCCCCACGCCTACTGGCGTGGGGGCTTTGGGTAGTTATTCTATTTTTTTGAAAGTGTAAGTTTTTAAGGAAGTTAGCGGTATCTGGTAAATTTTTTCTATAAAATCCCGGGAAGATTCAAAGTGGGCTTTTCCCCAGTCAAATTCTATAGCCCTGACCGCGTCTTTAATTAACTGCTCCGAAGGCCCTTCAATTTCCAGATATGGCGGGACCATTGGGTGTTCGTCTATGGAAAATTGTACGCTATCCCATAAAAAAATCCGGCGTTTTTTTTCTTGCTGGCGGAACGCCACCAGCCCCAAGGCTTCCAATATGGCTTTGGTTTTTGCTAAATCTTCCACATTCATTTCAATTTCTTCGGTACCATCGGGCGTGTCTTTTTGGGTATGTTTATAAGTTATGGTTTGGGTAGTAGGCGTTTTGCGCAGGCGAACCATCTTTTTTTCTTCCAGCCATTTTTTGTTTGCGTCGTAAAAAATTGTTTCTTCCAAAAGTTCTTCACCTAGGTCTTTAGAGCCCATGAGCAGTAGCTTTTTTACCGTTTCTACCACGTCTATGCCTAAAAAGCGCACTTCAATTTCTCTATTGCTTATTCCTTCATTCATTTAAGGTAGTTTAATTTTTAACAGGCTGGAGTCGTTAAGTAGGAACATCTCTTTGTTTTTCTCGTCTATATAAAAGTCTATAAGCTTGGTAAAGTCCGAAGACTTTAAAGTATAAACCAGGGAAGCGTCTTTGTCATAAACCAGCACACGCGCGTTGCCGGCATCTAAAATATAAAGATATTTAAAGTCTTTTTCCGTGTAAATTTTGCCACTGCCCGACAGGGGAGTACTAAGCGCCGGCAACGCGAAATCTGTCAGCTTTCCGCTTTGGAATTTACTTACCCCATTTTTGTTTAAAACGTAAATAGAGCCGTCTATGGCAATATCAACCGCCTCGTTTAAAGAGGGGTCGCGGACAGAGACCACGGGCCGGCTGAAAGATTCGCCACCGGAAAGAAAACTGATAATACTACCCGATTTTTTATCCGCCAAATATACTCTGCTGTTGGTCGGGTAATAAGCTATGCCGGCAAAAGAGTCTTTTTCGGGTACGCTTTGTGAAAAACCGGCTCCAATTAGGTTTGAATTAAAATCCCAAAGAGAAAGAGACTTGCCGTCGTATAAGGCAGATTTGGTTTTGCCGGTGTATACGGTGGATAACGCGGTGCCGGTTAATTTTAAGAAGCTGTCTTCAATTTTGCCGTTTTGGCGGTTGTAGCTGATTACCGAGCCGTTAACCTGTACCCCAAAGTATCCGGGGAGCTTAAATAGTGTGTCCGCTTGGCCTAAAGTCCCTAAGTTTTCGGCCTCTGCCTGGACGACTTTTTCCATTTGCTGTTTAATTTCTTCCAGTTGGGAAGAAACGGTTTTGTACAGTTCTTTATTGGAGGAATCTATTTTATCTTCTGCCGGTATTGTTTCCGTTGCCTGTTTTAAGAAATCGGCCGCTTTAACATCTTCTTTATAAAGCAGTAAGGACTGTGATTTGTCGAGCAGGGTTTTGGTTTCGTTTAATTTTGTTAAGATCTGGGCTGCAACGGCGCGGGTTTTTTTAACGTGAATGGCAAGGCTGATGTTTACAATAAGGGCCACAAGCAAAACAACAATAGATACAATTAAGAATTTTTTTACCGAGCTAAAAGCCTGGAAATTTTCTTTTTTCATGGCGGAGCCGGCTTTTTGAGCAGATTGCTTGGCTATGTTAAACCAGCTTTTACTTTTTTGAAATAAATTTTTTGTGGTAGAGGGTAAGTTTTTAAGTTTTTGCTGGAATGAGATTTTTGGCAGGGAAACTTTGGGGATTCTGGCGCCGGATTTGTCCAGCGCAAAAACACTTTTTAAGTATGCCAAAGCTTTGGCGGCAAAATTTTGTCTGCCCGGACTTTCCACAATATAGTTTTCCAAGTCCACTTCTTCTTCCACTGCCTGGCCGTGCTCAACTTGCAAATTTAACAGCACCCCAAAGCTGGTTTGGGGATCGGAATTTTCTTTCAGTAGCGCGATTATGGTTTGAGTGGCTGTTAAAAAACCGGCGTTGCTTACTATATTAAGCAAGCGGTCCATAGAAAGATGATTAAATAGTTGGGTGGTGGACAAGATAATTAAATCATTTTGGCGAATTTTGCCCGTGGCAAAATTTTCAAAAGTCTTTAACGGATGGCTTTGTTCCGGGGAGCAGGAAATATCGGTATACTCTTTGTTGCGCAAAAGAAAGGCCGATATTTTTCCACAGCTGGCTACACTGAAATTTCGCCCGTCTTTAACTCCCAATACACAATTTAATTTGGCTATCCATTGAGTTTGACCCAAAGAAGCAAGCTTGCCCAGCTCCTCGTTAATTTGGCTAATGGCGGTTTCAAAATTATCTCCGCCGGAAGGTTTTCTGTAGGCTCTTTTTAACGTCGATGAAATAGCAAGACAAATTCTTTCACAGGCTTCCATAGCCGCCGGATTAAAAAGTGGTAATTCAATAACTACATAAAGTTCGGCCTGTCCATACCCTGCTTTTTCTGCCATGGTGTAGACGTATGTACTGGAAGCCTTGGTGTTCCCAAGTAAAATTTTTGCTATTTGTGATTCTGTTTCATCCATGTTTTTTGGCTAGTTAAGGCTATAGTACCTTTGCGGAGGTTTTTCATCGGGAATCCTTAATCTTTAACCAGTTTATTATACAACATTTAATCAAAAATGAAAATATGCTATAATTATGGGTAATTGAGATAGAAAATTAATATCCAAGTTTAAAATCTAATATAAAGGTTCCTCGGAGTAGAACCCCGAGGTATTGAACCTATATTAGCTCCTCGGCTCGCTCGTCCCGATAAAATCGGGAGGACTCGCTCTACGTCGCAAATAATACTTTTCCCATATGTTAAAAGACATTGTAGATTCCAAGGTTGATTCCAACACCTTAAGCTTTTTTTTAAGCGCCCCGTTACGCAGTTTTTCGGTGCTGGAGGTTTCCAAAAGGCTTAAACTGCCCAATTTAAAAACCGCTCATAGCTTAAACAAGCTGGTCGCATTGGGACCGATAAAAACATTTTCCAAAAAAGGTAAAAAATATTATTTGTTGAATTCTAGGTATAAGTTGCTGGAAGAAATACTGGGCTTTTGGCAAAAGTCGCCGGTGAAGTATAATGACGAGCTTTTTTCGGCCATCAAAAGACTGGGTCATATAAAGGCTGCGTTTTTAAGCGGTATTTTTTGTGGCCAGCCAACTTTACCGGTAGATTTGCTCTTGGTCGGCAAGGTAAATTTAAATAAACTTTCCGATTTTTTGAAGTCTGTGGAAAAGCTTATGGGACAGGACATAAATTACAGTATAATGACTGTGGATGAATTTTTGTTGCGTCGTGACACTTTTGACAAATTTATTAAAGATATTTTCGATTACCCCCATCTGGTAGTGGCGGATGAATTGACTCCCAAGAAAAAAATTAAAAAATAAATTTGAAATTTATGATAGAGCAAATACAAAATTTGTATCTGGAGTTTTTAAAAAATTTTCCTACCAGCACCCAACCCATTATTTCCATTCTTTTGGCGGTTTTGTTAATTTATTCAGTTTTTAAAGTCATAAAGAAAGATTGGATTTTTTTAATCGCGCTGGTAATACTGCTTCCCGGAAGCAAAACCATTTTGCAAAGCATCTGGCAGGGGATTGTGGTGTTTGTAAAATTTTTGCTAAATACAAAATAACCGAGAATTAAGAATCATGAATTAAGAATCAAGGTGAAGCGTTCATGCCATAATTCTAAATTCTGTATTCTTAATTCCAACTTGTGGATAACTTTAAGGTAAACGCTTGTTTACCTTATTTTTATTAGGTTTTGACAGGGGGTGTACGATAGTATACTATAATTAAGTATAAATTAAAAAAGTAAATGTATGTCAAAAAACATTACCGATAGACAAAAAGAATTATTACATTTTATTATTAGACAAATTCGTGAACATAATTTGCCTCCAAGTATTTCCGAAATGGCGGAATATTTAAAAGTTAAATCTAAAAATGCGGTGGCAAAGTTATTAGACTCACTTGAGGATCAGGGGTTTGTTAAAACCAGCGGCAAAGCCAGAGGGATTGAAGTATTGCGGTCACTGGGCGAGAGTTTGCAGAAAGGACTAATAGCTGTACCAATAGTCGGCAATGTCCAGGCCGGCAGCCCCCATTTGGCTGAAGAACAAATAGAAGATTGGATTAATCTGCCACAAAGTATGGTTAAAGGAAGACGTGACGTATTTTTACTCCGGGTCCGAGGCGACAGTATGATAAACGCAGGAATTTTTGAAGGGGACTTGGTTATAGTAAGACCGACTAAAGAAGTAAAAAATAATGACATTGTGGTGGCACTGCTTCATGACGAAGCCACAGTAAAACGTTTTATTCAAATTAAAAACAGAAGTTATCTAAAAGCCGAAAACTTGGATTATAAAAATATTTATCCGCGGGAAGAATGGATGGTACAGGGGAAAGTGGTAGGCGTTATAAGAAATTTAGAGTAAGAAAGGACACATATGTCAGAAATAGAAAAAACAAAGAATAATATTTTAAGTCAACTACATGGTTTGTGTGCTCACTGCGCAACTCGTTCAAATCGTGAACATAATTGCCCTATCCGCCAAATCGCACTACGAATAAAACAACTGCAGGGAGTGCCATTGGTTGTTAACAGCGAATTTAAGGGACTGCTTTGGAGCCACTAATTTTAAAATAGCCCCTATCTAAATAGATATGGGCTATTTTTTTGGTTTAATTAATTTAAGTTTTTCGGTGCGCGAATATTTTTTAACCTCAATTTCTCTTTTTAAAGCTTTGCTTAAGTTTTTAAATTTTTCGTGGTAAATTATTTTGCCCCCGCCCCGGCTTCTAACATAAGCCGAACCTTTACCGGAGTTATGTTCACTTTCCCGGCGTTTTATATCTTTGGTTATCCCGCTATATAATGTTTTGTCTTTACATCGGAGAATATAAAAGTAATACATAAAGGTATTATATCAAAAATCCCAAATGTAGGTTTGGGATTTTGTTGGTAGCGCCTGCCTGCCGGCAGGCAGGCTACCGGGTCCCGATGAAATCGGGGTACTTCCGCTATGAATTGCTTAGCAATTCAAATTATTGAAGCTCGGAACGAACCCGAAAGGTCAGGGTTTTCTTCTCCCATAGCGCCATCAAAAAAAGAAAAAGCCCCAGGCAAGCTGGGGCACTTTCTTTTTGGTAGCGCTACCGGGAATCGAACCCGAATTTGGTGGATGAGAACCACCTGTCCTAACCATTAGACGATAGCGCCTAGTTTTGATGTTGTCTTATTTTGACTTATCAGTCCTATTTGACCTATCGATTCTATCAAATTTTGCGGTTTTTGCCAACCCAGTAATACAACATTTAACACTTCTCATTAGTATTGAAAATATTGGTTACTAATACATTTAAAAGGGAAATTCCCAAGCGTTGGAGCTAAATCAAATTAAATGTTGATATACTGGGCAAGATGTGGCATAATGAAAAAGAAATATATATCAGCAGAAACAAAAAATGCAAAAAATTAGACTGAAATTTCCGGAAAATTTTCTGTGGGGTGCTGCAAGTAGTGCCTATCAAACCGAAGGAAATAATATCCACGCGGATTGGTGGGCATGGGAGCATAGTGAAAAACGAAGAAACTTTGTTAAAAACCGGCGTCCTCACAGTGAGCAATATATTAGCGGAGAAGCTTGTGATTTTTATAATCGCTTTGAAGAAGATTTTTCCATTGCCAAGCATTTAAACCATAATGCCATACGTTTTGGGGTGGAATGGTCCAGAATAGAACCCGAAGAAGGGAAATTTGATCAGGCAGTTCTTGACCATTACGAAAAAATGATTAAGTCAGCCAAAGCAAACGGCTTGCAGATTTTTTTAACCCTACATCATTTTACTTTGCCGAAGTGGCTGGCTAATAAAGGCGGTTTTACAAAGCGGGAAAATATCCCTTATTTCATTAAATTTACGGAAATTGTTGTAAAGCAACTTGGTGAGTACGTGGATTTTTGGATTACCTTTAACGAGCCGGAAGTCTATGCCACACACACACATTTACTGGGGATTTTCCCCCCGCAAGAAAGGAATGTTTTAAAAACTTGGCGACTTGTAAATAATTTAATAATGGCGCACAATCTTGCCTCGCCTCGGATTAAAGCTCTAACCGGAAAACCGGTTAGCATGGCATTTCACTTATCCGATCTTCAGCCGGCCGGGCTCTTAGGTGGGTTGGCAAAATCTTTGTCTCATTTTGCGGCCAATGAGTACATATTAAAACGTACGGTTGGGGCATGTGATTTTATCGGCGTAAATTATTATGAGCATTTTCATGTTGGAATTTTTGGCCGGCGCAAACACAGTCGGACAGGACACGAATTTACTGACCTTGGATGGAGTATCCACCCAGACGGCTTGGGACGGGTATTGCTTAATATAAAAAAATACGGTAAGCCAGTTTATATAACGGAAAATGGTTTGGCGGATGAGCGTGACGAAAAGCGGGAAAAATTTATTAAAGACCATTTATATTATGTACATA
>Ga0172370_10010445_pt1 | contig 10650 bp, 10 predicted proteins | sample LakKiv5m_FD_114538 | JGI IMG/M metagenome (GOLD analysis project Ga0172370, IMG submission 114538) | Freshwater microbial communities from Kabuno Bay, South-Kivu, Congo - kab_022012_11.5m | ecosystem: Environmental > Aquatic > Freshwater > Lake | place: Democratic Republic of the Congo...
ATTTTCGGCCGAAAATAATTTTACGTCGGCTATCGCATATTCGAACCCTGACACAGCTGGCGCAGGAAGTTAGGGGAGCCTTAATCTTGCTTAAGTACGCTTACAAAAGGTTTTGCGGATAAACTCCTCGAGTTTCGGAGAAGATTAGAGGAAGAAATTCTAAAGATGATAATAACGGTGGAAAAAAATCAAAATAAAAAAATTAAGTCGATTTTTATAAAAACAGCCATCCTGTTTTTTTCAGTTATTTTGTTTTTTATTATTGCCGAAATCGGTTGCCGGCTATTCTATAACGAAAGCCAGAACTATGATCAGCGAAACTGGCAAGCTATTTTATCTCGCCTGGAAAAAAATAAAGGAAAGGGCGGGGATCCTTATTCAGATAAATTTTTTACCAGCGGAGAGAACGGCCTAAGATACGGCTACGCGGATAAAAAAATTTTAACCGAGACGTACGCAAAGTTTGACCTGAATAAAATAATAAAAAATAAAGAGCCGGGGAAATATCGGATAGCGATTTTAGGTGATTCTTATTCTTGTTACGGCGGCTTGTCCAGCGAAGACGATTCGTTTACTCGGCAATTGGCAAAAACCCTTAACGCGAATAGTTTTTTGCGGGAAAATAAAATAAAAGAATTTGAAATTTTGCCTTTTTGCGACGGCGGGCTCAACTCTTATCAAGAGTCGATTCTTCTAAAAGAAGCGGTGCTTGAGTATCAGCCCGATATGCTGGTCTTGCAATTTACCGATAATGATTCGGGTCCGGCTCGCTCAGATTTTTTGGACACCGGATTTTTGTATATCGCATCAGCAACAGACGTGGTTTTTGCCGCCCAGAGGCCCTTGCCGGCGTTGCCGTTACTGGGCAAGAAAATAAACATTTTTTTGTTTAACCATTCGGCCTTTGCTAGATTTATCTCTTATAAATTCTACCTTGTGAGAACCAGCAGCTTGGCGGCTGCGGTTAGGGGCGGCAAAACGGGAGAGCAGGTTTCTCTTGACGCGATAAGAGAAATGAGCCAAATTACAAAAAACAAAAGAATTCCTTTTCTTCTTTTTGTTTTTACTCCGCCATCCGATAAGGTTAACCATTGTTTTGACCTTACCGATCAAAAACGACCCAATCAATGGCACATTAAGGTAAGAAGTTTAAGCCGTAATCTAGGCATCGATTATATGAATATGTGCGATTATACTAAAGATATAAATTCTTTAAAATCTCCTCTGGAACCAGATTGTTACGGATGCCACTATAGCGCCCAGGGACATAAAATTATCACTGACGTGTTAACGGAAAAGATTCTAAGCCTGGTCAAAGCAGCAGAATAATTCACGAGTACGGGCAGTTATTATGAAGGCTAAGAATAAGAATGACATTTATGAGCGACAAAATAAATGAATTGTTGGGAAAAAATAAAGGATTGGCGTTATCGGTAAATATTTTATTATCGATAATTATTTTCTTGGTGCTGCTTGTCGGGGTCGAAATTCTTTGCCGGTTATTTTACGATAAAGCGACAAAAAGCGGATATTTAGTTTGGCCGGAACTTAATTCTTTTAGCATGTACCGGTTGGATAACAGTTTTATCAATAAATCCGACGGTCTTTCTTACCGGTTAAGCGACGGACGGCTTAACGAAGACATCTATACTTTTTTTGATAAGAAAAAAATTAAAAAAGATAAAGAAGACGGGGTCTTTCGGGTTGTCGTTCTGGGCGATTCGTACACGATCATTCCCATCGGTATCGACTGGATTAAATTTTATGTCCCGCAGCTAGAAGAGTTGTTAAAAGGGGAGTGGAACATAAGAGGCCTGAAAAAGCGTTTTGAAATTCTGCCCTTCGCCCAGTCGGGGTTGAATACTTATCAGGAGTATTTGCTTTTAAAAAATTTAGCTATTAATTATGATCCGGACTTAGTTATTCTTCAATATACGTATAACGACGTTGAGCCAATCCGCCTCCCAATGCAATATCGTGGCAGCAATGGCAACGTTTATCTCTCTTTCCGCTCTAAGACAGACGTCTTGGCCATCGGGAACGCTTTCTTCCCGGCCTTTCCGCATTTGGATAAAAAAATAAACACATTTTTATTAGAAAATTCAGCTTTTTTCAGATTTTTATCATTTAGGCTAAACACAACCCTGGAAAAATTCTTTAATAATTTTGTTCTGGACAAAAGCAGCAGCTTTGAGTCAATAGGGAGAATAAAGCAGATAGCCAAAGGGAAAAATATTCCTTTTATTATGGCAACCTTGCCTTCTTCTCGGCCGCCTAATGAATGTCTCGATAATTCATACAGCGAAACTTTCTTTAAGGAACTGAAGCCGTTAGCGGATAGATTGGCAATTCCGATATTTAATTTATGCGATTACGTTGACGACATCAGCCAATATAGCCCCAAGCCCGGGGATGGACATTATAATACGGCCGGTTACGGTTTTGTTGCCAAAATGCTGAAAGATGCGATACTGAAAGAAGTTGCAAAATGAGCTGATAATCAGTCCTGGGTATCGATTTTTTATAAAATTAATTTAACTCAAAAATAATTTCGATGATGAGCGATTATTCAAAAATCAGCAGACTGGAAAAAACCGGTCGAATATTCGGGTTGATTCTGTCTTATTTGATATTCGTTTTTTTTGCTTATTTTTTATTTTTTAGAGAAAATCCCCAATGGGGCCTTTTCTCAGCGGTCGTTTTGGTTTTTTTCGTATGTTTATTGGGGCGGCTAATAAGAAAAATCATTTATGGGCGGAATAGTTTATTTTTTTAAGGGGTTAAAAATGGGGATTGTCGATTTTTCTGAAAACATCGGAATTTTTTTGAATTTATTTTTATTGACATTTGTCTATCTTTTTGGAGTCGGATCAGTTTTTTTGATTTCCCGGGTATCGGATAAGGCCTTTTTAGATTTAGGCGCCGATAAAGAGCGGACAACTTATTGGGAGAAACGGAATGTCTCTGAAGAAGAAAAAGAAGAAAATTTTTATAAACAATTTTAATCTTTTATGTATATCCTAGGTATCAGTTGCTTTTTCCATGATTCTTCGGCTGCCTTGCTGAAAGACGGCCAGGTAGTAGCGGCAATTCAGGAGGAGCGTTTAACGCGAAAAAAACACGATGATTCTTTCCCGGCGGGAGCCGTTAACTATTGCCTGGCCAGTCAGGGAATTTCGATTAACGAAATCGATTTCATCGTTTTTTACGAAAAGCCTTTATTAAAATTTGAAAGACTGCTCTATCAATTTATCGAAACCTTTCCTTGGGGTTGGCGGCAATTTTTAACAGCAATTCCAGCCTGGTTTAGCGAGAGATTGCGAGTAATGAAACTGGTCAGAAAAAAGCTGGGTTATAAAAAAAATGTTTTATTTGTCGAGCATCATCAAGCGCACGCGGCCAGTTCTTTTTTTTGCAGCCCCTTTGAACGGGCAGTAATCCTGACGATTGACGGAACGGGCGAATGGACAACAACAGCGGCGGGCTGGGGTCAAGGCAATAAAATAAGGCTGGAAAAGGAGATAAAATTCCCTCATTCCTTGGGCCTGCTCTATTCGGCAATCACGGCTTACCTCGGTTTTTCGGTAAACAATTCCGAATATAAAGTAATGGGGCTTAGCGCTTACGGGCAAAAAGATAAAAATAAGAATATTTTTTACAGAACATTAAAAGAAATTATTGACATAAAAAACGACGGAAGTTTCCGGCTGGATATGAGCTATTTTAAATATCATTACGCGGGGAAGATGCCGTCAGACAAGCTTTGCCGTTTGCTTGGCGGACCAGTTCGCCGAAAAGACGAACCGGTTGAGACGCGCCATGAAGACATCGCTGCCGCTCTGCAGCTTATTACCGAAGAAATTGTTTTTAAGTTGCTGGCCGATTTATATGAAAATTATCAGTGCGATAATGTCGTTTTAGCCGGCGGGGTGGCACTCAACAGTGTTCTGAACGGAAAAATTTTAAACCAGACTAAATTTAAAAACATTTGGATTCAACCCAACGCTTCTGACGGAGGAACCAGTTTCGGAGCGGCGCTTTTTGCTTATCATCAGATCCTGGGCAATAAAATCCGTTACCCGATGGCTGACGCTTATTTGGGACCAGAATATTCTTCCTTGGAAATAAAAAATTTTTTAGACCAGAACCGGATAAAATATTATGAATTCATCGACGAAAAAGAATTGATTCAAAAAACAGCGCAATTGATTTTTAATGACCAGGTTATTGGGTGGTTTCAAGGGAGGGAAGAGTGGGGGCCGCGAGCTCTAGGGGCCAGAAGCATCCTGGCTAATCCCTTAAATCCCGAAATGAAAGATATTCTAAATTTGAAGGTTAAGCACCGGGAAGAATTCCGGCCGTTTGCTCCCGTGGTTTGCCGCGAAGACGCCAAGACATTTTTTGAAATAGACGAACCGCTTTTTGATTTGGCTGAGTATATGCTCGTTGTTTGTCCGATAAAAAAAGAATGGCAGGCAAAAATTCCGGCGGTTTGTCACGTTGACGGCACGGGTCGTTTGCAGATTGCTAAAAAAGAGGGCGGTCGATTGTATTATGATTTAATCAAGGAATTCGGCAGGATATCAGGCGTGCCGATCTTGGTTAACACCTCTTTTAATGTGAATGCCGAGCCGATTGTTTCCTCGCCGGAAGATGCTTATCGATGTTTTCTGAATACGGAAATTGACTGTTTGGTCTTGGGGAACTTTCTAATAATTAAATAATTAATATAATCTTATGGAGCAAAAAAATAAGTCATTGTTCGCGGAAATCTGGGATTTTTTAAAAGTTCGAAAGGCCTGGTGGTTAACACCAATTATCGTGATGCTGATTTTGGTCGGCCTCTTGATTGTTCTGGGGCAAGAAAGCGCTCTTTCGCCTTTCATCTATACGGTGTTTTAAGCGCATTCTATTAAAATTATTTTTTAGTTTTGTATCTTAGCAAGAAACTTTTATGAAAAAGTCCTCGGCTATTTTTATCGGAATCTTGTCTTTTTTCGTCTCGTTGAGCGTTTTTTTTATTTTAGCCGAAATTGCAACTCGTCTTTTTTACGATGAAAAACAAAATTACGGCCAGTCGGAGTGGGCTAATGCGCAAGTCGGCGTTTTTGCCCCTTGGTTCATCGGAATAGACAAAGAGGAGCAAAAGAAAGTTTATATTAACAAGGATAATCAGCTGTATTATAACTTTAACGATAACTCGCTGGTCGAAAAGATCTACGGGCTTTACAGCCCGACAAAAATTACGAAAACGAAAAATGAGGGCGTGTTTAGGATTGCCATAGTGGGGGATTCTTTCACGGTCGGTTATTGCTGTAAGGACAATCTAAAAAATAAAAATTGCGAATACCCTTATCAGTTTCAGCAGCTTCTTAACGATAAGATAAAAAATGATCCGGCTTCAACTAAAATAAACAGCTTTGAGGTTTTTTCTTTCTCTTATCAGGGAATTAACAGCTTTCAGGAGGCCTTCCTGGCCAAGGACTTGGCGATGTCGTATCAGCCGGATTTATTAATTTTGCAGTATACGGATAATGATATCCAGCCGATGAGAAATCCTTACGGAACGCTTCCAGTCGCCGAAAAGAGGGATCTGATTTTTACCGGAAATAGGATTGTGCCACTTTTGCCGTATCTTAGTAGGGATCTTAACCGTCTCTTTTTGGGGCACTCGTCTTTCTTGAGATTCATATCTTACAAATTATATGTAGCTTCTAGCCGCTTGCAAGACGACGAGAACTTGAGCATAAAATCAGTTTTAGAAATTAATAATTTTGCGCAAAATAAAAATGTTCCTTTCTGGGTGATAAATTTTACGCCAGCCTCTTCGAATGAAAATTATTGCGGCTATGTCTCGAATGGTTGGGGGAAGGGGCTGCATGACCGTTTAAAAAAAGAACTGACTTTGGCCGGTGCTTCTTTCTATAATATGTGCGACTACGTAAAAGACATAAATTCAATAAAGGCTGAATGCGAAAGCGGTCCTCACGTTCAGCATTACGGCAAAGAGGGCCATCGCTTGGCTGCCGAAATCTTAAAAGATGCGGTCTTTAATTTACTTGATAAAAAATGAAGATAACATTTTTCGCACGATTTTTTAGAAAATAATAAAAATTTCATTTAACGGATTCGGCTGCTCGAAAAAGCGCCAAGGCCCTATCTTTTAAAGTTAATGCTCAAGCAATTATTCGATTTCTTAAATTCCCACCTCCTTCTGCTTTTAACGATTCACGTTTTTTTGCTATGTCTTTTCTCGGTTTTGAATTTTAAAGCTATTATTAAATATTTTTCTGGTATCAGTAAAAAAACCTGGGCCATTTTGGCCTTAATCTTCATTGCCGGATTTTTTTTGCGAGTCAGCCGGTTTGATTTTTACGGTTGGTTTCCGGTTCATGAATACGCGATTTTTTTGCAGAAAATGGGGATTATGACCAATCAGTGTTTTTTTGGCAATTATGAAACTTGCTTAATTACCCAAGGGGCTCTTCATCCTCCCGGTTATCCATTTCTGGCGGTTATCTACAATGTCTTGCTGGGTTTTAACTCGCTCTCGGCTGCCTATATTTCGGGTATTCTTAGCAGCTTATCCGTTGTTTTAGTTTTTTTAGCCTCTTATCTTCTGTTCAAAAAAGAAGAGGTCGGGCTTTTCTCCTCGATGATTTTTGCCTTGACGCCTCTCAGTCTTTATTTTTCGCAGGTTTCCGAACCTCGATCAGTTTCTATTTTTTTTGTTTGTTGGGCCCTCATTGTTTATCTGGTGGCGCTGAAAGAGGATAGCCTTAAACTGTGGTTTTTGGTCTCTCTTGTCACCTCTTATTCTATCTATATCCGACAGGAAAATTATGTGATACTTCTTTTATTTCTGCTGGGTTTTTTTCTTTTCGGTTACCGGATAGATTCGACGCGTTTAAAAAGATTGATTGCACCGGTCTCTCTATTCATTTTGCTGCAATCCCATGTGCTTTTATGGTTGCTAGTGGTCAAGCCGTTCAACCATGTCTCGGTCTGGTACAAGTCCATGTTTTCTCTCTCTTATTTTGTTCCTCAAATAAGTTTATACTTTAAAATTTTATTTAATTATTTGCCATACGGCGGCCACTGGTATCATGACGGGCTCTTCGCCCTGCGTTTTAGCGCGCTGGTTTCTGCGGTCTTTTTTCTGGGGTTGTTTTTTGTTTTTGAGAAAAAATACAGGCGGGAAAAATTTTTTGTTTTCGGCTGGTTCTTTGTTTTCTTCGGACTGAACGCTCTTTACGTAAATTGCGACCCCGATCTGCTTGAGTGCGACGGTCCCGTACGCTACGCAGTCATGCTTGTTCCAGCCTATGCAATTATTGCCGGGTATGCTTTTTTTAAGGCGCAGGCGATTTTAAGAATAGGAATTTTGAAAAACGCCTTTTTGCTGATTGTTTTTCTCTTGATTTTTTGGACGGCCAAGATAGACATTCCGGGCACCTTCTTTTTCGACTCGCGGCCGGTGGGGCGGAGCGATGTGATTGTGGCGACGAATCGGACGCCGGAAGGCTGTGTTATTATCGGATTGGGTCCGGAATTGGTAAGGAGCGATCTTATAAAAAATAATAAGAGAATGACGGCGGACATTGCTCTCGTTAAGGACGGCGACATCGTTATACAGGAGGCTTCTCGTGGCGATTGTGCAATTTATTTTGACTGGGGGCCGGATTATCCCGATCCGATTATTGGCGAAAAGTTGGCTATTTTAAATAAATATTTTGAACAGGAATTTCTTTTTCGTGAAGGGCATGTCACGGCTTTTCTGCTAAAGCCAAGAAAGGGGAACGATTGATCGGGTAACTATGAGGTTCGCCTATGGTCTCGAAGAATAAGGGATGATAATATTTATAGGATAGGCGGAGCACTCAAAAAGATTATTCGCTATTTATAAAAATAATTACGCGAAATAAATTTTGGACAGAGATTTTTAATTATTAAGATTAAACAGCCGTTTAATCAGTTAGGTAGGCAACAGAAAATTTTTATGAAAAACTCCCGGACTATTTTTATTGGAATTTTATCACTCCTTGTCTCCTTGTGTATTTTTTTTGCTCTGGCCGAAATTACGACTCGTCTTTTTTATGACGAAAGCCAAAACTATCAAAAAGATCTCTGGGAGCGGGTTAAAAAAATGTCTTCAAGCGACAACAGCTCAAGCAGTCCCTCTCGTCTCGACAAGAGCATTTTTTATATTGATAAAGAAGACGCATTAGAAAAAAAGATTAAAGACAAACAGATAAATGAGAGCCGGTATAATTTTTTCTTTACCGATCAGGGCATCGGTTTCTATAAAACGGAGGATGAATATCGAGTCTTGGTTTTAGGCGATTCTTTCACTTCCGGCGGGGGCTTATTTCGGCCGGATGCAACTTATAATGTTTACGAAGACACTTACACAACTCAGTTATATAATCTGCTTTTAAGCGACGGCGACTTTAAAGCTCTCATCGGCAATAAAAAAATCGAAGTCTTGCCGTTAACGGACGGCGGACTGAACACGGAGCAAGAGTTTACGCTTTTACGGGATTTAGGAATAAAGTATCAGCCAGACATCATAATCCTGCAGTATACGGACAACGATATTGGGCCAAAAAGGGTAGAGTTGGGGTTTACCGATACCGGCATGCACATTATTCCGAAAGCCAACTTATTAAATGTCGGCGGCCGGCCCATACCGGCTATTCCTTATCTTAGTAATGAATGGAACCAATTTTTGCTTAGATACTCGGCTTTTATGAGATTTTTGTCTTATAAAATTAATATTTCTTTTGTCAACATTAATACGGACAGCATCTCGGCTAGTTTCGCTTCTCTTAGAAAAATTAATTTGATAGCCAGAGAAGCCGGGGTTCCTTTTATTATTATTGAACTGCCGCCAGCGGCCTGGACGGAAGATTATTGCGCTTATAAGAGCGGTTATGGCGGAAAGGCTCTGCATGAACAATTAAAAAGCCTCTCGATGGAGATCGGGGCTAATTTTTATAATCTTTGCGATTATGTTAAAGACATCCATAGCTTAAAATCTGAACTTGAACCCGCGGAGGGCTCTCACTACGGAAGGTCGGGCTATGGTCTGGTAGCAGAAATTCTGAGGGAGGCGATAAAAAAAGTGATAAGCGGCAAGTAACCCCTAAAAAAGAAAATGATTAATACGATAAAAAAAATAGGCAGTCGATTTTTTTTGCTGCCTTATAGCTTTGTTGCGTTTGTAGCGGTCCAATTTTTATTGATAGTTTTTTTCAATAAACAGCTTTATCATCAATATTTTTCTAATTTTTATTATTTTTTCACGCAATATTTTCTCTGGTCCATAATATTGCTTTTTATTCTTATTATCGGGTTGTGTTTTAAAAATTTTAAATATCTAAAAACGCTCGTTTCCGGCGACAAATTTTTTATTTTATTTCTGGTCTTGGCGTTACTGACTCTGGCTTTTATACTCTGGCACGGACCAACTCTGGTCAGAGTCGACAAAGAACTGGGGACTGTCGCTTCGATAAATTCTTTTTCTTCTTACTCCGATAGCATCTGGCGTCCGAATCTTGGCTCTCTGGGTTCTCCGTTCGGGATTGCTAAGGCCAGGGGATATTTTTTACTCTTAAATTTTTTCTCTTACCTTTTCCCGATTACCATTAAAGGCATCTTTTTTATAAGCGCGGGACTGTTTTTTATCCAGTCGCTGTTTTTCTATTTTATCTCAAAGCTAATAATCAGAAATAATTGGATAGTTTTTTTTATTGGTTTGCTGTTTCTGCTCTACCCCAATAATCTCTTGCTGGGGTCGGCTCCGGACTACGTTTTTGCCGGGCAAGTTTTCGGTGTTTTCAGTCACCTTATGTTATTGCTTTTTGTAAAATATAAAAAGAAGAGCATTTTTATTTTAAGTCTATGTCTTTTGTTCTTTTCTCTCCTTTTGCGGATTGAAATGATCTTCTGGCTGCCGGTTTATTTTTTCTTGGCTTGGCGCTTGTTAGACAAAGAAGAAATAGCCCGGAACAAATGGCTGGTCAATATTTTTTTATTATTGAGTTTGCCCTTAGTTTTCTCGACTATCTTGGGTTTTTTGCCAAGCCGATAGGATCGCTTGCCGTTAAGGATCTTGATTTCACGGAAATTATTAATGGTTCGGTTCTGCTTCACAAGATAATTCCGTATTATTTGGATGTTTTTTTGAAGCATTTTTCTTATAACATTAATTATCTGTTTTCTTTTGTCCCCTTGGTTTGGATTATTTTCCCGGCGATTTATTTTGGTAGAAAAAGAGAAGTGCAAAATTATTTTTTTTATGCTCTTTTTTTCTTTTTGGTTATTACGACCCTGCACTACACCGAGTACATAGATTCTTTCAACTATTTGTCTTACGTGATTACTCCCTTGATAATTTTATGGGGATTGGCCCTGGACAGTCTCCTGGGGGCTAGAAAATTTGGCTACATCTTCGCCGGTTTATTGTTGATAGTTTTGGGCGGTTTTAATTTTTTGTATTATAAACCGGCCTGGCTTTTTACTGATTTTGAAACTATGGCCTGGAATAAAGAATACGCTATTTTAAGCCAGCATGCTGGCGCCATAAAAAACGATTCGGCGTTAATTCTAAATGATAAATTGAGCTTGATCGCGGGGATGCTAGATAAA
>Ga0172370_10010447_pt1 | contig 10645 bp, 9 predicted proteins | sample LakKiv5m_FD_114538 | JGI IMG/M metagenome (GOLD analysis project Ga0172370, IMG submission 114538) | Freshwater microbial communities from Kabuno Bay, South-Kivu, Congo - kab_022012_11.5m | ecosystem: Environmental > Aquatic > Freshwater > Lake | place: Democratic Republic of the Congo...
ACTGGACGAACCCGTTCCAACGACGATGGTAGGATATTTGAGCTCATCAAGATTTCTCAGGAGAAATGGTGGTCTTGAGCATGCCTTTCACGGATACCGGTCAACATCCCCATCTGTTTAGAGGACCATGATGTGTGAATTACTCGGCCTGAGCTTTAATGAACCTGTTTCAATGACAGCATCGTTTAGGGCTTTTCGAGAGGGAGGGTGAAGGAATCCAGACGGCTGGGGAGTCGGCTGGTATGACCGGACGGGTCTCTTCCACACACATGAATGGAAATTCTTTGCCGGGGGCCGGTTTTCTTGCGAAGAACAGCCTCCGGAATTTCCGGCAAGCTTTCTAAAGGCCTGCCTTGGCTCTTGGTAAGCGGGCAAGGGCCGGAGCAACCAGGCTGCCGATGTACAGGTAATCCTTGGTTTCCCGTGCGCTCGTGTTCTGAGGATATTTTGTGTTAGGGCCCTGTAAACTTTCCACCACCTGACCATTGCCATCTATCGCAATGATGTGCCCGTATGCAGTCGCTTTCGGCCGCATGAACTTCGGCATACGTTGGACCACTTTTCGAAGAAACGGTTTTTCACAGAGTGAATCAAGAAGCTTGTTACGGGGCGAGATCAGCGCTACCCAGAATCGGCCGTCCATCCCCCGCGTTATGTTGTCGGGGAAGGCAGGCAATCCTTCAATGAACGGCTCGGACGTCCCTTTCTTTGGTCCTTCCAACCAGAATCGCAGTATCCGATAGCTGCCTGTTTCGTTGACCAGAAGGTATTGCTGGTCATGACTGACGGCAACTCCATTTGCGAAATTCAGGCCATAGAGCAGAGTCGTGGTGTTGCGTGTGGTCGGATCGTAACAGAGAAGGCGTCCGTGTCCCCCATGCTCCATGATGTCGAGCAAACTTCCATGGTGCCGCCGCTTTCTTTCGCTCCGAACTTGGTTGACGCGTCCGAAAAATAGATCTTGCCGTCAGCAGCCACTGCAACATCATCGGCATACCGTATGGGAATGCCGTCAGCTACAGTAGCCAGTTCCGTGACGGTGGTATCGGGAGAGATTGACAGGAGTCCCCGATAGGCGTCGGCCACGATCAGGTTGCCTTTCCCGTCGAAATCAATCCCCAGAGGCCGCCCCTTCGTGTCGGCCCACTTCTCCGCGTTGGATCCATCGGGTTGGAGGCGTACGATAAAGCCCTCGTGAGTCGCCGCATAGATACGTCCCTGGTCGTCGAATGCAACTGCCTCCGGCCCGTGGCAGTTTGCTATTGGGAGCAGCTCCATGGCCTTGAGTCGATCGTTCGGGGCGAACTTGCCCGTATAGCCCGGATCAGGCGGGGCCTGCCAGGCACGTGGTTCAATGGGAACCGGCCATGTCACGAAATAGCCCACCACAAGAATAATCAGCACCAGCAGTCCCAACAAAGACTTCTTGATCATAAGCCCCTCCTTTGCCAGCAAGCGCCCAATGGCGGATGGAATTGCGTCAAAGTCCAAGACCCAGAGCCAATGCCCTTCCAGCTTCCTGAAGGTTATCTATCCTTCAACTTTTACAAGGATGCGAAAACGAGAAAAGCACAGCCCACACTGCCATGAATCGATTCACAGAGTCAAAGGGAAGACCGCCCTAACCGTTCTTCATGAATCGTTCCAATTCGGGGCGCTTTGCCCATCGGGACGGCTTCAACGGACCAATCTCCGATGGAATCAACTGCCTCAAGGTCCCCAGTTTCTCAAAGGTGATCTCCACTTGATCTCCTGGAAGGACCCATTGATCCTGATCGAGGCCGCAGCAACCGGGAACTGTCCCCATACCGATGATTGTACCCGGGAGAACAGTCTGAAAGCTCGTCAGGTACTCGATGACCATTGCGGGAGGGGCGGTGTAAGCCGACGTATTCCCGGTCCATCGGTATCTCTCTCCAACGGTAACCGAGACGTCCAGCGAAAGGGGATTCCGAACTTCGTCAGGGGAGTCACCAGGAAGGGGCCGATTCCGTTGCTGCGGTCAAAGTCCTTGCATCTGGCCAATCCCAGTCGTCCCATGAGCTCAAGCCACTGCACGTCTCTTGCCGAGAAATCGTTAAAGATGACATAACCTGCGATCGCTGCTTCCGAGCCTGCAAGGCTCAGTCCCCTCTGGGTTCCGCCGACCACCACCCCGAGTTCCGCTTCCACATCCAGGTAAGAGGTGAAACTGGGCCAATAGGTGGCGTCGCTGTCTCCGATGATGGCGTTATGGTTTCCCTTATAACATTTGAAATCTGGGGAATGTCGGTTTTTCGAATAATCTCTTCGGATAATGGCACCAATTACAGGGCTCACCGGCCATGATTTCTCATGCTTGACGAGAGTCAATCCTGAGTTGAGCATGTGTTCGGGGGCAAGGGCAAAGTCGATGAGCGCAGAGGGTCTTGGTACGGGCGGAAGAATCTTCACTTGGTCCAGTGGTAATCGCTCTTCCGATACTAAGTCCCAATCTTTTTTTTTGCGCTTTTTCGACAAGATCACGGGCGATGTTCTCACTCCGTGGGAAGGCTTCGAGGTAGGCGTCGATGTCGTGTAGATCCGGAAAGTTGCAGTCGAATCGCCGCTGCAAGGCAGTGAATGAGAGAACCGTATCGTTGATGACAACGCCGAATTGCGGATTGGCTTCGTCTGGCACCAGGAAGTTAAGCAGTTTCACGATTCCTTCCCCCTGATCTGGTGTGCCGGAAACTCTAGTCGGGCATAAACTTAACCCTCAGGCAATCCCCGTTGCTGCGGAACGCGATAGGCTGATGATAGCAGGTATTGCCGAAATGACCATCGAACGTCACGTGCTTTTATTTACAGTGAACGGAGTCTTCTGTCGAAAAAGAATGTTCAAAGCCCTCGGTCACCCTTACAGAAGTAGAATAGAGCATTTTAGAGATTACCGAAACAACATTCAGGCGGCCAATCAAAACAAAAAGAACCTCTGGCAACTCAACAAATCAGGAACCAACAACTTTTTCACTGGGAATTTCTGAAAGTCAATCGTCCGTATTGGCAGCTGTCCTGCACGGGTAAGAATTGACCGTCGGTGATTAATCGTGAGTATCATTGCCATTATATCCCTGGAGAGATCTTTACTAATATCTTAGTAGAATGGTGAAAAGTCCGACAGGTCCAACCCAGCTTTTGTCCATTACAAATCGATGTTTTAAGGAGGAGGTGAGGTTTCTCTTGACTTTACTCTCATCTAGTATATTAGATAGAATCTAACTACTCGGAGAAGGATTTCATGGAAATCGGAGAGCGAATCAAACGCTTTCGTACTGAAAGAAGCATGACCATGAAGGCCTTGGCCGAACTGGCAGGCATCTCGGAGCCGTATGTCAGCCAACTCGAGAAAAACCTTGCCACCCCTTCCCTCGGAACTCTCAAGAAGTTGGCTGCAGCCCTGGATGTGAATATCATAAGCTTTTTTGCTGTCGAAGACGGCGAACAGGACGTAGTTTGCTCCCTCGAGCAACGTCGGGAAATCGTCTACCCTGGTGGCAAGATACGGGCACAGCTTATGGTGTCCAGGCTCAACGACAAGAAAATTGAACCCCTATACACCATCATTGAGCCGGGTGGTGACACACAAGATCCCTATTTCCACTCAGAAGGAGGGGAGGAATTCGGTGTGCTCATCAAAGGTCAGCTCATCCTCACCGTTGATGGAGTGGATTACAAGCTCAAGAAAGGTGATGCATTCTATTTTCGGTCGGACCGACCCCACCGTTGGGCCAATCCCGGAACGGAGACAACCGAGATTGTATGGGTGATCACCCCTCCGACCTTCTGATTCGCATGCTCCAGCAGCATCGGGAATAATTTTCAAAAACCTCGGATTCATAACAATAATGAAAGTGCCAGACGAACTTCTCAGGGCTATAGAAACATCAGTTGGACGTCGTGGACGTGGGGGCGCGCCATAATCTGGCTGCGCAGGTTTAGCCAATAAAAGGGAGGAGATAACATGAGGAGAAGCAATCTATGGGTCGCTGTTCTGGTCGCCGTGCTGTGTCTGCCGCTTTCTCAGCCAAGTATGGCGAAGGATGCATTGAAGATCGGTGTGATATATCCCATGAGCGGGCCACTGGCTTACACCGGCCAGGAATGCATGCGAGGCGCACAAATCGCTCGAGACATGATCAATGAAGCAGGTGGTGTAAAAGGTCAGAAGGTGGAGTTTGTCGTGGGAGATGAAGTCTCGCCAAAGGACGCCATGGCTGAAGCCGAGCGCCTGATAACCATCGAAAAAGTGCCTGTCATTGCGGGTGGCTATTCAAGTTCCAATGCTTTTGCTGCATCTGACGTGTGCGAGAAGCACAAGACTGTATTTTGGGTCACTACTGGTGTGGGGGATCCCATAACTTCTCGCGGCTACAAGTATATTTTTCAGTTAAACACCCGAGCGAGCCAGTGGGGAGGCACCACTGCGGACTTCCTTGGGAAAGTGGCCGCTCCCAAGCTGGGAATTGCACCCAAAGATTTCAAATTGGCACTCATTCACGAGGATTCCCTTTTTGGGACCATTATCGGGGACAACTGCGTAGCACGGGCCAAGGAGTTGGGCCTCCAGGTGGTGGAGCGCATTACCTATAGCCACAAGACTGTAGATCTTTCCTCGGAGATCGCCAAGCTGAAGGCATCCGCAGCAGACGGTATTGTTTCGATTCACTACGTCAACGACGGCAACCTGTTCTACGGTCAGGCCAAACAGCTGCGCCTCAATGCAAAAGTTCTCGTCGGGAGTGTTTTCTTTGGCCTCGATCAGTTCCAGGAAAAGTTTGGCAAGCTAGTAGACTACGTGTGCGTTGTAGACCCCCCGACCAGGGTTGAGGCCTCCAAGATAAAGGAGCCAGCTGCATCGGTGCTCACAGAGTTTCGGCGGCGATTTCGGGACAACTATAAGAGTGATCCCGGTGATCCTGGATTCACCGCTTTTTGCGGGATATACGTGTTGCTCAAGAATGTCCTTCCTGAAGCCAAATCCTTCGACTCCGACTCCATTCAGGAGGCTGCCCTAAAGTTAGACTTGGACGAGCTGACCACACCGTTCGTTTTCGGCGTGCAGTTCGACAAACCACCTTCAAAGACTGCGGGTGCCAACCTAAAGGCCTTCCCCGTCATTATGCAATGGCAGGACGAGAAGCTGCTCGTGGTCTATCCGGAAACCCTCGCAAGTGCCCCGGCAAAACTGCCGATGCCCACTTGGGATGAGCGCAAAAAGTAGTCTCCAAAAATAGGCCGGGTCTCCCATGGACCCGGCATCACCGAGGAACCATGGTTACACAGATAGCTCAGCTGACCATCAATGGCCTGTTGTTGGGGTCCATATATGCTCTGAATGCCATGGGCCTCACTCTGATCTTCGGAGTCATGGAGATCATCAACTTCGCACACGGCGAATTCCTGATGCTTGCGATGTACGCCGCTTTCTTCGTGAACATTTGGATGGGGATTGATCCCTATCTGTCCGTCCTACTCGTGGCCCCCACCTTCTTTATTGTTGGCGTAGCTTTTCAGCGACTACTGATTCAGCCTCTTATGAATGCTCAAGAGATCGCGCAAATATTTGCAACCGTGGGTTTGGCGATGGTGCTTCAGAATGGGGCATTGTTTCTCTTATCCGCAGACTACCAGATAGTGCGCACAGACTACTCGCTGGAGTCCTTTGACGTATTTGGCGTCTATTTGAGCTACACGCGAGTCTTTGCTGCGGCAGCAGTTATTCTGGTAGTAGCCTGCCTGCATCTCTTCATGAAGGAAACCTACTTAGGTCGGGCCATCAGGGCGACGGCTCAGGACCGGCAGGCTGCATGGCTGATGGGAGTTAATGTGAAGAGAGTGTACTTGGTGACCACCGGCCTCGGCCTTGCCTGTGTCGGTATCTCGGGATCGGTCTTGTCTCCGGTATTTGCGGTGTTTCCCACCGTTGGGAACCAATTTGGTCTTATTGCTTTTGTGGTCGTAGTTCTCGGAGGCATGGGAAACTTGGCAGGAGCCTTTTTCGGGGGGCTTATCATAGGTCTTGTCGAGGCCTATTCAGGGTTCTTTCTGGATCCGGCCCTGAAGACAGTGGTTTATTTCGTCGTGTTCGTTCTTATTCTGCTGGTTAGACCCACAGGCCTTTTTGGAACGACGGCAAGGGAGACCGCATAATGAAAAGGTTTTACCTCATGGGATGGAGTGGAGCTTTCTTGCTGGCGATTCTGGCCTCTCCATTTCTCGTGGGCAACCCTTTCTACACGGACATAGTAGTCACTATCTTTTATTATTCTGCACTCTGTCTGGCCTGGAACTTGGTCGGCGGATACGCTGGACAGTTTTCCCTGGGGCATACAGCGTTTTTTGGCATAGGCGCCTACACCTCAACCTTGTTGTTCTTGAATCTTGGCCTGTCTCCATGGTTTGGTATGTTGGTTGGTGGTTTCATGGCGGCTTTACTTGCGTTGGTGGTATTCACCCCCTGTTTTCGTCTGAAGGGCTTTTACTTTTGTCTCGCATCAATCGCCCTTGCAGAAGTGTTGCGAATAATTGCTGTTTATTGGCGTGGGCTCACTAAAGGCGGGGTTGGTTTGTTACTTCCTGTGAACCCGGATTGGCGTAACTTTCTGTTTGCCACGAAAGAACCCTATCTGATCTTTTCCTTCGTACTCCTAGTGACGATGATCGGAATCACTTGGTGGTTGGAGCGCTCCAAGCTTGGCTACTACCTCAAGGCCATCAAGGAAGACGAGTCTGCCGCAAAAGCAGTGGGGGTTAACGTTGTCCGCTGCAAGACGGTGATCATGATGATCAGCGCCTTCTTCACGGCAATTGGGGGCTCCTTCTATGCCCAGTACATGATGTTTATCGATCCCGAAATAGTGTTCTCTATGCATCTGTCCATTCAGGTTGCTCTCTTTGCAATCATTGGCGGAGTCGGGACAGTGGCAGGTCCCGTTATCGGAGCAATACTGCTCGTACCCCTGGATGCGTTTATGAAGGGGTGGCTGGGAACTTTATATGCGGGCCTTGGTTTCGTTGTTTATGGAGCCATCCTTATTGCTGTAGTGCTTGTGATACCAAATGGCGTGGTGAACGCCGCCGAAGAGTGGATGCGAAAACGGTCGGTCCAAGACCGGGAAGAATCTGGGGAGATTCTGGAGGCAATCATCCCACCCCCTGCTGTACCAATACCTCGTTCCGGAGAAATCCTTCGGGTGACAGGCGTGAACAAGTCTTTTGGAGGTCTTCGAGCCATTGTTCAGATGGATTTTTCTGTTCGTCCAGGCGAAATCGTTGGTCTGATCGGACCAAATGGAGCTGGTAAGACCACCTTATTCAGCCTAATATCTGCATTTCTGAAACCCGATTCCGGCTCGATAGTCTTTTCAGGCCAGGACGCAGCATCAATCGGTTCTCCACATGGTATGTGCGCCCTGGGTTTGGCCCGGACGTTTCAACTCGTAAGACCCTTTATGCATATGACGGTGTTGGATAACGTAACTACTGCTTCTCTCTTGCGGGCTTCTCGAGTGGCGGACGCTCAAGCGAGAGCCCTGGACGTGGTAAAGTTCGTGGGACTGGGACCGATGACGTACAAGTCTGCATCCAGTCTTACCCTCGCCAATCGCAAGCGCCTCGAGCTGGCGAGAGCCTTGGCCACTCAACCTTCTCTCATACTACTGGACGAGGTAATGGCGGGGCTCAACCCCAGTGAGATAAACCAGATAATCGAGTTGATACGACGAATAGCAGCTACTGGTGTCACGCTGGTGGTCATAGAGCACGTGATGAAGGCAGTCATGACTCTGAGTGATCGTATCGTCGTCATTAACTTCGGTCAGAAAATCGCAGAAGGGACTCCATCAGAAATTGTCGCCAATCCTCAGGTCATAGAAGCATATCTGGGGCAGGAGGCCGCCCATGCTTGACATAAGGGATCTTGAAGTACGTCACGGCGACTTGGTGGCCTTGAATGGGGTGAACATGTCGGTGGAGGCTGGTAGGGTGGTAGCCTTATTGGGATCCAACGGGGCGGGGAAGACCACGCTGATAAATACAATATGCGGACTCATCAAGCCAAGCAGGGGCTCCATCGATTACGATGGAACCAGGCTGGACCTCCAGCCCCCAAACTCCGTCGTCGAACTCGGAGTCATACAGGTCCCCGAGGGACGCAGACTTTTCCCTCAGATGACTGTCCTTGAGAACTTACTCATGGGGGCTTATCCTCGCCGTGTAAGAGCCCAGGTGAAACAAAACCTCGAGTTTGTTTTCGGCTTGCTGCCGAGAATCAAAGAACGTTCTGGTCAAATAGCGTCGACCCTTTCGGGGGGAGAACAGCAAATGGTGGCTCTGGCAAGGGGGTTGATGGCAAGGCCGAGACTCCTCATTCTTGACGAGCCTTCTTTGGGTCTGGCTCCCATAGTGGTACAGAAAATATTCGAAACCATTATAGAGGTGCGAAGGATCGGAATCACAGTGCTGTTGGTCGAACAGAATGTCAGGCAGGTATTGTCTTTTTGTGACAAAGCATTCGTACTCGAGAACAGCCGAATAAGCCTAGAGGGAAGTGGTTCTGATTTGTTGACGAATCCTCATGTCCGGGAAGCTTACCTGGGTATGTAGACAAGATAAGGAGCATATTGAAGTGTCTGGCAAGAAATTCAAAGCAGCTGCGGTCTTGGCCTCTTCAAGTTTACATGGAAAGAATGCAACCATTGAAAAGGTGCGGTCTCTAATGGCCCAAGCCGCTGAACAGGGTGCCCAGTTGGTTGTTTTTCCTGAAACGTTCGTACCGTACTATCCCTGGTGGATATGGATGGCGCTAAACAATCCCAACCGCCTGGAGTTGTACCAGCAGCTTTACGACAACTCAATCCAGGTTCCCGGCCCGGAAATTCTCACGGTTGCCGAAGAAGCGGCTCGGCTCAAAATCCATGTTACCCTTGGCATCAACGAGCGAGATGGAGGGACGATCTACAACTCCCAGGTCTTTATCGAAGACACCGGACGTATCATAGGAAAAAGGCGAAAGCTGATGCCCACAGGCGAAGAGAAAACAGTCTGGGGATGGGGTCATGGCAACGATCTCGTTGTATATGAAAGCCGCCTCGGAAGGATCGGAGCATTGATTTGCTATGAACACTCGATGGCTTTGAGCCGTTTCACGTTGTATGCGTTGGGCGAACAGATTCATGTTGCCAATTGGCCCGGAGCAAACTTTAAGAGTCAGCCACGCGATCGGTCTCGAATCATAGATGCAGCTATGCGTCACACGGCTTTTGAGGGGCAGGTTTTTGTCGTCTTTTCCTCCTCCATGCTCACGGCCGATGAAGTAGCCTATTACCATCAATTGGATCCATCGACACAGAATTCCTTGGAGCCTGGCGGTGGAATAGCAGGTATCATAGATCCTCTGGGCAACTACGTGGCAGGACCGGTTGAGCATGCTGAGACAGTGTTGGTAGGGGATATCGACTTGGACTTGATAACGAGTGCCAAGCACATGGTGGATGCCGTAGGGCATTATAATCGTCCAGACATCTTTTCCCTGAGTGTGGATCGCAGATCGAGAGCCGCCATTTACAGCGACGAAAACAGAACTCTGCAGCAGAGTCCCCAGGACCGGCCATGGCCTGCGGAAACAAGCCAAGCATAGGTGAGTGTCGAGAGACATTTGGGCTGATTTGGCGAGATCCGTTCCATCGCCTGGTCCGAGAGAGATTTGCTCGTCTGTCTTTCCACCTCCTCACGAACACAGATTTCTTTCAAGAGATAGTTTCGGAGGATATAGGTCCATGAATCTGATAGAGCGGACCATCAAGCGAACACCATCAGCGTATCCCTATCCTTTGATAATCAAGCAGCTTCTGCACACTCCCATCTTGTATGCTCCCGATCGGGAGATCGTATACCGGGAGCTGAGCCGCTATACTTATCGAGACTTCTACGGTCGTATCAGTCAACTTGCTTCTGGGTTGCAGAAGCTGGGTGTCGGCCCAGACGATACGATTGCAGTACTGGACTGGGATTCCCATCGATATCTGGAGTGCTTCTTCGCAGTACCCATGATGGGGGCTGTGCTGCACACGGTAAACGTGCGGCTTTCGCCTGAACAGATCCTCTTCACGATGAACCATGCTGAAGACACGGTCGTTCTTGTTCACGAGGAATTCATTCCTGTCATAGAGGGCCTTGCGGACAAATTGAAAACCGTCAAGATGTTCGTTCTACTTAAGGACAGCCAGGATGCGCCGACCACATCTGTGCCCATTCTCCACGATTATGACGAGATTATACAAATGGGGCACGATTCCTACGAATTCCCCGAATTCGACGAGAATCGGCAGGCTACTCTGTTCTATACTACCGGGACCACGGGAGACCCCAAAGGCGTCTACTTTAGCCACAGACAACTTGTGCTGCACACATTGGGCGTTGGAATCGCAGTGTCTGGGTTGACTGGACCCGCCAGGTTTCAGTCCGGAGATGTGTACATGCCTTTCACGCCAATGTTTCATGTGCATGCGTGGGGATTTCCTTACGTGGCGACGCTTCTGGGGGCAAAGCAGGTTTATCCAGGCCGCTACGAACCAGGACGGATTCTCGACCTCATAGAGCGGGAGGGTGTAACATTTTCCCATGG
>Ga0172370_10010450_pt1 | contig 10645 bp, 5 predicted proteins | sample LakKiv5m_FD_114538 | JGI IMG/M metagenome (GOLD analysis project Ga0172370, IMG submission 114538) | Freshwater microbial communities from Kabuno Bay, South-Kivu, Congo - kab_022012_11.5m | ecosystem: Environmental > Aquatic > Freshwater > Lake | place: Democratic Republic of the Congo...
CCGGCGCACGGCGAGCGCGTGACGCTGCAAGACGGACACCACCACGGCCATGCACAGACATAGAGGGCCCGCCGAAAACGAGGCGATCGACGGGGCTGTCTGGCGGCCATCCGCCGGAACTACTTCTGCTTTTCACCGGGAAGCGGCACGTCGTAGGTCAACGTCACGGGGTCGTCCGCCGCGAGCATCGCCGGCAAATGCGCTTGCTCCACCGCTGCTTCGACGCATGCCGCCAACTTGCCGCTGCCGTTGTTGCGACGCAGATCCGCGCTGCGGATCACGCCCCGGTCGTTGACGCGCACGTCTACGGAAACGCGGGTGAAATTGCGGTCGGCGTCGCCCATGTCCTCGTAGCACTTGCGCACGCCATCCTGGGTCGCCGTCACGGCCGACTCGAGCGCCGATTCATTCATACGCTGCGAGCGCGAACTCTTGCTCTTGCGTTTGGGCGCGTCGGCTGACGGCTGGTCCGGCTCGGTCGCGTCGGAGGGGTTCGTTGCCCCCTGCCCTGGTGCCGCAAGCGCCGTCAGGCCCGACAACTTCTCCTTGGAGATCCGGACCAGTTCAGCCACGGATTCCGATGCCTTCTCATGCGGATCGCGGTTCAGCAGCCACCAGGCCAGCGCCGCACCGGCCGCCATGAGCACGAACAGCAGAACAGGTCCCGTTCTTGAAGATTTCTTCTCCCGCACCGTGCGCAGCTGCGGCGCCGGCACCGGCCTTGGGACGACCGGAGGCTCCGGGCGACCCTCTTGGACCGCGCGAGCTGCCGACGCCGCTACTTTACCTGTCGAATCATCGATGTTCCACGGCAGGAACGCGTCGGAGGCGCGCTGGACCGGCATGGTCGGCGCCAGCCCCGCGGCCTCTTCCAACGACCGCGCCGTTTGACGATGCGCCCTGCTGGACACCGGCTCGCTGGGCGCGTGCAGTACCGCGGTCTCCTGCCCCGGATTGCCTCCATCGAGACCGCGCTGTTTCGCCGACTTCGCGCGCCCTTGGTGCGCCACGGCCTCGCCCGCGTGCTCGAGCACGGTCTCTAGCGCCGCTCGCATGTCCTCGGCATCGACAAAGCGCGCGTTGCGGTCCTTGGCCAGGGCGCGCATGACGACATCCGCCAGCCCTTCCGGCAGCGGTTCTGACACTTTCTCGGCCAACGGCGGCGGTTCGGAATGCAGATGCATCGCCACGGTCGCCATCGCACTCGCACCATGGAAGGGCAACTCGCCCGCGAGAGCCAGGTAGAGAATCACGCCGAGCGAATAGAGATCGGAACGGCCGTCCAGCACCTCGGCGCGCGCCTGCTCCGGGCTCATGTACTTGGGCGTGCCGACAGCGAACCCGGTCTTGGTCAGGTCCTGTTCGTCGGATTCAAAAGACTTCGCAATGCCGAAATCGATCAGCTTGACCAGTTCCGGCTCGCCATACACGTCGCAAAGAAAGACGTTCTCCGGCTTGAGATCGCGGTGCACCAGCCCCAGGTGGTGCGCCTCGGCCAGCGACTTCAGCACAGCCACGGCGATATCGACCGCGCGCACCGGATCCAGACAGCCTTCATCTCTAATGACTTTGGCCAGTTCCTGACCGTGCAGCAATTCCATCGCAATGTAGAGCTGCCCGCCGTCCGCTTGCGCGAAATCGATCACGCGCACCGTGTGCTGATTCTTGAGTTTGACCGCCGCGCGCCCCTCATTGAGAAAACGCTGGACCTGCAATGGATCCTTGGCGTACTCGGGCTTGAGAACCTTGACCACCAGATCTTCGCGCGTCGTGACGTGGCTGGCGCGATAGACCGTGCCAAAGCCGCCGCGGCCAATGATGTCGCCGAGCCTGTAACGCCCGCCGATGGTGTGGCCGACGGGTGCCGCGGGCGCGTCGCTGGCGTCGTCGTCGCTCCTCACGAGTGTGGGGCAGTCGTGGACGGGGCAAACGTCCTCGGCGCGTTCGGTGCCGCAGTCTGGACAAAAGCGTGCCATGAACGGAATGACCTCAACGCAAGGCGCGCCATCAACGGCTGGCGAGCGTTCGCATGCATGGCAGCGCGCGGCTGTGGCGTCAAGACATAGCAGCAGACATTGCAGTGCGCTGCCGGCTGAGTGGCGTCACGGTGTCTCACTTGAGGCGTGCCGGGCCGCAGTGGCGCTACTCGTGCCCCGCCGACAAGCTACGGCTGGACGCGCCAATCGAACTCCGAAAAGACGACATCTCGCGTCTCATTGAGAAGCGCCACTGCATCGGCATCCGTGGCGTAACGTGCGATGAAGGCGACAAGTCCCTGATCCCGCTCCAATTCTGGGCGCGCCCACTTGAAGACCTGCGACAAGTGCAACGTGCCCGTTGTGCGATCGAGGTGGACATGGCGCGGATCGCGAATGAAGCGCCGTGCCGCGTTGTCGAGCTGAAACGACAAGGCTTGACCATCGTAGGCTAGGCCCGGCAGACGCGGCCCATCCACGGCGCCAAAGGCCAACGCCAGCCGCGCGCGCGGGTCACCGAGTTCCGTGCCAAGGATGTCATCGGCAATCTCGCCCAGCGACAAGGGTCCGGTTCGCAATGGCCCCGCCGGAACAAGAGCCTGCCGGAACCAAGCGAAAGGCAGCACACCGGCCTCGCGCAGATTGCGCAACTGTGGATGATCACGAAGATACTTCAGCACATGCGCGTTGTACGCATTGATCCAGAAAGCGATCCGCTCGTTGCGCGGCCACTGCTGGTAGTCGGTCGGCTGCACGGCTTCCAGGCTGGCAAGGTATCTGTTCAAGATCTCGGGATCGTGACGCAGCGCGGCCATGTCGGCACGACCGTTCCACGTCGTCGCGCCGAGGAGCAAGGTCAGTGCGGCGTGGTCGGCGTTCAGCCTGATCGACGCGCGCACCGGTTCGGTGCGCTCGCGGGGGCGCGGCGCCAGGACCGCGGCGGCACTCAACACAAGCAACAATGCAACCAACAGGATGCGCGCCAGCCACGTCCGGGCCACCGGCTTCGCGCGCACACTCCGGCTTCGCGCCGGCGCCATGGCCATCGTACACCCCGATACGAGTCGATGGGCTCAGAATGCCAGCGCCGCGCAACCGACGCCAGCGAAGCGCGGGATCCGGCTCAGAAACCAGTGGCTACGCTTGCATCGGTTGCGCCGCCGCGCGGATCTACTTGCCGTCGCAGTTGTAGTCGGTCAAGTGCTGATAGGTGAATGTACCGCTGACATCGACCTGGCTGCTGCTACCGCCAAAGTCATAGGTCGAGCTCAAGAAGACACGCCCGGTGCTGGAGACGGCGATGGCCAGTGGAGCGCGGTAGGCACTGCCGATGACTTCCGATGTCCATGCACCGAATTGGTTGGAAACATATCGCAATTCCGAGCCAGACTCGCCACCCACGAAGTCGATGGCAGCGTGCGCATTGCCGGACGCGTCCGTGGTCGCCGTGATGAACGTCTCTGTTTGTCCGTCGAAATCGACAGCGACATTCTCTGCGCCCCACGATGCGCCGGTGGTCTGCCGATGCAGCAACTTGCCGTGCTGCGCGACGCCGATCGGTGTCATGTAGAACAGATGCTTGACGCCGGCCGCGTCGATGGTCAAGGCGACATGCGACGTGGCAACGGAACTGAGGTTGCTGATGGACCACGCCCCGCCCGTGCTGGTGGCGACGCGCAGACCGGCGCCGGCGTAGGCAGCGACGATGGTGTTGCCGCTGATGGCGACGTCGTGTGAGGTGCCCATATTGAACGTAGGATCAGGCACTTGTGTCGCGCTCGCCACGCCCGACTTCACGTTGAGGTAGCGCATGACCTTGTTCCCCGTGTCGTAGTAGACGATGTGCGCGTTGTTGGAGGAGTCGACCGCAATGGCGCACGGCAAGCCTGGATTGGTGATGTCGAGCTGCAGGTTCGAGAACGCGCCCGACCAGCCGCCGCGCACGTAGCCGAGTCCGCCCGTCGAGAGCACACCGCAGCCCTGGGCGATGCCGTTCGCATCGAGCGCCATCGAGTACGGCGCGACAGTGGATACGGTCGGATGGGCCCGCCATTCGTAGCCCTTGCCCGTCCACCGTCCGACGACCTGCGCTGCCTGGTTGCTGCCCAGGAGCACGACCTCGCCGGCTTTGGGCGCGCCAGTGCGCCGTCCCGCGAAGAAGGCGCTGTTGACCGCGGTGCCCAGACCGGCGTCCGGCGATGTCGGCGGGTCGAACGCGCCGCCGGCATTCTTGCGCACAACATTGATGTTGTTTGTAAAACCGTTGTTCGACTCGTACGCCAGGTACGGCTGCAGCCCCTGCAACAGCAGTTTGGGCTGTGAGTCCGCGACAGCACTGGCGACCACGAGCTTGGCCGCCCAAGCGTTCGCCTGCCCGGTCACGTACTTCAAGTTGCCGCCCGACACATCGAGGTAGCCGATGTGCACCGCAAAATTGGCGTCCACGGCAATCGTCGGGTTCTGGCCCACGGTCCCCGCGCTGTCGATGGTCTCCGTCTTCCACAAGCCGCTCGCGTTGGTCGCATAGTGCAAGTCCGAGCCGATCAGTTCGTAGTAGGCGATGTGCACATGGTTCAACGAATCGAGTGCGAGGCAACTGTAGAATCCGGTGGCGTTGTTGCCCGTCCCCGTGCCATCGAGCGTCGTGGCCACGAAGTTGCCGGAACTATTGGTCGTATACCGCAAGTCCTGGTTCGTGTTGTCCTGGTATGCGATGTGCACGATGCCTGATTTGTCGACGCCGATCGACGCATAACGGCCAACATCATTGGTTGAATCTACCAGCTTGAGCGCCCAGGGACCCAGGGCATTGTTGGCATACTTGAGATCGCCCCCGACCGCGTCGTAGTAGGCAATGTGCACGGCCGTCCCCGCGGGCGCGGCGGCAATCGAGATCCAATCGCCAACACCTTGCGATACATCGACGTCTTCCACAGCCCAACCGTCGCTCTTGCGCACGGCGTGGCGCAGCGTCTTCTTGGCTCCAGCCTGGTAGGCGACATGCGGTTGCCCCGTGGCATCGACGATCATGGCGAGGCTGCTGGTCGCGGCAGCGCCACCGGCCGCGAAGCTGTCATCGACCGACGCCGCCGTCCACACCGTGTCTCCTGCCGCCTTGGAATACACGAACAAGCGGGGCGATGGTGCAACGCCGCTGTTGATGGAGCGCACCAACGCGATGTACATCGTTCCATCCGCCGCGATCGCGCCGCCCAGGATGGGCGTCACGCCGCCACCGGTGCCCTGCACTTCGTGATCCTTCAAGATGTCGAGCTTCTCCGTCGCTCCGGGATGAATGCCCGCGTTCGTGTCCACGCAATCGCCGCCGCCCTGCGTGCACGTACTCGGCACGACGCCAAGCGGCACGGCCATGTTCGCGTCACAGAAGTCGTCACCATCGTCGTCGCATCCCTCGTCGGTCTGGCCATTGCAGTCGTCGTCGAGATCGTCGCACACCTCCTGGGCCCCTGGATGGACACCGGAATTCGCGTCGTCGCAGTCATCGCCGCCCATGCACGTCAGCGCAATGTGTCCGTCGTTGTCCTTGTCGATCATGCCGCTGCCCACGCAAACGCCGGTCTTGCACGTGTCCGTCAGCGTGCAGAAGCTGTTGTCATCGCAGGCGGCGCCGTCGCTCAACGCCGCGAAGATGCAACCGAACTGGTGCGAGCATGTGTCCGTGGTGCAACTCTGGCCGTCGTTGCAGTTCACCGGTGTTCCGGGCGTGCAGGCGCCGGCGTGGCAGGCGTCGTTCGCAGTGCACTCGTCGCTGTCGCTGCATGGCTGGCCGTCCACCAACTTCGTGTAGGCGCAGCCCGCGGCGGGATCGCACAAGTCGACGGTGCACGAATTCGTGTCGTTGCAGTCCACGGTCTTGCCGCTCTTGCAGCCGCCGCTCTGACACACATCCCCTTCCGTGCAGGCGTTTCCGTCACTGCACACGCCGGAATTGGGCACGAACGTGCAGCCGCTGGCCGGGTTGCACAGATCGTCGGTGCAAGGATTGCCGTCGCTGCAAGGCAGGTTGCCGGGCCCGATGCACTGGCTGGTCACGCATTTGTCGCCGGAAGTACATGCATTGCCGTCGTTGCACGCAATGCCGGTTGCCGACACGTGAGCGCAACCACTCGCCGGATCGCAACTGTCGGTCGTGCAGAAGTTGCCGTCATCACAGTTGAGCGCCTTGGTCGGCGTGCAGACACCGAACTTGCACGTGTCGCCGTCCGTGCAGACATTTCCGTCCAGGCACGGCAATGCATTCTGGTTGTGAATGCAGCCTTGTGCGGCGTTGCAGCCATCCGTCGTGCAAGGGTTGGCATCGTCGCAGGCCAATGCGAACCCCGGTACGCACTGGCCCGCCTTGCAGGCGTCGCCCAACGTGCAGACATTGCCGTCGTTGCAGGTGCCGCCCTCCAGCGCCAGACCGATGCAGCCGCTGACCGCGTCACACACGTCATTGGTGCAAGCGTTGCTGTCATCGCACACCGTGCTGCCGTAATTGCCGATGCACACGCCGTTCTTGCAGATGTCGCCGCTCGTGCAGATGTTACCGTCGTCGCAGAAGCCGCTGTTGTTGGTGGCCGACACGACGCACGTGCCGTTGCCCGGCTGACAGGTCGACTTGAGGCACGCGGCGCCCGCTCCGACCGGCGCCGGACAGGTCACGATCGTCGCGGGATTGACGATGCAGGTGTGACCCTGTTTTTCGCAGTACAGTGTGCCATTGCAGAAGTTGCCGTCTTCCTTGGCTTTACAGTCCGCATTCGTGACACATTCCCCGCACGTGTATTCGCCCGAAACGCACTGGCCGGTGAGGCATTTGTCGCCCTGTGTGCACGGATCGCCATCGTCGCAACCGGCGATCACGAAGGCATGCTCACATCCAAACGAGGGGTTGCAGGCATCTGACGTGCACGGGTTGCCGTCGTCGCAGGTCAGCGTCGTGCCCAGACACAGACCCACGCCGCCTTGCAGCACGCACGCATCGCCGGATGTGCAGATGTTGTTGTCCGTGCATGAACCTCCAGCCTGCGCCGTGTGTTTGCAGCCGCCGCTCTGCGCATCGCAGGTGTCGACCGTACAGGGCTCGAGGTCGTCGCACTTGGCCTTGCCCAATCCGCCGCAAACGCCGGCAAAACAGGTGTCGCCGATGGAACACGGATCGCCGTCATCACAAATCGCAATATTGTACGCGTGTTTGCAATCGGCCGCGCCCGCGCTGCTCGCGCAGGCATCATCGGTGCAGGGGTTGGCGTCATCGCACACGGAAGCCAGGACGGTGCACTGGCCACCCAGACAATTCGCTGTCGCTGTGCAAGGATCGCCGTCCGTGCAAGTCAAACCGTTGGCCAGTGCGACCCCAACACAGAGCGTTTGTCCCGCGCTAGAACCCGCCGTGCAGTGGTCGCCGCCAGTGCAGGCGTCGCCGTCATCGCAAGGCCCGTCCGATTGCAGGTTGTGCGCGCAACCGGGCGTCGCGCCGCTGGAAGCGCAACTGTCCACTGTGCACGGATCCTTGTCGTCGCACGGGACGGCATCGCCCGCGCACGTTCCCTTGTGGCACGTGTCGTTCATCGTGCAGACATCGCCGTCGTCGCAGGCCTTGTCGACCTGGGCAAAGACGCAACCACCTAGACTGACATTGCACGCATCCTCCGTGCAGGCATTGCCGTCGTTGCACGCCTTGTCGTCGATCGCGCCGTTGCAGTCGTCGTCCTTGCCGTTGCACAGCTCCTTTGCGGGCGCGTTGCCGACACAAACTGGCTTGTGATTGGCACATTGCAGGACGCCCGAGCAGACCCCGAATGCATTGCTGAGCGAACACGGCGCATCGGGGATGCCTTCATCCGTCTCCCCGTCGCAGTCGTCGTCCATCCCATTGCACACTTCCAATCCGGGAATCGGTGCATTGCAGGCCGTCAGACCCGTGGCGCCGCATTGCCGCGAACCAGTGCAGGTACCGTAGGCGGACGAGTGCGCACAATTCGTCTGCATGTTCGCCGCCTTGGCGTTGTCGGTACACGGGCATTGCCCACCGATGCGCCGGCACTGGCCGACCGTCTGGCCGGCGCGCTCGTTCGCGAGGCAGACGTAGCTCTTGGGGCATTCCGCATCGTCGCTGCACTGCGTTCCACAGAATGATCCATCATTACCATATGGTACACAGAGTTGTGTGCCACCCAGCGTCGCATCCCGGCAATCCACGTCCTGCTTGCACGGCTCGCACAAGTGTACGAAGCGAGGCAGGCACACGGAGGAAGTGTCGGTGCCGCCAAGGATTTGGCACGAGAAGTTGGCGGGACAGCTGCCCGCGCACGTGACGGTGCAGATCTTGCCAGAAGAAGAGGGGACGCAGTAGCCGCTGTTGCAGTCCGCCCCCTCCTTGCACGGCGCCCCAAGCTGGCCGGGATCAATGAATGTTTCAGTTGCCGCGACCGAGTCGACACCTGGTGCACCGTCGGCGCCAGGTCCAGTGGCGTTGTCGCTGGCGCCATCCGCGCTGCTGTCGGGAAGGTCTGCCGCTGCCAGGTCGGCAACGTGGATGTCCTTCGAAGTCGATGTGGTCGGTGTCGTGCTGTCCGCGCAACCGCACAGCCACACGGCCCAGAGCGCGATCGGCAGGACGGACCAGCGCTGACGAGACGAGCACCCTGTCATCGAACCTCCCGAACCGGCGCAGCAAGGGCGCAACCGTCAAGTATGGCGGATGCCCGGTTCCATTGGTAGCTGCGATTCAGCTTGACAACGCGACACGGCGGGCCGATCGTCGGGGCAACCATTTGCAAAATCAGCCCGGCCGCCCCTCGACCGGGCCGTGCGCGCTACGCCGCCGGTGTTCCGGTCGTCGTAGCGGGGAGCAAGGCCATGCGCCAGGCGGAAACGACCATTCCGAGTAGCCTGCCCGTCTTTGTCTACGGCACGATGCGCCGGGGCCAGCGACTGCATCAAGTGCTGGCACGGGCGACGCCCCTGGGTCTGGCGCGCACGGCTGCAGCATACAACCTCTTTGATCTCGAAGCATTTCCAGCGATGACAGAGGGTGGCAGCACGACCGTGACAGGCGAGCTCTGGCAAGCCGACAAGGGCACCATGATGGTGATCGACGCCATCGAGGGCCATCCGGAATTCTTCGTGCGCCAGGAGATCGAACTCGCGGACGGTCGCAGTGCGTTCGCCTGGCTGTTGCACCCCGGGCGGCGCGACTGGGCGATTCGGCGCATCGAGTCAGGCGACTGGTGCCGTCACCGCAGCGGGGAACTCAAGGCAACGCTTCCAGATCCGCCTCGTCCATCGTCAGGTACTTGTTCAATTGCGTCTCGAAATCCGTGATGTTGACGGTTGCTTCGCCCTTGAAGAAAAAGACCTGTCTGCCATTGAGCGCGTAGATGAATGCGTCATTCTTCTTGCCGCCTTGCAGCGCCCAGCCATCTGCCGTTGCCGTGCTCTGGAAGACGGGAATCGACGTGCCACCCACCGTCGACGCATCGGTCATGGCCTTCTGATCCGCCTGACTTGTCGCCGTCTTGTCATGGATGACCACCATCTGGATGTCCTTGCGGCCCTGATTCGCCAGCGCGCCCTGGATCTTGGCCATCGACGTCGCCTGCGACAGGCAGGAATTGCACCAGCCGGCACCCAGCAGCACTGCGACGCGCTTGCCCTGGAAGGTGTCGAGACCATAGGTCGATCCGTATCCCGGGCTCTTGGGCTGGATGTCGAGCAACTGCCACTTCGGGAAGTCGTGGAAGGTCTTGGCGCACTGCGTCGCCGATCCGACACTGACGGCGTCGCCCTTGAAGCGCAACGCCGAGAGATCCAACTGGAATTGACGCCCCTGGTACTTCATCGTGATGACGCCCGTCGGCTGCAGGAACAAGCCCGTCAAGTGCGCGACAGGCTGGCTGGCGTAGGGTTGCGGAATCGGACTCATGTTCAAGTACGCTTCGCCGGCCGACTTCGCATAGATGACCTCGGCACCCTTCTTCGGCTCAGTGGTCCAGCCGGGACAGGTGACGGCCTTCAGCAAGACGCCATCCTGCTTGAGGCCGGTGATCGCGTAGAACTGCGCGTTGTTGAGCACGAGTCCCTCGCCGGAGAATCCCGCCTTGAAGTCGAGGATCAGTTTGCACGCGTCGTCGGCATTGGCGACGGTCAGCGTCAGCGAAGGCACGCACGACATGCCACCGGTGTTCAAATTGACCTTATGGGTCATCGCGATCTCGACGCCGGCCTTGCCGTAGTCAACCGTGTGCTCGGCCCCATCGATGGTCGTGGTGAACGAACCCTCTGCCGCCAAGGGCTTGGCAATGCCTGCGGTCATGCCGACGCCGCCGCCCCCGGCGGTTTCGCACGCGCAGAGGCAGAGGAGCGAGAGACCGGTGGAAAGTGTGAAGCGGCGCATGGGGTTTCCTCGCGTAGTGCTGGCGCAGGAGGGTAGCCTGAGACCTCGCCTCGCGCAATCGCTTTCATGGCGGAGTGCGCGGCGGCGCAAGGAACTTGCGGAACCCGAACGCATCCTCACCGACGAGACGCACGATCAGACGCCCATCTGCGCCATAGACGTCCAACACCGGCACACCTGGACAACCGGGCAAGTAGAGCGCCATGTCGACCTGGCCGAAGTCGGTCACGTCCACGCGCCGCAGTGCGACGTCCAGACGCTGATTCAC
>Ga0172370_10010451_pt1 | contig 10644 bp, 7 predicted proteins | sample LakKiv5m_FD_114538 | JGI IMG/M metagenome (GOLD analysis project Ga0172370, IMG submission 114538) | Freshwater microbial communities from Kabuno Bay, South-Kivu, Congo - kab_022012_11.5m | ecosystem: Environmental > Aquatic > Freshwater > Lake | place: Democratic Republic of the Congo...
AAAGGCGAATCATCCGCGCCAGCAAAGGCTGAAGTTGATTAATACAAGCGAAGAAAAATTTATTATTGCACCGGATTCTGTTTTGCAGCGAACAATCTTCATGGAAAAGGAAGCTGAAAAAGATTCTGTAACAAAATTTACTATTGAATATGAGATCACCGGATTTGCAGAATACAATGATATTTTTTCTAAAGGAATCGCCCCATCTGACGACACATCGTTGAGTGAATATGTTGCCGAAAGACCACCGCATATTGTATTTACAGATGAACTAAAAGCGCTTTCAAAAAAAATTATCGGTAATGAAACCATTCAGCTTGAAAAAGTTAAAAAAATATTTACATGGATTCATGATAATATTCCATGGGCAAGCGCTCTCGAGTATTCAACGATTCCCAACATTTCAGCATACTGTTTAGAAAATCTTCATGGAGATTGCGGAATTAAAACGCTTTTGTTTATGGCGCTCTGCCGCTACAACGGAATTCCCGCCAAATGGCAAAGCGGCTGGATGCTGCATCCGGTTGAAGTGAATCTGCATGATTGGTGCGAGATTTTTGTTGAACCGTTTGGCTGGGTTCCGGTTGATCAATCTTTTGGTTTGATTAACTCGGGAAATGAAAAAGAAAAATATTTTTATCTCGGCAGCACGGATGCGTATCACCTCATCATTAATGATGATTATTCACAGCCGCTCTTTCCGGTAAAAATTTTTCCCCGCAGCGAAACGGTCGATTTTCAGCGCGGTGAGGTTGAATGGCGCGGCGGAAATCTGTATTTTGACCGGTGGAATTATAACATGGAAGTAAGTTATTCAAAGAGAGAATACAATGAAAAATAACATCTTTTTCTTCATCGCTGTTTCGGTTTTATCACTTTTCTTTTCCTATAAAATTTCTGCACAGGAAAAAACATATTTCGATTCTCCATTCGGACTTGGCGGCGGATTTGTTGGCTCGTGGACGTTCCCAAGCATACAACCGCTGAACGATCAATTAAAAAAGTTTGGAACCTGGGAGCTTGCAGAATCGGGTTACTTTTCTTCCGGCGGCGCAGGATTTTTGTACATCGGATTTATCCCCGGAGTTCGCGTTGGCGGAATTGGCTTCAGCGGTTCTACCAAGGAAGCCAGAAAATCTGGCGGCTTTGAACGTGAAGCGAAACTCACTTCATCTTTCGGCGGCGTCTCAATTGAATATACGCTGCCGTTCATTCGCAAGGCGGGAGTTTCAATCGGTGTAATTCTTGGCGGCGGAAACACCGTTATCGAAATGTATCGTTACAAAGATTCCTATTCGTGGGATCAATTATGGAATGAAATTTCCGATTCCGTTTCAAGTCCCAATTTTGGCAGAAAACTCTCAAACGATTATTTTGTAGTTGCGCCTACACTCAATATTGATATTCCAATGTACCGATTAGCGGCTTTTAGAATTGGCGCTGCGTACGCTATACACGTTGGCGATAACTGGCAGTTGGAAAATGGAAAAGATGTGTACAACGTTCCATCGGGGACGGCAAAAAGTCAGCTTTATATTAACGCCGGAATTTTTATCGGATTTTTTTCATATTAAAAAAGGGATTACATGAAAAATATTTTAGTAACCGGCGGCGCCGGTTTTATCGGAAGCAATTTTATCAATCACATTCTTAATCAGCGCGATGATTATTTTATTATCAATCTTGACAAACTAACCTATGCCGGAAATCTTGAAAACTTAGTCGAATCTGAAAACCATAAGCACTACCGTTTTGTTAAAGGCGATATCTGCAACGCCGAGTTAGTCGCTTATCTTTTTGAAAAATATAATATAAAGCATGTAATTAATTTTGCGGCGGAATCTCATGTGGACAGAAGTATTCTCGGCTCGTCAATTTTTTACCAGACGAATGTGATAGGCACAAATGTTCTTCTTGAAGCTGCCCGAAGAAATGAAGTTGAAAAATTTCTTCAAGTTTCAACCGATGAAGTGTACGGCAGTCTCGGCGCCGAAGGATTGTTCACTGAATCTACTCCGCTTTCACCAAACAGTCCTTATTCTTCAAGCAAAGCGGGCGCGGACATGATGGCGTTAGCCTTTTATCATACGTATGGAATGCCGGTTGTGCTTACGCGTTGTTCAAATAATTACGGACCGTTTCAGTTTCCCGAAAAACTTATTCCGCTGATGATCATTAATTCTTTAAATGATAAAAAACTTCCGGTGTACGGCGATGGCATGAACGTGCGCGATTGGATTTATGTTATCGATCATAACCGCGCTATCGATCTTGTTTTTGAAAAAGGAAGAACCGGTGAAGTGTATAACATAGGGGCAAGCAACGAAATGCCGAACATCAAAATTATTCAACTCATTCTTCAGCATTTAAAAAAATCGGATAGTTTGATTGAGTATGTAAAAGACCGGCTTGGACACGATAGGCGTTATGCAATCGATTCGACAAAAATTCAGAATGAACTCGGCTGGAAACCGAAACATACTTTTGAAGAAGCAATTCAATTTACCATAGATTGGTATTTGAAAAACGAACAATGGTGGAAGCGAATTATTTCAGGCGATTATTTGAAGTATTATGAACAGCAATACCTGATTAGATAAACAAAAGTGTAGATTAGTCCGAAATTGAAACCGGCTGCGGCAGAGAAATAATAAATTTTGTTCCTTCGTTCACTTTACTTTCAACGGAGATTTTACCGCTGTGTTTATCAATAAATTCTTTACACAGCAGAAGTCCAAGTCCGGTTCCTTTTTCACCCTTTGTTCCGAGCGTGGTTTTGGTTTTATCAATTCTAAAAAGATTTTCCCGGACTTTCTCATGCATTCCAATTCCGTTATCCGAAATTTCAATCACTACATTATTTGCCAGTACGTTTGCGGCAACTTTGATGATGCCTTCTTCTTCGTTTGAAAATTTGATGCTGTTTGAAAGAAGATTTCGCAGCACGGTTTTTAACATGTCGGCGTCGGCGGTTACATAAACGGCGCCGGGAACTTCCGAAATCAATTGAATATTTTTACTGCTTGCCGTTGGAGATAAAAGTTGCAGCGTTTCATCAACTAATTCTTTGAGCTGATATTTTTGGGGAGTGAATTCTATTCTCCCGGTATTCGTTCTTGCCCAGAGGAGTAAATTTTCAAGCAGTTGGTAGCTCTGTTTGGAAGCGGTTGCAATGTGTTCGATGAAATCAAGTTTTTCCGCTTCCGAAAGTGATTTATAATCCTCCAATAAAAGGTCGGTAAATCCGAAGATGGCGTTGAACGGAGCGCGCAGATCGTGCGCGATAATTCTGAAAAACGTATCCTTCATCGCGTGTAATTCTCGCAACTCAGCATTAATTTTTTTCAGCGTTTTATTTCGAAGAACAAAAACGAAAGCGAGAACGAAAACCAAAAGCGTTATGATAAAGAGAAGATATTTCTGCTTCTTCTGCCCCTCAATGTCTTGCGTTAGAATTCTATTTTCGCGTTCTTGTTTTTCGGTTTGATAAAGCGTTTCAATTCCGACAAGTCTCGAAAAATTTTCAGCTTCGTTAATTGAATCCTTTAAAGCTTGATGCGACTTTAGATAAACCAGCGCGGAATCTAATTGGTAAATTATTTCATAATACTCGGCGGCAAATAGTAACGATTCGCTTATCAACCTGGGAGAATTGAGTTCATGCGACAGTCGAAGCGCCTCTTTGATATACGGATACGCCGCTGCGGTATTTTTTAATTTTGCGTTCGTTAATCCAAGATTCTGACATGCAATAATAATTTCTTCTTTGTAGCCTAATTGGCGGAATGAACTTAACGCTTTTGAAAAATAAGGAGCGGCTTTCACATCCTTTTTTTCTATCGCATAAATTTTGCCGATGCCGATCCAGCAGTCGCCAAGTCCACGTTTGTTGTTGTTGCTTTTATAAATTTTTTCAAGACTGAGATACGATTGAAGCGCTTCATCATTTCTGCCGAGCAGCAAATAAACTCCGGCGATATGATCCAGCGTTCGCGCTTTTTCATCAATATTATTTTGAACCTCGCGGATGTTCAAAGCATACCGGTAATGGGTGAGTGCGCGTTTGTAATTTTTTTGCAGAACGTAAATGGTTCCCATCGTTAAGTTTGAAAAAGCCAATCCGTCCAGATGATTTATTTTTTCAAAAACTTGGAGCCCCTTAATAATATATTCGGTGGCAACAATAAGGTTGTACCGCTGCCGATAAATAACGCCGATGTTGTTGTAGCTAAATCCGATTTGAATTGAATCACCGGCGTCTTCCGCAATTTTCAAAGCCCTGAGGTGATAGGGAAGCGCGTTGTTATAATCACCGGTGTTACGTACAATAACGCCAATAAGATTATTCGATTCGGCTTGGTAGTGGCTGTTGGATATTTTTTGTGCAAGGACAAGTGAATATTCTCCCAGTTCTATCGCAAGTTCCGGATTAGACCCTCTTATCTTTAAACAATAATCATTTATTGTTTTGATTTTGTCGGTATCGGATTTCTTTTCAACTTCTTTTAATACCTGCTCAAAAGGCGACTGTCCGAAGCCGGTAAAAAACAAAAGAAGCGAAATGAGAAGAGCTTTCATTATAAAAAATTATGAGAAATAAAATTGAGAACTGCCTTAGCTATGTTAGTTCTTTAAGAATGCAAAGGGATTGAAAAACTCAATCCGTATGAAATGGTTACTAACTAACTCACCTTACGCAATTGTAGGGCGATTCTCAGAATCGCCCATGCATTTTGTTTTCAAATATCCTTTTTTCGAGCGAAACAGTTCGCCGCCGACGAATTCGCTCTACAATTTTGCGTATGGTGAGTAACTAATTATCGAAAACAAATTAAAATATTATAGCACAACCCACAATGATTTTTGAGGGTTAGAAAGATACCGGCAGCCGGTTTCCGTAACAACAATTTCCTCCTCCATTGTTACAATGCCGTGCCCTTCAACGGTAAGGCGCGGCTCAATAGTATAAACTTGATCTTTTTCAATTGGAATAAAAGGAAGATTTCCGTAACGCTCCCAACGCGGAAAAAATCCGCTGCCGCCGTCATGCGCAGTTCTGCCCACCTGATGCCCGAGTCCGTGCAAATATTCTTCGTAGCCGTTTTGCGTAATAAAATTTCTCGCAGCGTCATCAATTTCGCAACCTTGCATTCCGGATTTTACTTTTATGGCAGCTTGATTAATTGATTCGCAAAGCACATCAAAGCCGCGCTGAACTTCCTGCGGAACGGCGGTTTCATGTTCTTTAGCAAAGTACCACGTCCTCTGCATATCGGAACAAAAGCCGTTTATCTTCACGCCGAAATCGATGTTCAAAATATGTCCCCGTTCAACAATTCTATCTGTAGGACCGGAGTGCGCGCCGGCTGTATCAGGACCTGTGAATACTGCCGGGCAGTGGTCTTCATCCCAGGCTAAACCAAATCCGCGGGATGAAACTTTTTCTTTAATAAATTCGGCAACATCTTTTTCGGAAATTCCCGGTTTCAAAAATTGAGTTACTTCATCAAAAATTCTTTCGGTTTCACGAACGCAGACTTTCATCAACTCAATTTCGGATGCAGATTTTCTACCGCGCAACGCTGCAATTATTTCTTCCGAAGAAACAAAGCGGTTGAGATAAGGAGTATCCTTTAAATGTTCGGAAAGCGAAAGGAACATGCCGTGCGTTAATCCGTCGGCAAGGTTTGCATGAAGCGAATAATTTACCGCTATTTTTTGCGGATCATATTTTTGAAAGTATTCAAGAAGCGGTTCTTTAACCGATTGCACATACCCGATCACGTTTTTGTAGGTTCCAACGGTCTTCATATTCGGCACATCAAGCGAACCGAGAATTGCGGTTGTATCGCCGTTCCGGTTGATAATGAATGCCGATTGCCATGTGCAGTTTGTGCCTACAACAAGTTCCAACGAAGGGTCGCGCATGGTAGCGCTTTCACGCACAAAGATCAACCAGGCGTCAATATCTTTTTCATTTAATATTTGAACAGCCTGTTTTATTTTTTCACGTACAAGTTGATTCTTCATGGACAATCCTTAAAATAGTGTTCTATCGGTTAGGCAAAGTTAGAGATTTGATACAGCACCCGCAAGGAAATTTTATTTGATGCTGATAATTTTTAATTATTTTTAGCTATGGAAAAATTTCTCTTCATAAAGGAAATTGTTATCATCCTCTCGGTTGCTATTCCGATAATTTTCCTTTTTAAAAAATTGAAGATGTCGAGTATTATCGGATTCCTTATTGCAGGCGTGGTTATTGGTCCGTATGGATTAGAACTTATTTCTTCTTCCGAGCAAATTGAAACGATGGCGGAAATTGGTGTCATCCTTTTGATGTTCACAATCGGGCTTGAGTTTTCGCTTGGGAAATTAGTGAAGATGAAAAAACTCCTTCTTTATGCCGGAACTGCGCAAGTCGGTATCACTATTGTTATCGTAGCTTTTCTTTTTTCAATTCTCGGGTTCAGACTCCCTCAAGTGCTTTTTTTCGGAATGCTGATCAGTCTTTCCAGCACGGCGATCGTTTTAAAAATTCTTGTTGATAAAAATGAACTTGACGCGCCGCAAGGAAAAATATCGGTTGCCGTTTTGATTTTTCAGGATATCATAATTGTTCCGATGATGATTATGCTCCCAATTCTTGGAGCCAAAGAACAGCTTTCGATTTTAGAAATAAGCTGCAAACTTCTCTTCGCGTTCGGAGCCGTTTCCGTTATTCTTTTTTTAGCAAGATTCTTTATTCCCAAAATACTTTTCCAAATTGCGAACCTCCGCATCCGGGAAGTTTTCACCATCGGAATTTTACTGCTGATTTTAGGAACGGCATATCTAACGGAATCAATTGGACTTTCATTCAGCATCGGCGCATTTATAGCGGGAATTATTCTTGCCGAATCAGATTTCAATCACGAGATTATCGCCGAGATTCTTCCATTCAAAGATGCATTTAACAGTCTGTTTTTTATTTCCATCGGGTTGCTGTTGAACATTTCATTTTTGCTTTCCTTCCCGATGCAGTTGATCGGATTAGTTTTAGGAATCATCATAATAAAATCAATTATCATTATGGTGATTGTGCTGTGGTTAAAGTTCCCTTTACGAATAGCGGTGATTACCGGGGTTAGTTTAGCGCAAATAGGAGAATTCTCTTTTGTGCTTGCCCAGTCGGGTGCAAAATTCGGATTGATTGGTGGAGAATATTTTAATGCGTTTCTTGCCGCCTCAATTTTCACGATGATCCTTACACCAATTTTAATTTCTTCAGTACCTGTTGTTTTTTCTAAAATACGTTTTAAAGGTAAAGAGGCAGAAAGTATTCCGGGAAAATTAAAAATAAAGGCTCATGTAGTTATTGTTGGTTTCGGCTTGAATGGAAAAAATCTCGCAAAGGTTTTAAAAGAAACCGGTATCCCTTATGTTATTATCGAATTAAATCCCGAAACTGTTGCTCTGTATAAAGAGAAAGGCGAAAATATTTTATATGGAGATGTAACGAAGCGTGAAATTTTAGCAGCCGCTAATATTAGCGAAGCAAATATAATTGTCTTTGCCATTTCAGCGCCGGAATCGACCAAAATTGCGTTGCGTCTTGCAAAGCAAATGAATCCCAAAATTTTTGCAATTGTGCGTACGCGATACATCAGCGAAATAGACGAATTGAAAAAGTTCGCTGCGGATGAAGTGATACCGGAGGAATTTGAAACATCACTCCAAATTTTTAATAAAGTATTGGTGAAATATCATATTCCGCTGAATGTAATTATGAGACAAGTTGCAATTCTTCGGGGAGAGTCGTATCAATTTTTGCGTAAAGAAAATGAAGAAAGGCATCCGCTCGATCATATTGAAGAAATTCTTGCTCAAGGACTGACGGAAACTTTTTATGTTAGCAAAGAAAACTCAATTGTGGGGAAATCACTTAAAGAAATTGATTTACGTGCTAAAGTGGACGTTACTATTATTGCTATTGTGCGGGGTGGTAAGACCATCACCAACCCATCCGGCTGCGCAACCTTGTTGGCGAGCGATACACTTGTTCTAACCGGTACGCATGCCGCTGTTGATAGAGGGATCATTTTGCTGAGTAATTATTTCTGAAAAATATTTTAGCGTTCTTTTTCGGAATGACTTTCTTTTTCGCACAGCTCGGTTAAAACTCCAAATGTAGATTTAGGATGAAGGAAAGCGATGTTCATTCCCTCGGCGCCTTTGCGCGGTTGTTCATCAATTAATTCAATCCCTTTGCTTTTTAAATCCGGCAAAAGAGAATTCAATCCTTCCACAGCAAAAGCTATGTGGTGAATGCCTTCTCCTTTTTTCTCAATAAATTTTGCAATCGGACTCTCTGCAGAAGTTGCTTCAAGCAATTCCAACTTTGTTTCTCCAACCATAAAAAATGCGGTCTTCACTTTTTGATCTTCGACTTCCTCAATCGCGTAACATTTTAAACCGAGAATATTTTGATAATAAGAAATTGCTTCTGCAAGATTCTTAACCGCAATACCGATATGTTCAATTTTGTTTATTGCATTCATTCCTAATTCCTCATTCCTAATTCGTAATTAAATTACAACTGTTTCTTTATACTCTCCAAAAACTTCTCTTAAGGTATTTGAAATTTCTCCAACGCTTGCATAAACACGGACGGCGTTTAAGATGAACGGCATCAGGTTAGCATCGCTTTGTGCTGCTGTTTTCAAAGCCGAAAGAGTTTTAGTAACATTTTCGTTATTTCTTTCTGCGCGGATTCGGCGTAAGAATTTTATTTGATCTTCCTGCACGTTCATATCAATTCTCAAAAGGTTCTTCGGGAGTTCTTCTTCAGCTTGGAATTTATTTTGTCCCACGATAATTCTTTTCCCGGATTCAAGATCTTTTTCAAATTGATAAGCGGCTCTTTGAATTTCACTTTGCTGATAACCATTTTCAATTGCTTGCACCGCGCCGCCGAGGTCATCAATTTTTTGGATGTATTCAACCGCTTCCTTTTCTATTTGATCAGTCATAGTTTCCACATAATATGAACCGGCAAGCGGATCGATCGTATTTGTAATACCGCTTTCGTGCGCAACAATTTGCTGTGTGCGAAGCGCAACGCGAACGGATTCTTCCGTTGGAAGCGCGAGCGCTTCATCCCGCGAATTTGTATGAAGCGATTGCGTTCCGCCGAGAACCGCAGCTAACGTCTGGATAGTAACACGAACAATATTATTATCAACTTGCTGCGCTGTTAAGGTTGAACCGGCAGTTTGTGCATGGAATCTCATCATCATTGAGCGGTCGTCTTTTGCGTGAAATCTTTCCTTCATGATCTTCGCCCACATTCTCCGCGCCGCGCGGTACTTTGCAACTTCCTCAAGCAGATCATTGTGTGCGTTAAAAAAGAAAGAGAGCCGATTGGCGAAGTGATCAATATTCAATCCCGACTTTAACGCGGCTTCTACATAGGCAATTCCGTTTGCCAGAGTAAAGCCAACCTCTTGCGCGGCGGTAGAACCGGCTTCGCGAATGTGATAACCGGAAATTGAAATAGTATTCCACTTCGGAACTTCCTTTGAACAGTATTCAAAAATATTTGTAATCAACCGCATGGAAGGTTTTGGCGGGAAGATATAGGTTCCGCGGGCAATGTATTCTTTTAAAATATCGTTTTGTATTGTTCCGCTTATTTTATCTTTTGCAATGCTTTTCTTTTCTGCTACAGCAATATAAAGAGCAAGCAGAATAGCCGCGGTAGAATTGATCGTCATCGAAGTAGAAATTTTATCAAGGGGAATTTTATCAAACAAGATTTCCATATCGGCAAGCGTATCAATGGCAACGCCTACTTTTCCAACTTCGCCGTACGCAATTTCAGCGTCGCTATCATAACCGATTTGTGTCGGCAGATCGAACGCAACGGATAAACCCGACTGCCCGTGCGCGAGTAAATATTTATATCGCTCGTTGGATTCTTTTGCCGTGCCGAATCCCGCGTACTGCCGCATCGTCCAAAATTTACCGCGGTACATTGAAGGTTGCACGCCGCGCGTAAAAGGATACTCGCCCGGAAAGCCGATATTCTCTACATAATTTTCTGATTGCAAATCGTCCGGTGTGTACAACGGTTTTACGGAAGTAAAAGAAACGGTTGAAAAATCTTTTTCGCGCTCGGGATTTTTTGTCACGAAAGGCTGGTAGGTTTTTTCATTCCAAGCATGATACGCTTGCTGCACTTTATTTCTCAATGAATCCATGGACAATGTTTCTCCGATTTTACTTTTGCAAAATAAGAAGAAAAATCGGGAAGCGGGAATGTGAAGAAAGATGGAATATGGTTGATGGATGATGTTTGAGGGGTGATGGGAAAGGGCAAAGGTCAGGAAGGAAAGAAGAAAAAAAGTAAAAAAGGAATTGCGTTTGATGTGAAAAGAGGAAATGTTAGGATGAAATGAGAAACGGAATCTGTGAAATGCAATTTATAAACGATGCGATGTAAAGTAAAAGTTAGGCGGGTAGAAATTATAATCGTGCGAAAAAAGATATGAACCGCGCGAGGTAATTTAGCATTGGTGCGAAGCAAAATGAAAACCGCGCGGGGTGTTTTGAAAGTCGTGCGAAGTGATTTGGAAGTCGTGCGGAGTGATTGAAAAGTAATGT
>Ga0172370_10010455_pt1 | contig 10644 bp, 6 predicted proteins | sample LakKiv5m_FD_114538 | JGI IMG/M metagenome (GOLD analysis project Ga0172370, IMG submission 114538) | Freshwater microbial communities from Kabuno Bay, South-Kivu, Congo - kab_022012_11.5m | ecosystem: Environmental > Aquatic > Freshwater > Lake | place: Democratic Republic of the Congo...
AACAGAAGCACATAGGCTGGAAATAGACGAATTCGAAATCACGGGCGAGATCATGCCGGTTGTCAAAATGGCGGACGAAAGCGATGCAATGATTTATATGGGAAGCAGAGTCGTTCGAGGGACAGGGAAGGGCATTGTCGTCGCGACTGGCAAGCAAACGGAATACGGGAAGGTCTTACGACAGGAAGGGAAACAAAGCAAGGTTTATGAGTTCCGCCTGTTCGAGAAGAAACGCTTCATTCTGCTTGGGTTGCTCGTGCCGGCTTTCATTATACAAGCCATACGATCCGACAATATCTTTGCTCTGGTAGCTTTTTACTCTCTTCTGGCTCTCGCCCTGTTATTGTTGCAGAATGACGATCTCATTAAACATTACCTGGAAATAAGTGAGACCAAAAGGCTTGAAAATTTCAATATCCAAATAACAGACGCAGGGACGCTGGAGCAGATGAGCAAGGCTGATATTATGTGCTTCGACAAAACAGGGGTCTTAACCACGCGCCACATGGATGTGAAGAATGTTCATTTTGCAGACGGCACGTTTAATACAGACGGCCTGACGGGTATCAACGAAAGTACATTCCGCTGGTTCAAAACTGCTCTCGCACTGTGTAATGATGTTCGGTTCTTTGAAAAACTCGGGCAAGCCGACCCGATTGACGAGGCATTAATTTCCTTTGCTATAGAGAATGGAGTAGATGTCAGGAGCTTGATCCAGCGTTACAAACGCATCTATGACCAACCATTTGATCCCGAAAGCCGCTATATGGCCTGCGGATTTGAAATGGAGGGCAAGAAATATTATTTTGCGAAGGGCGATCCACAGGTCGTGCTCAAGATGTGCAGTCGGTATGTGACTGCGACCGGCATTCAGAAGGGAACAGGGCTTGAGTTCTGGCGCTCAAACCGTTTGAATTTGGATTCAATTAGTCAGAATGGCGATATCGTGATCGCTCTGGCATATTCCAGGAATCCCTCTGCCGATTATACGTTTCTGTGTCTGCTCCAATTGGAAAATTCCTTGCGGGCCGGAGTTGGCGAGACCATAAAAAGCTTTTTTGAAAAAGGCGTAAGGAGTCTCCTGCTCACTGGCGACCGGGTCGAAACCGCGGTGAGGGTCGCCGAGGCGTGCGGGATCGCGAAAGATTCGAAAGCGTGTCTGACTGGAAAGGGAATGGAAAGAATGGACCCAACGGAGGTAGTCCGGCAATCTGACTATTGCTCCGTCTTTGCCAGACTGCTCCCTTCCCAAAAAGGATTTCTTATCAGACTTCTTCAGCAAAAGGGGCATCGCATCGTCATGGTCGGAGACGGAGTTAACGATGGGATTGCACTCAAAGTAGCGGATGTTGGAATTTCCTTCGCCAAGGACAGTTCGCCAGTCGCCAGGAGATTCGCGAAAATTCTGGTCAATGATTTGCCTGACCTGGTGCAAGTCATGGAAAGCGCAAGACGCATAAATAGCAGAGTCAGGCGATCAAGAATAGTCAATCGCTCGCTCACGATCCTCTTATTGTTCGGTGTCTATCTTTGGGCCTTTGGCCCTCTGTTCACAGGAGGATAGCGATATGCAAACACAGAATTCCCAGAACAATCAACTCCGCCAATACACACTAGCCAAACAACAAATCTCCGAACTTGTTAGAGAAAGCAAACAAGTTTTGGAAGGCTTGAAAGACGAGAAACATTCGGACCAGTGCCGCAATCTGCTTGCTAAATTAGCACAGGATCGTTTCAATCTGGCCGTTGTGGGGCAGTTCAAGCGCGGCAAGAGTTCCTTGATGAATGCCATTATCGGACGCCCACTCCTGCCGACGGGCTTACTGCCTCTCACGTCTGCCATCACCACGCTTTGCTATGGACCGCAGGAAAAAGTTATTCTGAAGAGAGCCGGCTGGGTGCTGGATCATGAAATCCAATTAGGTGAGCTGGCCGATTTCGTCACCGAACAGGGCAACCCCGGCAACGAAAAGGGCGTGATCGAGGCGCGCGTCGAACTTCCCGTTGACTTTCTGCGGCGCGGACTTTACTTCGTGGACACGCCCGGCGTCGGCTCGGCGCGCCAAGAGAACACCGCCACAACCTATTCCTTCCTGCCTCAAGCGGATGCTGTCATCTTTGTGACCAGCGTGGAAGCGCCGTTGAGCGAGACCGAAGAAGGTTTCCTGCGTGACATTCAAGGATATGTGCGGCGCTTATTCTTGATCGTCAATAAGACCGATCTGCTTGCTCCACACGAACAAGATCAAGTCCTGACCTACATCCAAGCAGGATTAACTGATACGCTCAAAACTTCAAATGTTGATGTTTATCCCCTTTCTGCTCGCCTGGCACTACAAGCCAAGTTGGAGAACAATCGCAAGATGCTCGAATCCAGCGGGTTGCCGGTGTTCGAGAAGAGGCTGGCGGCTTTTCTGGCCGAAGAAAAGAGTGGGACGTTCCTTGTCTCCATATCAGATGGACTGGCCTCTATTCTCGCAGACCTATCGAGCGACCATCCCGATATTCACGTGTTGCGGACCAAGGTCAACGCTTTTCAGGCTGATTTACTGAGCGGCGAGCTGAACAAATCTCCGCTCGAAGTTGATGTATCTTCTCAAGAGGTCACCCGACCACCGACGATCCAAAAATTGTCTGAAGCGAAAGCCGCCCAAAATCTGAGAAAGACGCGGACTTGTCTTATTTGCGATGCACAGAGCCGCGCAGTGTTCGATTTCTTCGCCGGCTTTCAAGGCGATCTCGCCAAAGATGCGCAAGTCCGCAAAGAGTTTGCCTCGATCCGAGGCTTCTGCAACGTGCACACCTGGCAATTTCAAGGGGTGGCCGCGCCGCAGGACCTCAGCGCGGGTTACGCGACACTGGTTGAAACCGCGGCCGCAGCTTTGCAGGAAATTGCAACAGACTTCGTCGCGCAAAGCGTAGAATCCATCGTCGATCTTCTGCCCAAACATGAGAACTGTCCCGCGTGTCAGGTTCTTAGAAAGGAACAGGAAGCGCAAGTTTCTCGCTTTCTCCATTATGTCTCGACACCCGATGGTCAAACGTTTTATCATCAATCTCTCGGCCTATGCCTGCCTCACCTGAAAGCAGTTCTTGAACTTCAGCCTTCACAAGAGATCGTAGGGTTTCTGTTGAGCGAGCAATCGGAACATTTCAATGATCTAGCCGACGACATGCACAGTTACGTGCTCAAGCGCGATGCACTGCGCCGCGAGTTATTGAACACCAACGAAGAGAACGCCTGGCGGCGGGCGTTAGTACAACTGGTCGGAGAACGTACGGCACACACTTCATAATAATAAAAGGTGAATCATGGATGCGACAAAGCAAATACTGGATCGTTTTGGACAAATCTCTGCCGTCCCGCGCGGCACGAAGCGCGAGCAAAAGATTTCTCGTTGGTTGCAGGATTGGGCCGCTGAGCACGGCTTCAAGTCCCGAACCGATAAGGCAGGCAACCTGGTCATTCAGGTTCCGGCGACAAAGGGTTTTGAAAAAGCGCCCACCATTGTGTTACAGGGGCACATGGATATGGTTTGCGAAAAGAGAGCGGACTCGCCGCACGACTTTACTCGCGATCCGATCCAAAACATTCGAGAGGGTGACTGGCTTCATGCAGATGGAACGACGCTCGGCGCGGATAACGGAATTGCCATCGCCATTGCCCTGACGTCAGCAGAGGACAAAACCACATCCCATCCACCTCTTGAGCTTTTTTTCACCGTCGAGGAAGAGGTCGGCATTGTCGGCGCGTCTCAGCTGGACCCCAGCCTGATCTCCGGAAAAATCCTGATCAATCTCGACAGCGAAGAGGAAGGCGCCTTTGTTGTGGGATGCGCGGGTGGTAAAACAACGAAGATTCAGCTTCCTGTTGGCCGGGTCGAATTGGAAAGCGATCCTGATATGTTCAGCCTGCCCGTGGAAGGACTGCAGGGAGGTCACTCCGGCGTGGATATTCATAAGCATCGCGCCAATGCCAATAAAGTTCTGGCGCGGGCACTGAATTACATCCAGCAGGCAGTCCCCATTCAGTTGAATCTGCTTCGGGGCGGTACGGCCCACAACGCCATTCCGCGCAGTGCTGAGGCAATCTTCGCCTGTCCCGCGGAGATGTCCGGCTTGTGCGGACAACGCTTTGCTTCCTTTGCCTCGCAAATACAAGACGAATATGCCCGTTCCGATCCGGGACTGAAATTGCGCCTCCAAAAAATGGAAGAGGATCGTACCCACTGGATCGTCAGCGTGGCAGATACAGCCAAAGTCATTCAACTACTGATGGCCCTGCCTAATGGCGTGGCTCAAATGTCAATTACCATCGAAGGGTTTGTAGAAACGTCCAATAATTTGGCGGTCGTTGAATTGGCCGACAATATCCTTCACACGACATCCAGCCAGCGCAGCACGGTGATGTCGAGTTTGGAGGAGCTGACGGGGCGGATCGAGGCGATAGCCCACCTTGCCGGGGCACAGTTCGAGCATTCCGGCAGTCATCCAGCTTGGCAGCCGAACATGGATTCAGCGCTTTTGAAGAGAGCAGTGGACGTGTATGAGGGGTTGTTACATCAAAAGCCGGAAGTCAAAATGATCCATGCGGGCCTGGAATGCGGGGTTATCGGCGAGCGGTGCGGTGGCATGGACATACTCTCGCTCGGTCCGACCATTAAGAACGCACATTCGCCCGATGAGGCACTTTATATCTCATCTGTCGCGCGAGTATGGGAATTTCTGGTGGAACTGCTGATGAGATTTGGAGATTAACCCAACTGGTATAATATAAACAATCGAATCAACCGGGCATGCCAGCGATGAGGCTCGTTGGCATTGAAACAAAGCCTTTGTCGGGAATTCACCGAATGATAGCCTCTACCAAGATAACCGCTGGTAGAGGCTATTTTCTTGACGCCCTCCAGCACAAAGGATCAATCCATGCGCAATGGTTCCACAATCTCTCTGCAAGATACAGCTCGACAGACGGCCCTCAAGTTTGTGCTGTTGATCGGCATTCTCAGTTTCTTCGCCGATTTCACCTACGAAGGTTCGCGAAGTATTCTCGGTCCCTATTTGGCCCATTTGCAGGCCAGTGCTTTCGTTGTGGGGGTTGTGACGGGATTTGGCGAATTACTTGGTTATGGCCTGCGGCTCGTTTCGGGACGGCTCGCCGACCGCACGCAAAAATTCTGGCCGATCACGATTATCGGTTACGCCGTACAAATGTCTTCGGTGCCATTGCTTGCTCTGGCTGGCAACTGGCCGATGGCGGCGGTGCTGATCATCCTTGAGCGGGTGGGCAAAGCCACGCGCAATCCGCCGCGCGATGTGATGCTCTCCCATGCCGGTAAACAAATCGGTGTTGGATGGGTCTTCGGCTTGCACGAAGCGCTGGATCAATTCGGAGCTCTCTTCGGACCTTTAGCGGTCGCGTGGGTTTTGGCCCTGCGCGGCGACTATCATCTCGCTTTCGCGGCCTTGGCCATTCCTGCGGTGATCAACTTCAGCCTGTTGTTGCTGGCCTTCAGAACCTACCCACATCCAGAACAAATGGAAACGAACCCACCTAATGTCCAAACGCGCGGTCTGCCGCGCGTCTTCTGGCTATACTTGGCAGGCGCGGCTTTGGTCGCGGCGGGGTTCGCGGACTTCCCTCTTATTGCTTACCATTTCGCTCAAGCCTCTGTCGTCGCGCCTGACTTTGTTCCCGTTTTTTACGCCGTGGCCATGGGCGTGAGTGGGACGGGCTCGCTTGTGTTTGGTCGGCTCTATGACCGCTTTGGCTTCGCAGTGTTGATTATCTTAACCCTTATCGCCGCGCTCTTTGCACCGTTGGTTTTCCTCGGTGGCTTCTGGGCCGCGTTGATCGGAATGGCGATTTGGGGGTTGGGCATGGGCGTGCACGAATCCATCATCCCGGCCGCGGTGGCACCGATGGTCGCGCCGGAGCGCCGCGCTTCGGCTTATGGATTGTTTACAGCTGGCTATGGCATCTTCTGGTTTCTTGGAAGTGCCATCATCGGCTACTTATATGGCATCTCGCTCACAGCCCTGATTACTTTCTCGGTCGTATCGCAGCTGGCCGCCGTGCCGTTGTTCTTTATCGTTGCCAGGCAAACTCAGCGACCAGCATCCGCGAAAGTGGCCGTATAAAAACTTTGATTATCATGAAATTCGTTCCGCTTTCTTTCGCAATCGCGCTGGTCTTTTCGCCCCTGGCCTCTGCCATGGCTTATCTAATTACATACGCCGAATATAGCCATCATTATCCAGACAAAAGGCAGCCGGTAAAGATGGCCTTACAGGCAGCTCTGGTAACACTTATGTTCTTTATCATTGTTTCTTTCGTTGCCGGTTTCTTTCTCGAAAACATAGTCGGCTCATAAAGCCTACATGCAAATCTCTCAATTGGAGACGAACTCATGTCAAAGATAGCATCTATTCATGCCCGCGAGATTCTCGACTCGCGCGGCAACCCCACCGTAGAGGTGGAGGTCAACCTGAGCGACGGCGCTTTCGGACGCGCCGCGGTTCCATCCGGCGCATCTACGGGAGTACATGAAGCGTTGGAATTACGCGACGGAGATAAGAAGCGCTTCGGAGGGAAAGGCGTTCTCAAAGCGGTGGAAAATGTCAACGGAGCCATCGCCAAGCTTTTGGTTGGGTCCGATGCGTTGGATCAATCCAGAATAGACCAATCCATGCTGACTTTGGACGGAACGTCCAACAAAAACAAATTGGGCGCGAATGCGATTCTGGGAGTCAGTTTGGCGGTGGCGCGCGCCGCGGCCAATTCCAGGAAAGTGCCGCTCTATCATCATCTCAGCGATGGAAAAGCCAAACTCATGCCTGTGCCGATGTTCAACATCCTGAACGGCGGCGTGCACGCCAATTGGCAGGGCACTGATTTTCAGGAGTTCATGATTGCACCTGTCGGCGCGCCAAATTTCCGCGAAGCCCTACGCTGGGGAAGCGAAGTCTATCAATCGCTCAAAGGTGTGCTGAAGGACGGGGGTTATTCCGTCGGCGTGGGTGACGAGGGCGGCTTCGCGCCGGCGCTCAAGAAAAATTCGGACGCGGTGGATTTGATCCTCAAGGCGATTGAGAAAGCCGGATATAAACCCGGCGAGCAGGTCGCTATCGCTCTGGACCCCGCCTCGAGCGGCTTCTTCGAAGACGGCAAATACAACCTGCGCACCGAGAACCGCAAAGCGACCTCCAGCGAGATGGTCGCGTTATATGCGGAATGGGTGGACAAGTATCCCATCGTTGTGCTCGAAGACGGGCTGGCCGAAGACGATTGGGATGGATGGAAATTGCTCAATCAGGAATTGGGCAAGAAGGTTGAACTGGTTGGTGATGATCTATTCGTGACCAATGTGGAACGCATCTCACGCGGGATCAAAGAGAACGTCGCCAACTCAGTCTTGATCAAACTGAACCAAATCGGCACATTGACCGAAACCATCGCGGCCATCGAAATGGCGCGCAAAGCGGGTTGGGGCGCGATGGTCTCGCATCGCAGCGGTGAGACGGTGGACTCGTTCATCGCCGATTTCACCGTGGCGATGGGCACAGGTCTCCTCAAGACCGGGGCGCCAGCGCGCGGCGAACGCGTCGAGAAGTACAACCAGTTGATGCGAATCGAAGAAGAACTTGGTAAGAGTGCCGTCTATGCAGGACGAAAGGGATTTGTGCGTTAGTTCGAGATGGTGACCTACTATTGCCCGTCATGCTGGGCAGAGTTCCACGAGAACGTGGAGATCTGCCCGCATTGTGGATATAAGATCGGTTCGTTCGACAGTCTTGAATACGAAGAGAAGTTGATCCGGGCCGCATTTCACCCTGTCGCAGAAAACCGCTACATGGCGTTGGAGGCTCTGGGAATGCTGCACACCACGCGCGCCTTACCCATCCTTGAAAAGATTTTGCGCGAGGAGAAGGATGACTTCTATTTGCTTTATCAAACGCTGAATGTGCTGGCGAACATCTCTGATCCGCGAAGTACGGCGTTGCTTGAGGAAGCTGCGCGCCACTCATACCGTCTTGTGCGCGAAAGAGCCACGCAGTTGTTGAACGAACAAAGCAACAAGCAAAGGACTGGACTATGACAACGGTCATCTTGGTCAGGCACGGTCAAACGGAATGGAATCGCTCTGAGCGTTTTCGCGGCCACGCCGATGTGCCTTTGGATCACTGCCAGAATCTTTGTGCATCAAATACAGAATCCAATTCCCTGTTTTGCCTGTCTTCCATCCATTCAATCCAGCAAATTGCCTCGTCTCGGTTGCGGTGCAAGAGCATCCAATGCCAGAGCCTGTCCAACCAGTTTTCGTTTTCTGGTACATGAGGTGGTCTAAAAAGGCTCAACCGTAGAGCGCAATGCCTGGCTTTCCGCTCAAAAATGCTTGCCCTGTCGAAAAACAGATTTCTTTGATTAGCATCTAAGGCATGAAACGCCATAGTCCGGTAAAAATGCGCTGCTATTCTCTCGTGCTGGTAGAGATGAACGAGAGTGATTTCCAATTGTCTCTTTACCTGGATCTTCAGGAGGCTTCTTAAGGCATACATAACAAGCTCCCTTTTGCAACGGTAGACCATCCGCGGGCAAAGATGGTTTTGGCTGCTTTTCAATCTTGGGTTGAGACCCAGAGTCGAACAACCCTGGGTCTCAACATCAATCTGCAAACCGGCGCACGAACCACATCTTGACGATCTGCGTCAGGATGATATAGGCCAGCAACATCCCGAACAAGAGTGGCCAATACAACGGCGGCAAGGCCACAAATCCGAGCGTGGAGGCCAGCGGGGAAATCGTCAGCCAAGCCCCGACCAGTATGATGATCAGGGAAGTCAGCAACAGGGACCGGCTCGCCCGGCTCTGGATGAAGGGAATCTTGTTCGTCCGGATCACATGGATGATTAGGGTCTGTGTGAACAGTGATTCGACGAACCAGCCGGTCTGGAACAACGCCGGATTATTCCAGGAGTTGAACACAAACAACATGATGAAATACGTCATGTAGTCGAAGATCGAGCTGATCGGGCCGATGTACACGATGAACCGCCGCAGAGAGCCGATCTCCCATTTGCGCGGCCGCTCCAGCCACTCGTGGTCAATCTCGTCGGTTGGGATGGCGGTCTGCGAGAAATCGTAAAGCAAATTATTGGTGAGCACCTGAATGGGTTGCATCGGCAGGAACGGCAGGAAGATACTGGCGCCCATCACGCTGAACATATTACCAAAGTTGGAGGAAGCCGCCATCTTGATGTATTTGATGATGTTGCCAAATACCTTACGGCCTTCGATGACACCTTCCTCCAGCACCAGCAGACTGTTTTCGAGCAGGATGATGTCGGAGGATTCTTTTGCAATGTCCACGGCGCTGTCCACCGAGATGCCTACGTCTGCCGCCTTGAGGGCCGGCGCGTCGTTGATGCCGTCGCCCATGAAGCCGACCACATGGCCGTCCTTCTGCAGAGCGCGGATGATGCGTTCTTTATGCATGGGGGACAGCTTGGCGAAGACCGAGGTGCTTTCGGCCAATCTTGCCAGCTGGGCATCATCCATCTCTTCGATCTCGGGGCCCAGTAAAATCCGGTCAATGGGCAGGCCCACCTGTTTGCATATGGCACCGGTGACAATACCATTGTCGCCGGTCAGGATCTTGACCGCCACATTGTGCTGATTCAGTTTTGCCAGCGCCTCCGAGGCCGTATCCTTCGGCGGGTCGAGGAAAGCCATGTACCCCAGCAGGGTCAGATACGACTCGTCCTGGATCGTATAATGCGGCGTATCGTTATCACCCGGGAACATCCGATAGGCCACTGCCAGGACGCGGAAGCCTTCTGCGTTCAACTGCTTCACTCGCTCCTTGCGGTGCTCGTCATGTTCGGGCGTGACCTCCAGCACCTCCCCCGCGACCTCCACGTGCGTGGAGAGATGCATGATCTCCTCGACCGCGCCTTTGCAAATCAGGACATGCTGGTTTTGGTTGTTCTCCACGATGACCGACATGCGCCTGCGCCGGAAGTCAAAGGGCAGTTCATCGATCTTGCGATAGAGCTCATCCACTTGCAGGTCGGCATTCAGGTTCACATGATTCAGAATCGCCTCGTCCATCAGATTCTTCAAGCCCGTCTGGTAATAGCTGTTCATATAACCGTAATGAAGCACGCGCTCGCTGGGATTGCCTTTCACGTCCATGTGCTTTTCGAGAACGATCCTGCCCTGCGTGATCGTGCCGGTCTTGTCCGTGCACAGCACATCCATCGCGCCGAAGTTTTGGATGGCGTTCAGGCGCTTGACGATCACTTTCTTCCTAGACATCGAGATGGCGCCTTTGGAAAGGTTGACCGTGACGATCATTGGCAGCATCTCGGGCGTCAAGCCCACTGCGACCGCCAGCGCGAACAGGAAGGCTTCGATCCAGTTGTGCTTGCTCAGGCCGTTGAACAGGAACACCAGCGGCACCATCACAGCCATGAAGCCGATCATCAGCCAGGTAAAGCCATTGATGCCTTTATCAAAGCTGGTCAATTGGCGCTGGCCCACGATGCTTCCCGCCAGGGAACCAAAATAGGTTGTACTCCCGGTCTGAACGACGACCGCCGTACCGGTTCCGCTCTCGATGTTGGAGCCAAGGAAACACAGGT
>Ga0172370_10010460_pt1 | contig 10635 bp, 8 predicted proteins | sample LakKiv5m_FD_114538 | JGI IMG/M metagenome (GOLD analysis project Ga0172370, IMG submission 114538) | Freshwater microbial communities from Kabuno Bay, South-Kivu, Congo - kab_022012_11.5m | ecosystem: Environmental > Aquatic > Freshwater > Lake | place: Democratic Republic of the Congo...
CGGATGGATGCTGCCAATCACTCTCAAGCTTTACTAATGTGCCATTGTGGCCAACATCATTACTCGTCCAAGCATTACAATTTGCTTGTCCTGGAATCACACCCGTATTAGCGCCCCATCCAGTTCGCACCCACCCATAGGATGCAGCAGGACCTAAGCCACTATCATCAGCCGTTGCACCCAGGTCTATATTATATTCCAGGTTGCTTGGTTCATAGATCTCCCAAAGTGAAGCCATATGATAGCCAGATGCACAAGCGGTAGTGGCATCAGACCCATCAACCAATACGGTTCCAGTAGATAAATAATATTGTCGCAAGCCAGTTGTTCCAGCAGCAACTGCCTGCGGACTGGAGGCAGAGACGCTATCCATTCCCAAAGCAAGATAGCCCACGCCTGCGATGAATAATAACGCGATCGCCATCGCAGCGATCAAACCATGATTGAGATGGATATCAATCACGAATACTTTTTCTTGCTCAGTACGTTCGAGTTGTTTTCTTTCCATTGTTGTTTCCTCCAAAGCAATATCTTATAAAAATTTAAATAGACAAAAGAACCAAGATAGGGGATATGTGATCGATCTATATGCTTGCGTCACCTCCTTGATGCCAATGGAAGCTGAGATGAAATTTATTAAGTATCGATGTTAATTGGAAATTGAAACCAGGAAGTAATAAGAAATATTATATCTGATTTTATGGGTAATGAAGGTTTGTTGGGGATGAATAAGATATGATTTCGAATAGTTTAAATATCAAATCATTTTTTATGGAAAATTACCTTTGTATAAGTTTAGAATATCTACTGATTGCCAATTGAATCCACAACCAAATCACAAATAACCAACCTAAAAACCAACCTCCATTTATCCAATTTGCAGAAAGCGGTAACCATGAAAGCGCCGCTGCAATAACAGCAGCTTTTGGATTTAAACGTGAAATGGATGGTACCAGAGGGATCAAATTATAAGGAAGTAAATAAGGTGTCGCAAAAACTCCTGCTGCCATAAGCATATCAAGATCGCCTCTTGAAAACCATAGTAATATTATCGAGATCGGTATTACCCAATAACCTAAAGCGATATCATTAACATATTTTCCTTCCTCGTGTATTATCCAAACAGAAAACATATCTTTTACCCAAAAACCCCAAATGATGAATGAAATTAATAATGTGATGATCAAGCTAGCTAGATATGACCTGCTCGTCAGGAATGCGAAAAATGTTACTTGCGGTTTAATCAGCGCTAATGGTGCTAGCCATGGCAGTCCTAATAAACCAAAAATTAACAAACCATCAATTTGCCCAAGAAATAAAGTCCAAAATAGAGGCAAAGAGAAAAAAGCTGTGATTGCGCTAATTGGATGCACAGAACGTTTCAATATCGCTAGTGTTAAACTGGCAAGAGTAAGCCCAATTAATATCTCCCAGTTTAAAGATGTTATGATCATTTTTGACCAAGGAGGATAAAAAGCAGGCAAGTTAATTGGTTCAAAGAAATGAATCCAATCAAACCCTATGAACCCATTAGCAGGAATAAGAAATCCAGTCAATGAAAAGACAGTGGAAAATAATAACAATAATGCTATTTGGCATTGCCATGAATATTCATTCTTGAATATTTTTACTTTAGGAAAGAGAATATTATTTAGGTGATTCAACTTTTCTTTGATGATAGATTTATTATCTAGACTTGTCATTTTGATTATTCCCGCTTTCATTTTCTGAAATTTATCGTATAGTTTCTCTCATTACCATAGAATTGATCAAAGCGAAAACCGGATTGCTCTGCGAGTTGTTTGATCTCTGCGCTGGTCATCTTATCCGGATCGCCAGCTTGTTCCGAAATCGAGAGCATACCATCCTTTTTTAGGATGCGATGGAATTCCCGCATATAGGCATCTTTATTTTGGTTTTGTTTGTTCAATTTGTTTCACTCACCTTTCCCATCAGATGATCGATTTTTTTATTTCCATTCGCATGAGGGAAGTATTTATTCTTGGATATAAACATAATTCTACCCTAAGAAACAGACCCTTTTCATAATTTAATCAGCGCTTTTTTGGGCGCGTTTTTATTACAAACGACGTTTATGCCAAAGCGAAAATATCTCGTTATTATTTTGATTCCGGAAATCCTGCTTTAGCGTATAATTGGAACAATGGATATGATTGCGATTTCGGGAGGCGCTTTGTGGACATAGATAAACAGATCATCGATCTTATCGGCGCCGCTTTCCCTGATGTACAGGCAATTTACCTCTTCGGGACATACGGAACAGAAGCAATCCGCCCTGACAGCGATGTAGATATTGCCGTTCTTCTGCCTGCCGAGCGAGCCAAAGAAGCCGGTTTTTTGGGATTGAGTCAATTAAGTTCTGAGCTGGAAGACTTGCTGGGAAGAACGGTTGATTTGATCAATCTGCGTAAAGTCCCCACGGTTTTGCAGTTCGAAGTACTCAAGGCAGACCGGAGAATTTATTGTTCGGATGAATATGCCAGCGCCGAATTTGAAATGTTGACCTTGTCGTATTACCAGAAATTATCCGACGAGAGAGCTGAAATCATTGCTGATATTTTAGAATCAAAAAGGATCGTCCAATGATCGATGATATTGTTCTGAATAAGAAAGAGAGCATTGAACGCTGCATCAAACAGATCCGTACCTATTACAATCAACCCCGAGATATCTCATTTGAAGAAGATTATCTGACACAGGATGCCATCGCGATCAACCTTCAGCGCGCTTGTGAACTGTGTATTGATCTGGCAAACCACACGGTCAGGGTTAAGAAGCTTGGCTTGCCAAAGGAATCAAAAGAGAGTTTTCGCCTGCTTGCAGAGAACGCGATCATTCCAGCGGATCTAAAACTAAAGCTGGAAGGGATGGTTGGTTTCAGAAATATCTTGGTGCATCAATATCAAGAGACCAACTTGCAAATCATGATTGATATTATTGAGAACCGATTAGATGATCTGATCGAATATACAAATTATATTTTAGATAGTATTTGATGTCGTATGTTGGGTTGTCAACCCGACAAAGATAGTCGAGATGGCATCTCAACTTACGGTATGTTGGGTTGGTAACCCGACAAAGATAGTCGAGATGACATCTCAACTTACGGTATGTTGGGTTGCTAACCCGACAGCGCTAGTCGAGATAGCATCTCAACTTACGAGTATGTTGGGTTGTCAACCCGACACAATCGTCGAGATAGCATCTCAACTTACGGTATGTTGGGTTGGTAACCCGACAGAGCGGGTCGAGATGACATCTCAACTTACGGTATGTTGGGATGGTAACCCGACAGAGCGGGTCGAGATGACATCTCAACTTACGGTATGTTGGGTTGGTAACCCGACAACGTTAGTCGAGATAGCATCTCAACTTACGGTATGTTGGGTTGGTAACCCGACAGAGCGGGTCGAGATGACATCTCAACCTACGAGTATGTTGGGTTGGTAACCCGACAAAGATAGTCGAGATAGCATCTCAACTTACGGTATGTTGGGTTGGTAACCCGACAGAGCGGGTCGAGATGACATCTCAACTTACGGTATGTTGGGTTGGTAACCCGACAAAGATAGTCGAGATGACATCTCAACCTACATACCCATCTTCCCCACTCTACTCCTCATTAACCATTAATCGTTTACTCATACGACAGGACTTCGTTGATCGTCAGGCGGGCGGCGTTGCGCGCTGGCACGAGGCTGGCGATGATCGAGAGCAGGATCACGACGCCCAGCCAAATATAGATACCCAGCGGGGTGAAGGTGACCGCCATCGTCGAACCCATCATCGAAGCTGTGATGATCCGCAGCAGGAGCAAGCTGATTGGGAAGGAAATCCCAATCGCCAGCGCCCAAGTGATCAAGCCGATCATCATCGCTTCGATCACGACTGACTTGATGATCTCAAAATCGACCGCGCCAATCGCGCGCATCACGCCAATCTCACGCGTGCGCTCGAGCACATTCATCCCCATCGTACCCGTCAAGCCGATACTGCCCACGAAAGCGATCAGCGCCGCCATGATCAATAAAAAGGCGATCAAGATCGTGACCATCTGCCCGCTGCTTTCCAACAAAACCAAGCCCGAATCGATCTGGCTGACCTGCAAGCCTTGATCGCTGAGATACTGATCGAGCGCCTGAATGGTTGCTAACTGACTCTCGAGTGTGTGTTCAGTGGTCACCAAACGATAAGAAGCGGCTTTATTTTGCGTTCCCGTCAAGCAAGCGATATAGTCGTAATTGGCATAAGCGAGCAGATTGCCCATCATACTGACATAGCGGAAAACGCCGACGACCGTCCACATCTCGGCGCGCTTATCTGCAATTTTGAGACGGATTTGATCGCCTGGCGCGAGATCAGGAAAATCGCTGTAGATCGAATCAGAGACCACCAAGGCACGCCTCTCACCTGGGATCAGCCATCGTCCGGCAACAATATCGGCTTCTAATAATTCAGTATCAGCCGGTGGGGCGATGATCTGCAGCTTCGCCAACTCCTTATCATCCTGATCCCAGATCTCAGCCGTTGAGCCGCCCCAGCCTTCCAAATCTTCGATCTCCGGGATCGCCGACAAGGTATTTTCAACTTGTTGTATCAAGTAAGGCTGGTTGAAGTTCAGGGTAATATCGCCCATAAAGTGCTGCGAAAGCTGTGTCATGAAGAGCGACATCGAGGCGCGCACGTTGAAGACCGCGATGAAGATCGCGCCGGCAATCGTCAGCGTGAAGATCGTCAGAGTCAGACGCCCTTTCTGGCGGAAGGTATTGCGGATCGAGAGCATGATCGGTCGTGAGATCCATGGCAACCAACGCGCAAATTGATTGAGCAAACCGAAACCATCCGATTGGCTAACCGGTCGATCGTTGCTGATCGCCCGCCGTACATTGATCTTGGAACCTTTCTTGATCGGGAAGAACCCAGCGCCGATTGGGATCAGAAAGGCGATCAGCGCTTGCAAGATGATCACAGCAGGGAAGATGCGGAAGCTCTGCAATTTGACATCCATCATTATCGCGATGAAACGCGCCAGTCCAACACCAGCGGCGATACCGCTCGGCACGCCAACGATCAGCGCCAGCACGCCGTAAGCAAAGATCAACAGCAGGTACAAACCTAGAATCTGACGGCTGCGCCCGCCGATCAATTTCATCACCCCGATTTGACGCAGTTGCTGGATCAGCAATGCGTTGAGGGTGTTAATGATCAGCGAGCTGCTCAGAATGGTGATCAAACCGCCTAACGCGCCCAAGACCCCAAAGATCGCCAGCGCCATGGATTCCATCGGATGCTCGTCAGAGCGCTTCAATTCCGTGCGCATAACGGTGCGATGACTGCGCTCGATCTTATCCTCGATCAGCGCGGCGGTCTCCGCGATCATATCTTCGTCATCCCCCCCGCCGGTAACAGTCACATACAAGCGGTTATACGTGAAAGGATATCCAAATGATTCGAGCGTATCCATGCTGACGAAAGACGTCGCTCCGCCGGTGGGATCACCGAGACTATCCTGGTCAATCACAATCCCAACCATCGTCAATGTACGAGCGCCGCCTTCAGGAAATTCGACGATGATCCGATCGCCAACCTGATAACCGGTCTTCTTCATAAAACTCTCGCTAACAATGATCTCATCCTTTTGAGGGTATTTTGTGCCCTCAAGCGGGTCAAGCAAGCGGATCTTCATCGTCCGCAGATCATCGACGCCGATCAAAGGTTGATCCTGCCAATCGGATCCATTCTTGCTCGTGCGGATATTAATGATCATACGTCCTTCGGCTTCCTTTACGCCTGGGATTTGTTCGATCACATGCAAGAAATCTTTCTGGAAGGGTTCCGTCCAAATCTCAATATTGGGAGGGTTGATGGAGGCATAGCTCAGGTTGACATCCGTAGATAGGATAGCGTATGAAGTGGCGATCATCCCAATCGCGAAAACACCCGCGGCGATCGAGGCAACGACCAGGATCGTGCGCATTTTATTGTTCCAAAGGTCAGCAATGACCTTGCTGAAGCGCGGTTTAATCAAATCGGGTTTGGTTTGTGCATTCAACAATCTGTCTTCCTTCTCATTTTGTTCTCTTTTGCGCGCATTCCCGCCACTGTGTGGAGCGCTTTCCGGGTTAGAGTGGAACCATCAATGATTTGATAAAATTCTTCTTTCGGTATTAGCGCTACTTCCGCGCCACTGCTCGATGCGCGCACACTAGCGATCGATGGTTGATCTTTCGTCAATTCAATTTCACCAAAGAATTGCCCAGCGCCCAAGCGGGCTAAACTCATCTCTGCGCAGGTATCACTCTTCATCACGATCTCCACTTCGCCTTCTACGATCATATAAAAATTCCGCACAGGATCACCCTGTTTTATGATCATCGCATGTGCAGCATAGAATTTCCTTTGAGCGGTATGGGTTGCTGCCAGCATTTGTGGATGAGTTAAGAGGGGTAGGGCGCGCGCAATTGTTGGATCTATTATTTCGCCATCCGAAAGGGTCACCGTCTGATTGGTTCGCTTGGTGATCGACTTGTCATGGGTCACGATCAAAATCGTCTTACCATCAGCAGCTAATTTTTCAAAAAGGGTCAGGATCATATCGGCTGATTTTGAATCCAGATTCCCAGTCGGCTCATCCGCTAAAATGATCGAGGGATCATTCGCCAAGGCGCGTGCGATGGCGGCGCTTTGCTGCTGACCACTGGAAACCGAAGCGGGTAATTTGTGCGCCTGTTCTTTCAAACCAACTTGCTCTAATAACTGCATGGCGCGTTTCGGTCGTTCGGATATCGAATAGAGCTTGCAGTAATCCATCGGCAGCATAGTGTTCTCGAGCAAAGTCAATATAGGCAGCAGTTGGAAGAATTGAAAGACAACCCCAATATTCTTCCCCCGCCAGAGCGCACGTTGACTCTCACTCAACTGATAAATTTTTTCCCCACCAACCGCAACTTCCCCACCGGTTGGAAAATCAATACCGGTGATCATATTGATCAAGGTCGATTTTCCGCGTCCCGATTTGCCGACGATCGAAATGAACTGACCATAATCGATCTGTAAGTTGATATTCTTGAGCGCTGTGAACTTACCGGCTGCATTTTCATAGATTTTTTGGACATCATATAATTGGATCGCCGCTGGTTCTTGAAAAATAGTGGTTGTCGGCGCGATTATTTTTCCGAGAGCAGTAACCGGTGGATGCGTTTGCGGTGACATGTCTTGCTCTTCTTCAAGAACTGCTGATCGAGTTTCCTCATCGGCGTCAAACGAAGATAGATCGATCGCCTTCCGATTCGCCTGTCGCTGATTCGACGGTTCGCCAAGCTCGCCATCCACAATCTCTAAGCGACGCGTGAAGCGTGGCGCGAAGCTCTCATCATGCGTAACCATGACGATCGTTTTGCCGTAATCAACCAGGTTCTCAAAGATCTGTATAATATGCTCAGCGGTAACACTATCCAGATTGCCGGTCGGTTCATCGGCGATGATGATCGCTGGATCATTGATCAGAGCTCTGGCGATCGCCACGCGCTGCTTCTGACCGCCGGAGATATGAGCGGGGATCTTATAGGCGTGCTCGGCGATATCAACTAAATCCAATAGTTCCAGCGCTTTTTCTTTGCTGATCAACGGTCGATAGCTGCCAGCGAAATCCTGCGGCAGCATCACATTTTTAATCAAGTTCAAGGTAGGGATCAGCTCAAAGGATTGATAAACGATACCTAGATTCTGACCGCGCCAGACTGCCAACTCATCTTCATTGAGTTTGTGGATCGAAATCTCTTGGATGTCTTGAGTCCGTCCATTCGTATTTTTTGGCAAATAGAGGATTTCTCCACTACTGATCTGACTGACTCCAGAGATCATATTCAATAAGGTCGTCTTACCGGCGCCAGATTTTCCAGAGATGCCTAAGAATTCCCCCTTTTGGATATCCAGATTGATATTCTTTAAAGCGGTAAAAGGTCCCCCGCCGGTCGCATACACTTTTTCAACATGTTTTAGTTTGATGAGGTTGTTTTGTTCTTGTTCAATCATATTTTTCTTCTGAAAAACGAATGAAAACTTCCGTCAATGCCTGCGCCAACTGCTGACATTCTTGCGGATTGAGCGTAAAAACGATGCTGAGATACTGCTGGATATAGCCAAATAACTGCTGACACCATTCATGATCCTCGACATTTTCCTGCACTAAAATACCAAGCGCAAAACCGCCAAACAGCGCTAGATCTTCACGGCTAGCATCTTTTACTGGCAGTAAGGTCGTTAAATGATCAAGCAGGATCTTGCGTCCAAAACTGGGCTTTAGACGCAAGGAGATGATCGTCATGATCTCGACACAAAAGGATTGCTCGCCCGGCTCAATATCCGGAATGCGCGCCAGCAGTTCATCCGCTAGTTCAATATTCCAGATCAGCCCTATCTCGCCTCCGTTGAGCGCGATCTGTTTAAGCTCTTCTTTGCTAGGGAATTTACCGCCGAATTTTTCCGATAATCCTTTCTCATGATCAAGGATGATTGGGTTTGGAAAAAAGAGCCGTTCGGCGCGCCCAGGACCACTCTTACTTTCCGCTAACTGATATTGTGAGGTGACCAAGCCCTTCTCCTCCAGCAGGCAGAGCATATCATAGGCGGTAAACGGACTGACGCCTAAGCGATCAGCAAGCAGCGAGTAATGGATTGGTCCCTCAAATTCGTCGCTCAAGTCGATCAGATTAGAAATGAACTCTTCTTGTCGACGGGTAAGCTTCATTCCAAAATTCCTTATTTATCCAAAATTACCAAAATATTCGAGCGTGATTATAACATAGAATTCCAGTTACGCCAGTCGGTTATCTCCTGGAATCCTGTCAGTAAGCTAATCCTGGATAATCTAGCGAAATCGATCCTAAATTCATTAAATTAAAAAGCGGCGATAATTCGCCGCTTTCGCCATCCCAAGGCGCATCTCATCTATTGCACGGTAAATTCCATCATGCTATCTAGGCTACCGTTGATAAATAATTCAACCATATAGGAGCCGGCTGCCCATGCTTCGGTATTGCTCAGTTCGAAATAAACCCAGCCGCTGCCGCTGACAAAATCGGTTTCGGTCAGATAGGTGTTCGGCTCTTCGCCAACCACATTGACGGCTGTCCAAACCGCCTTGATCTGCGTATCCTCAGGGGCGTCGACCAATTCAACATGCGCATAAAAGACATTCTCGGGAGAGAAGACATTCGTCTGCAGCTCCCCATCAGCATCAGATGCCATATAGGCATCTCCAATCGTTGCGCCGCTGACTGGAGGCGCTACATCCTCAACGAAAAAGCCCAGCGTGCGTTCCAAGCTGCCATTGATATAGAAATCGACTTTGTATTTACCGGGCGCCCAGAGTTGATCGCTGGTCAAATAAAACGAATGGTTTCCACTGCCCTCGACCAGTTCGACTTCGTCAATGACCGAATTCGGTTCATCGAGAGGCGTTTCAACCGCTATCCAAACGGCTCTAGTGCTCGTCTCAGGCGGCGCATCTGCCAATTCAATAAAGGCATAGAAGACATCTTCGGGGGCAAAGAGTTCTGTGCGTTCGCTGCCAGCTTCATCGCGCGCCATAAAGGCATCTGAGATATTAGGCAGCGCGCTTTCAGGCGTGGGTTGCGGCGCCTCGCCTTGGACTTCAAAGATCAAGCTTTTATCTAATTCATCTTCAAGATAAATATCGACTTTGTAAACGCCAGGCGGCCATGTTGTGTCGGTTTCGAGTGAGAATTGGTGCGTTCCGCTGGGCGCTTCCAGTTCAACTTCGTCGAGCAAGGTATCCGGTTCGCTGACTGGCGTATCAACCGCGGTCCAGACCGCTTTTAATGTGGTGTCATCTGGAGCGTTCTTTAACTCAACGAAGGCATAAAAAGTATCCGTTGGGTTGAAGATACTGGTGCGATCGTTGCCAGCATCATCACGCGCTGTCCATACATCACCGATACTTGCCGTGCTGGCGCTGAAGCTGCACGCGAGGCTGGCAAGAATCAAGGCTGTGATGGCAGCCAGGATTTGTAAGGTGCGTTTTCTCATCAGGTTTCTCCTTATTAATGGTTAATGGTTAATGGTTTAATTGTTAATGGTTAAGTGAGAATTGTCAATAGGAGATTATCTGAAAATTTCTTAACAATTCTGTTGGGTTGTTGTTCAATCTGAAACCATACTCTCTCAAAATTATGGGCTAATTCGTTGGCTTCTCCCTATTCGCTGTACTCGCTTATCTTCCCTCATCCCTCCTCCCTCACTAAACGCCATAACGTCTCGCGTAGCATGTACGAGATGTTTCGTCGCTTATCTATCGATCACGGCAGCATACAACCACAGCGCTCCTCAACATGACATGTAAACAGATTCCTGTCACCCTGAGGAGCGCTACCATTTAACCAATACCGCTCACACTCAAGCAAGCGACGAAGGGTCTCGTATTCCCTCATTCCTGTCACCCTGAGGAGCGCTATCAATGATCAAACGCCACCCTACTTGCAAGCAAGCGACGAAGGGTCTCGTATTCCCTCATTCCTGTCACCCTGAGGAGCGCTACCATTGAACCAATACCGCTCACACTCAAAGAAGCGACGAAGGGTCTCGTTTGTCATA
>Ga0172370_10010461_pt1 | contig 10634 bp, 10 predicted proteins | sample LakKiv5m_FD_114538 | JGI IMG/M metagenome (GOLD analysis project Ga0172370, IMG submission 114538) | Freshwater microbial communities from Kabuno Bay, South-Kivu, Congo - kab_022012_11.5m | ecosystem: Environmental > Aquatic > Freshwater > Lake | place: Democratic Republic of the Congo...
CGCTTTCGAGCGGCCTTCCGCGCGATGCCGCGACAATGAGGAGATGCCTGGATATGGATATTTATTTCCAGTATTGGCCACAAATGGATAGATGTGGGCATTTGCGGTTGGTGTCGACTTTACGGTAGAGGTCACTCCATGAGCGAAGAATCCGATGCCATGCAACTTGGGTACGACCGCGCCAAGTACGGCGTCAATCGGCAAGACCCCGATGCTATGGGCGAGCGCGCCGTCCGTGATGCTCTTAACTCCGGTAAGTGGGGTCATTCTGGTTTGGCTCCTTTTGAGTTTGTTTCCGCTTGGCTAGCCGACAAAGACTTTGTACGTCGAGAGCAAGAAAGTTCAGCTATCCGTGACAGCGCTGCCTCTTCCCGTTCTGCGGCTGCATCTGCTCGTTTAGCCGCACGGTGGGCTATGTGGGTCGCAATAATCGCAACTATTGGCATAATGATCGACAGCAAAGACCAAATCGTCGGCCTTGTCATTTCGTGGCTCCCGTGACCTCTACCGAGTCAGTCAACCGGACGCCGAATAGGCAGGGTTCGTTCTTCATTTGGCATCCTCCGCGGCGCCGGTTACCTCCACGTTCGGCCCCATAAAGACGCGCAGTATTGGCTGTTGACAAGCGTCTTTACTGTAGCTACAGTAAATAGATGAGAATCGAGTTCGATCCAGCCAAGGATGCGGCAAACAAAACCAAGCATGGCGTGTCGCTGTCCATGGCAGGCGAACTCAATTGGGAAGCTGCGCTGGTGTGGGTTGATGACAGGTTTGAGTACAAAGAAATGCGAATGATCGCGCTCGCTCCGAAAACCGAGATCCTTTACTACGTGGCGTTTGTAGACCGTGGCAAAGTGCGAAGGATCATTAGCCTGCGCCGCGCCAATCGTCGAGAGGTAAAGCATTATGTCGAAAATCCCTAAACGGCCCACTGTTCAAATACCCACTGCAAAAGAGGACAGAGCCATTACTGCGGCAGCCAAGAGCGATCCCGATGCCCAGCCACTCACACCAAAGCAGCTAAAAGCCATGGTTCCACTACGAACCCTGCGTGGCCGACCGAAATCTGAAAGCAAAAAATTGCTCGTATCAGTACGTTACAGTCCCGAGGTAGTTGCCTATTTCAAGTCTACCGGTGAAGGCTGGCAATCGCGAATGGATGGTGTGCTGCGCAAGTATGTGTCACGCCATTCCCATAGCACATGAATATGGGGCCGAACCATACGTTCCAGGGAACGCTGCGCGATAAAGCCGCGCATCGCTCCTGGACTTGAACGTTAGACCTGCCTATGCTTGTACTCGACCACGTTTCCATTTCCGTTCCAAGCGTTGAAATTGCGCGCCCGTTCTACGACGCCGTGATGGCGGCTCTTGGTGTCACTAAAGTCTATGATCGGCCTGACGCTCTCGGCTTCGGCGTGAGATGTAACGACATTGAAGACTTTCACTCGTGCTTGGCTATATACGAGTCCGCCTCCGCCAATCTCGACGCAAAGCGTCACTGGTGTTTCAAGGCAACAACGAGAACGCAAGTCGCAGCTTTTCATGCCGTCGGTTTAGCCAATGGGGGGAAAGATGATGGAGCGCCAGGCCTCCGCCCTCAATACCACAGCAACTACTTCGGGGCATTTCTTCTAGATCCGTTTGGCAACAGAGTTGAGGCCGTATGTCATCGCGCGGAATGACAGCCTAACACTGCGCCCCAAGGAACGCTGCGCGATAATGCCGCGCAGCGCCCCTGAGCTTGAACGTTAGCCATTTCCAATTTCTCCCATGAGCCATGCGCTATGACGCAAAAAAGGAAAGAAGAAGGTTCTCCGTTCGTTCGCTATTTCGGCCCACTTCTTGATGCTCTGCGCGGCCTCGGCGGCTCTGGTACCCGTGAAGTTTTTCTCAAAGGGGGTCCGCATCTTCCAAGAACAACGAAAGACGAAAGCCCAACCCACCTGTGCAGGAGCGCCACATGAACGAAATTGCCGGCGGCTGCCTTTGCGGCAAGGTCCGATTTGAAGCGGCGGGACGCCCCTACCGGGTCGGCATCTGTCACTGCCTGGACTGCCGCAAGCACCACGGGGCTCTCTTTCACGCTTCGGCAGTCTTCCCCGAGCAGGCGGTGACCGTCAGGGGCGAGACGCACGAATACGCCGGGCGCCACTTCTGCCCGCACTGCGGGTCATCGGTCTTCTCGCGCAGCGGCGACGAAGTCGAAGTGAACCTGGGGTCTCTGGATGCACCGGACAGGTTCGCTCCCACGTACGAGCTGTGGACGGTGCGCCGGGAATCCTGGTTGCCACCGTTTCCGCTTGCCACGCGGTACGAACGCGACCGCACGACGGAAGGCCGCAGCGAAGCGTAGCCCGCGGGCAGCGGAACCCCGGCGGGCGCCTCAGGAAGCGGATGGAGCAGATCGGAGTTAGCCATTTTCTGTTAGCCATTTTCTTCTTCCCTGTGTGCCCAAAGTGCTACTATTTATCCATGATTGACTGGTCCTCCTGCCCCGATGTCGAACGCGATCCGGATCGCTTAAGTGGTGCCTGGGTTTTCCGCGGCACTCGGGTTCCTGTCGCTGCTCTCTTTGAGAACCTCGAAGCAGACGCCTCCGTCCATCAGTTCATTGAGTGGTTTCCCGGCGTTTCCCTGTCTCAGGCTCGCCACGTCCTGGAACACGCGGCCAGGTCCACTCTGCTGGCTGCATAAGTGCGTGTCTTGTTTGACCAGGGGACTCCTGTTCCGTTGCGGCAGGCTCTCGCCAATCACAGTGTCTCCACCGCCTATGAGCTTGGCTGGGCTACTCTCAAGAACGGCGAGTTGTTGCGTTCTGCAGAAGAGCAAGGATTCGAGGTACTTGTCACCACTGACACCAATCTCCGCTACCAACAAAACCTTGCAGCCCGACGTATTGCTGTCGTTGTTCTCTCCACAACAAGTTGGCCTCGCATTCGGGTTTTCGTTGAACATGTCGCTGCCGCCGTAAATTCAGCGTCAGTCGGCAGCTATGTCGAGGTTTCCGTCGCATAGAACAGCCACGGTCCAAGATTGCCAGCCCTTGACGTGGCAGGGTACACTCTCGCCCCCGCAGGCATTTTCAACAATTCAGGCACACCGAACCCACGGACCATCATGAACGACAAGACACTTCCTTTCGACGAACGCGCCATCCGCGAGATTGTTCGTAATCACCCGACGCCGTTTTACCTCTACGACGAAGCCGCGATTCGCGCCGGCGCCCGGCGTCTCAATCAGGCATTCGCCTGGGCTGCGTTCAAGGAGTATTTTGCGGTCAAGGCAACCCCGAACCCATTCCTGCTCAACGTCCTGCGCGAAGAAGGCTTTGGCAGCGACTGCTCCAGCATGGCGGAGCTGGAGCTGTGCGCACGCGTCGGCATCACCGGCGAGAACATCATGTTCACATCGAACGAAACGCCGGCCAAGGAATACCGCCGGGCCAAGGAACTGGGCGCGTTCATCAATCTTGACGACATCACCCACATCCCTTACCTGGAACAGCACGCCGGTTTGCCCGAGGCGATCTGCCTGCGCTACAACCCCGGTCCGCTGCGCGAAGGCAACGCCATCATCGGCAAGCCTGAGGAAGCCAAATACGGCTTCACGCGCGAGCAGTTGTTCGAGGGTTACCGGCAGTTGAAAGCCAAGGGCGTGCGTCGCTTCGGGTTGCACACCATGGTCGCCTCGAACGAGCTGAACCCCGAGTTCTTCGTCGAGACCGCCAAAATGCTGTTCGATCTGGCGGTCGAACTCGCCCGCGATCCCGGTGTGAGAATCGAATTCGTCAACCTCGGCGGCGGTATCGGCATTCCTTACCGTCCTGGGCAGAAGGCCGTCGACCTGGAACTCGTCGGCCGCCGCATCCAGCAGATCTACCGGGAAATCGTCGTGCCGGCCAAGCTCGATCCGATGAAGATTTTCATGGAGAACGGCCGCTGCATCACCGGCCCCTATGGCTACCTCGTCACCGAGGCGATCCACCGCAAAAGCACGTACAAGCAGTACATCGGCGTTGATGCCTGCATGTCTAACCTGATGCGGCCCGGCATGTACGGCGCGTATCACCACATATCGGTGCTGGGCAAGGAAAACGCAGCGCCAGACCATACCTACGACATCGTCGGCTCGCTGTGCGAGAACAACGACAAGTTCGCCATCGACCGGCCACTGCCGGAGATCAAGTCCGGTGACCTGCTGGTCATCCACGATGCCGGCGCGCACGGCTATGCCATGGGCTTCCAGTACAACGGCAAGCTGCGCTGCGCCGAACTCCTGCTGCGCACGGACGGTTCGGTCAAGCAGATCCGGCGCGCCGAGACGCTCGACGATTACTTCGCCACTCTGGATTTCTTGGAATTCGGCAATAGGTGATCAGGAAAGGCAGGCCACGCGGTTGCGGCCCGCTTGTTTGGCGGCATACATGCGCTGATCGGCGAGCCGAAGCAAACCGGCAAGCTGCCTAGACCTTGGCCGGCTGACAGGCGCAGGCGCCGCTGAACCGATGCTGCGCCGAGTTGAAGTCCTTCTTGCCGATGTCGATACCGCAATGGCGCAGGATGCAATGCGCGGCGCTGATGTGGAAATAGAAGTTCGGCAGGCTAAGGCTGAGCAGCATCGCCTGCCCGGTGAAACGCCGCTCGATGCCGCTCGGATACTTGGCGACAATCTCCTTGTCCTCGGTGCCGTCGAGTTGCGCCGGCGTGAAGCCGCTGAGATAACGAATGGTCTGGTCGAGACGCTGCTTGAGATCGTCCATGCTCGGCTCTGCGGTCGGCAGCACGAGAGGAGCGATTCCTGCAAGGCGCGCGCAGGCGTTGATGGCATGGCGATTGGCGAGGCCCACCTGCATCGCTAGGGGATGCATGTCGGGATACAGCCGCGTGCGCAGATAGATTGCCGGATCGATTTTCTTGGCGGCGGCGTGGGCAGTGGTCTTGTCGAGATTGGCCGACAGACTGGTGAGGAATTGCACGAAGGTCGGCGCCGAGGCCGCATACATTGAGATTGCCATGTCGTTATCCTTTCGATTTCCAGTGGTTGCAGTGAATGGATTGAACATCTTTTCATGAAACGGGACGACGAAATAGGAAAATCGGTCATGCCGGCACGCCAAAGTTCTTGCCCGCGCCCTCGATTGCCATCCCACCGTACTCGTATTTGTTGCGTTTAAGCGCGTCTCCTAACTCTCAGCCTTTCTCCATCTTCCCCGAAAACAAGCTGGCCAGGATGATCATCGCACCGCCCAGCCAGTCCCGCGGGCCCATGGTTTCTCCGGCCAGCAGCCAAGAAGACAGCGCGGCAACAACCAGTTCAAAAAGAAAAATCACGATGGCCTGGTTGGCCGAGGTGTGGGTCAGGCCGTACTGAACGACGAGGTTGATCACCAGCAGCAGTACGCCCAGCAGCAACACTTGCAGCCCGTGTTCCCAGGCCAGCTGCAATGGGCGGTCCTGCATGACGGCCGTGACGGGTTCAAACGGCAGCACCAGCAGACCTAGCAGCACCACGGCGGCGAAGACCGCAAGCGACTTGATTTCGATGCTCAAATGCGCTGCCTGACGCACCAGCACGTTCGACAAGGCGAACAGGAAACCTGCCGCCATGCCGAGCCATTCGGATAGGTTGACCGGCCAGGGCAGCCCCAATTCCGGTCGCCAGAGCATGGTGACGGCACCGCCCAGCGACAATGCAATTACGCCGGCGCCGGTGCCGGTCAGCCGTTCGTTGAGCAACAGCCGCGACCAAAGGACGGTCCACAGCGGCGCAAGATAAAACAGCAGCAGCACCCGCATCACCTGGCCGTGCAGCATGGCCAGCACATAACCCAGATTGCAGCCGGCGGCACACAAACCGATCGGCAACAAGATCCAGGTGGGGCGGTCCGCGCTGATACGCTTGCGCAACAAGATCGCACCCAGGACCAGCGCCACCAGATAGGTCAGAATGGCAGCGCGCAAACCGGACAGCCCTGCCTGCTCCAACATCCGGTAGGGATACCAGATGATGCCCCAGACAACCGCACCGCACAGCAGCGATAGCACCGCTACAGTCTTGTGTCTCGCTGCCATATAATCATTTCTTCCTCAAAACAACGCCCCACCGTGAATCCCCACCTCGCCTTGCTGGAACCCTACCCGTTCGAAAAATTGCAGCGTCTTTTCGACGGCGTGACAGCGCCAGCCAGCTTGCCGGCGATCAAGCTCTCGGTCGGCGAACCGCAGCATGAAACACCCGACTTCATCAAACGCGCCCTGACGGAAAACCTGTCGGGGCTGGCCAGCTATCCTAGCACGCAGGGCTGCGAGGCCCTGCGTCAAGCCATCTCGACGTGGATCTCGCACCGCTACGGCATACCGGCACCCGATCCGGCAAGCCAGGTGCTGCCGGTCAACGGCACCCGCGAAGCCTTGTTCGCCTTCGCCCAGACCGTGATTGACGCCTCCCGCGAGCAGGTGCTCGTCCTCTGCCCCAACCCTTTCTATCAGATCTACGAAGGCGCCGCCCTGCTCGCCGGGGCCAGGCCGATTTTTCTGAATACCGTCCCGGAACATGGTTACGCGCTGGATTTCGATGCACTGACGAGCAATGAATGGAGACGCGTGCAACTCGTCTATGTCTGCTCGCCGAACAATCCAACCGGCAAGGTGCTCGACCTCGCAAGCTGGCGCAAGCTCTTTGAATTATCCGACCGGCACGGGTTCGTGATCGCCTCGGACGAGTGCTATTCGGAAATATATTCTAACAATCAAGCTCCGCTGGGAAGCCTGCAGGCGGCAAGGCAACTCGGCCGCGACGATTACCGCAACCTGATGATGTTCTCCAGCCTGTCCAAGCGCTCCAACGTGCCGGGCCTGCGCTCCGGATTTGTCGCCGGCGATGCGGCCCTCATCAAGCAGTTCCTGCTGTATCGGACCTACCACGGCAGCGCCATGAGCCCGACGGTGCAAGCCGCCAGCATCGCCGCCTGGAACGATGAAGCGCACGTGCGCGATAATCGCCGCCTGTATGCGGAAAAATTTGAGCATGTCACGCCACTGCTGGAGCACCATCTGGATGTGTCCCGGCCGGAAGCGGGGTTTTACCTTTGGGCGCGGACGCCGATCGACGATACTGACTTCGCCCGGGAATTGCTGCGTCAAACCAATGTCACCGTCTTGCCCGGCAGCTTTCTCGCACGTGAATCCGGAGGCGTTAATCCCGGTGCGAATTTCGTGCGCATCGCTCTGGTCGCAAGCGTCGACGCATGCATCGAAGCAGCCCACCGCATTGCCGCATTCTGCCAAACGCTCTGAGCGGAACCGACATACATCCCAGCAAGACTTCCAGAGATACCCGCAACCAAACTAACTGACACGTGAGGGAAAAACCATGGGCGCGATGCAACGGCTGTTTCAGTTGATGGCGGAAAAGCACGCCTCGGACATTTTCATCTCGGTCGGCGCACCAATCAACATTAAGCTCAACGGCGTCGCCATGCCCATCAACCAGCAGATCATGGACAGCCAGACCATCACCGGCCTGCTGCAGGAAATTCTCAGCGAGGTGCAATACCGGGAGTTCGAGGAAGCGCTGGAACTGAACACCGGCTACGCCCTGGAGGGCGTCGGCAATTTCCGGCTTTCGGTGTTCCGCCAGAAAGGCTCGCCGGCCCTGGTGGTGCGCTACATTCCCGCCGACATTCCGGCGTTCGAAACCCTCAACCTGCCGCCGGTGTTGTGTGACGTCATCATGGAAAAGCGCGGCCTGATCCTCATGGTCGGCGCCACCGGCTCGGGCAAGTCAACGACGCTGACCTCCATGCTCGACTATCGCAACGAGCGCAAGTCCGGACACATCCTGACCCTCGAAGACCCGGTCGAGTTCATTTTCAAGAACAAGAAATCCATCGTCAATCAACGCGAAGTCGGTTCGGATACGCGCAGCTTTCACACCGCACTGAAGAATGCGTTGCGCCAGGCGCCGGATTGCATCCTGATTGGCGAGATCCGCGACAAGGACACCATGGCGCAGGCCATCGCCTACGCGCAGTCCGGTCACCTGTGCCTGGCCACTCTGCATGCCAACAACAGCTACCACGCGCTGGCGCGGGTCATCAGCTTCTACCCGCTGGAGAACCGCCCGGCCCTGCTCGCCGATCTGGCGGTGACGTTGAAGTCCATCATTTCGCAACGTCTGGTCAAGAAGCCGGACGGCGGCCGCGCACCCGCCGTGGAAGTATTGCTGAATTCCCGCCACATCGCCGAACTGATCGAAAAAGGTGACATGGGTGGCATCAAGGATGCGATGGAACAAAGCATGTCGCCCGGCTCCCAGACTTTCGAACAGGCGCTTTTCAATCTCTACAAGGCGGGCACCATTACGCTTGAAGAAGCCACCGCCAATGCCGATTCGGCCAACAACTTCCTTTATCTCATCAATAACGACCAGGCCGGCAATGTGGCTGCGCAGAATGGAGGCGACGCTTTTGATCCGGCCAAGTCGGTCACTCCCGGATCGGGCTTCAGTGAATTCAGGATAAAGATGGAATGAACGGAGCTGTATGAGTACGGTACTTGCCCTGGCGAAGGAACTCATCGCTCGTCCGTCGCTGACGCCCGAAGATGAGGGCTGCATCAACCTGCTCGGCGCGAGGCTGGCCGCAACCGGATTTTCGCTGGAACGCATCGACCACGGTCGGGTCAGCAATCTCTGGGCGCGACGCGGCAGCGCCGCCCCGCTATGCTGTTTCGCCGGCCACACCGATGTGGTGCCGCCTGGCCCGCGCCATGCATGGCACAGCGACCCGTTCCAGCCCGAGGTGCGCGACGGCATGCTCTATGGACGCGGCGCGGCCGACATGAAATCATCCTTGGCTGCCCTGGTGGTTGCCATTGAACGCTTCATCGCCAGGCAGTCTCAGCATGCCGGGTCCATCGCGGTACTGCTAACCTCGGATGAGGAAGGCGATGCCAGCGACGGCACCCGGCGCGTCGTCGAAGCCCTGCAGGCGCGCGGCGAGCGCATCGACTACTGCCTCGTCGCCGAGCCAAGCTGCGTCACGCGTCTCGGCGACACCATCAAAATCGGTCGGCGCGGTTCGCTTTCCGCCACGCTCGTCATCCATGGCGTGCAAGGCCATGTGGCCTACCCGCAACTCGGCAGGAATCCGGTGCACCTGGCATTGCCGGCGCTGCTTGAACTGTCCCGGAAGACCTGGGATGAGGGTAATGCGCATTTCCCGCCGACTACTTTCCAGATCTCCAACGTGCATGCCGGCACCGGCGCCGGCAACGTGATTCCCGGCCATTGCGAAGTCAAGTTCAACTTTCGCCATGCCACCGCCAGCACGCCGCACCATCTGCAGGAGCAGGTGCATCGGATTCTCGACCGGCACGATCTCGAATACGAACTGTCTTGGGAAGCATCGCAGCCCTACCTCACGACACCGGGTAAACTGGTGCAGGCCATGCAGGAATCAATCGGCGCCGTGACCGGAATAGCGGCGCAGTTGTCCACCAGCGGCGGCACCTCCGACGGACGCTTCATTGCGGACATCTGCGACGAAGTGGCGGAATTCGGTCCGCTCAACGCAAGCATCCACAAGATCGATGAATGCGTGGCGGTGGCCGACCTGGAGCCTCTGGCCGCCTGCTACGAAGGTGTAATGACACGCTTGCTGGACCAACCATGAACGACTTGCTCGAACAATTGCAAACCCTGCGCGACTGGCTGCGCTACGCCGTCAGCCGCTTCAACGAGAGCGGTCTGCACTTCGGCCATGGCTGCGACAATGCCTATGATGAGGCCGCCTGGCTGCTGCTGCATACCCTGCACCTGCCGCGCGACCGCCTTGAGCCTTTCCTCGATGCAAAACTTACCCACGACGAGCGCCTCGCCGTGCATCACGTGCTGCAGCTACGCATCGCCAAGCGCCTACCGACCGCCTACCTGACCCGCGAAGCCTGGCTTGGCGAATGCCGCTTTTATGTCGACGAGCGCGTCATCGTGCCGCGTTCTTATTTCGGCGAACTGCTCGCCAACGAATTCGCGCCCTGGCTGGATTCGCCGGGCTCGGTGCAAACTGCGCTCGACCTGTGCACCGGTTCGGGCTGCCTCGCCATCATGATGGCGCTGGTTTTCCCTGAGACCATCATCGATGCCGTGGACCTGTCGGCAGATGCCCTGGCGGTGGCCCGGCGCAACGTCGCCGATTACGGCCTGGCTGAAAGAGTCCGCCTGGTCGAGTCCGATCTGTTCGATGCGCTTGGAAAACAGCGCTACGACCTGATCATCTCCAATCCGCCCTATGTCACGGCCGCGGCAATGGCGGCCCTGCCGCCGGAATACGGCCACGAGCCGGCCATAGCGCTTGCCGCCGGCGATGACGGCCTCGATATCGTCCGGCGCATCCTGCAACAGGCCAAGCGACATCTCAAGCCACGAGGGCTGCTGGCCGTTGAAGTTGGCCACAACCGCGAACTGGTGGATGCCGCCTATCCTGACCTGCCCTTGACATGGGTCGATTGCTTGGGCGGCGAAGGCAAGATTTTTATCCTGCAAAGGGAACAGTTGCCGGGGTAAGATTATTTCGTGTCGGCGCAGTGGCCTTTGCGCACGATTGCCATGAGGTCGTTGAGGAGGTGCCATGA
>Ga0172370_10010463_pt1 | contig 10634 bp, 7 predicted proteins | sample LakKiv5m_FD_114538 | JGI IMG/M metagenome (GOLD analysis project Ga0172370, IMG submission 114538) | Freshwater microbial communities from Kabuno Bay, South-Kivu, Congo - kab_022012_11.5m | ecosystem: Environmental > Aquatic > Freshwater > Lake | place: Democratic Republic of the Congo...
CGCTCCCTGCACCAGCCCAAGCTGGCTCCGCGCCTCCCGCGCCGTCATGCCTAACAACTCGGCATAACTCTTGTCCGGGTTCTCCGCCTGGATCTGCGTGAACACCGTTGCCACAAAACGGCGGGCCGGCACCAACTCCGGATTCGAGCGGAAGAAGTCTGCTACCAACTGCTGGTTTGTCACCTGCTCCGCGACGCGGGCGGTTATGAGGGGGCTAACACGCTGCATTGCCGCTCTCATAGCGGCGAGGGAAGCCTGCCGGGCGACCTCAGCCAGGACTTTGTTGAAGGATTCCCGACTCTGGAGAGCCTCTTCATAAGACTCCTCCGTGTTCAGGAACTCATCGAACTTAAAGTCTGGCTCCTCGTCTTCCTCCGACTTCTTCCCCTTCTTTCCCCCCTCCACCACCGCATCGAGCTTAGTGCGGAGTTCTGCAATCTGGTTCAACAGCTCAGCCCGCTCCCCTACAGGGAGGGGTTTCTCTTCTACTTCCTCTTCCTCCCCCTCTTCCTCTTCCTCTTCCTCTTCCTCTTCACCCTCTTCCACCTCGCCCTCCTCTTCCCCCTCCTCCAACGGCTCGGTGGTTTCGTCTTCCTCCCCTTCTTCTACCTCTTCCTCTTCCACCTCCTCTTTCTCTTCTCCCTCCACTGCCTCTGTGGACTCCTCCTCCAGCAAAGGTTCCTCTTCGCCCTCCTCCTTCCCGCCCCGCCCGAGGAGATCCGCAATCTCATCGGAGACGCTAGGAGACTTAGGCTCCTCCGGCGCCGGGGCGGCGGGCTGCCCTTCCTTACTCTTCCTCTTCGCCATCACTCTCCTCCTCGGTCGGCATGTCCAGGCGCTCCGTCAACAACTCCGTTAGGTCCATGAGGCGCCTGGTCGCGAAGCAAATGCCTTGGTTGTAGGCAACATCCTCCAACGTCACACCATTCGCCTTCCCCATCTGCTCCAACTCATCCCTCGTCTGCACTACGAGGAAGGAGCAGAAGGTGCGAATGTCCTGCCACACCCTACTCCCTTGGAAGTCCTCCAAGTCCTTCTTCGTGGAAACGAGAAGCAGGTCGGCGTTCTCCCTTTCCACCATCTCCCTCTCCAACTTCCGCACTGCGTCGTTGAACCTCACTCCTCACCTCCCGACATCGGCACCATGTTCCCGGCCTCTACTTGCCGCATCACCTGCTCATCCTGCATCACGTTTGGCTGCACTCCGCCACCCTTTGCCACAAAGTCCCCTATGTTCTTGGCGCCCATCAGACGTGCCGTGTGCTTGAAGATGTTCACCACATCGAACTGCCCAACGAGAGCCTCATTCGTCGTAATAACCTGCAACAGATCCTTCCAGAGGGCCGGATCCCCCGAATTAGGTAGGCTCCCATCCGAGGCCTCAATGTCATACTCCACGACGAGGGAGAGGGGGTCGGCGTAGATCCTCTCCGTATCGCCAAACTCCGCCCGCAACTCGTCCTCACCCCTTCCCACCATCTCTACATATTGGCCCCTTTCCAAGTATTGCTGCGTGTTGAGGGCGATCATATGTCCCAGGTCAACAATCGCCTGCAAGCCCCCGAGGCGCGCACACCGTTCCAACCTAGACAGCGCACTTGCGTGGGTACCTCTATACTCCGTAGCGGATACCCGCTCCCCACCACGGCGCATTTGCCCCTTCAGGGAATCGACCGCCCCCGTATACTGGTCCATGGAGTTCGCCAGCAGCAGCCCTTCCTGTAGGTTCTGGCTCGTTACATCCATCACCTTCAGCTGCTCCACTGCGTTCGCCACCCCTCTTCCCCACGCCTTCTTCCTCAACCTAATGATCTTCCCCGGACTAGGATTGTTCAGGTCATTCAGGTTGACCAACTCCGGGTCCGCGACGAACATATCGTTCAGCGCCTTCCGAATGTTCGTCACATGCGAATTGTAGAGGAAGTTGATGAGGTGCTGCATCCCATACACCATCTCTAGTCGACTGATGGGTGTTACCGAATACCCATCGTAGTCAGGCGCACAGATGGCGAGCGGGAACTTGTTATGGTCCTCCCCCTGCGGATCCGCCTTAATTACGACAGAATCTCCCGCCACACCGAAGAACCACTTCTCCGGGTACTGGCTCGTCCCCACTCCTAGCTCGCTGGGGATGATGTCCATATACATATAGATGACATCGACGACCTTATACATGGCCGCCATCTGCTCATCACTTCCTACCCCGTAGCGGTCCCGCGCACTCTGGTCCGTGGAGAGGAAGCTCTTGCCGGAGATATGGTTCACATACCGCCCGTTGAAGAAGGAGTTATCGCCGGCCTCCCTCTCCAATATCTCCATGCGGTTCTCCCGCCTACACCAGCCCGCGGCCTGCCCCCTCTGCACATCCTGAATCGGCACCCCCACGTCGGGCAGGTACGAGTAGGGATCTATGTTCTGCAACTCGTTTCCCTCAAAGATCAGCTTCCGGCTTCTCAACCTATCCTGCCCCCTCCGCACGAAGCCCATCACTGGAGAGAAGAAGCCATTCTCCTTTACATCCCTCCTATACCCATACTCCCTATTCCACCCCACGTTCACGGCACCGAAGCCATACGCGAAGGCGTCCCTAAACATGGTATGGAGCTGAATCGCCATCTTCGCGCGGCGCGCTTGGTGATCTACCACGCGCTCAAGGAGGCGTGCCCCCAACACATCCTCCGGGCCAATCCCCTCATACTTAAAGATTGGGCTGTCGAGGAACGCCGCCGTCACATACGTCAATAGGGTGTCGAGGGTGGCGTAGGAAAGAGGAACCACGATGGAGACGGGCTTCCTCGAATCCTTCTCCTTAATGCGATCCTCCGCCTCATCGGTCGGGATGTAGGCGGTGAGCATCTGGTCTATCTGCTGCCAGCTCTCATGCCGCGCACTAATCCGTGCGTAGCTGTTGCGGGCGAACTCCAACACCAAGTCCCTTATCCGGTCATGCGTTTCCGTCCCCGGCCGCAACCGCAGCCCACGGGGATACTTGTAGGAATACTCCGTGCCGCGAAGATTACCTACATTCGCCACCTGCGTTCGCGGATCTAGACGGATCGGCATCGCCCCTACTCCCCTTAACCTAGGTCAGAATCTGACCGAGGTTGACTATATGACCATCTCTAGGTCCAAGGCGGGCTCGTTCGAGATGTCTTCATACTCCTGCTCAATCTCGTCCGGGCTATCCGCCGACACAAAGTAGCGGTCCCCTTCCTCCATCACGAAGATCACGCCTGCTAGCGCATCTATTACATCCCAGTAGGAAGGACGGGGCCACTGCTTCAGGTAGCGCTCCAACTTGCCGGCGCACCTCTCCTCATGGTACACCAGTCCATCCCTATACAATGGGATCAAGCCAGCACTCCTTCGTGGCCCCGTCTTTCCTTCCCTCGGCTTCACCTCAATTAGGATGTAATGGCGCCCCCTCCGAAGCATCTCGTTCTGTAGAGGATACGTGATATACTCATTCAGGCCAGTCACCTCTGGGGCAAGAACGAGTGCGTTGTATTTCTGCGCCATGTCGAACATGGCATCATAGAGCATCGGCGGGCTCATGGCCCCTTCCTCAATATCCCTCACATACAACTTCCCGCCGACTGTATCAATCCCTACCGCAACTACCGCGGTATGCGCGGACCCTGTCTTCATGGTCCGGGCCGGGTCCGCCAAGATCACCGTCTCGACCCGAGGATCCTCATTCAACTTCACGTCTTCTTCCCTATAATGCAGGAAGAACTTGTCCTTAAACCCTTGCTGCTCTGTCGCAATCGGGATGTTCCTAAACTCCCGATAGAACACGTCCAACATCTCATCCCTTCGATACGAATCCGCTAGTTCACGGACCTTCTCGTCAGGAAGATGCTCAGGCCAATTGCTTTTGTAATTGTCGTCGCACAGCTCCAACCTAACGGTGCGCCAGTCCGGGTACCTCTCCTTATCCAGCAAGTTGTTTAGGAGGGAGTCCTCATGGAGGATCGTCCCGATCACGATCACCCTCCAATCGCTCCTCCCCCTATCCACACTATTCAGTAGGGCGGAGAAGAACCACCTCTTCAACTTCAACCGGAGCTCCTCATTCTCTACATTCTCGTCGTTCTCCAAGTCGTCCACGATAATCAAGTCAGGACGATTACCACGGAACTTCCGACCTCTTACTTGCTGCCCCGCCCCTCTAGGCATCATCTTACAGCCAGTGCTCGTCACCCACTCCCTCTGGCCGAACTGATCATGCCTTTCCGTCGGCTCCATGCTGCCAAACACCGCGCGAAGCAATTCGTTCTCTAGGAGCTGATCCTTCACATCCGCGGCCTGCTCGACCGCCGCGTTCTCCGTGGCACTCACTGGGATAATGTAGTTGCTATCCCGATACACAATCCTCTTTAGTGGGAAGATCGTATTGCAGATCGTGCTCTTCCCCACTCCACGGGGTGCCGCAATCGCGGCCAGCTGGATGCTATCATCGTCTAGGATGTCGAAGATGGGGCCATGAATCGCGGGGGAGAATTGCTTATAGAAGGTATCAGGAAAGAAGACACGGCAGAAGGCCTCCAATGACCGATCACACTCGGCCACCAGCTCCTCCAGCTCCCTGTCCGTAACACCTTCTAAGGCGCTCATTATGCGTCCGCGGCCCAGTCCACTCCACCCGCTACGTTCGAGTTCAGGAGGTTAATGAGGCGGTCCGTTACTGTTTCCTTGGTACACGCTATCAAGGCAGTGTCCGCACCCACGCCCGTCAGCGGAGGACCACCTGCGGCCAGCACCTTATTCATCGTGTCTTCCACGTCAGTTGTCCCTATTCCCTGCGCCTCCAACGTAGTCTCCAGACGCGCCGCCTGCTCATTGAGGCGCACTAGCTCATTCAGCAGCACTTGGGCTCTCTGAAGGAGGGTGCGCCGTGCCGCACAGGTTTGTGCCATCTCCCCTACCTCCGCTCGTCAATTCTCTTATTCAGGTGCTGCAACTCCTGAAGGATGCGCTCGAACTGCTCCTTCTGCCGCACCTCGATCTCGCCCGTTCTCTGTGCCAACGCCCTTCGGTCGGCCATGGATTCCTCCATACGGGCCTGGGCGTAACTCTCGACGGCGCCAATCCTGTCCTGCAAGAAGCCAAACACCGTCACCGTTAGGGTTACTGCTAAAGGAATGGCCCACCTAACCCACGTTGCGGTTGTGTCCGCCCGCACCAAGTCCCGTAATTCGGCGATCTCCTCTTTCACGTCCTCCCACCTGTCCTCGTGTAGGCAGTGCTCGCCGGGCATCCAGTCCCCTCCCCTTCCCTCTACTTCTTCAACGCCCCCGCGGCGTCTGCGGCACCTTGGCCTACCAAGTAAGCGGACACGATCCATGTCAGGCTATCCGTGATCTGCACTGCAATATTCTCCGGAAGGCCGACATTTACGAGGACCACCGTCACCACACTTCCCACGGCGGCAATGAGTTTACGGCTGATCCACTTATGCATTTTCCTCCCCCTTTTCTCAGGCTAGGTCAGAATCTGACCTATCCTTAGTGTGTGGACTCCAACTCCGCCACCCGCTCCTCCAACGCCTGCACCCTCTTCAATAGGTCTTGGATGAGGATGGTGTTCGCCATCGTCATGTCCGCACTCTGGAACATCGTGGTGTCACCCTCTACACCATGTAACAGGGTGGAGACAGGGGCAAACTCCTGTGCAATCGGCCCTACGTGCCTTCCCTCTCCGTCCTCCTCCGTCTTCCAATCCCAGCGGGCGATGTCGAACTCCTCATAAGCCTCCCGCAGCGCCAGCACGATGGAGTCGAACAAGGGGAATATGTTCTTCTTCTTGGCCCTATCACTACTCACCGTGAAGGTAGCTTCTCCTCCATCCAGTTCGGAAATCCCATGGACGGTCATGATGGTGAAGTCATGGTCGGGGGCAGTGCCTTCTCGCGTCTCGTCCATTATGAAGAGGCCGCCCCGCATCAGACCTATTGCGTAGGTAGTATCCTTAAAGGTAGAGTTCACAAACCAGTCCGCACTAATATCCGTGGACTCCACCCTTCCTTGGAAATACATCCCCGCTATGTTCACCGTATCACTACCAGACCGTGCATACTGCTTCCACTGCCACAGATTGACATCATTGATGCTGCTGCTAGAGGTGTTTACGTTCTCCTCCAGAACACTACTACCAACGCTGTAGGTGTTGAGATGGTAGTTATTACCAGGCCACGTCAAGCCCTCACCAAAGCACTGAGGACGATTCATGGGCCCGTGGTGATTCCAGCTATACAAACCAGGCCGCCACATCAACCCAAGGGAGTCTATAGCAAGGCGGACAGTGTCCTCGTAAGAGATGTTTACGCCTAGCTTTCCACTCAGGTTCAGTTCCTTCAGCGTCCCATACACATCCCTACCACTCGCCTCTCCAGGCACATCCAAGGAAGCCACATTCCCTATTGCGTCCTCAAACAGGATGCGCACATTCTGCACACTGGATTGTGCCTCCAGCTCTAGGGTCGGGGTGGCGTCGTAGATCTGGATATCCCCATCCCCTGTAAAGGTGCGCGCGTTGTGGCTTCCTACTACCATCCGGGGCATTCCTACCCAGCCATACGTAGACCCCGAATTGCGGTAGGCGGTTAGAAGGCTGTCTTGCACAGCATAAGCATCCGAGAGCATCAGCAAGGACAACCTCTCCCCCGCTCCTGCCCACTCATACATATGCTCGTTGCTAGTTCCTCCTGTATCGTAGAACCTCAACGCCGGACGCGCCCCATACACCTCCGCCGCCTTGTTCGTGCGGTCCCACCGCATCAGCGTGTCGGTCGCTGCCTTCGCATCCGTGTCCTTCGTTAGGTAAAGGTAACTTCCCGAGGCGTGCATCCCCCACAACTTTGCGTCCGCTCCCCCACCACTATTATACCAATACAAGGAGGGATGGTTGCTCCCAATTCGCACGTCCCCACCCACGTCCAGCTTCTCCGCGGGCACCGCGGAACTACCTATGTAGACATTCCCAGTGCGAAAGGCCGTGTAACTGTGGCCCGCTCCCACCGTCGGCACTACCGTCAGAACGGTGTCCGAGATCGTTCCCCCACTGTTAATATCCGCTAGGTAGAGCTTACCCTCGTTCATCCCAAAGTTATACTGGGCATTCTCCACATTCACAGCGGGGTTCTCGTACCACGTGAAGTAGGGGGCCGCAGCCGCCACAGAACTATAGCGCCCCGCAGCGATCCCTTCCCCTGCCACGAAGTCCCCCGGCGTCCTCAACACACGGGAGCCTAACATCGAGTTGTAGAAGTAGAAGGCGGTGTCACGAATAGCCCCGGCATCCGTCACCCCGTGCAGGCCAATCGTGGGGTAGCTCCCTCCACCCGTAGTATACGTGGTGAGGGCCCAACTCCTCTCGTTCACCCCACCGTCCGTATCCACCAAGTTCAGCGTCGGGGCGTTGTTCCAGATCGCGACATCCCCCTTCACGCGGAACAAGCTATCCTCCGCAGACGCAACGAACGCCGTGTCCCCTTCATTGTAGAAGAGCCACCAGCGCGCCGTGGAGTCATACTCCACCGCGGCCAACTGCCCCCCGGCGCCATTCCGGAAGCGCAAGGCCCCCGGCACGGATTCATTCTTCAAGGTTAGGGAGCCCTGAGCGAGCACCGAGTCGCTAACCACGAGCGTCGAATCCCGAACGCTAACCCATCCGCCGCTCGGGTTTAGGAGAAGCGGCACCGCGGTCGCCTGGTTCGCCTGCATCGCGGAACGAATCCACCCCGCATAGCCTGTGCTCGCACCCCCAGAGCCAATCTGCACGGCGCTACTGGTGCTACCTCTTGCCTCTAGCATTGCGGCACTCGTGGTGCCCGTCAACGTGGGCCCTGCCCCCGTCCTCTTCGCAGCCACAATGCCCCCGCTCAGAATACCACTCGTTGGCGCCGTCTCGTTGTCGGTGCTTACACCTCCGTAGAAGCGCCAATCCTTTGTGCCCCAAGGTTGCACCGCTGTATAGCCCCCCGTGCCTGTGCCCGTTGTGTTAGAGCTATAGGCACTGAAACCGGCACTCCCTTGCACATAGGAGAGGTAGTAACGGATGGAGTCATGCTCCACGAATTGCAGGATCCCTGTCCCCCCATTAGCGGCCCCTATCGTCACCCGCGATGTTATGTCAGGCTTCAGCTCAACGTAGCCACCGGAGCCGCTATCCCGCACCTTGAAGGAATCCACGAAGCTAATGGCGGCCTGCAACTCCCCCGATACTTCTAGGTTTCCGTCAACAAGCGCACTCCCTGCAAAGTGCGCGCCTCCATTCACCGTCAAGACGGAGTCCGAGTCACCCCCCGCCACCTGCAACTTGCCGCCCTGAAGGGCCCGCCACACTGTATCCGTCCCAACGATAACGAAGGCAGTGCCACTCCCATTATCGTCACTGTCGGCCCGCACGTAGGCATCCGCACTACTAGACACGCTCACAGCCGTTCCTACACTCCCACTCGTCAAGGAAGACCCGTCGGAGAAGAGGAGGCTATCCGTCACCACCACCTTCTCCCCCCGCAGCAAAGTCACGGCCGCGCTGTCTAGGCGAACGAAGGGGGCCGACGCGCTATCCACCACGACAAGCCGGCTGGGCTCGAAATATGGCCCCACCAAACTGTCGCCAATTGCCACCTCCCTATCTACCGCAGTTAGGGAGTCGGCCGTTACCTTCCCCGTCTTCACCACGGCTCCCGCGCCCACTTCCTGGACGCTAAGGGAGAGGAGCAGAAGCAGGGCGAGCACCTTGTATCTCATCTCCGTCCTCTTTCTCTTCACCTAGGTCAGAATCTGACCTAGCCTTAGAAGCTCGTGTCTACGTAGATCAGGGTGTTCCCGCTCCCCGCATCCACCGGCGCTCCATCCAGGCGGGCACTTCCCACCACATTATTGTCCGCCCCACTGGGCAATTCCAAGCTAGCCCCCACCTGGTCCTTCACCACTAGGTTCGTGATGATAGAATTATCCAAGGCCGTTCCACCAAGGAACCCCGCGTCATCACACCGGCTAGCCCGCAGCCCTACCAACTGGGCGGAGGTGCCACTCACCACGAAGCAGTCATCATCGCTGCCCAGCGCTCGGAGGAACTCTCCACGGAACCTCTCCCCCGTCACGTTGAAGGCGTCGTAGGCCGTCCCACCGCCCTTCGTTGTCCGCGCCCCTACACCCCGCACCGCTACGTCATTCCCCGTTATGCTCAGCCCATGCCCCGTCACCCCACCGTCCAGCACACTCAGGGAATCCCCCGCGCCCTCAATCAAGAGGCCGCTCTGCGAAATTACCGTGCCCGCAAACGTCCCCTTCGCCAGGCGAATCCAATGCTTCCCAACGTTGGAGAGCGCCGCGGCCGCATCTCCTAGGTCCCAGAAGTGGCCAGCCCCACTTGTATCCACGACAGCGGCCTCCGTGCCGATCCAGTACTCCTTCACCGGCCACTCCGTCTTCGCCACGTCCGTCAACCTATTATTCGACTGCACGTAGCGAGAGCCAGTGCTTCCTCCAATCCACACATTCACGCTGTCGGGGGCGAGGGAGGGGATGAACCGCGCCATCTGGAGCGTGCCGATCCCCAGGCCGCTCCACGTCTTGAGCAGCGCCCCGCTCGGGTGGCGCAGTTCCACGCGGCTGCTGTCCCCGACCACGAACCGCCCGCTCAGGGGGTCCGCAGCGGCGAACTGGAGGCGGTTGCTCACGGTCAGGGTGTCGGGGCTGGGCGTTTCGATGAACGGGAGGCCACGCTGGTAGAGGGCCTTGATCTCGTGCGCTGGCAGTGCGCGGCTGTAGAATTGTGCGCCCGCAATCTGCTCGTTATACCTACCAGAATTTGATAGGTTGTTGTAGTTCTGACACCCAATCCTGACATTGTCTACGCCTGTCAGATTCGAAAGCCATTTACCCCTAGAGCCTCCTGTTATTGATGAGCTTACATCTATACCGTCGACGTAAATACATGGAGACGATCCGTTTTGCACCAAAGCGAGGTGCTTCCATTGATTCTGCCCGTCTCTCAGCACTACACGTGATCCAAGTTGCCATGCCTCAACTCCAGCATCAATGCAGTAACCCCAAAACGTGCCAGTCTGCTCAAGATACAATAGCAGTCGTTCATTGGCGTCTGTGTCGCCAAAGGCTATTATGCTTTTTGTTCCCGCCGTGGTTATTCCATCGGATATCTTTACCCACAACGTCCACGTCCCCTGCGTGTCATTCCCCAGCGAGTCCAGCAGCGCGTCGGCGTTGAGATACTGCGTCGTCCCGTTGAACGTCATGGCATGACTCAGCGGCCCATCGTTGGTCGCCGTCCACGTCGGCGGCGCCGCGCTCGTCGGCGCGCTGGAGAACACACCCGCCAGCAGCAGCGAGTCCCGCACGCCCAGCGTGGCGACAGGCCCGCTGATGGAGGCCGAGACGCCCGTGGCGAACGTCGCCATCGGCCCGACGAACCCGCGCCGAATCTGCTGGCTCATCCCCGCCGTGTAGTCCCCCACCTTCAGGTCCGACAGCACCAACCCGCTGTCCGTGGCTGCCACAACTCGCGGCCCTCCGCGCCCGGCGCTCGACTGACCGGGCAGCAGGGCCACGGCGTTGATGCTGGCGGTCGAGTCCCACGGCATCGCCAGGCTGCCCGAGGCGCCG
>Ga0172370_10010469_pt1 | contig 10627 bp, 12 predicted proteins | sample LakKiv5m_FD_114538 | JGI IMG/M metagenome (GOLD analysis project Ga0172370, IMG submission 114538) | Freshwater microbial communities from Kabuno Bay, South-Kivu, Congo - kab_022012_11.5m | ecosystem: Environmental > Aquatic > Freshwater > Lake | place: Democratic Republic of the Congo...
AGTAATGAAAAGTCCCATTGGGACGGTATATTTGTAAGAGAGAGAAAGTAACAAGAAAGTCTGATAGTCCCGTAGGGACTACATATTTGTAAAGAAAAAACGAGTAATGAAAAGTCCCATTGGGACGGTATATTTGTAAGAGAGAGAAAGTAACAAGAAAGTCTGATAGTCCCGTAGGGACTATATATTTGTAAAGAAAAAACGAGTAATGAAAAGTCACGTAGGGATGGTATATTTGTAAGAAAGATAAAACGAATAAAATAAGTCATGTAGGGACGAAGTATTTGTACAGAAAATGAAACGAGTACCAAAAAGTCCCGTAGGGACGAAATAAAAGTAAATATCATGGCAAACACATACACTCAGCTCTATATACACTCAGTTTTTGTTGTCAGAGGTCGTGAAAACATCATCCTGAAAAGCTGGAAAGATGAGCTATACATGTACATCACTGGTATTGTTCAGCAAAACGGACACAAACTCCTCGCCTTAGGAGGTATGCCCGACCACTTACATGTTTTTTATGGACTAAAACCTGTGCAGAGCATCTCAGATTTGATGCAGGACATTAAAGGGAGTTCATCAAAGTGGATCAATGAAAAGAAGTTTGAAAAAGGTAAATTTCAATGGCAAGGAGGTTATGGTGCATTTTCTTATGCCCGATCGCAATTGGATGATGTGATAAATTATATAAATACACAGGAAGAGCATCATAAGAAACGTACTTTCAGGGAAGAGTATCTTGAGTTGCTTAGAAAGTTTGAAGTGGAGTATGATGAAAAGTATATTTTTGAAGATGTTATGTAATTATACCGTCCCTATGGGACTTATGTTTGTTTTCTGTTCAGGTTTTACAACTATACCGTCCCTACGGGACAATCAGAATCAAGAACTGTGATAAAATACATGGATAATAATGATAATTAGTCCTGATGGGGACAAGATATTTGTAATGAGGAAAAGATAAGAAAATCAGTCCCATAGGAACGATATATTTGTAAAAGGTAGAAAAAAATAGAAATGAGTCCCTTAGGGACGGTATAGTTGTACGTTAAAAAAAATAGAATATTTAAGTCCCGAAGGGAAGATACATTTGTAAGATGAAACGAATAATATATGTCCCGTCAGGGACATGATATTTGTAAGTAAAAAAAAATAATAAGGAAAGTCCCGTAGGGACGAAATTAAATCAAATGAAAGAAGTCAGGCTTGGGGATATTTCTGAGGTAATTGCTGGTCAATCACCACCATCAGAAACATATAATAAAGAAGGTGATGTACTCCCATTTTTTCATGATAAAGCCGACTTTGGTTATCTATTTCCCGAAGTAAGATTTTGTGTTCAAAGCCAATCAAAATAGCTCAACCAAATGATATATTAATTTCAGTCAGAGCCCCTGTTTGTCCGACAAATATTTCTAATCAAAAATGTTGTATTGGCAGAGGGTTAAGTGCCATCAGATATGGTAATGAATTGAAATACAATTACTTGATTTATTATTTTCGTGCAAATGAAACAAAAATTTCACATACAGGCAGAGGTTCAACTTTTTCCGAAATCACACAATCCGAAATCCGCAATTTTAAAATCCCCCTCCCCGACCTCCCCACACAAATCCGCATAGCCAGCGAACTTGAAAAAGTGGACAAAGCCCGCGAAAAACGCAGAAAAGCCCTTGCCCTCACCGACCAATACCTGCAATCGGCTTTCCTTGATATGTTTGGTGATCCGTTGAGGAATGAAAAGGGGTGAGAGGTGAAAAAAATAAAAGAAATATGTTTAAAAATTGGTTCAGGTGCGACTCCAAAAGGAGGAATAGTAATGGTTAACAGATTTATTGTACATGTGAGTTCTTTACCTGAAAAATATCAGGAAATGGTCAGGCAAGCACGTGCAGAAGGCAAAGATATTTCGTTAACAACCAATTAATACCGCTCAATCCAACATTATCGGTATCCGGAAGCACAACAGCGTAGTATCAAGATAATTGTTCTTAAAATTCTTTTTCCTAAAGATAAACTCTGCAGGTTGAAAACCACTGTAATCAACGCTAAGGATATATTTATTCTTTACAAACTGGCTGTCGGCAATGCTGATTTGAAAAGTTCCATCCGGATAAATATACCTGATATTCAGACTACCTTCCAAATGCATTCTTCCATAATAGAGTTCGTTGCTGTCCTGGTCAATTAACCGGCCTTTTAAAATGTAGGGGTAATTAGGGTCGTTTCCGCCATTTCGCTTAACAATTCTTTCATAGCGTGTGTATTCGCGTTCCAAAGGTTTAACAAATGCTTTGTTGACTGCATTTCCGTAGTAGTATTTGGTACAAGATAAAAAAAACAAGCCCCCAAAAACCAGAAATGAGATTGCTATTAGTTCAAAATATTTATAAATGATTTTGAAAAGCATCAAATTGTGTAATTACTTTATATAATTAACAAGCAACTGAGAGTTGAGATATTTTTTAAAATCTATTGACATTTGTTTGGCTACGTTATTCATAATACACTTATCGAAAGGGCATATCTGATGATTGTTCGGACACTCAGCTTCTTCAAGTTCTCCTTCAATGGCTTCAAAAATATTAAGGAAACTTATTTCTTCAGGTAATTTTTTTAAAACGAAACCACCGCTGGGACCTCTTACAGAATCAAGCATTCCGGCTTTTACCAATCTCTGAAACACCTTTGCTACATGATGACGAGAGGAGTTCATCTTTTCTGCAATGGTATTTACATTGATTAATTCATCTTTTGATTGTGCAATAAGTATCATTCCGTGCAAGCCAATTGAGGCAGCTTCTGTCAGATGGATGATTTTTGCCATTTAATTAAATGAGTATTTGAATACCAAAAGTAAGTATAAAGAAAATTTTTACGAAAAAATATAAGAAATTAGTGAAATGCTTCTCTTACCTTGTCAAAGAAACTTTTTTCCTGATATTCGGGAGAAGGATTAAAATTTGGTGAATTTTTCAAATTTTCAAGCAATCTTTTTTCTTCATTAGTTAATTTGGTTGGAACATAAATATTTACATGGATCAGTTGATCTCCCCGTTGATATCCATTTAATTCAGGCACACCTTTATTTTTCAATCTAAAAATTTTGCCACCCTGTGTAGCTGCAGGAATATTGAATTTTGCTTTACCATCAACCGTTGGTACTTCAACATTTGCACCTAGGGTAGCATCAATAAAGCTTATATAAAGGTCATAAATAATGTTTAAGCCTTCACGTTTCAGATATTTATCTTCAATTTCTTCAATGGCAACAATTAAATCGCCAGGAATTCCTCCTCTGCCAGCAGCGTTTCCTTTTCCAGAAACAGACAACTGTACACCATCGCTAACACCAGCGGGAATATTGATATCAATAATATCTTCGCCCATCACTTTTCCATCTCCCCTGCAAACATCACAACGGTCGTGTATCATTCTACCTTCACCATTACAGGTTGGGCATGTTTGTGTAGTAACCATTTGACCAAGAAAAGTATTTGTCGTCCTGCGAATCTGGCCTGAGCCATTACATGTGTTACAATTTCTGTATGAATTGTTTCCCTTGGCACCTGTTCCATTGCAGGTATCACAATTTATTAATTTTTTGACCTTGATTTTTTTTGATACACCTTTTACTATTTCTGCGAGTGTCAGCTGTACTTTTACTCTTATATCTGTACCTTTAAATACCCTTCGTTGTGAACGGCCACCACCAAAGAATGAACCGAAAGGTGAATCTGAAAAAATATCACCAAAATGATCAAAAATATCTTCCATGCTCCACCCTGATGCACCACTGAAACCACCTCCCTGAAAAGCATTGTGCCCAAATCTGTCATATTTGGCTCGTTTGTCCTGATCAGAAAGCACCTCATAAGCTTCTGCCGCTTCTTTAAATTTTTCTTCAGCTTCTTTGTTACCAGGATTCTTGTCTGGATGATATTTTATTGCTAGTTGACGATAGGCTTTTTTTATTTCATCAGCTGTTGCATTTCTGCTAACCCCTAATATTTCGTAATAATCACGTTTTGTTACCATCCTTTTACTCTCCTACAACAACTTTTGAATGACGGATTACTTTTCCTTTAAGTAGAAAACCCTTTGATATCTGGTCGATGATTTTTCCTTTCATCTTTTTGTTAGGGGCAGGTATTTTGGTAATTGCATCGTGTAATTCAGGGTCAAATTCCTTGCCTATACATTTGATTTCTTCCAGACCTTTTTCAGTAAGAATTTTATTTAATTTTATAAAAATCAGGTTAATACCTTCTATTACACCTTTCAAATCAGTGCTAGCTGACATTGATTGCTGAGCTCGTTCAAAGTCATCAATTACAGGTAAAAGATCAAGAATAACACGTTCAGCAGCAAAGTCGATCATTTCCAACTTTTCTTTAGCTGTTCTTCTTCTGAAATTTTCAAATTCAGAATACATCCTTAAGTATTTATCCTGCAATTCTGCCAAATCAGCAGTAAGTTTTTGGATTTTTTCTTCCTCTGCATTTTTTTTATTTTCAGGCTTATTGATATCAGGTGCATCAGAACCGTCATTTACTTTTAAATTTTCGTTGTTGGTTACTTCAGCGACAGGTTTATCAATATTTTGTTGTAAATCATTATCTTGCATATCAATTTTACTAAATTTGCTGACCAATGTTCAATTTTTTTGCCAAAAAGCTAAAAAAGACAATCTGACACAACCAGTTTATTTCATCAGACTTTGAAGAATACCTTCTAATTCATCTATTTTTTTTAGCGTTCTGATTATTTCTCCATTTGAATTGATTAAAATATAAGTAGGAATGCTGATAATATTATAATCATAAACAGCTTGAGTATGCCACGACTGAAAATCACAAACATTATAATTCCAACTTAAACCATCCTGCTGACAAGCACTTTCCCAATCTTTCATTTTGACATCCAACGAAATACTGTAAATCTCAAATGATTTTGCATTTATGAAATTACTGTTATGATAACGGTTATAAATATTATTTAATTTGTAATGATTGTCACGACTATACTTATTCCATGAAGCCCAGAATTCTATTAATACTATATTTCCTTGCAGTTCCGACAGACTAAGTGTATCGTTGTTTAATCCTGTCATTCTGATATCAGGAAGCTGTTTATCAGATTGTCCATATACATAAAAACTATGGCATAATAAAAGAAACGGAATAAATAATATATGAAAACAACGCATCATTATGCCTGTTCTGACATCCTGACAATGTTTGCCCCTAAAAGATTCAAGCGTTTGTCGATATTTTCATATCCACGATCAATCTGTTCTATATTGTATATCAGGCTTTTTCCTTCAGCTGACATTGCTGCAATCAATAATGCCACACCAGCCCTTATATCAGGAGAACGCATTCTTATTCCTCTCAATAATTGTTGTTTTTCCAAACCAATTACGGTAGCCCTGTGTGGATCACAAAGAATAATTTGTGCACCCATATCTATCAGATTATCAACAAAGAACAACCGACTTTCAAACATTTTCTGATGAATAAGAATATTTCCTTTTGCCTGTACGGCAACCACCAAAGCAATGCTAATCAGGTCAGGGGTAAAACCAGGCCATGGGGCATCATAAATTGTAGGAATATGTCCATCAATCTGCTTTTCAATACGATAAACATCCTGTGAAGGAATAAGAATATCATCATTATTAATTACAAATCCGACACCCAGTTTTTTAAATACTTTAGGTATAATACCAAGATGTTCAACCCCAGCATTTTTAATGATTAGTTCAGAACCTGTCAGTGCAGCCAAACCAATAAAACTACCTATTTCAATCATATCGGCCAGGCATGTATGAACACATCCGGAAAGGGAATCAACACCTTCAATATGAATCATATTTGTAGCAATACCAGAAATTTTTGCCCCCATAGAATTCAACATTTTGCATAGTTGCTGAATATATGGTTCGCAGGCAGCATTGTAAATACTGGTTTTTCCTTTTGCCAATACAGCCGCCATGATAATATTGGCAGTTGCTGTTACAGATGGTTCTTCAAGATGTATAAATGTTCCTTTGAGAGCTTTAGCTTTTAGTTTGTAAACACCCCTTTGCTGATCAAATTCATAGGCAGCACCTAAGTCATGTAAACCCTGCAGGTGAGTATCTAACTTTCTTCTACCAATTTTATCACCACCAGGTTTTGATAGCACCATTTCTCCAAACCGAGCCAGTAAAGGACCAATAAATAATACAGAACCTCTTATATTTTTACTGGTATTCATGAATTGGTCAGTATAAAGAGCCTCTTTATCGAGGTTGCTTGCCTGAAATAAATATTCGTTTTTGCCCGTCCTGTCAATTTTAACCCCAAGTAGCTTCAGTAAATCTATTTGCTTTTGAATATCAATGATATCAGGGATATTTTTTATACAAACTTGTTCTTCAGTCAGTAAAACTGCTGCAATAATTTGCAATGCTTCATTTTTTGCACCCTGTGGTGTAATTTCACCTTTTATTTTTACAGGGCCTTCTATCGAGAAAAAGTCCATGATTTAGTATTTTCTATCAAAATTGTTTTTTCTTTTCTTTTTCTTCTTGTTGTTTTTAAATTTTCTCAGTACTGTTTTTTCGGGGATATAACTAATATCGGGCACCTGATCTACTTTTATTTTACCATTTGACAATTCATACATGTGTTTAATAATCACCTCATCAGACACTTTTTCAAAATTCCATGTTTTGTATGAAATAATCATAAAAGACAACAATGACTGTATGACTCTGTCACGATCTTCTCCATCAGGCATATCAGCAGCCTTGGCAATAGCTAATTCCAACGACTTACCATAAAATCTGTATTTCGGTTTATTATTCGGATAGTTGATTTTTCTTTTTCTCTGCAAGCCTGGAAAAGGTTTTTCAGGTTTTGTATATTCTGAATCTACCTCAAGTTTGTAATCAGCCATGATATGCAAATGGTCCCATAATTTTTGCATGAACTCAGGTTGGTTTCTCATCTGGTAGTTTTGCTGTGCCATCAGGTTAATAATATTATTGGCAGCTATTGTTCTCTGTTCACGATCATTTATTTGTAAAGTATGATCAACCATTAACTGAATATTTCTTCCATATTCAGGCAAGGGCATCATTTTCCTATTTGTATTATACTTCATTATATTAACAATTAAACAATTTTAATCTTCGCAAATTTTAAAAGAATTTTTTTTTGTCCAAATTTATCAAAATATATCAATGCCATCCTACTATCACCCACACCATCAATTTGTAAAATTTTTCCATTACCGAATGCATTATGTTCAATATTCATACCTGTTTGTAAAGAAGAAACATCATCGCCTTTAAAATCAGGGTTAACAAAAAGAGGCTTTCTGACGGGCAAAACTGGTTTTCTTTGTACAGTAGAAGTTTTTATTTCAGGAGTTTTTATTTTACCTTGTTTTGCTCCTGCATTGTACTCAATATATTTTGATTCAATTTCATCTAAAAAACGACTTGGCTCACAATACCTTAAATTGCCCCACTGAAAGCGTGTTGTTGCATAGCAAAGATACAACTTTTCCATAGCACGTGTGACAGCAACATAAAAAAGTCGTCTTTCTTCCTCAAGTTCTTCACGGGTATCAACCGACATCATTGAAGGAAACAAATTTTCTTCAAGACCTGCAACAAAAACAACTCTGAACTCCAATCCTTTCGCTGAATGAACTGTCATTAGTGTTACTTTGTCAGTTTTGAAATCCTGATTATCAGCATCAGTAAGCAGTGACACTTCCTGAAGAAATGCTGCAAGGCTTTTATCTTCAGTATTTTCACGCTCAGTAAATGCTTTTATTGCTGATAACAGGTTTTGAACATTTTCAAATCTCCCGATACCTTCAGGTGATTTGTCGTCAGACATTAACCTGATCAGCCCTGATTCTTTTGACATTTGTTTTGCGGCTTCAAAAGCATCTTTTTGTTTGACTGCAATCTGAAAGCTTTTAATCATAAAGGCAAATTCAGTCAGTACTGTTTTAATTCTGTTACTTATTTCAAAGGCATTAATATTATTTATAATATCCCAAATAGTGCACTGGTTATCGTTTGCAAAAACAATCAGGTGAGCAAAAGTAGTATCGCCTATTCCTCTGGCAGGATAATTAATAATTCGTTTGAGAGCTTCCTCATCAGCAGGATTAATGACAAAACGAAAATATGCCAACAGGTCTTTAACCTCTTTTCTCTGATAAAATGAAATACTTCCTACAAGCCTGTAATCAATACCCAAACGTCTGAAAGCTTCTTCAAAAGCACGTGATTGTGCATTGGTACGATACAATACTGCAATATCTGAAAAGGCAATATTTTCATTTTTATGTAGATTCAGAATGTTAAAAGCAGTTATATTTGCTTCGTCAGCTTCAGTATCAGCTTTCAGAATTTTAATTTTGTTTCCTGCAGCATTATTGGTCCATAGTTTTTTAGGTAATCTGTATTTATTATTGGAAATAATGTTGTCAGAAGCTTCAACAATATTGACCGTTGAACGATAATTCTGTTCGAGTTTAAATACTTTGAGTTCAGGAAAATCTTTTTCAAAATCAAGTATATTCCTTATATTGGCACCACGAAATGAATAGATACTCTGGCTATCGTCACCAACAACACAAAGATTTCTGGTAGAAGCAGCAATTTTTTTTATAATCATATATTGCACTACATTGGTATCCTGAAATTCATCAATCAGCACATAATTGAATCGATGCTGATATTTGTAAAGAACATCAGGAAAGTTGTTCAGCAAATCGTAGGTATTCAATAAAAGGTCGTCAAAATCCATGGCACCTGACCTGAAACAACGGGCATTATATTTTCTGTAAAGTTCAATAAATCTTGCTTTGCCACTTGATTTATCTGAATCCATTAATTCAATATTGTTTTCGTAATCATCCGGCTTAATCAGACTGTTTTTACAGGCAGAAATCCTTGAATGAATAGCTGAAGGTTTATATGTTCCTTTCGGGTCGAGGTTTTCTTCTTTCAGAATAGCTTTGATTACACTTTTAGAATCATCAGTATCATAAATAGTGAAGTTGTTAGGATAACCTATGCGGAATGCCTCTGCTCTTAGTATTCTGGCAAAAACAGAATGAAAAGTACCCATCCAGATATTTTTAGCATCAACACCTACAATAGTTTCAACCCTTTCACGCATTTCTTGGGCAGCTTTATTGGTAAATGTAAGCGCCAGAATTGAGAATGCATCAATATGATTATCAATCATATAAGCAATTCTTGTTGTCAAAACCCTTGTTTTTCCGGAACCTGCACCAGCAATGATCAGGGAGGCACCCTGATAATTTTCTACAGCAATTCTTTGCTGGTCGTTTAGTTCTTTAAGATAATTTTTCAAAGTAATACAGGATTCTTGATTCTGACTATGAAAACAGTAGATTGCTCAAAGACAGGTTTTAAAAGTACAAATAATTATATGCAATTATAGAAGGAATCCAGCAATAAATAAAATAGAGTTTTAACAGAAAAAAGAATGTTTTAAATTAGTTAACTGTAGTGTAGGCACTTTTATCTTCTTTAACTTTGGCCTTTTTACCTTTCAGGTCACGAAGATAGTATAATCGTGCTCTACGCACCTTACCTCTTTTCTTTATCTCAATGCTATCAATTTTAGGAGAGTTGACCGGAAAAATTCTTTCAACACCAATTCCTCCACTAATTTTTCTAACTGTAAAAGTACCTACCTCATACTCACCCTTCTTTTGTATTACTATTCCCTGAAATGGCTGAATACGTTCTTTGTTACCTTCAATAATTCTGTAATTGACAACTACAGTGTCGCCTTCCCTGAACTGAGGGGTATCTTTTTTCACAAAATCCTGTTGCGACAATTTAATTAACTGATGCATTTTACTTTATTTTACGTAATAAAAAGGAGTGCAAATATACAATGTTTTTTTATTCAAAAAGTTTTTCTTTAAAAAGTTTTTATCATTAAAATATTCATCGGAAGTCCAGAAAAGTGTATCATTATTCTATCATCATTTTTTGATTAATCATGAATTTTAACAATTATTTTCAAAATAAAACAGGATTACCTTGCCAAAAATAATGTCCCATTCACGATTCTTCTCTTCTGGTTACCTTTGACAGAAATATAATAATAGTAGTTATCCATAGGACATTCTTTACCTTTGAATGTGCCATCCCAGCCCTTTTCTATATCGTTTGATTCAAAAATCAATTCTCCCCATCGACTGAAAATCTGCATTTTATAATCAAGAATATACATACCAACAGGTTTGAAGACATCATTTAGGCCATCATTATTGGGGCTGAAAGCATTGGGTACAAAGAGGCGGGCAATGGCCGGAATGCAAACTTCGTTTGAAACGGATTCGAGAAAATCGTTGTTGCGTCTGGCAATAACACGGTAGCAGTAGAATTCTGCTTTCAGTTTTGAAGTGCTGTCGGGGCTGCTGATGGTGGTAGTCGGATTGGGAATGGCGGATTGCGGTATTTCGATAACTGTCTGATAATTATTGCTTTTAGTTCCATAACTTAGGCGTGTTACCTGCAATTCATAACCGGCAACACCCGAAGGCCAAAACTCATAAGGTGTCCACGTAA
>Ga0172370_10010470_pt1 | contig 10626 bp, 8 predicted proteins | sample LakKiv5m_FD_114538 | JGI IMG/M metagenome (GOLD analysis project Ga0172370, IMG submission 114538) | Freshwater microbial communities from Kabuno Bay, South-Kivu, Congo - kab_022012_11.5m | ecosystem: Environmental > Aquatic > Freshwater > Lake | place: Democratic Republic of the Congo...
AATTGGCACAATAATTGAAAAATTTTCAATCTTCATGCCAAAACTTCGTGCTTCGTGAACAAAAAATTGCGCGAAACAGGCTGGAAAAATTGAAAAAACGTCAAAAACGGTGAAACTTCAGTTGCTTAATATATTCAATGTTATTATTTATAAGCTGGGTATTGTAAAGCGGCTTGTCGGATAGGTCTTGAGGACTGGTAACCATGGTCATCGGCAATTCCTTTCGATGATATCATCCCGAACTATCAGAATTTCATCTAAGGAAATTATTAAATAAAATACCGTAGAATTAATATTTAATATAAAATACTATCAAAAAATGTAAATCAGCATTAAATTAGGAATACCCCTTATCCTTCCCCAATCTATCCATGTCGACTCCTGGAGCCATTAATTTGAAAAATCTCGCCAGCTTCTATTCAATTTTTAAAGCAGACCAAGCTTACAGAAAGGGATGGCTCAATTATCTTCTCAATTATTTAAACGATTACCCTGACAATTTTGACACTATCCCGCGTGAAGTGGTCTTACCCATTGATTTAGCGGCAGCTTCAACTCATCCCTATTGTCAACGGACTATGATTGCGATTTCTCCTAATTATGGTTTAATCTGTACTTCTTGTACATATATTCCATGAAGTCGTTTCCATAACAGACGTTTAGGACCCACGCATAATATTGTTTTTCAAAGGGGATGGCTCTGGAGTCAACATACTCAAAAGGATAGCACAAGACGGGTACCTTCTCCGTGTCGAAGTGGTGTGCCAGTTGTGAAATAGCTGTAGACAGAATATCCCAGCCAAGATCATCAAAGTTGATAACCACAATTTTTATGGAGTTTAGAAGCTCGGAGAGATTAACGCCGACATCGGATTGATCAACAATCAGAATCGCATTCAACTCTGCCTCATGTTTCAGAGAATAGGCGGTCCATTTCCGGAGAAAGCCAAGACGGCCATAAACCTTTTCAAGAGACCCTTCGTAGGGATCGGCCTGCCCGATTCCCATGGCGTCCATGAGGAGTCCTCCCGAATAGTTGCTGTAAAAACGGTTCAACTCCCACAAATCAAAGGACGAGCTCAAAGTAAGCGTCCACCCATCCGGCACGATGGCCTTACAATTAGGTGATATATATGGTAGATAGGTAAAGAGATCCAACGAGCAGGCCCGGGAGTTCCCAAACGTCCTGCCAAAACCGCCAAAAACGCTGTTAGGAAATTTGTTTTCCGGACGGAAATAGCTCATCACAAAATCCATGTTGGCAGAGGGCAACCGGTGCATATCATTTAGGTAATCCATCATCTGCTTCAACACAATGAACCCCGCCAGACCGCTCTTGCTTTTCCTGCAGGCATGGTGATGAATCATCCAGGTCCGTGCATACGCTCTCAGCATTGAAATGTGACCATAAATCCGACCGTTTTTCTGATAGGTGACGTGCTTAGCGACCTCAAGGTCCTGTTGATAAAGCTTGGACCAAGTCTCTTTAAAGCGATCCCTTTTCTGCTGAAGAACCCTGTATTTGTTTGGATAGATAAATCCCGCTTCAAAGAAAAATTCCCAAAGCGCATCCATGTCCACTTCTTTTGAGATATAAGCGTGGGAATCAGCGGTATTGACCAAAATGTGGGACAATTGGCTATAGGAGTTGATCCCCATGTCGAGAATGACAAAGTCTGAGCGGACTATCCCCTCATCCTCTTCATTTCGGCCGATGATCTGGGCAGAGCATTTTATTCTTACAGAGCCCGCAAATTCAATGGCCAGGTCGGGGATGATCATACCCTCTATCAAGACCCGTTCATTTGCCTTTTCACACACGGAAAAACCAGACGTTGAAATATCCGATACGTCGAGTTGTATCCTTTTGCCAATGAAAGGGTGGTCAAATATAATGACAGGCTTTAGCGAAACATTCTTGGTGCCTTTTTTGAACCGCTCTCTTTCAGGGTAGTTGCCCTGATTTTTCGCGGGTGCCAATACAACATCTGTAAACAATGTGCCGTCCTGTTGGCGAAGGCACTGACACAACCCGGAAAAGAAATTCGTCTGATCTCTCCTCAAATGAACCATTGTCAAGGCATCGGAACCCGTTGACCAATCAAAGCCTCCGCTTGGTACGTGTCTTATCCTGACACAAAATCCTTTGGGGCTGTAATCCAACAACTCGCCTTTGATCATGAGCCCTCTTTGCACCAGCTCGACGTCTATTTTTTCACACGGATATCGCTTCACCTGACGCTGACCCACTGAATACCCCTTTTGTGGCAACTGGAAGAAAATTCGATCTTCTTTTATCCTGGCCATGGTGATGGGTATTAGTATTAAAGACTGGCCGTCATTGATAATGAGATGAAGAAACGTATATTTTGTCAGGTATGTTAATGATGAGCGGTCCACCAACAACTGACAGGTGACCTCACCATCAGTGCATGGACACGGCTTTGCGTTCACAGTCAGGAGTTCATCGTATTTCGGATGACGTAAGAGTACGAGAAGTTCCCTGTCCATGAAATGGATGTAATTCAGTTTGTTTCTGAGGAATGTATCATCTATGCGTTTGGTGATTTCAAGCGTACTATTGAGATCATTATGTTTGAAAAGCCAGGGCGGAGCCAAAAAATCCGTATGGTTAGTGGCTCCCTTTGAAGATTCCAGTGTATGATGGGACTCGTCGTTATTGCGGTGTGGATTGGAGGAAGTCGCATTTGAGACATCGTCATTTCCCGGGGGCATGGTGTCAGAGCTGTTTTCCCTCATTTCAACCGTTCCTTAAGCCTCCCAAACTCCTTACCATTGTGGGCAGGTTAGTCGAGAAATTCAAAAAGTGCATCGCTGTGCACGAAGAATCGTGCAGATTCAAAGCGAAATAACTGATCGGTTGTTGATTGGCTTGGCACCCCCCAATGAATGCGAAAAGCAGAGAACGCATGACCTCAAAATGGACCCTTTTCAAAAAAGACGGTACGGATAACCCTGCCTATCGCAAACACCGAATATCGTTTCATCGACCAATAAACACTACTGAACGGCGACAGAAGAGAGTTAACAAGAAAAACATTAGCCGCCGGCCAGGGGATCCATGTAGGCCTCCACCTGAATGGTATCGCCATCATGGATCTCTCTCCTGAGGCCCTTGGAGAATGAGAAATGGCTTTCACCATTAACAAAAAGATGGCGAAGGTCATCCCCCATCTCGCCTTTTTCGATGAATCTTAAGAAAGGGTACATGCCGGCAAGCCTTTGTAGAACATCCTCCAAGGTGTGTTCGCCGCCCTCCAGTTCTATTTCCAACGGGGGTTCAAAGACATTCTTTATCCGCAGGTTGGAGTCAACCTTAACCGTGGCATTCATTTACGAATCCCCTGTGCCGTTGTTCGCTGCCTACCCCCTGGATATGAATCCTGTGTCAATCAGATTCGAAGGTCGCCCCCAGGGCCTGGAGCCAGCCGGCGCGCTTTATCATGGTTCGTTCCAACAAGATTATGTTCAAATTATAAGCTTTTCAGTCCGTTGAGTCAAGAAAAATGCCATTGCACCCCCTATGGGGTGAGCTCCCAAAGGCCCCTCCCAATCCCCTACCCTGGGATTAGGCGGCCGCAGGGCAGAGCGATAGAAAGCCCCTGGCAATCTCCTGTGCCAGAAGGGGGGCGTTTCCCCCGGCCCGATTGTTGACGATCACCGTGGCCCGGCTCCCGGCTTTTGTGGCCGCAGCTATGATACTCAAGGTGTCTTCAACCATGCCCGGCGTCTGCATCCCGGGAACCAAGGCGTTGAACGGGTGGGCGCGGGCATAGGCGTCTTCATATCGCATGCCCCGTGGGGTCATCAGGCGGATGATGGTAGTCCCCTGGTTGAGAAATCGGCTGCCGGCAAGGGAAAACTGCCTTGAAAGAGTGGGCAGCCACGTCCAGTGGGACAGTACCTGCCCCACCCCGTAGCTTTCCATAACTTCGAGGACAGGGCCGGCGATCAGGGCCTCGGTCCGAAGCTCCAGGTGGTAGCGGGCGTCTGGGGGGATGGCGTTAAAGAATGCTTCCAGTGCGGTAGCCGTTTCCTTTGGTGAACCACGGCTGCCTTTCTTCTGGTATTCCTGTTCGAAGACGATGGCGTGAAGCCAGGGGGCCAGCACCTCCAGGGCCGGGTCATAAAACTGACGGCGAAAGACCTCCGGGTTCAGATAATCTCTGTTATCCAGATAGGCCCCCTGCCGGTATAGATGCCTTGCAAAGATGGTTTGAGGCGCCTTTAGTACAAGGCGATCACCTTCCCCGAGGTGCTGGGCATACGTGTGGAGGAGGTGAAAAACCCGGGTGGGTTCTCCTTTGTTGTCCCGGAGGGGCGTGTAAAAGGTGAAATCCAGTTCAAGGGCTCCGAAGTGCTCGAAATACTCCTGAACCGAGGCTACCGGCAGAACCTCTTCCACAAATGTCTTTCCCCCAACCGTTTTGGTCCTCCGGGTGTTCCCTTTGACCCACCGCTCCCGGGTATAGATCTGACCGATCCATCCCGCATACCGATCGCTGGCGGTCCCCAGGAGGAGGCCGGGATGCAGATCCCGAAACCGAAAGGCTTCAATTCCGGCCGGCTGCCTATCGTCCATGTCCATCTTCCCATCAGGCCGGCTCCACCCGGCATGGCACATACCGGTGGAGCGGCGTGGCCGCGATTCGGTCCCTGTGACGGTTGCGGGTCAACTGGTTGACATTCACGCCGATTGCTTTCCCGTCGTACGCCATGCCGAATCCATGGGGGATAATAATCGTCCCTTTTGCCGGAATATCGGAAACTTCGACGGGAATCCGGACCCTGGACGCCTCGGTCGTGACCCAAGCGTCCTGCCCATCTTCCAGCCCCAATTCGAGCGCGTCTTCCGGATTCAAAAGGAGGGTGCAGACCTTCTGGTGATCATTCCAGGCAGGGTCCCGCATGATACTGTTCGCGTTGTGGGGAAAATGCCGACCCGCCATCAGCACAAACGGAAAGGATGGGTTTTTCAGGGCTGATTTTTCCGGCTCGGGCTCGATTTCCGCAACCCATTCAGCCAGTTCCTCAATATAGAGGTGAATTCGCCTGTCCGGGGTCCTCAGCTCCTCCAGATTGCGGTCCTGGTCCATCCTGCCGATCCGAATCCCCTCGGGATGATCCATGAGCGCCTGGAACATGTCATCCCCCAGAAACGGCGAGAGGTCATACCCGGCTCGGGTCACGGCACCTACCGCGTGGGACGGGTACATGAGCATCAGGCCCCAGACCGCAGCCAGGTGGGCGGACCCCATGGACCGGCCAAGGGTATCGGCCACCACAAAGGGGAGCATTCGGGCGGCCTGCCGGTCCTGGCCTGTGAATTTCAGGAGTTCCAAGGCAAAGGTCTTTCGATCCCCCTGCGCGGCCTCGTACAGAGATGAGGAGAGCTCCGGCAAGATGCCCAGGGCCTTGGCCAGCCGCAGGTAGATCTCCCCTTCTTCGAGGGGTTCTCCCAGGGCCTCGCAGGAGGGATGCCTTAGCTGAAAATAGACATCGGGGAAGGTGAGGCTGAAAAAGGTAGCGTCCCATTTCTCAAACGCTGATCGGGCTGGCAGGATGTAATGGCTCAAACGGGCGGTCTCGGACATGGCGACCTCGACCGTGACCAGGAGGTCCAGTTTTCTGAAGGCCTGTTCATAGGCCGCGGTGTCGGCGTAGGATCGGAGCGGGTTGGATCCGCTGACGATCATGGCCCTTAGCCGATCTTTCTTTTCAGACAGGATCTCTTCCGGGACCACATTGGGGGGAAAGTATCCCATAATGGCAGGGATGCCAGTTTCCACGGTGCGCCATGTCTTCGGGTCACGTTCGTCGGAATGTGGCCCCATGGGCATCAGGTGCCCTGGAAACACGTTGCCCCCCGGCGTGCCGATCCGGCCGCACACAGCCATAAGCAGCATCTCGAGGTAGGAATTCAGGGTGCTTTGTCGATCCATAAGAAGACCCAGATCGGTTCTCATGGCCGTCGGCTCGAAAGCGTAGATCCGTGCCACTTCCCTGACCTCATCCACCGAGACCCCGCATACATGAAGGGCTGCTGCCACATCGAACGCCTTGAACCACTGAGAAATTTCCTCAAATCCGAGGGTATGGTCTTCGACATAGGCCTTGTCCTCCCACCCCTCCTGCAGGATAATAGCGATCATGGCTTTCAAAAACAGGGCTGCCGTCCCGATCCGAATCTGGAGGTGGATGTCGGCCCGCTGGGCCGTCTCGCTCCTCATGGGGTCCACCACGATCAGCCTCTTGTCCGGGTCCTTGGCGAACTCGTTGATCCGGCTCCTCGCCCGGTTGACCCCGGCATTGCTCACGTAACCGTTCCAGCCGATGACCAAAAAATTCCTGGCCCGGTCCAGGTCCGGCCCCACATGCAGGTGCTGCCGGCCATAGGCCCTGCCATTGACCCAGAAAAGCCCGGTCAGCTCCTGGGCAAGAGGCGAGTAATGATACTGGGAGCCCAGGGAGGTCAGGAGGGTGCGGGCGAAACCGGTCTCCATATGGCTTCCCTGGCCCCCGCCGCCCATAAAGGCCAACGACCGCGGGCCGTGCTCTTCGAGAATCCCCCGGAGCCTGTCCGCGATCTCCGTGATCGCCTGGTCCCAGCCGATCTCGACAAAGCGGTCCCCCTCCCGCTTGAGAGGGTATGCCAGCCGTTCCTTGTGGCCCTGGTAGTGGGCGATTCGGGCCCCCTTTCGGCAGATATATCCCCGGCTCCTCGGATGCGTCTTATCCGCTCTGACCTTCACGATTCGATTTCTGTCTGTCTGCACTTCCAGTCCGCAGTTATGATAGCACAGCGCACAAAATGTCTTTTTCCACTCCGTCATATCCGCCTCCCATGCATGTCGGCTCCCTGTCTTGGGGCCATCTATACTATTCCCTTAGTGCTTTGTCTTTATTTCTCAAACAGACAAAAAAATCAATCCTTGAGTAAACAGTCAAAATACGATAGGTTGAAGATACCAAAACGGGAGGGGTCTTCAAGGGCGTAGCTCCTTGAAACCGCCGAACAAAAAGATCATCTCCCCCATCCCGAGCACCAACGATAGGAGATTCCCATGGACCTTCACCTTCATTTCGCGAAATCATCGGCATATGGGAAGCTGTACCCGGGACTTGCCTTTGGGTTAACGCTGATCACAGGATGCCGGAATCTTCAGAATCCTCCCGGCTTTGATCCTTACAAACGGCAACTTCTGCGAAAGATGAGGCGGCGCGAGACGCTGAAAGAGATTACCGAACGGATTGAGGCCTATGACCGTTTTTTTCAGGGATTCGGTTTTAAGTGCCCGCTTCCCGGTCATCTCAAACGGACGGTCAACAGTGGGTTCCCCAGGTACAACCTGATGGTGGACGCCCATTTCATGGCCGAAATGTGCGCTGGCATCCTGGTGGCCGTGACGGACTTTGATCGTTTTGACGAAGGGCTAACCCTCGACGTGGCAGCCGAGGGCGAGACATGCCGCGGGATGGGCGGCCAGGCATTTAAGACCAAGGTGGGCGAGATCGTCCTCAGGGATGAAACAGAGATCGTCTGCGTCCTCTGCCAGGGGGCCGACGAAAAGACCCGCGTGACAGAGGATACGCAAAATGTCCTTTTCTACGCCTATGCCGTGCCTGGTGTGGATGGGGAACACCTGAAGGCCGGATTGAGCATCGCCGCAGAGGCCATGTCCGAATTCGGCGGAGGAATATCGCGGGGAGTGGAGATTTGTTAGCCGACAGCAGGCCGCCTGGTTGACCGTGGTGCCGCCGTCAGGGAATATCGTGGTGGGCTACACCCGTTCTCCCCTCCAACAATAGATATCTCGATGCACCCGGCACATGGCAACGGAGATCCTGGTGTCCGTTCATCGAAAATCGTCGTTTCTCGCGGGTGAGAGGAACGGCTATCGAACAGCCGACAAGGGGCAACAGGCGCCGGGTATGGGCCAAGGCACCGGTCACAAGAGGAGAAAAAGCATGAGAATAGTGGATCTCAGGTCTGACACCGTTACCCGGCCGACGCCGGCCATGCGCCAGGCCATGGCAGAAGCCAGGGTAGGAGATGATGTATTCGGGGAAGACCCCACCATCAACCGGCTGGAAGAGATGGCCGCGGAACGATTAAGCAAGGATGCCGGCCTTTTCGTTGCCAGCGGGACCATGGCCAACCTGGTCTGCCTGTTGACCCACTGCGACCGCGGTGACGAGATCCTCTTGGGAGACCGGTCTCACACCTTTGTTTACGAGCAAGGGGGAAGCGCGGGACTTGGCGGTATCCATCCCCGGACCGTCCCCAACCAACCGGACGGCACACTGGATCTGGCCCAGTTGGAAGCGGCCATACGGCCGGACAATATCCACTTTCCGAGGACACGGCTTATTATCCTCGAAAACACCCATAACCGATGCAATGGCCGACCGTTAACCCCCTCATATATGAGAGGGGTGGGAGATATTGCACGTCGGCATGATCTTCGCGTCCACGTGGACGGCGCACGGATCTTCAACGCAGCAATAGCCCTTGGTGTGGATGCCTCGGACCTCGTGGCGGAAGCGGACTCCGTCGCTTTCTGCCTGAGCAAGGGGCTGGCCGCACCGGTCGGTTCTATCGTATGCGGAACCCGTGACTTCATTCGAGAGGCCCGTCGCGCCCGAAAGGTATTGGGCGGCGGCATGCGTCAAGCGGGAATTCTTGCAGCCGCGGGCATCGTGGCCCTGACCGAGATGATCGACCGTCTGGCTGAAGACCACAGCAACGCCCGCAGGCTGGCAGAACGGCTTGTCGGGACAACAGGCCTTTCCATTGATCTGGAGAGCGTCCAGACCAATATGGTTTACATTCACATAACCCAGGCCAGCCTTTCGTCAGCAGCCCTCGCGGAACGGCTCTCCAAGGAGGGCGTCTTGCTGTTGTCCACAGGCCCTCAACAACTGAGGGCGGTGACTAACTACCACATCGGCGAGGATGACGTGGACCACGCTGCGAAAGTGATACAACGGGCACTGGAGGAGCAAGAGACCTGATTGCCCACGGTCTCTCCTATGGATGAGTCGTGGGCAGCATCTCCTGAGGCTGAGTCAGCAGGAATTCCCCTTTTTCTATCCATTCCTTGAGGATGGTGGCGATCTCAACAGCCCTCACATACGACGAAATAGGCACCGTGGGAATCTCCTGCCCGTTAAACCGAATCAGACCGCTCTTCAGCTCCGCATAACTGACCTGGCCCAGGCTCTTGGCCTCGCCCTGGGGATAGTCGTTCCCATAGTCAATAATCTGAGTATAAATCTGCTCGTCCGACACCCCGGCATATCTGGCTATCTCCGCATTGAGGATCGGTATAGGTACACCCAATCCCACTGCGAGGGAACATCCGTACCCCAGGATGCTAACCCCCACGATCCATCTTGGATCCATCTCTTTCAGATTTCCCATCACCATAAGGGTTCCGGCCGGTCTTAATGGGACGCCGTTTTTCCCTCGTGCGACATTTGGGTTATGCTGGGTTCCCGGTCCAATGATATACCCTTTCGCGCCGCCCAGAAAAATCCGCGTGCCCAGACCGATCGTGAGATAATAGGGGTCATTAAAAAGGGGACTCAACTGGCCGGATGTGGCGTAATTGGCATTCCCTGCGTTGGGCTTCAACACACCCATGTAGGTGTAAATGGTCTTGTTGGTCAGATTGATGGCGCAATTGTAGTTCTGGTAACTGTTTCGGGGATTCAAAAGTACCGCATAGGGAAGCTCCTCGATGGCCACCTTTTTGCGGAACTCTCGTCTTGGATAGCAATCGGTGCCGTAGGCGGAGGCCCGCAACTCCACCTTCTTCCCCGCTGCCAGATCCTGAATCACATGCCCACCCCCGTATTTGAACTGTCCTGGGTGGACCCCGTTCAAGGGGTCATCTTCGCGAGGCTCTGTGGCACCGATATACACATCCACCGCCGCGAGGCCGGCATAGGCCGGGACGTCGTTCAACCATACCTGGGAGGCCTTAATGCCGGGCTGGGTGTGCCCAAAGTTGATGAAGGCCCCGGACGAACACATGGGGGAAAAGGTCCCGGTGGTGACCACGTCAATCTCACGGGCCGCCTTTTCGGGTCCCTTTTTCTTGACGATTTCCGTCATCTCGTTAGCCGTCACCACAACGGCACTTCCCTGTTTGATCTTCCGATTGATCTCATCGATTGTCCTCGAAAAAGTCTTTTTTGGCATCCCCTTTGAACCTCCCATGCCTGTGATGCTGCCTGTGGCTGCCTTCTCCCTGGGCTAGCGGAAACCTACCATAATGATCCAAAATGATCCAAACAAATTAAAAAAATTTATAATACGGTTTCTCGATCAGAGTGACAAGTGAAACTTCATGGCTCCCACATAACCTCACGAACCCCGGCCCAAAATGAGCCGGCCGAGTGAGAGTCACGCGTGGCGTGCATACGAGCCAGAAGACGGCAGTGAGGAAAGCCACCCGACCTTCCTTGACTTTCGAACCGCCTTGGGATAGGTTGCCAGTGCACTTCTCACAGGCGAATCCGAAGATCGGATTCAGAAGAATTTTTCCGTTCTGTTGGTTTTGGGTGTAACTCTTCATTTTCTTCTCAGGTTTCAGCGAT
>Ga0172370_10010479_pt1 | contig 10618 bp, 8 predicted proteins | sample LakKiv5m_FD_114538 | JGI IMG/M metagenome (GOLD analysis project Ga0172370, IMG submission 114538) | Freshwater microbial communities from Kabuno Bay, South-Kivu, Congo - kab_022012_11.5m | ecosystem: Environmental > Aquatic > Freshwater > Lake | place: Democratic Republic of the Congo...
CCTCCTGCACCCACGCGATTCGCCGCGCCCCGGGAAAGCGCTGCAGCTCCTCCGACAGCTCGCGCCGCGGGAACGGGTAGAGCTGTTCCAGCCGCACCAGCGCCGTGTCCGCGATGCGCCGCTCGGCGCGCCGGCGCTCCAGGTCCACGGAGACCTTGCCCGTGCTCAGCAGGATCTGCCGCACGCCGGCGGGGTCCGCGACCGAGTCGCCCATGACCGGCCGGAACGAGCCCGCCAGGTCGTCCAGCGTCGAGGCATGGGCGCGCAGCAGGCTCTTGGGGGTGAGCACCACGAGCGGCTTGCGCCAGGGGCGGAGCACCTGCCGGCGCAGCAGGTGGAAGTACTGCGCGGGCGTCGTGGGGGTGCACACCTGCCAGTTGTCGTCGGCGGAGAGGTTCAGGAACCGCTCCAGACGCGCGCTGGAGTGCTCGGGTCCCTGGCCCTCGTAGCCGTGCGGCAGCAGCAGCGTCAGCCCGCTCAGCCGCCCCCATTTGTCCTCGGCGCTGCTCAGGAACTGGTCCACCACCACCTGGCCGCCGTTGACGAAGTCGCCGAACTGCGCCTCCCACACGACCAGCGCCTCCGGCAGATCCAGGCTGTAGCCGTAGTCGAACCCGAGCACGCCGTACTCGCTCAGTGGACTGTTCACGGCCTCGAATCGGGCCTGCTCCGGCGCCAGACTAGCGAGCGGCACGTGCGTGCGCCCCGTGCGCGCGTCGTGCAGCACGGCGTGCCGGTGGCTGAAGGTGCCCCGCTCCGAGTCCTGGCCCGAAAGGCGCACTGGCACGCCCTCCGTCAGCAGCGAGGCGAACGCCAGCGCCTCCGCCATGCCCCAGTCCAGCGGCCGGCGCCCCTCGCCCATTTCCGCGCGCAGCTCCAGGACGCCGCGTCGGATCTTCGGATGAGGCTGGAAATCAGCGGGAATCCGCACGAGGCGACGCGCGAGGTCCTGCGCCCGCGCCCGCGCGATGCCCCGCGGTGCCGCGGGCGCCCCCGACTCCGGGCCTCCCCGGTAGCGCCGCCAGACCATGGCGAGGCCCCCGGGATTCGACGGCGGCAGAGGCTTGCGGCTGCGCTCCAGCTCGCTCTCGAGCCGGGCGCGGTACGAGGCGAGCATCGCCGACGCCTCGTCGGCAGAGACCGCGCCCTCCCGTGCGAGCCTTTCCGCGTAGACCGCGCGCACGCCCGCGCGGCGCGCGATGTTCGCGTACATGAGCGGCTGGGTGAATGCCGGCTCATCGCCCTCGTTGTGTCCGTATTTCCGCCAACACAACAGATCCACGACCACGTCGCGGCCGAAGCGCTGGCGGAACTCCGCGGCGAGCCCGGCCACGCGCACGACGGCCTCGGGATCCTCGCCGTTCACGTGGAAAATGGGGATGTCGAGCATGCGGGCGACGCCCGTGGCGTAGGTGCCCGAGCGGCTCTGGTCCGGCAGGGTGGTGAAGCCGATCTGGTTGTTCACGACCACGTGTACGGTGCCGCCGGTCGTGTAGCCCGAAAGACGCGAGAAATTGAGGCATTCCGCGACGACGCCCTGGCCCGCGAAGGCGGCGTCGCCGTGGACGACCACGGGCATGGTGGCCCGGCGCGCCGCGTCGCCGGCCCGATCCTGGCGCGCGCGCACGCGCCCCTCGACGACGGGATAGGCCGCCTCCAGATGGCTCGGGTTGAATGCCAGCGACAGGTGGACGCGCCGGCCTCCCTCCAGCACGCGGTCGGCGCTGTGGCCCAGGTGGTACTTCACGTCGCCGCGCCCCAGCATCTGTTCGGCGTCCAGGTCCTGGAACTGGCGCAGGATCTCGGCCACCGGCTTGGCGAGCACGTTCGCCAGCACGTTGAGCCGGCCGCGGTGCGCCATCGCGACGATGACCTCGCCGCACCCCTGCTGCGCCGCCGTTTCTATGCAGCGATCCAGCAGAGAGACAAGGGTTTCGCCGCCTTCCAGCGAAAACCGTTTCACGCCGAGAAAGCGCGCCTGCAGGAACTGCTCGAAAGCCTCGGCGCGCACGAGCGATTCGAGCACGCGGCGGCGCTCGGCGGCCGGAGGCGGCAGCGGGTCGCCGTCGTCCTCCATGCGCTCGGCGATCCAGCGGCGCACCTCGGGTTCGTCCACGTGCATGAACTCGACGCCGACGGTGCCGCACCAGCTCCGTTTCAGCCGTTCGATCACGTCGCGCAGCGTCGCGCGCTGCAGGCCGAAAAGCCCCTCGGTGTCGAACACGCTGTCGAGGTCCGCGGGGGCGAGGGAATACTGCGCGGGATCCAGCTCCGGGCGCGGGGCGGGGGCATCCGAGAGGGGATCGAGCCACGCCCCGCGATGGCCGAAGGTGCGGTAGGCCTCGACGAGCTCGAACAGGCGCAGGCGGCGGCACACCGGCTCGTCCACGCCGTGGACGTGCGCGGCGGCAGCGGGGACGGCCGGGACGGCAGAGGAGGCGGGTGCGCCGGCCGCGGCGAAGAAGGAGCGCCAGTCGGCGGGCACGGAATCCGGCGCCGCCTGCCAGCGCGCGTAGAGGCTCTCGATCTGGTCCTCGACCTGCTCGAGGCCGGTGGCGAGGTCGCCGGGGAGCGGGGTCTTCCGCGTGCCCATGGGCCTCTTCTAACCTGGCGCGGCCCGGTGCGCGATCCTTGCGCGGCGACTTGGAACGCCGCCGCAGGGCGCGCCCGAAGCACGAAGGCCGCCCGTTTCGGGGCGGCCTCCGGCGACTGGTGGAGCTGAGGGGGATCGAACCCCTGACCTCTAGAGTGCGATTCTAGCGCTCTCCCAACTGAGCTACAGCCCCGCGGACCGTGCGGACGCCTGTCCGCAGCGGGTGCGGCTTGTAGCGGAGCGTCGCATGCGAGTCAAGCCGATTCGTGCGATTCGCCGCCCCCGCTTTTCCGGCCCCAGATGGACCGGTCGTCCTCACCCCCGTCCCCCCTCTCATTTCCAGCCAAGAACAAGAGTGGCCGACTGTGTTGTCGAACAGCACGAGGGGGCGAGAGGGGATTCGAAACCCGATGCGCCATGCTTGTCGCTGCTTTTCTCCCCCTCGTTTCGCGGAGAATCCTCGCTCATGGTGAGCCTGTCGAACCGCGCTCTTGTTTCTGTCGGGATTCGCAGCGAAATGAGAGGGGGCCGGGGGGTGAGGCAGCGTGCGCTAGCCGCCGGGCGACACCGTGGTCGCGCTCTCGACGCGGACCTCCATGGGCGCGCCGATCGTCTTCCGATCCGGCCCGCGCGCCTCGAAAGTCCAGACGTTGCCCGGCGCCATGGGCCAGAGCCCGCCGCCACCGCCCTGCAGGACGCTCGACACGAGGCCGTAGTCGCGGATCTGCCCGTCCGAAGGAGTCAGGAAGATCCGCACCGGACCGACGCCGGGGGCGAACCACCGGTCGATGCGGAACACGCGCAGCGCGACGGGCGCCGCCCCGGGGCACGCGTCGACCACCTCGACCACGCGCACCGCCGTGAACGTGCCCGCGGCCACCTGCACCGTCTCGCCCGGCGTGCTGCGCAGGGCCGCCACCAGCGGCGCCGCGCACGGCAGCGCCAGCGAAGGGGAGGGCGGCACGGCGGTCGAAAGCGCGTCCTTCCACACGAAGCCCGCCCCGACCTGCGCCGGAAGATCCATGCCCGCGCCCGCCACCGAGCCCAGCACCTCCAACGGAACGGGCGTCGAGCCGGAAGCCGGCTGTGCTTCGGGCGATTCCGCGAACAGCTCGGCGCCCGCCTGCACCAGCGTGCGCTCGACGGCTCCGGACACGAGTCTCCACCGGGTTACCGAGTCGGCGGTGTCGTCCACCGGCGGCTGCGGCGCCACCGCGTACGGCCGAGGGTCGACGTCCTGCATCACGCCGTCGCGCAGGCTCACGCGCAGCCGCGACGCCCCCGGTCCGGACAGCGAGAACGGCGTGCGGGGCTCGCCGTCCCACCCGATGTCGGCGCTGCCGCGCGCGAAGGGCGTGCCGTCGATTCCCGACGACAGCACCAGTTCGCTGCCCGACACCTGCGCCAGCACTGTGCGCAGCGCCACCGCCCCGGGGCCGGTCGGTACCGGGAGCCGGTAGACGCCCAGCGGCTGCGATCGGCCGCACCCTTGCCCGGCGACGAGGGCCGAAACCAGCGCAGCGGCCCCGATGCGGCGCGCCATGCGCACCTCCGCGGAGAAAGTGCGCACCCGCCCGCCCGGCGGCAGCAGACGCCGTCCGAGGCTCGGCAGTCGGGAGCAGACTTATTTCTATCCGAGGAAGAAACGCGGCGACGACCTGCGGATGAGGCCGTCGAGCCCGAGAGCGCGCCCGCCGCCGGCGACGAGCACTCCCAGGTCCACGGTCCCGGCCAGCAGGTTCACCTGCTCGCCGCTCGCGAGGAAGTACGCCGCGTGCATCGCGAGCGCCGCCAGGGCGCCCGCCCGCGACGCCAGCCCGAGCACCAGCGAGGCGCCGGCGGCGATTTCGCCCGCGGTCGCCAGCGTCGCGAAGGTCGAAAGCTGGCCGTTCACCACGGGGAGCAGATGCTCGCGGAAAAGGCCCGACATGCGGCCTTCGCCCGACCAGGCCGAGAGCTGCGCGGCAAGCTGCTCGGCGCCCAAGCGGGGCGAGATCTTGCGCGCGGCCGCCTCGACGAACAGCGCGCCGATCGCGATCCGGGGCAGCGCGAGCCACCCGACCGACGATCGCTCCTCGAAGCCCAGCGCCATCAGACTTTCCGCGGGGGCAGACCGTGCGCCAGGAAATTGTGCAGCCGGTTGGAAAGTTCCTGCGGCATCGCGGCGGCCAGATGCGTCCGGCACAGCCGTGCGGTCGCCTTGTACGTGCGCACGAACGTGACGCAGGGGGAGCAGTGCGACAGGTGGTCCTCGAGCTGCTCCTTCTGCTGCGCCGAAAGGGTGCCGTCCATGTAGTCCGCGAGAAGCTCGACGCACTCGCGGCAGTAGAAAGCGGACCCGTTCGCGGCCATCCCGATGCTCCTACCGCTCGCCGAAATACTCGCCCAGCTTCTCGCGCAGCGCCAGCCGTGCGCGGTGCAGCCGGCTCTTGACCGCCGGAACCGTCAGCCCCAGGGAGTCGGCGATGGCCTCGTTCGAGAGGCCGTCGACGTCCTTCAACAGGAAAACGACGCGGTACTCCTCGGAAAGATTCGCGACCGCCGTCTCGATGGCGCTGCCGAGCTGCCGATTGTGCAGTGCGTCATCGGCGCGGAGGCTCCAGTCCGAGCGCGGCGGGCGCAGGTAGCCGCCGTCTTCGCCGAACTGGGGACCGGGCAGATCCTCGCTGGTGCGCTCCGGCTCCAGGGGCACGTCCGGGGCCCGGCGGCGCCGGCGCAGGCGCATCAGCGCGCAGTTGGAGGCGATGCGGTAGATCCAACTGTTGAAAGCTGCATCTCCGCGGAATTCCGGGAGTTTTTCCCAGGCGTTGAGGAACGACTCCTGGAGGACTTCCTCGGCGTCGGTTTCGTTGCCGGTCATGCGCAGCGCCAGGCGGTAGAGCTGGCGCTCGTGCCGCTGCACGAGGGTTGCGAAAGCCGCCGTGTCGCCGGCGCGGGCCCGGTCGACCAGCTCGCGGTCGAGCGGTTCGCCGGCCGGAGGGGGCGCGCCTGCGGTGCCGGTTTCGTGGGTCGTGGCGCCCATGGGGGCGGGGACTCTAGCGACGCGCGCGCGGCGGGGTCAAGGCGGACGGGGGCCGCGAACAGCAGAAACCGCCAAGACGCCAAGAGCGCCAAGTTCGCCAAGATCTTCAGGGTTGTCCGCAGCCTTTCCCATCTTTGTCGTTCTTGGCGTCCCTTGCGTCCTTGGCGCCTTGGCGGTCTTCTTTTTCTCGCCAACGCGCCCAACCCCGAATCTCCCGGTTTTCGCCGCCCGGTTGAGGGCGCGCGACCCGCCTGCTAGCCTGCGCGCCGGCTTCGCGCGGCGCCCCCCGGCGGGCGTCGAGCCGGGAGCTGCATGCCGCCCGAGTCCATCGCGTCCGTCATCGAGTCGCGCCTGGCCGCCAGCGACGGAGTCATCGCCGACGACCGCACCGCGCCGCTCTTCCGGCTCGTCACGCGTCTGCGCGAGCTGGAGGGCTCGGCCTGGTGGCACATGCGCGTGGTCGACCAGGAGCTGCTCTCGCAGGGGGCGCCCACCGACATCATCCTCCAGGCGCTGGCGCTGCCGGAGAAAGTGCCCGTGCCGGTGGTGGCGCGCTCCCTGGAGGCGTGCCTCGTCGACCATCCGCGGCTGCAGATGTGCCACTCGGTCGCGATGCCCGGCGCGCTGCTGCACGCGGTGCAGCCCGCCGAGCCCTCGTCGCTGCTGCCGCCGCTGCACTACCTGCCCGTCTGCGACGAGGCGAAGTGTCTGCTTCTCGTCAAAGAATACAGCGACGGCGTGCGCCTGCTGGACTGGCGCCAGGCGCGCGCCGGCAAGCTGCGGCTGGGCGACGTGCTGGATCTGCTGGACACGCTGGGCGACGCGCTGGCGACGCTGCACCGGCGCGGCCACGCCCACGGCGCCATGACGCCGGAGCTGGTCGCGATGCAGGAGCGCGCGCTGCCGCAGGTGCCGGGGCGCCCGCTGGAGACGGTCTGGGTCGCGAAGGTCGTGGACATCGGGCTGGTGCGCCACCTGGCGGCGCCGGGCCGCTGGCCCACGGGCTCGGGCGCCCTGTGGTGCGCGCCCGAGGTGTTCGAGCCCGATCCGATGACCGACTGGCGCCGGGTCGACCAGCTCGCGCTCGCGGCGCTGCTCTACGCGCTGTGGACGAACAACATCCCCTTCGAGGCCGTGCCGGAGGGCATTCCACCGGCGGAAGCGCGGCGGCTGCGCGCGCGCCAGATCGAGGCCCTGCCGCCGCCCCGGGGCAGCACGCTCGCGCGCGCGCTGGGCGTCACCCCGGCCATGAGCAGCGCGTGCCTGCGCGCCATGTCGCCCGAGCCTGCCGAGCGCTTCCCCACGCTGGACGCGTTTTCCGCGGCGCTGCGGCGGGCCGCGCGCGAGGCGCACCGCGGCAAGGGCGACGAGCGCGACGACCTGACGCTCGTCGAGACCGGCGAGGAGAACCCCGCCGGAGGCCTGCTGGCACGCTTCCGCGCGCTCACCGTCCCGGGACCCGTCGCCGTTTCCGGCGAGACCCCGCAGCCGTCGGTGGTGATCGGACCGTCGGAAACGCAGGCTTTTCCCGCACCGGCTGCCGAAGCCGTCACGGCGCCCGGCGCGGGCCGGCCGCCGCAAGAGCCTGTCGCGCCCGCGGCGCCCGAGCCGGCGGTGCCGCCGGAGCCCGTCCCTTCGGCACCGCCCGCCGCTCCTGTCCTGCCGGCTCCTGCCGTGACGGAGCCGCCGGTCGTGCTATCGGCGCAGGACGTGACCCCGGCGATGCCTTCGATCGCCGCCGTTTCCGCACCGATCCCGGTGCAGCCCCCGGTTGCCGAAGCACCGGCGCCCGCCGCCGCCGCCGCAGCAGCGCCCTCTGCGGCACCGCAGGCGGTGCCCGACGAGGCTCCGGATCTGCTCCTGCCGCCCGCCGCCTCGTCGCAGTGGGGATTCAACAGGCTCGCAGCGCTGCTGCTCATCCTGTGGGTCGCGACGCTGGCGTTCCTGTACTTGCGCGAGACCGCACCGTCGCCCGAGCCCGCTTTCGAGGCGAACGAGCCGATTCGTCGTCGCCCCGTCCCGCACGCGCCGCCCGCCGCACCCGCACTGGCGCCTGCGCCGGGCGAGCCCGCGGCACCGGCGCCGGGCGGCCCGACGCGGCCCTGAGGCGCTCGCCGCGGGCAGTGCCTGCACGCGACGAGCCCGACGCGGACCCGACGAGGTTCCGTGCCTGAGACGTTCCGACGCGGCGAATAGGCGACGTTCGCGGCGCATCCGCAGGGTGCCCGTTCAACCCGCGTTCTTCGCCGGGAGGACCTCGGCCGCGGCGGCGGCGAGGCGACGATCGAAGGTCCAGAGGTCCGCGCCGCAGGCGAGTGCCGCCGCAAGGAGCTGCACGTCCACCCAGCCGATTCCCCTGGCCGCGAGGGAGTGGACGGCGATGAAGCCGAGCAGGTCGTGGTCGCCGACGACGGGCGCGCGCGGCAGGGAACTCAAGTCGTTCAGGACCTCGCGGGAGCGACGCCCAAGGTTGCCGAGCGCCAGTTCGCCCATGACCCAGGGGTGCGCCACCACGAGGTCCTTGTCGAGCAGCCCGCGCAACGGCACCGCCTGCGCCGTGCCGCGCAAGTGGCTCACCCATACGGAAGTGTCCGCCAGCGTCACGAGCGCGACGCCGGGCGCGGCACGGGGGCACGACGACGGGAAGGGGCCGCGGCGCCGGGAAACTTCCCCGCCAGAGCGGCAAGTCGCCGCGCCGCTCCGCGCTCGACCAGAGCCTTCAGACCGAGTTCGATCGTCTCGGTCTTCGTGCGCGCCCCCGAGTCCTTGCGCGCCCTCTCCAGCAACTCGGCGTCGATGTCCAGCGTCGTCCTCATATGCACAAGATACGCGATTCGTCTGCATCGGGCAAGCGGTCGCGCCTCGCGGCCGGGCGACGCTGCTCAGTGCGACAGAACCGGCAGCCGCAGCGTCGGCGTGCGTCCCGTCGCCGGAGCCGGTTCGAAGGACGATTCGGATCCGCCCAGCGACGCGGGTGAAGCCGTTTCCACCCGGATTCGCGCGAGCGCACCCGGCCGAGCGCGTCCGGTCCAGTTGACGACGTGGTTCCAGGGCGTGTGGCCCGTGAGCTTTCCCGCATCGCTCCGGCTGGGACCTTCGACCAGCACGTCGACGATCGACCCGACGCGGGCCCGCGCGTTTTCGAGGCAGATTTCCCTCTGCCGGCGCTGCAGCCGCTCCAGCCGTTCCACGGCGCGACGGTAGGGCACGCGGCCCCACTCCTCCTCGTGCAGCGCCGCGCCCGTGTGCGGGCGCGCCGAGTAGACGAAGGAGTAGAGGTTCTCGAAGCGCACGCGCTCGACGAGCCGCATCGTGGCCTCGAAGTCCTCGTCGGATTCACCCGGAAATCCTGCGATGACATCGCTCGTGAGCGCCAGTCCCGGCGCCAGTGCGCGCAGCCGGTCCACCTTGTCCAGGTACTGCGCCGCCGTGTAGTCGCGGCGCATGCGCGCCAGCACCGCGTCGGAGCCGCTCTGCACGGGCAGGTGCAGGTGCGGCATGAGGTTCGCGACCTCGGCGAAGCAGCGCATCAGGTCGTCGGACAGGTCGCGCGGATGGCTCGTCGTGAAGCGCAGCCTCGCCACGCCGGGCACCGCCGCGGCCTCGCGCACGAGCTGCGCGAACGTCGCGCCCCCCGCGTACGAGTTCACGTTCTGCCCGATGAGCGTCACCTCGCGCACGCCCGCGGCCGCCAGCACGCGGATTTCCGCGATCACCTCGTCGCGCGGCCTCGACACCTCGCGCCCCCGCACGCGCGGCACGATGCAGAACGAGCACACGTTGTCGCAGCCCTTCATCACGGTCACGAACGCGCACACCCGCCCGCGCTGCGCCTCCGGATCCGCGCGCGGAAACACGTATTCCGCGCTGTCCATCCAGGCCGTTTCCGAGCTGCGCCGGCCCCCGACCGCGCGCGCCACCGCCTCGGGCAACGCTGCGATGCGATCCGGTCCCAGCACGAAGTCGAGGTACGGCACGCGCGACAGCAGATGCTCCCTCTCCTGCTGCGCGATGCACCCCGCGACCCCGATGCGCGTGCCGCGCGAGGCGCGCAGGATGCGGTAGCGGCCGAGAACGGAAAACATCTTCTGTCCGGCCTTCTCGCGCACCGCACACGTGTTCACGAGCACCAGATCCGCGTCTTCCGGGGCGCCGGTGCGCACCCAGCCGTCGCGCGCGAGCAGCTCGGCCATGCGGTCCGAGTCCGACTCGTTCATCTGGCAGCCGAACGTGTGGATGAAAAAGCGGCGCGGGGCGCCATCGCCGGCGGGCAAGGGCCCGTCCTTTCCTCCGCGGTCGCGCCTGCACCGGAGAGCCCCGGGAGCGCCGCGGCGCGCGCGGAGAATGGCACGAAACGCGGACCGGGATTCGAAGCGGCGCGCAGACGGCGAGAGCGGGAATGCGCCCGGGCGCCCGCGACCGTCGGGATTCTGCGTCCGACGGCCGCGCTCTCCCGCCGGAAAGCGAAGGAAATCCGGACACTTGCGTTGTGCCGTGCCGGGCGCCGCGGCGGCGTCCGGCACCGTCACGCGGCACACCGGTAGCGCCAGGACCGGCAAGGAACGGGGAAGGGCCGCGCAAGCTCCCGGACGCCATGCGAACCCGGCTTCCGGGCGTTCCTCCCGAGCGCTGCTCCGCGTCTCGGCGGGCACGGACGGGACGAGCAGTTTCGCCTGCCGCAGCCGGCTTCCGGGTTGCCGGACAACCGCCGTCCGTGTACGCTGCATGAGTGCGTCCGTTATCCCTTCCAGTCTCCGGCGCAGCATCGCTGCTGCCGCCTTCCTGCTGCCCCGGCGCGGACCCCGGCCGGGGCGTGCCGGTTTCCGGCCCTGCCGGGAGGCCGTCCGGTGAGCCGCGCCGCGAAGTGCGCCTCCGCTCTCTTCGTCGCCGCGGTTTCGCTGCGAGTGGCGCACCTGCTGACGACTCGCGACGCCGCCTGTTTCCTTCTTCGCGTCGGAGACGAGGACTACTACCATCTGTGGGCGCACAGAATCGCCCGCGGC
>Ga0172370_10010483_pt1 | contig 10616 bp, 8 predicted proteins | sample LakKiv5m_FD_114538 | JGI IMG/M metagenome (GOLD analysis project Ga0172370, IMG submission 114538) | Freshwater microbial communities from Kabuno Bay, South-Kivu, Congo - kab_022012_11.5m | ecosystem: Environmental > Aquatic > Freshwater > Lake | place: Democratic Republic of the Congo...
AAGCGCCTCGCCCTCACCCACTTCGACGCCTTTGTCTATCAGACAATCGAGGAACGGGAAGAGGCCCGGGAAAGTGCCGCCGCAATATTTCCGCAAACAATAGCCGCGACCGACGGCCTGGAGATAACCATTTGACCCTCTCCGTTTACCATCTTTAGCTTTCGGGACAAAACCGTTCTCCGAGCTGATTTACTGCCGTCGGCCTAAAGCCTCTCGGCCTGAGAAGTTAATATCAAATCACGAAGAGCCGGAAGATGCATCTCCATCTCCCGCCTTCCCTCGTCAATTGCCTCCGCAGCCCGATTGAACTCCATCAGCCCTATGTCGGAAAGTTTGGGACGAATTACAATATCCGGCGGATCTTCCAGAAAGCGCTGCTGAGTTATTTTATCCTGCATTATATTGACCGATGTAGCCAATACGTCGAAGAGCGTTGGACTCCGGTCCAGCTGCTCCTGAAAGATCTGGCCGAAAAGCTTCACTTTCCCATTAAGTTGCACCTGCTTCAGAAAATCTGCCCACCGCCCCTGTGCGGGGAGCGAAACCCCGACTTCTTCTCTTTGCAAGAGAGGAGCAGCCATACGCTGTATCCTCTTTTTACCCATGATATCGGAATTAAGATCAACGGCTACGACAATATCGGCCCCCATCGCCCTGCAGAGCGAAGTCGGCACCGGATTAACCAAGCCACCGTCAACCAGCCACTGCCCGTTGCGACCACAGGGGGTAAAAATTCCCGGAAGCGAGATACTGGCCCTGACAACCTCTATCAAAGACCCTTCCCTTAGCCACACCTCCCCCCCGGTTTTCAGATCAGTCGCCACCGCGGCAAACGGCACGGGAAGCTTCTCGATCAGCGGGTCGGTAATTATTCCCCGTAAATATCCGGATATTTTTTCCCCCTCGATCAGTCCCGAGCGCGGAATTTTCATGTCCATGAAACCGACAATATGCGACCAGGAAAGCCGCCTTGCCCAGCGATCGAGAGGCTCGAGAAAGCCGGCGGCAAATGAACCGGCAACAAGGGCGCCTACCGAAGTGCCGCAGACAAAATCGACCGTAATTCCCGCTTCGACGATGCTCTGCAATACACCGATATGCGACCACCCCCGGGCAGAACCGCTTCCCAAGGCTATGCCTACTTTTTTTTTCATGTCATTATCCGCTCAGGAAATACCGCGTTACCCTCGAAAAACAACCTTTTGTCATTGCAAGCAAAGCGAAACAATCTCATAAGTTCCGGATAATTTAGAGAAATGCCAAGGCGCCGTACCCTCGCAATGACAGAAATCATTGCTTTCGCGCAGCAAACCGCAGCAGAAATGATGGCCACCGTCACCTATTCCCCCACTGCCTTCAGACGCAGCCTTTTCATTTCCTCCTGAACGGACATCACCATGAGATGGAGGCGATTCATGATATTTACCTCGGTTACCCCCGGATCCATATCAATATACAGCAGATTGAGATGGGGGTACAGCTTCTTAAGCCTTTTTTCCACACCCTTGCCGATAACGTGATTGGCCAGGCACCCGAACGGCTGCAGGCAGACGATATGATCGATCCCCTGCTTCACCATTGCGATGATCTCGGCCGGTAGCAGCCACCCTTCGCCTGCCTGGTTGGCAAGGCTCGTCACCCTGCCCGCCTCCTGCGACAGTTCCTTCAGACTGTAAGTCTTTCGATAATAGCGGAAGCTCCTCATAACCCGCTCGACACGATGAAGGTAAAAACCCACATACCGATCCAGCATGCCAAAAACCACCCGGTCTCGAAAAGAGCTTTTCATAAAATACTTCTGATCGAACGCCTCATTTACAAAACGCTGCTCAAAGAAACTGATAATGGGGGGGATAACCGCTTCCACACCCTTACCCCTTAACCACTCCACAATGTTGTTATTGGAAAATTCATTGTGTTTGACGAATATCTCTCCCAGCACCCCGATTGCGGGAACCGGATTATCGTGAACTGGAAGCAGGTTAAAATCGCGGATAGCCGCCTTCAACATTTCGAGGAACAGCCCGAAATCTTCACGTCCGGCAAGAAACCCCAGTTCATGGAGATATTTCTTCTGAAGAGCCATAGCCGATCCGGGACAGACCTCCCGGGACACTGTCGCCAGAGCCATCTTCGACAGGGGATCGGTAAAGATAAGCGCCAGCGCCAACCGTCTGACCAGCCTTTTCTGATCGATGGGAATACCAGCCTGTCTGAGCGTATCGCCCTCGGAAAGGGAAATGACCGGCACCTCACCAAACCCCGCCGCCAAAAGTGCCTTCCTGGCAAGCGGCACATAACTTGACGCCCGGCATTGTCCAAAGGTCTGTATGAGCAGCACGACAGTTCTCCGGGGGTCCCTTCTGCCCGCTTGCAACGCCTTGACTATATCTCCGATAACTATAAGCGCCGGGTAGCAGACATCGTTGTTTACATATCGGAGCCCTGTCTCCACCGATGAACGCTCCTGGGGGGCAAGCAGCTCCACCTTGCAGCCAAAAGAGGCAAAAACAGCCGGAATCGCGGGGGAGTAAAAAGGAGAAAACCAGGGAACAAGGATTGTCTTCTTTTGCGCCTCCCCTTCAACCGGCATTGCAAAACCCGCCGGCAATATCCTTTGACGGGATTTCCGCACGCGCGCGCTGGCTATGTCGAGCATGGAGCGCAGACGGATTCTTACGGCGCCGAGGTTGGATATCTCGTCCATCTTGATCAGCGTATAAACTTTTCCCTTTTCACCAATGATATCCCTTGCCTCGTCGGTCGAAATCGCATCGAGGCCGCAGCCAAACGATGTGATTTGAACCATTTCGAGCTGGGGATGAGCAGCGACAAACCGGGATACGGCAAGTATCCTATTGGTGTATGCCCACTGGCTAAGAACTTTAATATCCTTCAGGACATGATCGTCTTCAGCAAGCGGGACGGCACTCTCGGGGATGACATCCACCCCCATTCCCGCGAGCATTTCGGGAAGACCATGGTTTACCAGCCGATCGGCATGGTAGGGCCGGCCGGCAACAACGACGGCGAAGCGGTTTTCCGCCGTGGCCTTTTCCATCAGGGCAATGGCCCGTTTATACATTTCCGCTCGCACCCCCTGTTGCACCTCTCTGCCTTTCCCTACCGCCGCGGAGATCGTTTTTCTGTCAATCCCATACCCCCTGAAAAACGAATAAAGCTGTTTTTCGAGAAGTTCCCGCGACCTGAAACTGACGACTGGACAGTCAAGAGGAATCCCATACCGCCCCTCCGGATCGATCGCACTGCGAATGACATCAGGATAACCGGTAACAACCGGGCAATTGAAGCTGTTCAAGGCATCCGCATCCTCCTGCATCTCGCAAACCACAAGGGGGAAAAAAATTCGATCAACCTTCTTTTCCGTGAGATCGACAATGTGGCCATTGGCAAGTTTTCCCGGAAAACAGATATTGTCGGACATCACGGTCCGTATCCCCCGCTCGAAGAGCCCCATATCGGACGGGGCGGAAAGCACAACCTGAAAACCGCATGTAGTCAAAAAATTTGCCCAGAAGGGAAAATTTTCGTACATGTTCAAGGCGCGCGGAATGCCAAAGACAAGAAGCGGCTTCCGGTCCGGCAGGAGGGGCTGATCGAAAATCAGCTTCAGGCGATCGACAAAAAGGTTGACCCCCTGTCTCCCTCCGGCGCCCTTGTTGCTCAAATAGCGCTCGCAGCGATTGCCGGTAAAATAATTTCGTCCACCACTGAAACTGATTCTGGTCGCCTTGCAACTATTTTCGCAGCCGTTGCACCGTACCTCTTTCGTCCCGATTATGTTTTCCTGGGTCTCGACATTCAGTCCCGGAAAGATCGAAAGCCGGTTCGGCTCAAAAAGGTGGTTTTGCAACGCAGTCAAGGCGGCGCCATAGGCGCCCATCACCTCGGAAATTTCAGGCCGGATGACCTTCCGGCCGATCTCAAGTTCAAACGCCCGCAATACTGCAGGATTGCGAAACGTTCCCCCCTGTACGATTATTTTGTCACCCAGCACCGAAGGATCATGAATTTTTAAAACCTTGTAGAGGGTGTTCCCTATCACCGAACGGGCAAGCCCCGAGGAAATATCACCGACGGTGGCCCCTTCGTGAAGCGCCTGTTTTACCCGCGAGTTCATAAAAACCGTACAACGCGTCCCCAGGTCAAAAGGCGCCCCAGCCTCGCAGGCAATTCCGGCAAAATCGGAGACGCTGATCTTCAGCGAATCGGCGAGCGTCTCGATAAATGAGCCGCAACCAGAAGAACACGCCTCGTTTATCTGAATATCGGATATCCCTCCGTCACGGACATAAATCGCCTTCATATCCTGGCCGCCGATGTCAAGAATAAAGGAGACATCCGGCAGAAAATGACGGGCGGCACGATAGTGGGCAATCGTCTCCACTATACCGTCATCAATGGCAAACGCCGCCCTTATCAAATCCTCTCCGTACCCGGTAACAGCGGATCTTGCGACGAGAGGAAAAACGCCAGCCTCGCGGCAGGCATCCCTGAAGAAGGAAAGCCCCCTGCGGGCAGCACCTATGGCATCGCCTCCATTCAAGCTATACCAGGTAAGGGCAAGCCGCTTTTCTTTGTCAATCAGGACGAGTTTGGTTGTCGTCGATCCGGAATCGATCCCCAGAAAACAGGGGACGCCCTTCAGTTCCGAGACATCCACCCGGGAGACCCGTTTTTTCCGATGCCCCTCCTCCCAGATTGCAAACTCCCGTCTGTCATGAAAAAGGGGCGGGAGCCTTTTTTGCTGATCCTTCCCCACCCGCATTGCCTCCGTCTGAATAATGTGAAGGCATTTTTCGATCTCTATCACAAGGCCATCTCCCTCATGACAAAGCGCCGCCCCCCGGGCTGCAAGCAGTTCCGGATGTTCACAGGTGGCAACATCCTTTTCGGGATCAAGTTGAAGCAGATTGATGAAGGCTGCCCGAAGAGAGGGAAAGAAGGTAAGAGGTCCTCCCGCAAAAAGCACCTTGCTTTGAATGTCATGCCCGCGAGAAAGGGAGGAGATCACTTGAATCGCCATCGCATGAAATACCGATGCGGCGATATCCTCCCGGGAAACACGATTGCTCAGAAGGGCTTGGAGATCAGTCTTGGCAAAAACCCCGCAGCGGGTGGCTATGGAATAGAGACCCCGGCTTTTCCGGGCCAGTTTCTCGAGTTCGCTAAGCGGAACATTCAGCAGTATTGCCATCTGCTCGATAAATGAGCCGGTTCCTCCTGCGCAGTTTCCGTTCATGCGGATGTCAGGTTGAAAGCGGTCGTTAAAAAAGGCCACTTTGGAATCCTCGCCCCCTATTTCTACAAGTGTTCGTACATCCGGCCAGAAAAGCTGAATGATTTTTGCCGAAGCGACAACTTCCTGAATAAACGGAAAATGGAAAGACTCAGCAGCTCCCATGCCGGCGGAACCAGTGAACATAACATCAAGTATACGGTTTCCGAGTACCTGACGGGCTTCAGCAAGCATTTCCGCTATTGTACCCAGCGTCAGAGAATGGTGGCGACAATAGCGAAAAAATACAATACCCCCTTGGGGATCGCAAACAACCAGTTTAACCGTGGTGGAACCGGCGTCTATTCCTGCCTTGTATATTTCGGCCATCCTGTATTGCCTTCTTGGCTCCGCTTCCCTGTAAACAAGCCGCTTATTGGGATCAGGATATAGTCCCCGTTCCTGATATTGTCAATAATCAAAATTATATTGTTTGCAAATTGGTTGCATTCATAATATAAGCTACCAAGTAATTTATCAGGCAGGGATGGCAAGATGGAAGCGGAGCGTTGCGACGCAGCAGAAACGCTAAAAAAATCAGGGCTTGCGAAGACAACGCAGCGAATGGCCGTTCTGGAATCGCTGATCGACGCCGAACATCCTCTCAACGCCAATGAAATCCTCAGGGAAACAACCGGAGTCGTCAGCATCAACCGGGTTACAGTTTATCGCATCCTTTCATCTTTTCGGGACAGCGGGATAATCAGGGAAATAGAAACCGGGCACGGAATCAGCTTTTATGAAATGGCTTGTCGGCATAATCCGGTGCATCCCCATTTCCGCTGTCGGAGCTGCGGCCACATCGTCTGCCTGCCGCCGTTGACTCTTTCTCAGGCGTGGGAATGGCTGGCACAGCCCGCCGATTTTTCTGTCGAGAAGATCGACGTTCAGTTGATAGGCATATGCGCCCCCTGCCAAAAAACAGAAAATAGCAACATGCTTGCATCTGCTCCAGATGAAACAGTTACGCGACAGCGATGAAGAAAAGGGATTTATCATGAAAAAATTATGCATCGGCTTTGCTCCGGTTCTTTTATTGGTTTTCGGAATATTGCCCGCTTTTGCCGCCTCCGGTAAGATAGACATCGCCGTCAGCGTTCCGCCCCAAGCCTATTTCGTAGAAAGAATTGGCGGAAGTCTTGTCCTGGTGCACATCCTGATCCCCGGCGGCGCCGATCCGCACAGCTACGAACCAACCCCACGACAACTCATCAACCTTTCCGCCTCCCGAATATACGTTAAGGTTGGCACACCGACCTTCCCCATGGAAAGCAAATACCTTTCAACCCTTCTGGAACGGAATCCCCTCATGACCGTCATTGACACCTCCGCCGGCATGAAATTCCGCACAGGAGACCCCCATGTCTGGACCTCGCCGACTCTGGTCAAAATCACCGCCTCCAACATCGCCAAAGCCCTTGTAACTCATGATCCTTTACACAAGGATTACTACGCAAGAAATTTGGCGGAATTTCTTTCGGAAATCGACGGTTTGGATCAATGGATCAGAAAATCTCTGAAGGGAAAAAGCGGCAGCAGCTTCATTATTTATCATTCGGCATGGGGATATTTTGCCGACGCATACAATATAATCGAAATCCCTATTGAAGAAGAGGGAAAACCAGGCAGTGCCGCCCGCATCCGGGAAATAATCGATCTCGCAAGAAAAAAGGGCATTCGCGACGTGCTGGTTCAGAAAGGTTTTGACGAAAGAAACGCCCGCGCTGTCGCCGCCGAACTGGGAGGAAAAACTGTCGAGGTGGATCCGCTCGCGCGCGACTGGCCGCAGGGATTGAAAAAATTCACAGCAACTTTAAGAGACGTTCTGAAAAGATAGAAGGAATATCAGGAATGGGGAAAAGCATCATTCAAGTTGAAAACGTAACCTACGGCTACGGGAAAAGAACCGTTTTAGAAGATGTGTCGATGAAGATTATGGAACGTGATTTTATCCTGATCATCGGCCCGAACGGAGGAGGAAAGTCAACCCTGCTCAAATTGATCCTCGGAATTATCACCCCCTGGTCAGGGAAAATCAGTTTCAGCGGCGACGGCAAGAACCGTCTCGGCTACGTCCCTCAGTCAGCGGCATTCAACCGGAGCTTTCCTATCTCTGTTTTGGACATGGTTCGCACCGGCTGCATCCACGGGGAAAACTATCTGCGCCAAAATTCCCGGGAAAGCATCGAAAAAAGCAGGGACATTCTGCAAAAACTTTCCCTCGAAGATAAACTGGGAGAGAACATTACCGACCTTTCCGGCGGCCAGCTGCAGCGCGTCCTGATCGCGCGCGCCCTTGTCGCCGATCCTGTCGCCCTGCTTCTCGACGAACCGACAACCGCCCTGGACATAGCCTCGCAAACCGATCTGATCGACATCCTGGAAGAATTGCGGCAGAAAATGAGCATTGTCGTCGTTACCCACGATCCAACCCCCTATGCGGGCATCTATGGACATCTGGCCTGCCTGAACAGAAATCTCTACTTCCATGAACGCGGAGAGCTGAACGCGACGACGCTGGAGAAGGTTTACGGCTGTCAGGTGGAACTCCTGGGACACGGAATCCCCCATACACTACTGCATTCCCACCCGGAGGCGGTGCGAAAATGAACGGCATCTTATCCTACGAGTTCATGCAAAATGCCCTGCTTGCAGCCATTCTGGCCAGCATTGTCTGCGGTCTGATCGGCCCTTTTATCGTTACCCGGAGGATGGTTTTCATCAGCGGCGGGCTCAGTCATACCGCCTTCGGCGGACTCGGAATCGCTTACTGGCTGGGAAAACAGGAATTAATGTTCACAATCAGGCCTATTTATGGGGCAACGGCCTTCGTACTCGGGGCCGCACTTTTACTCGGCTCGCTGGAAGAAAAAAAACTCAACCAGAACGACCTGTTCATCGGCATATTGTGGGCCGTTGGCGTCGCCATCGGCATCGTCTTTGTCCACATGACCCCCGGTTACGCCCCCGATCTGCTGAGCTTTCTTTTTGGCAACATCCTGACGGTTTCCCGGACGGATGTATTGATCATGCTCGTCATAGTTTTGATCGTTGTTATGGCCGTCGCTATCTTCTACAAAGGCTTTGTCGCCATCGCCCTCGATGAAGAATTTGCCCGGGCCAGACGTCTGCCTGTTTACCGGCTGAAAATGGGGCTTACCATTTTAACTGCCCTTACGATCGTAACATTGATTCAGGTTGTGGGGATTCTTCTCGTCATTGCCCTCTTGACCATCCCGGTCGCAATCGCCTCCGAACTGTCCATGAATTTCCGCAAAATAATCGTTCTTTCAGTTATTTGTGGGATCACGATCTGCCTGCTCGGCCTTTTTATTTCCTACTACATAGAGTTTCCCTCCGGGGCCTCGATCATTCTCATCGGAGGAATATTATTGATAATAGTCAAGACTTTAAAAGGAATATCCCAACGAAAAAAATCAGCGCTCGTCCAATAAAAAACAAAAATCCGTTCCAAGCACACTGAAGCCATATCAGGGATTTATTGACTTTAACTAAAATATCTGTTTGTAGTGAATTCCATTTGCAAGCATTGCCAAGCTATTCTAAATGTCGGCAATAGAGGCGCCTCGATGCTTATCTTGAAAAGGTTACTGCGCAACCGAAACGTTCTTTTCCCTGTGGCTCTAACTTTGGGGCTCCTCCTTCCCCAGGCAGCGTCTTTGGCGAGCCATTTGGTACTGCCTGCACTCGCCCTGACCATGATCATCTCGACAATGGAAATCGGCAACGACATTTTCAGTCGGCCCCGCCAACTCCTGTTACCCGCCTTTATTGGAATAGTCATGAACTACGTTCTTCTGAGCGGCGTTATTATCACACTCGGCGCCCTTCTGCTGAGGGACGAAAAACTCTGGAGAGGCATTGTCCTGCTGGCAGCGGTTCCTCCGGCCATCGCCGTCATCCCTTTTTCAGTTTTTCTCGATGGCAATAAAGATTTATCATTGATAGGGACTGTCGGCGCCTACATGGGAGGGCTGGTTGTCATGCCCCTTATTACTTTTACCCTCCTCAGCCCCGCTGCCTTTGACCCAATTAGGCTCCTTGTTGCGGTTTTCGAGCTGATTATCCTTCCGCTCTTGATCTCGCGCTTCATGATATCGGAAAAATTGAACAAAAACGTGGCCCCCTGGAAGGGAGGGATAACAAACTGGAGTTTCTTTCTTATAATGTACACGCTGGTGGGATTGAACAGTAATGTTTTTCTAAGCATGCAGCCAGTCCTGTTGACAATAGCCATCATTGCCATATCAACGAACTTCATTCTGGGTTATCTTATCGAATGGATCAGCAAAATTTTTAAAATCTCCCCCTCGACACGCACCGGTCTTGTTTTACTCGGAACATTGAAAAACCAGGGAATGGCGGGCGGCCTCGCCCTGACAATATTCGGAAAGGAAGCGGCCATTCCCGCGGCAGTCTTTACTGCCTCGATGATAGTGTATATTGTCTGGTTGGACCTGCTGCAAAGGTTCAAGCAACGGCGCTGATGTAACGATCGCAAATAGATCGCGGCCGGGGCAAGCGGCGCCTGCCTGCCGCGTAAAAGGACTGACGGCCCCGATATCCGTTTGAGAGGTTGGAAATAACAGGCAATGACAGACTCCGCAGCCAAAGATTACAATAGCGGCCACCGCCAGCGGCTCAAGCTGAAATATCTTACTGCCGGAATAGAGGCCTTCCACGATTATGAGGTCGTTGAACTGCTTCTCACCTATGCAATACCCCGTCGGGACATAAAACCGCTCGCCAAGGAGCTTTTGGCGCGGTTCGGCTCAATAAAGGGAATTATCGACGCGGAACCGGGGGAATTGAAAAAGGTTGACGGCATCAGCGAACACACGGCGATCCTTTTTAAGCTATTCAAGGAGGCTTCGACCTTATATTTGCAGCAGAAGGCAAGGGAGAAACCCCAAATTTCCTGTACATCCGAACTTATCAACTTCTGCCGGACGACCCTGGGCGGCAAAAAAGACGAGGAGTTCTGGGTTATTTATCTCGATGTGCAAAACCAGATAATAGAGTTTGAGGCGCTTCAGAAAGGAACGGTCAATCAGGCTACGGTATATCCCAGACAGGTGCTGGAAAACGCCCTTCGGAGAAAGGCTTCGGCGCTCATCCTCGTCCATAACCACCCGTCAGGGCATGTTCGCCCCTCCGAGGCGGACATCCGCATTACCAGGGTGATCAACGAAACCGCGAAAATGCTTGACATAAATGTCCACGACCATATGATAATCGGCGAAGACCGCTTCTTCAGTTTCCGGGAAGAGGGGATGATGCCCTGAAAAGACACACA
>Ga0172370_10010486_pt1 | contig 10613 bp, 7 predicted proteins | sample LakKiv5m_FD_114538 | JGI IMG/M metagenome (GOLD analysis project Ga0172370, IMG submission 114538) | Freshwater microbial communities from Kabuno Bay, South-Kivu, Congo - kab_022012_11.5m | ecosystem: Environmental > Aquatic > Freshwater > Lake | place: Democratic Republic of the Congo...
AACCCGTCAACTTCTGCATCAAACCTTCGTTGATCTTGGGCTCGGTGATGAAAGTCCCCTTCCCCTTGCGCCTGGTGATGGCGCCCTCCAACTCCAATTCACGCAAGGCTTGCCGCACCACCGTGCGGCTGATGCCATAGGTCTCACAAAGATCCTGTTCAGGCGGGATTTGCTCGCCGGGAACCCAATTTTTCTGCTGGATCTTTTCTTTCAGGAGATCCATCAATTGAATATAATAGGGAATATGGCTGTCAAAGTTGATCACGCGGGTAGGTTCCATAGGTCTATTGTATCAAGTTGATTTCTTGTAATCCTGTTATTACAACTTATTATAGAGACATCTTATCAAACTGTCAATACGCCGATCATCACTTTAGATAAACCTCCGGCTATGATTATTGCTTTGGCAGACGCTTTTATTTATTAAAATGACCAATTTATGTTTTTTTAATCTTAACCCTATTGAATTTTTGGATTCGGAGGTTATAATAATGTTATCCTGTAATAACAAGTAGTCGAGGTTTTGTTGCGCAACGCTCAGGTTATTTCAACAAGCAAAGTTCGAATACACCAACCTGGGCGGATAATTCTTGACGCATCACTCTGTGAACCGATAAGATCCTATTCACCAGCATATTTTTTCAGGAGGACGAAATGAAAGTAGGGATTGACAGCTATTGTTACCACAGATTTTTCGGCGAAGTATATCCTGACCAGAAACCGCCGGCGAAAAACATGAGTATGGAAGATTTTCTCAAGCGCGCCAAAGAACTTGATGTGGACGGCGTTTCGCTCGAGTCGTGTTTCTTCCCCTCCACCGATCTGGCCTGGTTCAAGGACCTCAAAGCCCAACTGGACGAATATAAATTTGACCGGGTCTACGCCTGGGGACACCCGGATGGACTGGAACGCGGCCAGAACTGGAAAGCCTATGATGAGATGGTCGGTATGATCCCATTTGCCAGGGCGATTGGCGCAGACGTGATGCGCGTAGTTGGCAGCAGCCTGATGTTCCGCCACGAACCGCACGGCCCCCAAATTGAAGCTTTAGTCAAGATGTTCAAGCAGGCCATTCCGATCGCCAAAGATAACGGGGTCAAGCTGGCGGTGGAAAACCACATAGATTTCACCTCAGACGAGATTCTACAATTGCTCAACGAGGTCAACTCGGATCATTTCGGTTTGAACTTCGATACCGGCAATTTCCTGCGCCTGCTCGATGATCCCATCGCCGGCATGGAAAAACTCGCCCCATATGTCCTGGCTACCCACGTGAAAGACCTGATGCCCGATAAAACCGCCCGGCCGACCGATTGGCATTTCTTCGCCGGTGTGCCGGTAGGACAGGGGCTGATCAACAACGAAGCGCTGGCTATGTTGCTTCATAAAGCGAATTTCAAGGGCTTCCTGGCAGTCGAAATTGACCACCCGCATGCAGATTGGACCGGTAAAGAAGACGAAGCCGTTGCCTTGAGCATCAAAGAGCTAAAGCGGATTGCCTCGCCTTTGAACTGAGATCCGTTTCATCGGAGCGTTAACCAATACAACCGGAAGGAGATGATCCCTTGAAGACTGTAAATGTAGCCATCATCGGTACTAAATTTATGGGCAAAGCCCATAGCAACGCCTGGACTTCGGCTCCGAAATTCTTCAAATTGGGGTTAAAGCCTGTGCTGAAAGTTGCCTGTGGGCAAGATGCAGCCGGCGCTGGCGATTTCGCCAAGACCTGGGGCTGGGAAGAAACCGAGACCGATTGGAAAAAAGTGGTCGAGCGCCCGGATATTGACATCATTGATGTCTGCACCCCCACCTATTTACACAAAGATATTGTCATCGCAGCGGCCAAGAACGGCAAGCAGATCTTCTGCGAAAAACCGATCGCGCTGAATTACGCTGAAGCGAAAGAAATGTACGAAGCCGCCGAACAAGCCAATGTGCTGCACTACCTCAACCACAACTACCGCCGCACGCCAGCCGTCGCCTTTGCCAAACAGCTCATTGACAGCGGCAAGATCGGCCAGATTTTCCACTGGTGCGGCGCCTATCTGCAGGATTGGATAACCGATCCCAGTTTTCCATTGACCTGGCATCTGCAAAAGAAATTCGCCGGCGCCGGCCCGCACTACGACCTGAATTCGCACAGCGTAGACCTGGCGCGTTACCTGGTAGGCGAAGTGGATTCGGTCACTGCCATGATGAAAACCTTCATTGAGGAACGTCCGCTGCCTGGCAAAGACGCCGGCACATTCAAATCTGGCGCGGTTGCCGGCGACACGGGCAAAGTGACCGTGGATGACGCCTCGTTTATGGTAGTCGAATTCTCCAACGGCGCATTAGGATCATTCCAGGCCAGCCGGTTCGCCAGCGGGCGCAAGAACTATAACTACTTTGAGATTTATGGCAGCAAAGGCAGTCTGGCGTTTGATCTGGAACGGATGAACGAGCTGATGTACCTGGACCTGGAAAACCCGGCCGATGAACAGGGTTTCCGCACGATCCTGGTCACGAATGCGACCCATCCTTACGTTGGCGCCTGGTGGCCGCCTGGTCATATCATCGGGTATGAACACGAATTCACCCACGCGGTAGCCGATTTCCTGACCGCCCTGGAAAAAGGGACAAAGATCACGCCCAACCTGTATGATGGCGTGAAAGATATGCAAATCCTGGAAGCCGCGATCATCTCCGCGAAGGATGGTCGCAAGGTAAAAGTCGCAGAAGTTCAGTGATGTCAGACTGACGACCCTGCAAAGCTCACATTCACCTCAGGGGATGAGAAATTGGCTCTTGATTTCTCATCCCCATTCTTACGAAACGGATTGCTGAAGACAACTGGCCTTCTCGGAGCAAGCATGAAAGCAAATTTGATACCAGTCTATTTTAACAGCGCGGAAGATCCTGACTTCGTCAAGCAATTGGCAGAATTAAAGGCGCTTTTAGCCGCAGAAGCGGAATTCTTGGCGCCTACCGCGCTCGGCGCGAGTTTGCCCGCTGCTGATGGTGTGGTTTTTCCACAAATGCTGGGTGAGGCTTACCGTCGGCTGAAAGAAATCCAGGCCTTGCCGCAACCAGTCATGGTCATCACTTCCGAGTTCGGTACAGTATCTATGTGGGACTGGGAGATCAACACATACCTGACCGCCAAAGGCGTCAAGGTGATCGCGCCCAACACCCTCGAAAAAGCGAAACAGGCTTGCCGGGCGCTGGCGCTTAAAAAACAACTGAAAAGCTCAAAATTCCTGGTCTATCAGGACCACCCGGCCAGCGGCGGCGGCAATCAGGACGAAATTTTCAAGCGGTTTTATTGGTGGGAGCCCGAATGTATCCAGGCCATCGAACAAAAGTATGGCCTGAAAATCATCCAAAAAAGCTTCAAGAAACTGGCGGAAGACGCCCAGGCTATCTCTGATGACGACGCCCAACAAGTCTGGCAGGCTCGCAGCGCAAAAACGCCGATTGGAAAAATTACCAATCGCCAGGTGTTGAGCGCCATCAAGTTATACATGAAAGTAAAAGACGATCTCGACGCCGATCCAGCTATTCTGGCGGTCGGGATGAATTGCTTGAACGAGTCCATGTACTGCGAGACGACCCCTTGCCTGGCCTGGAACCTGCTGTATGAAGAACGAAAAATGGTTTGGGGTTGTGAAGGTGATTTGGTGACGATGCTGACCGAATTGCTGATTTCCAGGACGATTGACGTGCCCTTCATGATGACTAATATGTACCCTTTCCTGATGGGACAGGCCGCCTTGAAACATGAGCATATCCCCAACTTCCCCGCAGTGGATGGTAACCCAAATGATTATATCCTGGCCGCTCATTGCGGGTATCTGGGCGTGGTACCGCAGTCTTTCTCAACCGAGTGGACTTTACGCGATAAAGTTCTGGCAATTGTTGACGATCATGCCACTGCGATAGACGCCCGTCTGCCGCAAGGCCCAATTACGCTGGTCAAATTGATCCCTCCCTTCGATCGTTGGAGCCTGATCGAAGGCGACCTGCCTGGATATGCACAATATTCTGGCTCACACTGTTTGAATGGCGCAGTAATCCGCGTTGCCAATGGCCCGAAAATGATTGACAACATCGTTTCCCATCACTATATCGTCACAACCGGGCATAATCAGAACGCGCTGGAAATGATCTCGAAAGTTTTTGACCTGGAGTGCGAGACCATTTAATTCATACAATATCGGACAATCCGAGTTATTGTGCGATTGTCGCCAGATATAACAATAAACGTCATAAGTCTGCATAAATGCACCAAAATACATTGACTTTTGAACCCAGGCTGATATAATCGAACGCGCGTGTTCGACCAACCTGAACAAACGAAGAAATTTTGTCTTAATAACTGTCGCAATACCTGAATCTTGAGTCACGGAAATAAACATGGGCTTCGGTCGCGAGGTTAGCACAAAAAAATATCGCTCTTTCAACCCGCCCGGTTTGCCCGTGTGGCTTATTCAAGCTGAGGCTTTGCCAAACCGTCTATTTATTACCTCGGCAGAAAAAGAACTGGTTGACCTGATCCGTAGACATGGCAATCTAACCAAAGGCAACCTGGTTGCCTACACCGATTATTCCCGCACCAAAATTACCAGCAGCGTCACTTCTTTACTCCAAAAAAAGCTCATTATCGAAAACCAGGACTCTGAATACACCGGCGGCAGGCGGTCAAAGACCTTCAGCCTCAATGGCGGGCTTGGCTTTATCGCGGGCGTGGATATCGGCGCGACCAGTATTGACCTGGCAATTGCCGATTTCTCTCCCAACATTCTCTTCCGCTATAGCGAAGAGGCGCTGGTACGCAAAGGGCCGATCAAAATCCTGGGGCGGGTTTGCACTCTCTTAGAAAAAATGATCCGGGAAAATGGCCTGCAGGCGGATAAATTGCTCGGGATTGGAATGGGTGTGCCGGGGCCGGTTGATTTCTCGAATGGATCAGTCGTCTCCCCTCCGATCATGCCCGGTTGGGATAATTATCCGGTTATCCAGACTGTGCAACAGTGGTTCCCCTCAGCCAACGTGGTGGTGGATAATGATGTGAACGTGATGGCTCTGGGGGAGATCATTGAAGGCGCTGGTAAAGGCGTCAATAATCTCATTTTTGTCAAGATTGGCACCGGTATCGGCGCGGGCATCATCAGCCACGGCAAGATCTATCGCGGCGCCAGCGGTTGCGCCGGCGATATCGGGCATATCAGTATCAGCAAAAGCGGGCCTCTGTGTCACTGCGGCAACAAAGGCTGCCTGGAAGCCATTGCCGGCGGACCGGCTATCGCTGAGCGCGCCCTGCGGGCCGCTCAAGCGGGCGATAGCCCGATCCTGCTAAAATTTATCGAGAAGAATTACGGGACGCTCACGGCGGAAGATGTGGGTGATGCGGCTCGCGAAGGCGACCCGCTCTCAATCGAGATTATCCGTGAAAGCGGGCAAATGGTCGGCGATGTGTTAGCCAGTTTGGTGAATTTCTATAACCCCGACATGATCGTCATTGGCGGCGGCGTCAGCAATTTGGGTAACCTGTTGCTTTCTTCTATTCGCCAGGCGGTATTGAACCGCTCGTTGCCGCTGGCGACCCGCGATTTAGATATTGTGTTTTCCGAAATTGGCCGCGACGCCGGCGTCACCGGAGCGGTAAACCTGGCGCTGGACTATATGTTCACCATCGAATCCAATAACGGCGTTGTCGAAAGAGACGCTGATTAATCAGCAGAGTAGTTGAGACCGCATCAAAGAATTGAAATAAAACGCTTTTGGCTTGAAAGTAAGTCTAAATCAAAAAAGGTGTTTTTCTATGACAGAACAAACATTCGCGACCGAAAGCAGTACAACCCGAACTTCCTCCGCCCTAATGGAGGTAAATAGCATCACCAAACGTTTCCCAGGCGTGCTGGCCCTGGATAACGTCTCCGTCCAGTTTTTCCCCGGTGAGGTGCATGCTGTAGTGGGTGAAAACGGCGCCGGAAAATCAACCCTGATGAAAATCATGGCTGGCGCTTATATCCCCGATTCGGGTGAGATACATTTAGAAGGTAGAAAAATATCTTTCACGCACCCCAAAGAAGCCCAGGTAGCCGGCATCAGCATCATCTACCAGGAATTCAACTTGCTTCCTGAGCGCACGGTCGCGCACAATATCTTCCTCGGGCGGGAACCCTCAAAGTTCGGGGTGGTGGATATCCGGCAGTTGAATAAACGCGCCGAAGAGATGCTCAAAGAGATTGGCGTTGAAAAATTGATCTCTCCAACTGCCCTGGTCAGCACACTTTCGGTCGCGGAGCAGCAACTGGTCGAAATTGCCAAAGCGATTTCGTTCAAAGCTAAAGTCTTAATCATGGATGAGCCAACCGCCGCGCTGACCTATACCGAGGTCAAACTGCTCGATGACCTGATCCAGCGCCTGAAAAACCGTGGCATGGCGATCATCTTCATCTCCCATCGCCTGATCGAAGTTTTCGACATCGCCGAAAAGATCACCGTATTGAAAGATGGGCAATTGGTGAAAACGGTCAATAAAACGGATGTGACCCCGGCCGATGTGGTGTTCCTGATGGTCGGTCGCACATTAGACCACTACTACCCGCCATTGGGTAAACCCGAAGACTTCGGCGAAGTTGTATTGAATGTCAAGAACGCTTCCAACCAGTTCTTGAAAGGCATCAATTTTGAGCTGCGCAAAGGCGAAGTTTTAGGCATCGCCGGCTTACAGGGCTCCGGACGCACCGAGCTGGCTCAGGCGCTATTTGGCGTGGCGCCTTTCAAGTCGGGCGCCATACACCTGCATGGCAAAGCGATTGCCATCAAAAGCCCGGTCAAGGCGATCAAGAACAAGATGGGCTTTGTGACCGAGGATCGAAAATCGGAAGGGCTGGCGTCCAGGCAACCCATTCGGGATAACATCCTGCTGACCGTGCGGGCGATCCAATCCATTTTTGGCGTGATCTATAAAGACGGCATCGGCAAATCCCGCAAGTTGGTGCCTATGTTGGGCAAGCAAGTTGACATCCGCGCCGATTCGTTCGATCGTGAGGTGCAATTCCTCAGCGGCGGAAACCAACAAAAAGTCGTGCTGGCTAAGTGGCTGGCTTCCGACGCGGATGTGTTCATCTTTGACGAGCCGACGCGCGGCATTGACGTGGAATCAAAAGCCAGCATCCACGACATGATCCGAGATTTGACCAGGCGCGGCATCGCAGTGCTGATGATTTCATCAGAATTACCCGAGATCGTTGGGATGAGCGATCGGATACTGGTGATGTGCGATAGGCAGGTCGCCGGCGAGCTCCCTGCAAAATCCAGCGAACAAGACATTATGCTGGTGGCTACCGGTCATTCAATCAAGACTAGGGCAGAGAATACCTCCGCAGCAGGAAAGGAATAAGATGACCACCGCTTCTGGGAACGAATTGAAAAGGCTCCACGGACTTCCTGTCCGACTGCGCTCCATTCACATACCGCCGGTTTATTATTTCCTGATCCTGGTCTTCCTGGTAGGTGGAACGCTGGATCAGATTTTTGCCGATGGTCAAATTTTTAGCAACCCGGCGATCATGCTGAACATCATTGTCCGGTCTGTGGCGCTGGGCATTGTGGCTGTTGGACAGACCCTGGTGATTATCGGCGCATCCATTGACCTTTCTGTCGCCTATACCATCAGCATCACTGCGGTTATGTCTTCCTATATCATGCAAGGTAAAACAGCCAATGTGCCTCTAGCAATTCTTGAAGTCTTTGGAATTGGTCTATTAATTGGTTTGGTTAATGGCCTGACAATCACCAAACTAAAGGTCAATCCTTTCATAGCCACACTGGGCACTAGTCTGATCATCAAAGGCATCATCAACGCCACCTTTTCCAATTACACCGGCAGCGTTCCAAAGAGTTTCGAATATTTTGGTTACGGTACGGTCGGCCCGATACCCGTTTCCATCATCATCCTGTTGCTGATCGTTCTAGTCGGTTGGTTTTTACTCTCCAACACAAAATTTGGTTCTCACTTATACGGAGTGGGCGGCAACTCGGAAGTGGCGCGTCTTTCCGGCGTGAGAACCGACCGGGTTCTGATCGGCGCGCACGTGATCTGCAGTATGACCGCAATCCTGGCGGGTTTGTTTCTGGTCAGCCAGATGCGCTCTGGCGCCCCGTGGGTGGGTCCAAACGGCGTCTATGACCTCAATTCGATTGCTACGACCGTGATCGGCGGCACTGCCCTCTCCGGCGGGAAGGGCGGCGTTTGGGGAACGCTGGGCGGGGTGCTGATCTTCGGCGTCCTGGAAACGGTTTTCAACCAGTTGGGCGTGAACCCCTACCTCAAAACGGTGCTGCAAGGGGCTATCATTGTCATAGCCGTGGCCAGCTATACCATCCGCTCGAAGAAAGAAGCGGCTTAAGGAGTGGATCGCATGACGACATCTACCATTTCTTCACCGGCAGGGTTCTCTAAAAGCCTGCTTTCGATTTGGGGAAGCATCAAAAAGATTCCTCCCGTTTACCCGGTCTTCTTCATTATTTTCATTGTACTGGGGCTGCTCAATCCGAGTAAATACCAGACGATGACCGGCATCATGACTTTTCTCCGCACCGCTGCGCCTCTCGGAGTTCTTGCTGCGGGAGAGCTATTGGTTCTGGCTCTGGGTGGTTTTGACCTTTCGGTTGGCGCAATTGTCACTTTTGTCGTCCTGGTCAGCTCAAAGTTGCTGGCGAATGACCCTGCCAACGCATATCCCGCGATATTGATCATGCTGGGCTTTGGCGTCGCCATCGGAGCGGTAAATGGATTGGTGGTCAGTTATTTGAGGGTGCCTTCCTTCATCGCGACATTGGGTATGATGTTGCTGGTCAGAGGCGGCGCATTGTATTGGGTAGGAGGCGCGCCGCAAGGTTACTTAACAGAAAACTGGCGTGCTTTTGGCCGTAATTACATTCAAAATGTTCCTTTATTTGGCAGAATCCCTTATGCATTGATTGTATTAATCGTGGTCGCCGCCATCGCATATTTCCTTTTCCACAGAACCCATTTCGGTAAGCAGATCCTTTCGATCGGCGATAATGTGCGCGCCAGTCAACTTTCAGGCGTTCGAGTCCGTGTAGTGCGCGTGCTGACATTCGTTCTTTGTTCAGTCTTCGCAGTCATCGGAGGAATTCTGCTTGGTGGGTTCGGCGGAGTTAATGTAACGATCGGAGAAGGGCTAGAGATGCAGGCAATTGCAGCCTGTGTGATTGGTGGGGTGCTTTTGGGCGGGGGCAAAGGTTCGGTGCTAAACGCAATTTTCGGCGCGTTTACCCTGCAGGCGATTGTCAACCTGCTGAACTTACTTGGTTTACCAAAGCCTTATACTGACGCAGTTCAAGGCTTAATCATTATTGCTGCTGTCGCTTATGTCGGACTCAGTACACAAAGAAAACGGTAAACAGGATCATTTCAATAATCTAGTTTATAGTGAAGACTTGGATGCCTACCAGACAGGTAAAATTTGAAAGGAGGTGGTCAATCGGCCAGAACATAAACGATAACACCGATACTGTGGCTCGTATTTCAACATCCATAAATTAAGATTTCGGAGGAGTAAGATAATGAAAAGAAGTATTGTACTATTGTCGTTGTTAGTCGCTCTTTCCATGCTGGTCGGAGCCTGCGCTCCTGCGGCAGCGCCAACCGCAGCTCCGGCTGCCCCAGCTGCGACTGAAGCCCCAGCCGCCCCGGCAGCAACCGAAGCGCCCGTTGAGCCAGTTGCAACTGAAGCCCCGGTCGTAACAGAAGCACCCGCCGAGACCCAGGCGCCAGCCGCGAACCCCGGCCTCCAACTGGACGCCGCCAAAGTCGCCCCGCAATTCTTCAATGACGAAGATTTCGCGAAGTCTTTGGAACTGATGTCGGCGAAACCTTTGAACCCGGACGCGCCCATCTACTTGCAGTACCTGGTTGAGAATCCGACCGATATCTCCAAGTTCCCCCAGTACGCTGAGTTCGCCAAGAAGCAGGCACCCTACAACGTCTGCTTCTCCAACGCTGGCGTCAATAATCCGTGGCGTGTGGTTGGTTACATTGACATGCGCGAGCAGGTCGAACAACTCCGCACCGAGGGTCTGATCAAGAACTTCTACCATCTGGATGCCCAGGGTAACGATGCTAAGCAGATTGCTGACATCCAGGACATCATCAACACCCCCGGAAAATGCGACATCCTGATCGTCGCATCGAACACCAGCGAAGCCCTGACCCCCATCGTCGAGAAAGCCTGCGAAGTCATGCCGGTCGTTCAGTTTGACCGCTACGCTCAGACTGACTGCCCGGTCGTTTCCGAGCGCACCATCGGTGGTTACGCTTTCGGTATTTCCGGCGCCAATTTCGTAGTTGACAACCTGCCCGAGGGCGGGAACGTACTCGCCTTCCGCATCCTGCCCGGCGTAGACGTGCTGGAACAACGTTGGGGCGCTGCTCGCAAGATCTTCGAGCAGCATCCGAACCTGAACATCATCGGCGTTGAATTCGTTGCTTATGACAGCTTCAAAGCCAGCACCGTGGTCAGCGATTACCTGGCAAAATATGGCACGATCGAGGCTGTCTGGATGGACGCTGGCGGTACCGCTGTGACCATCCTGGA
>Ga0172370_10010488_pt1 | contig 10612 bp, 8 predicted proteins | sample LakKiv5m_FD_114538 | JGI IMG/M metagenome (GOLD analysis project Ga0172370, IMG submission 114538) | Freshwater microbial communities from Kabuno Bay, South-Kivu, Congo - kab_022012_11.5m | ecosystem: Environmental > Aquatic > Freshwater > Lake | place: Democratic Republic of the Congo...
ATTGATCCAGACAGAGTAGAGGGCTTCAAAAGAAGGATCCCATCCCTGGACTGATTTCCAGATCATTCCGGAAGCAGCTGACGGTTCCCTTTGATCCAATACAGTGATTTCCCTGGTGACTTTGGTTTCACCCTTTACCATCAGCCTGACGGTATATCTGCCGGGAGCGCCGGCAGTAAATCCCTCAAGTTTCCAGAAAGGAAGTCCATCTCCCTCCCTGGCAAGACCGGATCCCCGAAACGAAGAGGGTCCCTCTATTTCTATTTTGGATTTTCTCACCGATTTATCACCGGTAGCCAGAATCCTCACCGGCTCTCCCGCTACCGGCCTGGCCGGCGAAACCAGCACAGCAAATACCGCATTGGCATTATCTCCCTGGTATCCTGACTCCTCCTCTGCTGCGGTACTGTCGGACACAACCAGGTTGCCTCCCTTTCTTCCGCCCTGATTGCAGGAAATCAGAACCAAAGCAAAAATGAGAGGTAATACGCCGGTGAACCTTCTGAAAATCATACCTCAAAATTAACCAAATTCCCTCTCCCCCTCACCCCTTTTCCCCCTCATCCCCTATCCCCCTTATCCCCTCTCGGTCGCATATATGCGCCCCCACAGATATTATTTTTGTTATCTTTCGGCTCAATTCAATTAAGACTAAACCCAATGGCTGCTACCACGACCGCTAACGGACAGAAGAATTCCTATCTGGTTTCGCTAACCATCATCGGCGCGCTCTTTTTTATTTTCGGATTTGTCACCTGGTTAAACGGTACACTGATCCCTTTCCTCAAGATCGCCTGCGAGCTGACCAATTTCGAAGCCTATTTTGTCACCTTTGCCTTCTACATTTCATACTTCTTCCTGGCGATCCCATCCTCCTGGATCCTCCACAAAACAGGATTTAAAAATGGTATGGCGCTTGGGTTGTTTGTAATGGCCGTTGGCAGTCTGGTATTTATCCCGGCCGCCAATACCAGAACCTTTGGTCTTTTCCTTACCGGGCTGTTCATCCAGGGTGCCGGACTTTCCCTTCTGCAAACGGCTTCCAATCCTTATATCGTGATTCTCGGACCGATCGAGAGTGCTGCCAAAAGGATCAGCATCATGGGGATCTGCAATAAAACGGCAGGGATCCTGAGTCCGCTCATCCTCGGTGCCATTGTTCTTAAAAATGTCGACAGCATCAAGGATACTGTTGCCACCACCACCGATATGGCCCAGAAGACCGAACTGCTGAACGAACTGGCCGGCAGGGTGATTGTTCCTTACATCATTATCGCCGTGGTTCTTACGCTCCTCGCTGTTCTGGTCCGGTATTCGCCTCTTCAGGACATTGACACCGACAAGGAGGAACAGCATGTTAATGAAGGTACGGTGGTTAAGAAACACGTGTTCCAGTATCCCTATTTCGTTTTGGGTGTAATTACGCTTTTCCTGTACGCAGGCTGCGAGGTGATTGCCGGTGATACGGTTGCGCTCTATGCGATGGAAAAAGGATTTGCCACTTCACGGGCCATCGTATTCACTTCATATACACTGTTTTCCATGGTGGTCGGTTATCTGTTGGGAATTATTCTGATCCCCAAAACCCTCTCACAATCCAAAGCCCTGGGAATCTCAGCCATTCTCGGGGTCATCTTCGCCTTGTCAGCCATCCTGATCAAGGGAAATATATCGGTATACCTGATATCACTCCTTGGTTTTGCCAACGCCATCATGTGGCCGGCTATCTGGCCGCTCACCCTTGACGGGCTGGGCAGGTTTACCAAGATCGCTTCGGCCATTCTGGTGATGTGTATTGCGGGATGCGCAACGTTGCCGCTGCTGTATGGCAAGCTGGCCGACCTGATCAGCAGGCAGCAGGCTTACTGGATGGTAGTTCCCTGTTACCTTTTCATCATGTATTTTGCCTTCTGGGGACACAAGATCGGCAAAGTTCAGAGGGCAACTGCCTGATCACACTGGTTTGTAGGGAATGGTGAAGTTAAACTGGGTTCCTTTGCCCATTTCAGACTTCAGCCAAATCTTTCCGCCCATCAGCTCGATATAAGCCTTTGAAATGGGCAGTCCCATACCGGCACCTCCATAGTGCCTTGTATGGCTGTCATCTGCCTGCTGGAAACGGGCAAAGATCATGTCAAATTTCTCTTCGGCGATACCAATACCTGTATCCCTGACAAAGAATTCGATCTCCTTTGTTTTTAAAGAATATCCAAAATCTACCGATCCTGTGGCAGTGAACTTGAATGAATTCTTTAAAAGATTAATCAGTACCTGGACCAATTTAGTACGGTCGGTATGGATCACCGAATGTTCATCTTTCAGCGCCTCATCCAGTTTCAATTCAAGATTCCTTTCATTTGCCAGCGGTAACATCTCCTTATATACCTCCCGAAGAGTGATATTGAGATTAATGACTTCGTCAAAGATCACCTCCTGACCTGATTCAAGTGTGGAAAGATTAATCAGGTCGGTGATGACTCCTAGCAGCCGGTAGCTGCTGTCGCGTATGATCCCGGTAAATTCGGTTCTCTCCTTCGGTGAGATCCGCGGATCCTCAATCAGTTCGGAAAATCCGACAATGGCATTCATCGGGGTCCGGATCTCATGTGAGATATTATTCAGAAACGATGTTTTCAGCCGGTCACTCTCTTCAGCCCGGTCCCTTGCTTTCGTCAATTCCTCCTCTGTCCGGACCCTTACGCGGATCTCATCAACCAATTGTTGTTTCTGCCTGAAAAAACGATCTATGAGGTCGGCGAGCTGCCCGAACTCATTCTGATTCCGCGCCAGATGCTGAATGGGTTCCGGATCATCCTTTTGCAAACTACTGACCAACAGTCTGACGGGCCGGTGTATCATGGAAATAAGAATGACTGATGTTAGCACCAGGCCCAGCAGCATGAAAACCATCAGGATAAACATCCTGCTTTTGGAACTCTTGGCAAACTCCTCGGCGATAGTTATTTCTTCAATGGATCTGAGGGCGGCTACCGGTTTTTCATCCCAACCGGGTAGTCCTATGAATACATGCACGGCGTATTTCTTCAGATCAGAGGAATCCTTTGGAACATTTCCGTTTTGCAGGCTGACAATTTTCAGATCTGACCCGATGAGCCGTTTGAATTCATCCAGATACTCTTCATTCCAGATCTTGGCAGCGAAAAAATATCCCTGCCTGGGAGTCTGCCTAACGGCGTCGTTTGACGGGTGTCCTGTAGCACCGCTGATTTGCACAAGCTTGTCGCCAGCGAACGCGAAAAAATCAAATATCTTACCATTCTTATTTATCAATTCGATCAGATCGTTTTTGGGAACCGGCATCTCTGGACATGCCTCATTTTTAGTGCTGCTTGTAGTATAAACCAGATCCAGAGCCTCTGTATACACCCATGCATAATCAAGACCGTAGCCTTCAAGGGTTGTCAGGATATTTTCCTCGCCCCATTTCAGGTCGGGGACCCTGATGAATTCCACCATTTCATCCCAATAAGTGTAATCGTTGGTAAATCCCTTGAGAACAGCTGATTTAGATTCAATTACCTGGTTGATTAAAGTTGTCCCCTCCATCTTTTCAACCTCGAGCAGATCTTTAATCCTTTGATTATCCAACCTGACCGAGATAAGGGTCCCGATCAGGATCCCCAATCCCACCAAGGAAATCAGGGCAATTATCGTTTTCTGAATCTTCCAGTTCATATTAAAACTCCATTCCGATCAGTATCCCGGCAAACAAGGGATATGTTCCAATTAAAGCGGTTACTTCCTTGCTCAGGGTTCTGCTTAGATCAATATGCGGAACCACGTAAAACGACCCGAATGGCGCATAGGTAAGGTCGGCATGAAAAGTAACCAGATTCGCCGATGTCCTGACCGGGCCCATATAGGTATCATAAAATTTACCGTTCCCCCATCCAAACAGCAGGGAGCCGGATGCAGTCAGTTTATCGTTAATTGCTGTTTCATAATTAATCCCGTGCTCAAAATATAGTGATCCGGCATAGGTAAGAAAATCAATATAGGCATTGGTGAAAGGCCTGAGGTCGCCCAGCTGGTACCCCAGAGCAATCAGCGCCTCGCCTGTGGGGGGCCAGTGCTCCACATTTGGATAGAAATAGAACATCAGTGCATTGTCAATCTGAAGGTTTCCGATAGCCCAGGAATAATTCAGGTTCACATCGACCTCATGCTTAAGGGAAACACCTTTCCGGTCCCAGGCACTGATGTTGCCCCAGACGGTAGCGGTAAAACTGTTCCAGGTGGCCGAAACATTTGGCTGAATTACCAGGCCTTCGTTATAATTGATGCCGCGCCATATATAGGCACTGTTGAAATCTGTCTCCGCTGCCCAGGTGATCTGCCGGCTGCCGGTTGCGGAGCCCTGAATCACTGCTGACTGTCCGCCGGCCGTGTAAGGAGCGGAACATAAAAATATCAGCAGATGAAAAGTAAGGATTGGTTGTTTGTGCATTTTTTTAATTCCCATTGCTAATTTACAACAAGGCTCACCTTTCCCAACTGATTAAGGCCATCATACCCAACTTTTTGACCAACAATATTTCCCGGGCAGAATAGATTCATAAAAATTTATCTCGTGTGCGCACACGGAAAATTAAAAAAACCATACCTTTGAAGGGAACACCAGAACAAGCCATGGAGAGAATCAGGATCAAGGATATTGCCAAACTTGCGGGAGTATCGGCTGGGACAGTGGACCGCGTGATCCATGGCAGGGGCGAGGTCAATGCTGAAACCCGGGAAAAAGTGCTGGCGGTCATCAACAATTCCGGATATACACCCAATCTGGCAGCCCGGTCGCTGGCGAACCGGAAGCCCAGTCGCTTTTCTGTGATCATACCGGCAGGCGGCGAAGGAAATCCATACTGGGATATGCCTCTTGATGGGATCATGGGGGCGATCGAAGCACTGAGGGATTCCAAAGCAGTCATTGATCTCCTGGCTTTTGACATTGATTCTGAAGAGTCATTTGAACAATCACTTCGCCGGTGCCAGGAGGCACTCCCCGACGGGATAGTTCTAGCACCGGTATTCGAAGAGAGCGCCAGGCAGTTTATCACGCGGATGAAAGAACTGCAGATTCCTGTCGTACTTCTCGATTCCACGCTGGAAAGCCCTGAAGTACTGGCAACCTTCAGCCAGGATACCCTGAGGAGCGGTTACCTCGCGGCCCGGCTCATGTGTTACGGAACCGGGCAGAACAGCTCGATATGGATCCTGCATCTTGCAAAACCTGAGGGCATCATTCGTCATCTGACCCGCCGTGAAGAGGGATTCAGGAGTTTTTATCAGGGTTGTGCGGCCGGAACACAAATTATGACCTCCACGATTGACATTTCCCTGCCCGGCGAGCCAGATCTGAACCTGAGCAGGCTGTTCAGCGAACGCCCTGCACCGGACGGCATTTTTGTTACCGGATCCAGAGCCTCCATGGTGGCTCATTTCATGGAAAAGTCGGGGTTCAACGGTCCTCTCCTGATCGGATATGACCTCACTTCGGCAAACAGGCAACATCTGACTGCCGGGACCATTGTTTTCCTGATCAGTCAGAAACCGGAACAGCAGGGATACAACAGCATCATGGCCCTTTTCCGCCATCTCGTTTACAGACAGGTGCCAGCAAGGGTCAATCTCAGTCCGATCGATATCATTACCAGAGAAAACCTCGAATATTATCAACCCTCATGAAAACAAATGCTGAACTCTCCGGACTTTCAGGCCGCAATTGTGTGATCACGGGAGGTGCCGGAATTCTGGGCAAAGCCATCAGCAGGGGTCTGGCAGGTGCCGGAATCCGGGTGGCGATCCTTGACATTAATGCTGAGGCTGCATCTTCACTGGCCAGGGAGCTCACCGAATCCACCGGAATCTCATGCGCTGGTATTCAGGTGGATGTGCTCAACCGGGAGAGCCTGGAAACTGCTTTAATTGCAGTCAGAAGAGAATTTGGTTCGATTGATTTCCTGATAAACGGTGCCGGTGGTAATTCTCCGAAAGCGACCACCGCCGGAGAGGTCCATCAGCCTGCAAATGAAAGGGAAGCCTCCGGAGGTAAAAGTTTTTTCGAACTCGATCAGGCAGGTTTTCAATTTGTGTTTGACCTGAATTTCATAGGCACCCTGCTTCCGACCCAGGTATTTGGCGAGGAGATGGCCAACCGTGGAAAAGGGGTGATCCTGAATATCAGTTCCATGAACTCGTTCAGACCGCTCACCCGGATCCCCGCCTACTCCGCCGCCAAGGCTTCGGTCAATAATTTCACCCAGTGGCTGGCGGTTCATCTGGCCAAATCCGGCATCCGGGTCAATGCCATTGCTCCCGGGTTTTTCCTGACCGAACAAAACCGCTTTCTTCTGACTGATCCGGTAACCGGTGAAGCCACCCCACGCGGCAAAAAAATCATCCGGAACACCCCGATGGAAAAATATGGCCAGCCCGAGGATCTGATAGGAGCCGTGCTGTTCCTTCTCTCGGAGAATGCATCATTCATCACCGGAATCATTCTGCCCGTTGACGGAGGATATTCGGCGTACGGAGGAGTCTGAGGAAGACGGGGAGACGGGGAGACGGGGAGACGGGGAGACTGGGAGACGGGGAGACTTTGAGACTATGAGACTGTGAGACTGGGAGATAATAATTACCTGGAGTTTAGTCCGGGAACAATACCAAGAGAATGAAAAATGTAATAATTGCGCAATCTGGCGGGCCGTCACCGGTGATCAACAACACCCTCAGGGGAATCATCGAGGCCTGTAAAATGTTTCCGTCGACTTTCGGCACCCTGTATGCCGGATGGCACGGGATCGAAGGTGTGCTCAGGGAAGAGCTGCTAAACCTGTCGGTACAGGATGAGGATGAAATTGCCCTGCTGCGAACAACACCGGCAGCGGGCAGTATCGGAACCTGCAGATACAAACTCAAGGAGAAGCAGGTACAGGATTTCAGCCGCCTCATGGAGGTATTCAGGGCACACAATATCGGTTACTTTTTTTACATCGGGGGCAATGATTCTCAACACACTGCATTCAAGGTCAGCGAAATGGCCCGGACAGCCGGCCTCGACCTCATTGCTGTTGGTGTACCCAAAACGATCGACAATGATGTTGGAGATGCGGAATTCAAACTGATCGATCACACACCCGGATACGGAAGCGTTGCCAGGTATTGGTCGCATATCATTCAAACAGTCGAGGAAGAGAACCGCGGATCTTCCCCAGCCGATCCTGTGATCGTGCTCCAGGCCATGGGCAGGAAGATCGGGTATATTCCGGCAGCGGCGCGACTGGCGGATCCGAAACGAGAGATGCCTTTGCAGATCTATATGACTGAATCAGAGGTTGGTGCCGAGGAGATGGCCGACAAGATCAATGATCAATTGAAGAAAGACGGAAGGTGCATCGTGGTGGTCAGCGAAGGGTATGAGGGCATGAGGGCACAGGGGCACAAGGGCACAGGGGCACAGGGGCATGAGGGCACAGGGGCACAGGGGCATGAGGTAAAAGATCTGTTTGGGCATACGGAGTATGGAGCATCTAAAACAACTGTGGCACAGCAGGTTGTGAATTATCTGAACGGGGTAGGATTCAAGGTAACCGGCTCGGTAAGGGGAGAAGTACCTGGAACTGATCAGCGTCATTCCATCATTTATGCATCCACCGTAGACCTGGAAGAGGCATATAAGGTGGGCCAGAAAGCCGTGGAAATAGCCGTCAGCGGCGAAAACGGATGGATGGCAACCATCCTGAGAGATCCGGGCTTTCTCTATCACGTGAGGTACGATAAAGTCCCCCTCGAGAAAGTCGCCCTTTCGGAGAGATACTTTCCCAAAGAGTGGATTGCCCCCTCAAGGGTGGATGTCACGGATGATTTCGTCCGCTACGCACGCCCGCTCATCGGTGAAGACTGGGTATCCGTGCCCATGATCAACGGATTGCAGAGATTCACCCGGTTCAGGCCGGAGTTTGCCACGCAGAAGCTGGATAAATATACACCAGAAGCCTATCGGCAGGGGGAAAGGGGATGAGGGGATGAGGGGGAAAGGGGATGAGGGGGAAAGGGGATGAGGGGATGAGGGGGAAAGGGGATGGAAATTTGTAGGGGCGCATACATGCGCCCGTGAGGACATGAAAGAATTAACAAATTAAAATAATGAACCCAAAAGAGATATTGGAAAGTATTAAGCCAACCAAGGGTTTTTTCGTGGGCATTGATTCGGACGGGTGCGCGTTTGATACGATGGAGATCAAACAGAAGGAGTGTTTTTGTCCGAATTTCATCAAGCACTGGGGATTTCAGCCGGTGTCAAAAGTGACGCGCGAGACGTGGGAGTTTGTGAACCTATATTCCAGTCACCGTGGTTGCAACAGATTCCTGGCTGTGATCGAAACGATGAAGCTGCTTGCGGTCAGAAAGGAAGTGAAGGCGAGAAACTTCAGAATGCCTGATTATGCGGCGCTGGAGGAGTGGACCCGGAAGGAGACCCGGATGAGCAACCCTGTGCTGACCGCCTATGCTGCCGAAATGCAGGATCCGGTGATTGACCGGTCGCTGGCCTGGTCGAAGGAGGTGAATGCGGATATTGCCGATATGATCTACGGAATCCCGCCGTTCCCCTTTGTACGGGAGAGTTTGGTTAAGCTTCATGATCTGGCCGACATGATGGTGATCTCACAGACGCCGGTTGAGGCGCTTGAGCGCGAATGGGAGGAGCACGGGATCGCATGCTATGTAAATATGATCGCCGGACAGGAATACGGGACCAAGAGCGAGCATCTGAAATTTGGTGCCAAAGGAAAATATCCTGATAATCATATCCTGATGATCGGAGATGCCCCGGGTGATCTCAAAGCCGCCCGTAACAACGGGGTTCTATTTTATCCGATCAACCCGGGAAGCGAGGAGGAGTCGTGGGAAAGGTTTTACCGGGAAGGGATCGACCGGTTTCTCAATTTGAAATACGAAGGTGAATATCAGGCGGAGCTGATCAGGGAATTTGAAAAATTGCTGCCTGAGAAACCCGCCTGGCAAACCATTTAAAGATGATTCTCTATTCACGCGGATCGGTTCATGAGGACCTTAAGGCCGAAGACCTCAGGTCAGGATTGTATAAGGCATTGGATCAGCTGGGAACCCGAAAGAGGGTGCTGCTGATTCCACCCGATCACACCCGGCTGCACTCACGGGCAGGGGAACTGACCCGGTTTGCCTTTGACTATTATGGCTCGGTGGTTGCCGATATTCTTCCGGCTCTGGGGACGCACAATCCCATGACTGATGAGGATCTCAGCCGGATGTTTCCGGGAATTCCGCACAACCTTTTCAGGGTTCACAACTGGCGGTCGGATGTCAGGAAACTGGGAGAGATCCCGGGTGACTTCATCCGCGGAATATCTGACGGTGCCCTCTCCTACCCCTGGCCTGTCCAGCTGAACAGGCTGATCGCGGAAGGCGGTCACGACCTGATCCTGTCGCTCGGACAAGTGGTGCCGCACGAAGTGATCGGAATGGCCAATTATAACAAGAATCTGCTGATAGGCTGCGGCGGTCCGGAAAGCATCAACAAAAGCCATTTTCTGGGTGCTGTATGGGGGATGGAGAGAATCATGGGGCGGGCAGATAACCCTGTCAGGCAGCTGCTTAACCATGCCGGCGAACAGTACCTCAGGGATCTTCCCCTGGTTTATGTTCATACGGTAATTTCCAATAACGGCAACGGATTGGCCACCAGGGGGCTTTTCATCGGTGATGATCCTGCCGTGTTCAATCTGGCCGCTGATCTTTCCCTCAGGGTAAATTTCACGATGCTTGACCAGCCGCTACGGAAGGTGGTGGTCTATCTGGATCCTGAGGAGTACCGGAGCACCTGGCTGGGCAACAAGGCGATCTACCGCACGCGGATGGCCATTGCGGATGGCGGCGAGCTGATTGTGATGGCGCCGGGTGTGAGGGAGTTCGGGGAAGATCCGGAGATCGACCGCCTCATCAGGAAATACGGATACCGTGGCACGGAGGCCACCCTGCTGGCAGTTGAACACGACAGCAGGCTTGCCGGCAACCTGAGCGCGGCCGCGCACCTGATCCATGGGAGCAGCGAGGGCCGGTTCAGGATCACCTGGTGCCCGGGAAAATTATCGCGCGAAGAGGTGGAAGCTGTCGGTTTCAGTTGGGGCAACCCGGATGAAATGATGCTGAAGTACCCCCCCGACCGGTTGAGTGAAGGTTTCAACACTCTTGCCTCGGGCGAACAGATCTTCTTTATCGGCAATCCTGCCGTTGGCTTATGGTCAACCCAATCAAGATTCCATGAAAATCATCATTGACGATAAAATCCCATTTATCCGCGGAATATTTGAGCCCCAAGCCGATGTCAGATACCTGCCGGGAGGAGATATCACCCGCGACCACCTGGCTGATGCTGAGGTACTGATCGTCAGGACCCGGACCCGCTGCAGCCGGGAGCTTCTGAGCGGCACAGGGATCAGGTTCATCGCTACAGCTACCATCGGATTCGATCATATCGATACCCGGTTTTGTCGCGAAAGTGGTATCGGGTGGACCAATGCCCCCGGATGCAATTCCGGTTCTGTGGCCCAGTACA
>Ga0172370_10010491_pt1 | contig 10611 bp, 5 predicted proteins | sample LakKiv5m_FD_114538 | JGI IMG/M metagenome (GOLD analysis project Ga0172370, IMG submission 114538) | Freshwater microbial communities from Kabuno Bay, South-Kivu, Congo - kab_022012_11.5m | ecosystem: Environmental > Aquatic > Freshwater > Lake | place: Democratic Republic of the Congo...
CCGTGTTGGGGAGGCTCATCGTGTTGGCGATCACGTCGCCCTTGACGCCGAGCGCCGAGATGGACTGGTCGAGGCGCGTGATGAGGAAGTAGCCCTTCGGTCCGAGCACGAGGTTGTTGACCACGAAGGCCGAGTCGTCGACGACGAGGTCGGTCGTGCCCTTGCCGTTGATGATCGACCAACCAGACACCTTGAACGTCTTGTTCGTGAGGTTGCGCAGCTCGATCCACTCGTCGTTCGCGGCGGCCGTGTCGATGTTCGAGCCCATCCACATGATCTCATTGACCACGACGTCGCCGGGTTGCGCGATAGAGTAGCCGAACAGCTTGCCGGCCTGATCGGTCGTCGTGCCGCCGGTCGCGCCGTTCTTGTCTGCGTAGCGCCAGTTCAGCCCGGCGTCATTCGTGAAGCGCCAGTACACGTCGAAGTTGCCGGACGGCATCGCGTCGAGCGAGGCCGTATACTCGAGGTCGGCACCGCACCCGCTGCACGAGGCGTTGTATGTGCCTGTGACGCAGGCCCACGCCGTGGACTGCCACGGGTAGGTCCCCACGGGGCCGTAGCACATGTCAGCGAGGATCTCGTCCGGTTTCTTGGAGCCCGGCGCCACGCGCCCCGCGAAGGGTCCGGCGGGCTGTCCCTCGGTTATCTCCACCGCGACGGGCGAGATGAGCGTCGCGTTCGTGAGCGTGGATTTCGTGCCCTGCAGGACGAAGTCACCCGACCACGGGAGCTGCAGGATGCCCTTGAACACGGCGACCTTCACCTTCCCGGCCGCGAGCTTGGGCGTGACCACGGTGATGAACTTGGGCGTCACGACCAGGTTCGTACCGGGGTTGCCCCCGAACGTGACCTTCGTCGCGCCGTCGAAGCCATCGCCCACGACCGTGACCGTCCATTCGAGGTTCTCTCCCACGGCCGAGGGTACGACGTTGTTAATCTCGAACGCGCAGTCGGGATCGACGAGGTCGATCAGGTTGTCGCAGTCGTTGTCCTCGCCGTCGTCGCACGCCGCGTCGCCCTTCGGGCCTTCGATGGCGCCGGGCTTCTGCGTGAAGGCGCAGCCCTTTGCCTCGTCGCTGCACGCGTCGCTCGTGCACACGTTGTTGTCGTTGCAGGTCGGAGCCTCGCCCGGATAGCACGCGCCGTTGACGGGGTTGCAGCCCTCGACGCCGTTGCAGAACAGGCCGTCGTCGCAGTTCTTCGGTGTGCCCACGCAGATGCCCTCCGCGCTGCATGTGTCGCTCGCCGTGCACGCGTTGTTGTCGTTGCAGGGACCGGCCGGCAGTGGGGCGAACACGCAGGCGCCGTCCACGCACGTGTCCTTCGTGCATGTGTTCTTGTCGTTGCACAGCATCGCCGAGCCCTTGCAGACACCGGCCACGTCGCAGGTGTCCTGGACCGTGCAGGCGTTGGCGTCGTTGCACACCTCGCCCTTGACGATGTCGTTCTTGCACGATCCGCCGCTGCACGTGTCCTTGGTGCACTGGTTGTCGTCATCGCAGCTCTTGGGCGAGCCCGTGCACGCGCCGCTCGCGTCGCACGCGTCATCTATGGTGCACGCGTCGCTGTCGTTGCAGGCCTTGCCCTGTTGGATCTCGTGCGCGCAGCCGACGCCCGGTGTGCAGCTGTCGAAAGTGCACGGGTTCTGATCGTCGCATCCGTTGGGTCCGCCGCCCACGCACACGCCCCCGGAGCAGGCATCGCCGACGGTGCAGGGGTCGCTGTCCTCGCACGATGCGGTGTTCTCCGACTTGACGCAGCCGAGCGTCGGATCGCACGAGTCGTCCGTGCAGGGGTTCAGGTCGTCGCAGAGCGTGGGCGTGCCGCCCGCGCAGGCACCGGCGATGCACTTCGTCTCTGCCGTGCAGGGATCGGCGTCGTCACATGCCGTGTCGTCGGCCTTGTCGACTTTGCCGCAGGTGCCGGTCGCTGTGTCACAGGCCTGCTCCTTGCAGGGTTCGGGTGCGTCGTCCGTGCAGGTGACGACGGTCGCCAGATCCACGACGCACGCGTAAGGGACGATCGATGTGTCGCACATGAGCGTTCCGTTGCAGAGGTTGCCGTCCTCGAAGGCGACGCAGTCTTCGCTCGTCGCGCACTTGCAGGCGATCTCGCCCTTCTCGCATAGGCCACCCTGGCAGTTGTCGTTCGCCGTGCACGCGTCGCCGTCGTCGCAGGGCGTCCCGTCCACCGCGTCTTCCTCGACGCAGGCGCAGTCCTTGCATACGATGACCTTGCACTCGCCGGCCTCCCCGGTGCACTCGAGATCTGTCGTGCAGGCGCAGCTGTCGGGTGTGACCGGCACGTCCTCGTCGATCTCCTCGACGAAGAGGTCCTCCGTGTCGGGCTCCGTCTCGTCGATCTCGGGCGCGATGTCCTGGGGCGGCGGCAGGTCGGGCGCGATGTCCACGATGTCCATGGCGTCCGCGGGCGGCGGGCCCCCGTCCTTCGCGTCCGCCTTGATCTCGCCGGAGGTGTCGGGCTTCGCGTCGGTCGTCTCGCTCTTGGCGGCGTCCGTCTCCGAAGCCTCGGCGCCACCGTCCGCGGCGGTGTCGTCACCGGTGATCGCGTCCGGCAAGGTCAGGTCGTTGCCTCCAGACGAGGTGCCGTCCCCCGAACCGCACGCGACGAGCGCGCCGGCAGTTGTCGAAACGACGAGAAGAGACAAGAACTTTCGCACGATGGCCTCCGCATTCCGGCCGCGCCCCGCCTCCCTGGATGATGGCGCACCCGCGACCGGTCTCCCGAAAGCTATCGCCGCGAGCGCTCACATGCAAACTCATGGCCCTTTTCAGGGAACCGAGCCCCGCAAGCGCAGCCGCTCACACGAAGGCCGGGTCTCGATAGACGCCGAAAACCTCGCGAAATATATCGGAAACTTCGCCCAACGTGACCTTCGCTTTCACCGCGTCGAGGACCACTGGCACGATGTTCTCGTCGCCGGCACAGGCCCGTCGCACGGCGTCTGCCGCGCGTCTCGCGGCGTCGGTGTCGCGCGACGCCTTGAGCGAGCGAGCCCGCTCCTTCTGCTTGCGCTCGACCTCCTCGGCGATCGCGAGCAGCGGGATAGCGTCCTCGTCCTCGTCGGCGTGCTTGTTGATGCCGACGATCGTGCGCTCGCCGCGCTCGACGCGCTGCTGGAACCGGAACGCCGAGTCCGCGATCTCCTTCTGCGGGAAGCCCAGCTCCACGGCGCGCACGATGCCGCCCATGTCGTCGATCTTGCGGATGTACGCGAGCGCCTCTGCCTCGATCTGATCCGTCAAAGCCTCGATGTAGTACGACCCGCCGAGCGGATCGACCACGCTGCCAGCGCCGGACTCCTCCGCGATGATCTGCTGCGTGCGCAGAGCAACCTTGGCGGCGGCCTCGGTGGGCAGCGCGTAGGTCTCGTCCATCGAGTTGGTGTGCAGCGACTGCGTGCCGCCGAGCACCGCCGCGAGCGCCTGCAAGGTCGTGCGTACGACGTTGTTGAGCGGCTGCTGCGCGGTGAGCGACACGCCGGCCGTCTGCGCGTGCGTCCGCAGCATCCAGGAGCGCGGGTTCTCCGCCTTGTAGCGCTCCCGCATCAAGCGCGCCCAGAGTCGTCGCGCGGCGCGGAACTTCGCCACCTCCTCGAAGAAGTCGTTGTGCACGTCGAAGAAGAACGACAGGCGCGGCGCGAACTCGTCGACCTTCAGGCCGGCCTCGAGGCCCGCCTCCACGTAGCCGAGCCCGTCCGCGAGCGTGAACGCGAGCTCCTGCACCGCGGTCGCGCCCGCCTCGCGGATGTGGTAGCCGCTGATGCTCACGGTGTTCCACCTTGGCAGCTCGCGCGTGCAAAACACCAACATATCCCGAATGATCCGCATCGACGGTCGGGGCGGGCAGATCCACTCCTTCTGCGCGATGAACTCCTTGAGGATGTCGTTTTGCAGCGTGCCACCGACGTTGCTGCGCGGCACCCCCTGCCGGTCCGCGACCGCGACGTAGAGGGCGAGCAGCACGACCGCGGGCGCGTTGATCGTCATCGAGGTTGTGACCTCGCCGAGCGGGATGTCACCGAAGAGGCGCTCCATGTCGTCCACGTTCGACACCGACACGCCCTCGCGCCCGACCTCTCCCGCGCTGAGCGGGTGATCGGGGTCGTAGCCCATGAGCGTGGGCATGTCGAAGGCCGTCGAGAGGCCCGTCTGACCCGCCTGCAGCAGGTACTTGAAGCGGTTGTTGGTGTCCTCGGGCGAGCCGAAGCCGGCGAACATGCGCATCGTCCAGTTGCGGCCGCGGTACATGTTCGGTTGCACGCCGCGCGTGAAGGGAAACTCGCCCGGCAGGCCGAGCTGACCGAAGTACGCGGGGCCCGGATCGGGCGGGAGGTAGAGCGCCTCCACCGCGTCGAAGCTGAGGTTCTCGAACCGCGGGCGCGTCTCCGTGAGCTCGCCGAGGCGATCGCGGTAGGCTCGCACGCGAGCATCGGACGTGGGACCGTCGAGCTGCGACAGCGGCAGACCGAGGGCGGGGCGGTTGGGATGGCTGGGGTCGGTGGGCATGATGCGCTCCTCCAAGCGGGCAAATAGTATGGCCGCCGGCGCGTCGCCGGAAAAGGGGCTCTGGCCACCCTCGGCGAATTCGTGCGAGGCTTCGCGAGGCTACGGGAGAGCGGTCGCGTGAGACAGGCGCAGGGGCACAGGGGCTTTCGGTGGCGCGCGGTGGGCGTGCTGGTCGCGTGTTGCTTCGCTGCGGCGGACGCGAGGGCCTCGACGTCGCAGGTAGCGCGCGCCCTCAAGCCGGAGGCGGCGCAGGCCTTCGAGTCCGCGTTCACGAAGGTTGGACCCGCCCTCGAACTGCGCGGCGCGAGCTTGGACCGGGATCACGTGGACGCCGAGATCTGCGCGTCGGGTGCGTGCGTCGCGCTGCGGCTCGACGATCCGGAGGCCGGCTGCGACGGAGCGAGGCAGGGCCCCTTCTGTGCGACGTACCTGCAGCCGGCACCCGCAGCGCAGGTGCAGGACGCGATCGCGTCGGCGCTCCGCTCGCTGCGCGCGGACGAGATCTGGACGGGCACTTCGCCTCCAAAGAACGCCGAAGCGAAGCCGCTCTGGCCCGCGCTGCTCGCGATGTTGCTCGCTCCCGTCGCGCTCGGGCTGCTGCTGGGGGTTGTGCTGCGTCGCCTTCGGAAGCGGCCATCCGAAGGTCGTCGAGCGGCGTGGCTCATGGGTCTCGCCACGACCGCGACAGGGCTACTTGTGGGCGCCTTCCAGTCGACGATTGGCCTCTGGGATGCGGCCTGGATTGGGCTTCTGATGGGTCTTGGCTTGGTGGCCGGCGCGTTCGGGACGCGGCGTCTGCTGCTCGGGCGCTGGCTCGGCCTGACCCTCGCGACGGGCGTGATCTTCGCCGTCACCGAGGTGTCGGTGCGATGTTTGCTCCCGACGCCACCCGCGTTTCCGCCACCCGAGGAGGCGACGGTCGTGCTCGATGCCGACGGCGACGGCGAGCGCGACCTCGAGCTGCGGCGCTTTCCGTGGGATGAAGAGGCGTGCAGCCGGCTCTTTTCACAGCCGGTGCGAGGGGCGACCGCGCCGTGGCGGCCGGAGCGTCGCCACATCCTGCACCTTGGAGACTCGATCGCGTTCGGCCTCAATCTCAACGAGACCGACCGCTTCATGAATCGGCTCGACGCAACCTACCCCGGCTTCTGGCGGCTCGATGGCACTTGTCCGGGCACCTCCTTCGACTTCCACTTGCTGGTCCTCCGGCGCACGCTCGAGCGGGTTCGGCCCGACCTCGTCCTTGTCCACGCCTATTCCGGAAATGATCTCGAGGAGATGGACCGTTCCTACGGTTGCTGCGAGGGGCGGCCGCTGCTGTGCTTCGACGGGGAGCGCCCCGAGCCGAGCTGCCCGGCGCCGCTCGAGGGCCGAGGTGACGTCGGCCTGCTGCGTTGGATCCTCACGAGCGCGCCGCCGCCTTGGGTGCTGCGTGTCTCCACCGCCCTCTCGTTTTCCGCACGCTGGCTGACGGCTGCGTGGGCGACCTGGGCCTCGAGGCTCGCCGACACGCGCGACGGCAGCGACGAGACGGCCTGGGTGCACCTCGAGGCGGCGATGCGTGCGATCCGCGACGAGGCAAGCGGCGCAGGGGCGAGGGCCGCGATCGTCGTCCTGCCCGGCCGCGATCTCGTCGAGCGGACGGGCGAACGGTCTCGGATGGTCCATGCCGGTCTCATTCAGTATGCGCGTGGGTTGGGCCTCCCTGTCCTCGACGCGGAGCCAGTGGTGCAGGCGCTATACGAGGCGCGAGGCGTCGATGCGACGTTCGCGAACGCGTGGCAGGGCGACATCCACTTCTCGGCCGAGACGCACGCCGTGCTCGCGGCGTGGCTCGGGAGCGAGCTGCGCACGGCGGGGCTCTGGCCGTGAGCGGCGGGCGTCTTCTTTGCTGCGCGATGCTGCTCTGCGTCGCGCTCGAGGGACGTGCCCGCGCGAGCGAGGGGCAGGGTGCCGTGCTCACACCGGCCTGTGAGGCCGGCTTCGAGGCGCTCGGCGCACGTCTCGCGCACGAGCCAGGAGATGCCGGCGCGCTCTCGCTCGACGCTGTCTCGATCGCCGCGACGCGCGCCGAGTTGACGCTGCGGGACGGCGGCCGCGCGGTGCCTCCCGTGGTGCTCGTCTCGCCCGACTCGGTCCCGGCCACGGATCGCGTCGGTCCGTTCGGCCTCTTCGACGCGACCGCGCGACTGTCGGCTGCCCCGCGTCTTCGAGCGGCCCTCGGCGCGGCGATCCCCGAGGTCTTCGCGACAGATCCTTGGGTCCGACCGGCGTCGCATGCGAACCCGAAGGCCACGGATTGGGCCGCGTCGGGCGCGCCGGGCACGATCGCCGACCGCACGCTCGGGCTCGGACGGGCGTGGCTCTGCCTGCTCTTCGGGGCGATCGTCGGCGCCTGGATCCTCGCTCGCGCGCGGCAAGGCGAACGCGCCCAACCCGCGCTGCTCCTCGTCGCCGCGGTCCTCGTCGCGCTCGGCACGACGGCGCCCCTCGCGCAGTTCGACTCGTCGCGCGACCTGCTCAACGCGCGCCTGTGTTGGGAGGGCTTCGGCTGTCGCGGCGTGGGACCCTACACGTCGGTCGGCGCGCACCATGGCGGCCTCTGGGTCTACCTGCTCGCGGTGACGAAGGCCTGGGACGGGCTCGAGCGGCTCGTCCAGGTCGTGGTCGCGTTCGGGCACCTGGGCGCCATCTGGGCGATGGGCCGCACGGCGGCGGCGCTGCGGGTGAGCGTCCCGCACGCGATGTGGCTCGCGACTGCAGGCGTCGTCGCGCTCGGCGATCGCGCGGTGCTGTGGAATCCGAGCGTGTTGCCCTTGCCCGTCGCGCTCGCGTGGCTCGCGGCGGCCTGTGCGATGACGCAGCCCGGCCTCGTCTCCGCGATGCTCGCCGGGGCGGCGGTGGCGCTCGGCGGCGACGCGCACATGCTCGGTTGGGCCCTCGCACCCGCCTCCTTGCTCGCCGTCCTGGTCGCCACGCCCCGTATCGCGCGGGACGGTCTCGGCTGGCTCGCCGGCGCGCTCGTGACGGCGATCGGGCTGTCGTGGGCGGCCGTGCTGCTCAACGTGCGGACGTTTCTCGTCCGGCCGGCCTGGCTCGTCGCCGCGCTCATCGCGGGGTTGGGGGTGCTCGCGACGCTGCCGCTTGCCCGCCGGCTCGGGCCGAGGCGGGCCCGCGTGCTCGTGTGCGGCGTGGCCTTCGCGGGCTGGCTCGCTTCCTGCGCGCCGCTGCTCGCGCCAGGCGGCCTGTGGGGGTGGCGCTACCTCCTCCCGATCGTTCCTCTCGCGGTGCTGCTGTGCGCATGGGCCCTCCCGCGACTGCGCTGGCCGAGCGCCGTCGTCGCCCCGCTGCTCGGCGCGGCGCTCTGGGCGGCGTGGCACCCGATGTCCCACTTGCAGCGCGAGCTTCGGGACGTGCGTGCGCTGTCGGAGGCGCTCGCGCGGGAACGGGTCAGCTGGGCGTCGCTCGCGGCCACGCTCGAAGCCCCGGACTGCTTAGGGATCGCAAACGATGTCGCGGCCTTCTACCCATGGAGCGGCGCGGACGCCGGCGGCGCTCCGTGGCGCGTCGCGCTGGATCCCGAGCCGGCGTGCGACCCGGTCTCCGCGATCTGTGGCAGCCTGCCTGGCGGTCGCACCTATGCGATCGATCGTGCGCCAGGGCTCGTCGATCAGGCCAGTGCGCGCCTGTGCCGGGGCGCGGAGGTGGCCGATCCGACACGCGCCTGCGATCCCATCCGCCCGCCGAGCGACGGGCCGACGCTTGGCCGCAACGCACACCCTGTCGCACCGCGCGTCGGGCAGGGCGAGTCCGAGCACGTGAGGCTCTGGCTGCCCCTGCGCACACCGCCCGAGGGCGCGGCGCTGGAGGTGAACCTCGTTTCCGGCAGCGTGCCCTCCCCTTGCGAGTGGCGCGTCGAGGCCGTGCGAGGGGAGGCCCACGTCGAGCGCCTCGATCCGGTTCGCGTGCGCCTGAGCGGCCGAGGGGCCTCAGGCTGGCTGGTCTTGGCGCCGGGGCACGACACGTGTACGGTGGCCTGGGCACTCGAGCGCCCCTGCATTGTCGAGCGGCTGGTCCGCGCGGAGTAGTCTGCCATGCTCTCACCTCGCCGCGCGGGCGCTATCGCAGGCTCGATCGCCCGCCGTCTCGGCGCGTGCAAGCTCCAGCTCGAAGGCGGTCGCGTCATCACCGAGATCGCCAACGACGCCTTCGGCGCGACGGCGGTCGGCGCGCTGCTCGCGGGCGCAGAGGTCTGGGGGCTCGCGAAGGACTGTGCCTACGCCACGGCGGACGAGGCCGAGGCCGACGTGCGGGTGCTGGCCAAGGCAGCGGGCGCCGACGTGACGCGACTCCATGTGCTGCGCACCAAGGAGGGCCTGCCCTGGGGGTCGGCCGACGTGGTGACGAACTCCGGTCACCTTCGGCCCATCGACGGGCCGGTCCTGGCGCAGATGCGACCGGGCGCCGCGATCGCGCTCATGTTCGAGCCCTGGGAGCTGCGCGACGGGGACATCGACGTCGCCGCGAGCCGCAGCTACGGCATCCCCATCGCGGGCGTCAACGAGCACCACGCCGCCTGCGGCGCCTTCGAGTTCGTGGGAGAGGCCGCCATTGCCGCGGCGCTCGGCGTCCGGTGGTCCATCCGGAGCCGGCCAGTGGCGGTCGTCTCCGATGGTCCCTTCGCGCCGCCCGTCATCCGAGCGCTCCTCGCGCACGGCGCGGACGTCCGCCTGATGTGTCCCGACGGCGCTGACGCCGAAGCGCTCACGGAGCGCTCGGCCTGCCGCGTCATCCGGTACGGCGAGCTCACGGGCGCGGGCCGTCTCGCCGATGTCGCGATCCTGGCCGTCCGACCGCCCAAGGTCGCCGCCGCCGCCGGGGGGCGTCCCACGACGGCCAGCGAAGCCGCCGCGATCGTCGCCGCGTCGGGCGCCTACGGCTGCGTCCAGCTCTGGGGCGACATCGACCGCATCCGCCTGAAGTCGGCCGGCGTCGCCATCCAGCCCGCCGAGGCGCCGCTCCCCGGTCACATGGGCGTCCGCCTCGACGCGGCCGGCTTCGAGCCCGTCGTTCGCCTCCTCGTGTGCGGCCTCGCCGCCGCGGCCTCAGTGGCCATCCTCGCGTGCGGGCAGCAGGTCGTGCCCGGCCTCGCCGTGCGCGTCTGATCCGGGCTCGGCCGCCCGCCTGCGCGTCGCGTCCGTGACGTTCGCTTCCAAGGCGCATCCCTTCCCGCGCGGCCGGACAGCCGCCTCGGATGGGTGATGGGCTGGCTCCAAGAGATCTTCGGCGCGACCCCCAAGGTGTGGCCGACGAGCGTCAACGACACGAACTTTCAGCGCGAGGTCCTCGAAAGCGACGTCCCGGTGCTCGTCGACTTCTGGGGCGAGTCCTGCGCGCCCTGCAAGGCGCTCGAGCCGGTGATCGTGGACCTGGCGACCGACTACGCGGGCCGCCTCAAGGTCTGCGAGGTCAACGCCGCCGCGGCGCCCGAGACCTGCGCGAAGTACGGCATCTCGGGGACCCCGACCGTGTTGTACTTCAAGAAGGGCAGGCAGGTGGACCGGATCGTCGGATTTCGAGGCAGCCTCTACCATCGCGAGCTCATCGACAAGGAGCTGCTCCAGCAGCCGGTGCGGAGCGAGGCGCCGAGGGCTTGAGCACGCCGACTATTGACTAGACGAATCGTCTAGTCTACCCTTCTTGATCGTCACGTCGACCGTCACGTGTGACTGTCAAGCTGGGGGGCGCCATGCCTGCTTCGTCTCGTATTGTGGCCGAACACCGCGGTCCGCTCGTCATCGGGTTGGACGTCGGCTCCACGACCGTCAAGGCCGCGGTCGTCGATCGGGCGGACCGTGCGATCCTGTGGAGCGACTACCAGCGCCACCACACCCAGCAGCCGCAGACCGTGCTCGACTTCCTCGCGCGCATCGAGGCGTCGTTCCCCGCGGTGCCGCGCGACCGGTGGCAGATCTTCGTGACGGGCTCCGGCGCTGGCCCCATCGCGCCTCACGTCGGCGCCCGCTTCGTGCAGGAGGTCAACGCCGTCACGATGGCCGTGGAGGCGCTGCACCCCGAC
>Ga0172370_10010492_pt1 | contig 10611 bp, 11 predicted proteins | sample LakKiv5m_FD_114538 | JGI IMG/M metagenome (GOLD analysis project Ga0172370, IMG submission 114538) | Freshwater microbial communities from Kabuno Bay, South-Kivu, Congo - kab_022012_11.5m | ecosystem: Environmental > Aquatic > Freshwater > Lake | place: Democratic Republic of the Congo...
CAAATATACTAATTTTCCTTTGTCATTCCCGCGCAGGCGGGAATCCAGACCGTTATCTACAACTATAACTTGATGGGGTTTATTTTTAAAATATTTAAGAAGATAAGCTAAGCCATCAATATTATTGAGAGTGGGAATAATTACCGTCACGTTGTTTTTTGTTTCCAATTCGCTATTCATAAAGGAGAGATTATTTATAAAATGATTCAAATTCTATATGACTCATGCCTGATTGTTTCAAAATACTTTCAAAAGTTCCACGAGCAATTTGTTTGTGATTAGGAACAATCACAATACAAATCCGACCATTGTTAATTCCTTTTAGTTTTATGTGGCTGCCTTTTTGAGAAACGATATCAAACCCTGCTCTCTGAAGAGTTTTAAGTACTTCTCGTGCTGAATACAATTTAGGCATAAGCAATATTAAGCTTTTCCAAAGATAGATCTTTATAAGGAAATGGTTTTGGAGCAGATAATTCTTTTTCAAAATATAATTCCAATGCCTCCTTAAGATTTTTCAACGCTTCAACTTTTGTTTTTCCTTGACTAGCAACTTCTACCTCAAGAGATTTTGCCACATAAAAAACATCTTCTTTCCAAACCAAAGCCGATGTTTTTTTTACTTTATTTGTGTCCATATAACACATATTATACACCTTCTTATTTTATGTCAACCTTTGCCCCCTTTATTCACCCCTCCCGCAAAACCAAGATTTTTCTCTTTATGCAAATATACTAATTTTCCTTTGTCATTCCCGCGCAGGCGGGAATCCAGACCGTTATCTACAACTATAACTTGATGGGGTTTATTTTTAAAATATTTAAGAAGATAATTTAAGCCATTTATATTATTAAGTGTTGGAATAACTACTGATATTTCTGTTTTCATATTATCTATTATAATATTAACTGATGAAAAAGTTTGTCCTTGCCATACTAACCATCTTTATTCTTTTGTTTATCTGTAAATCAATATCTACAATGCTCTCTGTGCCTCTTCATGACTTTGATGAAGCCAATAGGGCGGAATCAGCTCGTAATATGAAAATATATCAGTCATATCTTAATCCTCTAAATGGCAGCCCATTTGCCGAAGGAAATACTGCAAAGGTTGAAGCAAAAAAAAATAAACTACTGAGTTTGACCTATCATCTTGAACGACCGCCATTGTATTTTTTGTCCATGATCGCCACAACTTCAATAATTGGTGAAACAGAATTTTTTTATCGTCTTCCCTCTTTTATTTTTGGGCTATTATCTATTGTTTTATTATTTATTTTTTCAGGTGGCCCAATCGCTGTACTGCCGTTTTTGACTTCATCAGATTGGTGGTTATCTTCTCAGTCAGCGCTCATGGATACCACGCTAACGTTTTACTTGTTTTTAGCCTTTATCTTTATTCTTAAATATTTAGAAAAAAAGAATAACAAATTACTATTTTTTTCAGGCTTGTCATTGGGAGGAGCCATATTAAGTAAGGGCCAACCTGCCATTATCTTTATTTTTCCTTTGATATTTTTAATGTTTACTAAAAAAATTAATCTGAAAGAATTGCTTATTATATTGATAAGTGCTGGACTAACCATATTACCTTGGTTTGCATATTCTATATATAAATTCGGGCTAAATAATTTTTTAGGGTCTTTCTTGGGTTTCGCAAGTACTCGTGCCCTAGTTGATGACTTATCACAGGTCGCTCCATTTTATTGGTATGGGCGGTGGTGGCTTGAGTCGTTTAGACTCGGTTGGATTATATTGATAACCTTGATAAGTTATGACTTAATAAAAAGAAACTTTACTTATAAAAAAAGTTTGATCATCTTCTATTTCATATCGTCTTTTATCCTTTTTTCCATTTCAAAAAATAAGGTCTGGTGGTATGTGTTACCATTAGTGCCTGTTTGTTGTCTATATATAGGAGAATCCATTAAGAGCATTCTAAAAAAAGATCCAAGTAAGCTATTTAATTTATCTTTAATAATCTCAGTTATATCAATTCCAATTGTTTATAAGGTAAGTAATAAAATTTCATTTTTATACGGAATTATTTTGATAATTTTGTCAATTTTTATATTGAACCAAAAAATTAAAATTATGAAATTATTCGTTAATATTTTTTTTCTTATATCTCTGATATTTTCCTTAACAATATTTCTTATTAATTTTCCTGTCATTTCTCCCACTTATCCGGAATTAAAACAAATAGGGGAGTATTATCAAAAGTTGCCCCAACCAAAATGTCTATATATACAATCTATGCCTTATGAAGCGGCATTATTTTATAGTCAAGCGGAAGAAATAAAATACCTGGTGGAGGATGTTAAATTTAATAAAAGCTGTAACAATTACCTGATCACTCCGGAAAACTTAGATAAGCTTGAATTAATTTTTAAAGAAAACAGACTTAAGTTATATAAAATGAAGCTTTAATTAAGATTTTGTATTTAATGTTATATAATTTGTATTACTTATGAATTCATTTGAATGGACAACTGAATTAATTGAGGTAAGAATTAGAAACTCATTCTATGAATATGATGTAAATATTTTAAATAATAGTAATCATATTTATCCTCAAAATTTATTTATTTTTGATGGAAAATCGTTTGTTATTGAAATGTACAGAAGTATACTTATGAGAGAGCCCGATGCGAAAGGTCTTCAAAGTAACTTAAAATTACTTAATAATAAGATTCCAAAAAGTTATATTCTTTATTCATTAATTAAATCTAAAGAGGGAAAAATTATGACAAAAAATAAAATTATAAATGATCGTTTAACACTAATTTTTAAATATTACATTTATAAAATAATAAAACCATTTTCAGTTTTTAATAAAAAAATGTGTCTTGATTTTCATAAAAAAATAGTTATGAAATATAATACAATAGCTAAAAAGTATGAATAATAAACTTATTATTATTGGAGCTGGTGGCCATGCAAAGGTGATCATTGATATATTCAAGAGCATGAAAAAATATGAAATAGTTGGGGTAACTTCTTCAGATACATCTAAAAAAGCTATTTCAGGTATTCCAATCTTGGGGGATGATTCTATTTTAAACGATCTATTCAAACAAGGTGTAAAAAATGCATTCGTTGCAATAGGTGATTGCAAACTTCGAAATAAAATTTTTGATAACGCGTGTAAAATCGGTTTTAATTTAGTAAACGCGATCAGTCCAGCCACAAATATATCTTCTACAGTTAAGATTGGTTCTGGAGTCGCTATAATGCCGGGAGTATCGATCAATGTCGATTCTGTAATTGAAGATAATGTAATAATTAATACTAACGCATCGATAGATCACGACAATATAATAAAAAAGAGTGTTCATATTGCACCTGGATGTAATCTAGCAGGAAATGTGACGGTCGAGGAAGGTGCTTTTCTCGGAATTGGCTGCAAAGTAATTCCAAAAATAATTATTAAAAAATGGGCTATAATTGGCGCAGGGTCGGTTATTATTAAAAATATACCGGCCAATATAACAGCGTTAGGGGTACCAGCAAAGGTTATAAAAATTAATAGTTAAAAAATATTTTTATAAAAAAATATGATCCACATTGCCAGTCCTGTTTTTAACGGTAATGAAAAGAAATATATAGATGATTGTATAGATTCTGGATGGATTTCTTCTGTTGGGTCATACATAAATAAGTTTGAAAAAAAATTCGCAAGCTTTATAGGTGTAAAACATGCTGTTAGCTGTAGTAATGGTACGGTGGCTCTTCATATTCCTCTATTAGCTTATGGAATCAAGCCCGGAGATGAGGTCATTGTTCCAACATTTACATATATTGCAACTGCTAACGCAGTACGGTATTGTGGGGCAACTCCAATATTTGTTGATAGCGAACCAAGAACTTGGAATTTAGATGTCAATAAAATTGAGGAGAAGATCACGAAAAAAACAAAGGGAATTATAGTTGTTCATATTTATGGACATCCTGTCGATATGGACCCTATCATGAAAATTGCAAAAAAATATAAATTATTCGTTATTGAGGATGCCGCTGAAGCACATGGGGCAAAATATAAAGGAAAATTGGTTGGTGGAATCGGACATGTTGGAACATTTAGTTTTTTTGGAAATAAGATAATTACTACCGGAGAAGGCGGAATGGTAGTGACTAATGATGATAAGCTTGCTGCAAAAATGAGAATCCTCAAAGGGCAAGGTATGGACCCTAAACGAAGATATTGGTTTATAGAAGTAGGATACAACTACAGAATGACTAACATTCAAGCAGCAATTGGTCTTGCTCAACTTGAAAAAGTCAAATGGCACATGAGCATGAGACAGAAGATTGCAAAGCTATATTACAAGTATTTAACCCCTTTATCGCAATATATTGATCTTCCGATAGTTGAAAAATGGGGGACGCATTCATTTTGGATGTTTTCGATTTTCCTTAAAGATAATTTGAAAATTTCTCGTGATGAGTTTATGAAACAGTTACTTGGAAAAGGAGTTGAAACACGCCCATTCTTTTATCCGATGCATGTAATGCCCCCATATTTAAATAAGAAGATTAAATTCCCTGTAGCAGAAAAAGTCGCAGAGAGAGGATTAAATATTCCCACTCATGCTTTATTAACTGAAGATGACATAAAGTATATATCATCCTGCATAAAGGAAATCTGTCTGTCTTATAAAAAATGAAAATCATTATTGCAAGCACTGTTGTTCCGTTTACATATGGGGGAGGAACTTTTATTGTAGATTGGCTTGAAACAAAGTTACGTGAATATGGGCATACTGTTGAAAAGTTTAATATACCTTTTTATTCTTACTACCCTGAAATGATGAAGCAAATGTTAGGTTTACGATTAATTGATCTCAGTGATTCATGCGATAGGTTAATTACAATAAGAACACCAAGTTATTTATTGAAACATCCAAATAAAGTGATTTGGTTTATACATCATCATCGTGCAGCATACGACTTGTGGGGTACTAAATATCAAGATATACCAAATAATGATCTTGGAAAATCAATTAGATCATCCTTAATAAAATCTGATAATCTTGCTTTTTCAGAGGCTAAAAAAATCTATACTAATTCCGAAGTTGTTGGAAATAGATTAAGAAAATATAATAATTTTGATTCAGAGATATTATATCCACCGTTATTAAATCCTAGTGAATTTTATTCTAAAGAATATGGTAATTACATATTATATGTGAGTAGAATTAGCCCAATAAAGAGACAAGATTTAATTATTGAAGCAATGAAATATGTAAAAACGAATGTAAAATTAATAATCGCAGGCTCTCCCGATACAAAAGATCAGGGAACAAACATAAATAAATTAATATCTAAAAATTCCTTACAAGATAAAATAAAGTTAATTATTCGGTGGATTACTGAAAAAGAAAAAATAAAGTTATACGCTTCAGCTCTTGCATGTACATATATTCCTGTAAATGAAGATTCATATGGCTACCCAACTTTAGAAGCGTTTCAATCAAAAAAAGCAGTGATTACATGTAAAGATTCTGGTGGGACATTGGAAATAATACAAAATAATAAAAATGGTTATATATTGCCTCCAAATGCAAAAATAATAGCAGAAACCTTTGATAAATTATTCTTAGATAAAAGAAAAAGTAAAGAATTAGGATTAAATGGTTTTGATACTTTAAAAAGAATGAACATAAATTGGGATTTTATTATAGAAAAATTGACATCTTAAATATGAAAATTGCTATTGTAAATAATTGGTCACCATTCACTTATGGCGGTGCAGAGTTTCTTGCTGATAAACTTAAAAACAAACTTATAGAATATGGACATCAAACAGAACTCTATAAGATTCCATTCAAATGGACACCTTCTCAAGCAATTATAGACCACGCTTTAGCAGCTCAACTAATTGATTTTAGAGTTTTTGACAAAATAATTACTTTTAAATATCCTGCTTATTTGATAAATCATCCAAACAAAACTATTTGGCTTTTACATCAATTTAGACAGGCTTATGATTTATGGGGGACACAATATCAGAGCTTACCCAATAGTCCCGAAGGAAGATCTGTTAGACAAATTATTATTAATAGTGATAATAATGCTTTTAATAAAGCAAAAAAAATATTTACTATTTCTAAAATAGTTAGTCAACGATTAAAAAAGTTTAATGATATTCCATCAGAAGTACTATTATATCCACCTATTATTGAAAATAATGAATTTTATTTTAAAGAATATGGTGATTTTTTATTTTATCCTAGTAGATTTAGTGGAGGAAAACGCCAAATGCTCGCAATTGAATCAATGGTATATACAAAATCTAATGTATCGCTTTTAATTGTTGGAAAACCGGACGAATATATATATTTGAAACAAATGACCGGATTAATAAAAAAATTAGATTTACAAAAAAGGGTAAAAATAATTCATAATTTTATTTCGCAACAAAGCAAACTTGATCTCCTATCAAAATGTCTTGGTTGTGTATATATACCATATAAAGAAGATTCCTGCGGGTACGTTACAATGGAGTCGTACCAAGCAAAAAAACCAGTTATTTCTTGTACTGATTCAGGAGATACTGATCTTCTTGTCAAAAATCGAATTACTGGATTTTTAACAAAACCTACCCCTCAATCTATTGCTAAGGCCATGGATGAATTGTACACTAATAAAAAACTATCAAAAAAACTTGGAGAAAAAGGATATCACCAACTTAATTCGCTTCACCTTAGTTGGGAAAATATTATAAAAAAACTTATTTCATCATAATATATGAAAATTGCATGGTTTACACCTTTTTCAAAAAAAAGCGCAGTTGGAAAATATAGCCAAATTGTTACAAATGAAATATCAAAACATCATGAGGTTGATTTATGGATACCAAGTAATACGAATATTCTTCAATCTTCATTAAGAAAATATTCAATTTCATTTGAAAAAGAAAAAATAAATTTTTTACAAAAATACGATATTATTGTTTATAATTTAGGAGATCATTTTTTTCTTCATAAGGATATATATTTGATGTCACAAAAAATAAAAGGTATAGTAATTTTACATGATTATGTGATGCATCATTTCTTTACAGGGTATTATTTTAAATATTTAAATGATTATGAAAAATATATACAAAAAATGAATTTACTATATGGTAAGGATGGTAAAAAGATTGCAAAAGAATCAATTATAGGCAAATGTGAGCCAATATGGGATTCTTCAAAAGTTATTGACTTTCCTTTTTATGAGCAAGCAATTAATAATTCCTATGGTGTTATTGTTCATTCTTCATTTGCAAAATATCGTATTAAAGTAAATTATAAAGGTCCAATTTTAGTCATAAATCATCCAGTATTTAAAGAAAAATATATATTACAAAATAATGCAAAAAAAATCCTTAATTTGCCTAAAAATAAAAAAATTTTACTAACCGTGGGAAACATCAATGCAAATAAACAAATTGATCTAGTCCTAGAAACATTAGGAAAAAATTATATGTTATCTTCCCAATATTTTTACGTTATACTCGGACATTCTGAAGAAAAATCAAAATATTTATTTTATTTAAAAAAATTGGTTAAAAAATATCATTTAGAAAAAAATGTCAGATTCCTCGGGTATCAGGAAAATAAAATGCTTCATTCATATCTATCCGCGGCGAACGTGTTTATTAATCTTCGGAACCCTGTTATGGAAACAGCCTCCTGGTCAGTGCTTGAACAAATGTTATACAAAAAACCAATTATAGTTACAAATTTAGGTTTCTATTCTGAATTAAATAATAATTGTGTATTGAAAGTAAATCCATTGAGCCAACAAGTTGATCTGATAAAAAAATTGGAACTATTAAATTCAAATGATAAATTAGGCCATTTATATGGTGAGAGTGCCTATGAATATGTAAAATCAAATTTTACAAGTGCTAAATATGCTAAAAACATTGATGATTTTTTTGTAAAAATAATTTCTCTTAAACCCGGATATATGTTAATAGACAAGGTAAGTGATGAGCTGAAAAAAATGGCCACAAATGTCGAAGTTATCAAACTTAATGATATCTCAATACTACTTAATCAAATGTTATAAAAACTATTAAGAAACATAATACCTCAAGTAACATGTATTAAATGCGTACATATTAAAATAGACTTTTTCATAGCATATCTATTTTAAGTATAAATATTTAACTAATAATCCTAATTTTCGTATATCGTTACCATTTCCTAGATCAAAGGGTGATTTATTAGCGTTGGGAAGAACAAAACTTAAATAATTCTCACCTATTTTAAGAATATCATTGTTTATTTTGAATAAATATTCACCTTCTTTACTTAGTGTAAATTGATCAACTAATATATTGTTCATATAAATATAAACTTGTTGGGGTGAAAATGGAGTACAAAATATGTGTAACTCAGTATTATTATTTGGAACAGAGGTAAGTTTAAGATTAAGAGTGGAAACATTTTCATCAGTCCATGTACCAGCTATCTCTGGATCACTCCATCCACCTAATTTATATTTGTCACTATTTCCTGATTCTGTAAATAATATCCTTTCTCCAAATTCATAGTTAAATGTTCGTTTCTCAATTTTTCCTTCAGGTAAATATTTAATCAAGAAAGGATCCCAAGATTCTTTTTCCCATGAATTTCCATTAATCAAGTATTTGTTTAAATATTGCGGGTAATCTTTCCCAATTTCTTTTTTTGTCCAATTGAATGAATAATGAAAACGTAATCTATCAATAGAATCATTATTAACATTTAGTAAATCAATTCCACTTATATTTGATTCGTTTATATTTAATCCTTTTATAATTGTTTTTGGAATATCCATAAGACTTGCAGGAGTTTCTCTTAATTTAAATTTATCACTTGAATTGAATGGTTTAATTAATAATAAAGGAATTGCTTTTCCAACAGTTTTGCTATCTATATAATTTATATATTGACTATTGCCTTCAAAATTTTTTTGTTCTTCTGTCCTTGGAAAACCTAAACCATGATCACCAAGAATTACTATAAATGAATCGTCAAACAATCCGGCTTTTTTTATTGTAGACAAAAATTTTGAAATTAAAATCATCAAACCTCTCATTTGATTTTTATAGGCATTAATATCATACCCTGCGGTTCCAATTGACATGTCAGCGTTTAATACATACGGTGGATGAGCTCCTGAAAGGTGATAATACTTAAACGCCGGGTGGTTGTCATTAGGAAATATACTACGTTGAAATTCATTAATAAAGCGGACCATTTCATAGTGTCCATCCAAGGACTTTTTCTTATTTGAAAGGTTTATATTTAAATTACTTAACCTCCATTTCTGATTATTATATATATATTTTTTTAATAATGATGGGGTTGACTTAAATAATGTAATATCATATAGATATGATACTTCTTTAATCATTGATGGGTTAAAAATGGTATATTTTTTTTCTTTAATATTATCCACAAATTTATTAGCATAAAGATACATTGACGGTAACATATCGGAATACATTTCTGTAGTAAATTTATATTGCTTTAAAATTCTTAAAAATTCATTCTCTCCAAAACTTTTTTTAAGAAAATTCTGCTGGACCGTATCATTTAAATATTCTTTACCTGATAGAAAAGAGGGTATTGAAAAATCTGTAGCAGAATAGCTACTTAAAGTATCTGGAAAATAATTAAAACCGTTTAACATGCTTTCATTGTGAGGCTGTTCGTTTAATATATCAAAAAATATATTTGTTTGAGCACCATCCAAAAGTAGAATAATTACGTTTTTTTCTTTTGAAAAAATAAATTTTTTATCCTCATTAATCTCATATTTTTTTACGATTGGAGGTGATCCTGTCTTAATAATTAATATTGCACAATATAAAATCTGAATAAGAATTAGAAAAATACTAAATTTTTTGATCTGCTTATAAATATATTTATATTTGATTATTGATAGTGATAAAAATATAAACCAAATTATTCCATCAATATAATATCTATATGTTATGGAACTCCAATCAATCAATTCTCCGTTAAATAATCCGTAGTTCCAATTTAAAATGTTACTTTGAAACCATATAAGAACACCTGTACTAAACAATAGCGAAGCTATCTTTTTGTTAATAACTCTATTTTTAAATTTTTTTGTTAAAAAAAGTATGATAAAAAAAAATGAGAATAATAAAAAAGTTACAAAAAATAATTCTGGTAATATTTCAATGTATAGATAGGAAAATTCAAGTTGATTAGTTAAATAAATTAATGAAGGTGTAAAAAAACCAATAGATAGAGAAATAAGTAATGATATAAAAAATATCCTGCTATTTTTTTTAATAAAAGAAAATATAGATTTCATTTTATTTTGTATAGATAGATTGTCCTTAACGAATTCTTCACCTTATTTTTGTATAAAAGTGTAAAAAAATTTCCAAATTCACTTTCAAAATATTCTTGCGTGTAATCTGGAAAAATATCTTCTCTCGATGCAAGTAATTTTTTTACTTGAGAGTCTTTTTTGGGTACAAATTCAATAATTAAAAACCTACCGAGTTTCGAAAAAAACTTTGCTATTTTTCTGATTGGTAAATTATTTCCAATTGCTAAATGATGAATTAAAGCAAGAGCCATAACTGTGTCAGCC
>Ga0172370_10010494_pt1 | contig 10610 bp, 9 predicted proteins | sample LakKiv5m_FD_114538 | JGI IMG/M metagenome (GOLD analysis project Ga0172370, IMG submission 114538) | Freshwater microbial communities from Kabuno Bay, South-Kivu, Congo - kab_022012_11.5m | ecosystem: Environmental > Aquatic > Freshwater > Lake | place: Democratic Republic of the Congo...
GGCAAGATCTTCCGCTTCGGCCACTGCGGCTACTTCGGCCACAGCGACATCGTCGTCGGCCTGAGCACCGTCGAGATGGTCCTCGCCGAGCTCGGCTTCGACGTCAAGTGGGGCGCCTCCGTCGGCGCCGCCGAGCAGGTGTTCATGACGAGCACCGTCATGCTCTGAGAGGGCTGGTACAGATGACCGAACAGAAGAAAGTACTCGTCAAGGAGAAGCTCGCCCCCGAGGGCGTCGCGTACCTCGAGGAACGCGGCTTCCAGGTCGACATCGGCACAGAGTGGGACGCCGACGAACTGCTCGCGCGCATCCCCGAGTACCACGGCCTGATCATCCGCTCGGTGACCAAGGTGACGGCCGAGGTGATCCGGGCGGGCGCGAACCTGCAGGTGGTGGGCCGCGCCGGCGTCGGCGTCGACAACGTCGACGTCAAGGAGGCGACCAAGCGCGGCGTCATCGTCGTCAACGCACCGCAGAGCAACGTGCTCTCCGCGGCGGAGCAGACGATCGCGCTGCTCATGGCCTGCGCCCGCAACCTGGCCCAGGCTCACGCCGACCTCAAGGACGGCCGCTGGGAGAAGGGTGTCTGGGGCAAGGGCGGCGTCGAGGTCCGCGGCAAGACGCTCGGCATCATCGGCCTCGGCCGCATCGGCTTCCTCGTCGCCGAGGACGCCCGCGGGCTCGGCATGCGCGTGCTCGCCTACGACCCCTTCGTGCCGGCCGAGAAGTTCCACGAGCTCGGGCTCGACCGCGCCGACAGCCCCGACAAGATCTATCGCGAGGCCGACTTCATCACGGTGCACCTCCCCAAGAACGCCGAGACCATCGGCTTCATCGGCGACGACGAGTTCGCCAAGATGAAGGACGGCGTGCGCGTCATCAACGTCGCGCGCGGCGGCATCATCGACGAGGAGGCCTGGGCGCGCGCCATCGAGAGCGGCAAGGTGGCCGCCTCAGCCGTGGACGTGTATCCCAAGGAGCCGACCACCGAGAGCCCGCTGTTCAAGTACCCGAGCGTGGTCGCGACGCCGCACCTCGGCGCCAGCACCGTCGAGGCGCAGCTTCGCGCCGGCATGATCATCGCCGAGCAGGTGGCGGCGGTGCTCAAGGGCGAGTTCGCGAGCAACGCCGTGAACATCCCGCTCGCTCCCGGCGAGGACGCCGACGAGCTCATGCCGTTCCTGGGGCTCTGCCAGCAGCTCGGCAAGCTCATCGTGCAGATCGCCGACGGTCCCGTCGACGCGTTCGACATCGCCTACGGCGGCGGCATCGCCCGCTACGACACGCGCATCCTCACGCTCGGCGTGCTGCAGGGCGTGCTGGCCGACAAGGTCGACGGCCCGGTCAACTTCGTCAACGTGCAGAACATCGCCGAGGAGCGCGGCATCACCGCCAAGGAGAGCAAGCAGCCGGCGGCCGTCGACTTCCTCAACCTGATCACGGTGACCACCCGTGACGCCCAGGGTGAGCTCTCGGTCTCGGGCACGACGCTCGGCCCCAAGCACCGGCCGCGCCTCGTCAAGGTGTACCGCCAGGACGTGGACATCGAGCCGGCGGCGCACATGGTCTTCCTGCGCTACTCCGACGTGCCGGGCATGATCGGCAAGATCGGCACCAAGGTCGGCGAGTTCGGCATCAACATCGGGCAGATGAGCGTGGGCCGCGAGGTCAAGGATCAGAAGGCCGTGATGGGCCTGACGCTCGACGAGCCCATCGATCAGGATCAGCTCGCCGAGCTCGTGGGGAGTTGCGGGCTCGCGGACGGCAAGCGCGTCGAGCTCTGACGACGGCGCGTCGCGCACCTCGGCGCCGCGCAGCGCCGAGCGGCGCGGCGGGGAGCGGCGCCGGGGCGGCGGGCCGTGAGGCCCGCCGCCCCGGCGCATCATGCTTGCGCCTGCCCGCGCGCCTGACGTACACTTCTCGGACCATGCGTCGCCGTGCGACAAGCGAGTCCAGCCGGGAGGCCCACATTGGGGTACGCGCCCGCGACCTCTTCCTCTCCGGCTGCCTGCTCCTCCTCCCCCCGCGGGGGGATGCGTAGACACCTGCGGCCTGCACGGCCATCTCTTGGATCACATCCGGATCCGCTGCTCCATCTGACGACGACGCGTGCCTTGGGAGGTGTGGGTGACTCGTGAGCGGTACCAGGTACATCAGGATCTTCGACACGACGCTGCGCGACGGCGAACAGGCGCCGGGCGCTACCTTGAACAGGGCCGAGAAGCTCGAGATCGCCCACCAGCTCGCCCGGCTGGGCGTCGACATCATCGAGGCGGGCTTCCCGATCGCCTCGCCGGACGACTTCGAAGCGGTCAAGGCGATCGCCACCGAGGTGCAGGGCCCGCGGGTCGCAGGCCTCGCGCGGGCCATCGAAGAGGACATCACGACCGCCTGGGAGGCGGTGAAGGGCGCGGCGAAGCCGCGGATCCACACCTTCATCAGCACCAGCGAAGTGCACATGAAGTACCAGATCAAGAAGTCGCCGGAAGAGGTGCTCGCCGACACGCGCGCCATGGTGACGCTGGCGCGCGACCTCACGCGCGACCGCGTCGGCGCCGACGTCGAGTTCAGCGCCATGGACGCGAGCCGGTCCGACCCCGGGTTTCTCGCGGAGGTCCTGGGCGTGGCCGTCGAGTGCGGCGCCACGACCATCAACGTCCCCGACACCGTGGGGTACGCGCTGCCGATCGAGTTCGGGGAGTTCATCTTCACGCTGTACGAGCTCTGCCCGTCACTGCACGACGTCGCCGTCAGCGTGCACTGTCACAACGACCTGGGTCTCGCGACCGCCAACTCCCTCGCGGCGGTGCGCGCCGGCGCGACGCAGGTCGAATGCGCCGTCAACGGCATCGGCGAGCGCGCCGGCAACGCCTCGCTCGAGGAGGTCGTGATGGCGATCCGCACGCGTGGCGACTCCCTCGATTGTGAGACCGGTGTGGAGACGACGGAGATCGCCCGTACGAGCCGGCTCGTCAGTTCGCTGACCGGCTATCAGATCCAGCGCAACAAGGCGATCGTCGGGCGCAACGCGTTCGCCCACGAGAGCGGCATCCACCAGGCCGGCGTGCTCAGCGAGGCCTCGACCTTCGAGATCATGAAGCCGGCGGACGTCGGACTCACCGACAACGACATCGTGCTGGGCAAGCACAGCGGCCGGCATGCGTTGCGCGCCAAACTGGCGGAGCTCGGCTACTCGCTGTCGGACGCCGAGTTGCAGGTCGCCTTCGCGCGCTTCAAAGAGATCGCCGACAAGAAGAAGCAGGTCACGGTGCTCGACCTGGAGGCGCTCGTGAGCGAGGAGATCCGCGAGCGCGAGGACCAGTTCACGCTGCGCAGTTTCGTCAATCAGTCGGGCTCGGCGATCGTCCCGACCAGCCAGGTGGAGGTCGAGGCGCGCGGCGAGCTCAAGAAGGGGCGCAGCTTCAGCAACGGTTCTGTGGAGAGCGTGTTCGCCGCCATCGACGACGCGGTCGGCATCAGCGGCAGTCTCGCCGACTACCAGGTCCGGGCGATCTCGTCCGGCAAGGATTCGCTCGCAGAGGTGCGCGTGGCGGTGGAGGTCAACGGCCGCTCGTTCAACGGGCAGGCGGTCAGTTTCGATGTCATGGAAGCCTCGGCGAAGGCCTATGTGAGGGCCGTCAACAACGCCGCGGCGGCAGGGGAGGTCTGATGGGTTCCACGATCACCGAGAAGATCCTCGCCCGCGCTGCAGGCGCGGGCCAGGTCCATGCCGGCGACATCATCGAGGCGAAGATCGACCTCGCGCTGGCCAACGACATCACCGCGCCGCTGGCGATCGCGGAGTTCGAGAAGGCCGGGTTCACGAAGGTCTTCGACCCGGCCCGCATCGCTCTGGTGCCCGACCACTTCACTCCCAACAAGGACATCAAGGCGGCGGGCCAGAGCAAGGTGGTGCGCGAGTTCGCCCGCAAGCACGAGATCGTGAACTACTTCGAGGTCGGGCGCGTCGGCATCGAGCACGTGGCGCTCCCCGACACCGGCATGGTGGCGCCGGGCGACGTCGTCGTCGGCGCCGACAGCCACACCTGCACCTACGGCGCCGTGGCCGCGTTCAGCACCGGCATGGGCAGCACCGACTTCGCTGCCGCCATGGCGTGGGGTCACGTCTGGCTGCGGGTGCCGGAGAGCGTCAAGTTCGTCTACTCCGGCCGTCCGCAGCCGTGGGTCACGGGCAAGGACCTGATCCTGCACACCATCGGCCTGATCGGCGTCGACGGAGCGCTCTACCAGGCGATGGAGTTCACCGGCGAGGCCGTCGAGGCGCTCTCCATGGACGAGCGCTTCACGATGTGCAACATGGCGATCGAGGCCGGCGGCAAGAACGGCATCGTCGGCTTCGACGAGAAGACGACGCGGTTCCTGCAGTCCCGGCCGGAGGGCAGCCGGGCGCGGACGGCCGGCACGGTCTTCGCCAGCGACGAGGACGCCGAGTTCGCGCGCGTCGTCGAGATCGACGCCTCCGCCGTGCCGCTGACGGTGAGCAGGCCGCATCTGCCGAGCAACACGGCGGCGGCCTCCGGCCTGGCGGACGTGGCCATCGACCAGGTCGTGATCGGCAGCTGCACCAACGGCCGCATCGACGACCTGCGCCAGGCGGCCTCCATCCTGCGCGGCAGGAAGGTGCACCCGGACGTGCGCTGCATCATCCTGCCGGGCACGCAGCAGGTGAGTCTCGACGCCATCGCCGACGGCACCATGCAGACCCTCATCGAGGCCGGCTGCGCCTTCAGCACGCCCACCTGCGGCGCCTGCCTCGGCGGGCACATGGGCGTCCTCGCCGAGGGCGAACGCGCCGTCGCCACCACCAACCGCAACTTCGTCGGCCGGATGGGTCACCCCGGCGCCGAGGTCTACCTGGCGAGCCCGTACGTGGCCGCCGCGTCTGCGGTGGCCGGCCACGTCGCCACGCCCGAGGAAGTCGGCGCCGAGCAGGGAGGAGCGCGATGATCTTCGAGGGTACCGTCCACAAGTACGGCCGGGATGTCGACACCGACGTCATCATCCCGGCCCGCTACCTCAACACCAGCGACCACGCGGAGCTCGCGAAGCACGCGATGGAGGACATCGACGCCGGCTTCGTCGACCGTGTCCGGCCCGGAGACATCATCGTCGCCGACGAGAACTTCGGTTGCGGCAGCTCGCGCGAGCACGCGCCGGTGGCGATCAAGCACGCCGGCGTGAGTGTGGTCGTCGCGGCGTCGTTCGCGCGCATCTTCTACCGCAACGCGATCAACACCGGCCTGCCGATCGTGGTGTGCCCGGAGGCGGCCGCCGCCGCGCAGACCGGCGACCGCCTCAAGGTCGACCTCGCCGCCGGCACCGTGGAGAACCTCACGCGGGGCACGAAGTACGACGCCGAGGCGTTCCCGCCGTTCATGCAGGAGCTCATCGACCGCGGCGGCCTGCTCGAGTACGTGAAGCTGCGCGTGGCCGAAGAGGGCGCGTGAGCGCCACGCGGCACGACCATCCGTCATCGGAGAGAGGAACCATGGGGAAGACGTACAAGATCGCGGTCATGCCGGGCGACGGCACCGGGCCCGAGGTGGTAGCTGAGGGGCTCAAGGCCCTGCAGGCGGCCTCCGCCAAGCACGGGTTCGCGCTCGACCTGACGCACTACGACTTCGGCGGCGAGCGCTACCTGCGCACCGGCGAGATCCTGCCGGCCTCGGCCGTCGAGGAGCTGAAGGGATTCGACTCTATCTACCTCGGCGCCGTGGGGCACCCGGACGTCGAGCCCGGCATCCTGGAGATGGGCCTCCTCCTCCGCCTGCGCTTCGAGCTGGACCAGTACATAAACCTGCGTCCCGTGCGGCTCTACCCCGGCGTCGAGACGCCGCTCAAGGACAAGGGCCCCAAGGACATCGACTACACCGTGGTCCGCGAGAACTCCGGCGACATGTACGCCGGCGGCGGCGGCATCATGATGAAGGGCTCGCCGCATGAGGTCGCCGTGCAGAACATGCTGTACAGCCGCGCTCAGGTCGACCGCTGCCTGCGCTGGGCGTTCGACTATACGCGCGAGCACGGCAAGAAGGCGCGCGGCATCGGCCCGGACAACACCCTCGGCCTGGTGGGCAAGACCAACGTCCTGACGTTCGTGTACGACCTCTGGAACCGCCGCTTCAACGAGATCGGCGACGAGGAGTACCCGGACGTCAAGCGCGAGTACTACCACGTGGACGCCACCTGCATGTGGATGGTCAAGAGTCCGGAGTGGTTCGACGTGCTCGTCACCGGCAACATGTTCGGCGACATCATCACCGACCTCGGCGCGATCACGCAGGGCGGGATGGGCGTTGCGGCCGGCGGCAACATCAACCCCGAGGGCGTCAGCATGTTCGAACCCATCGGCGGGTCGGCCCCCAAGTACACCGGCCTGGGCGTGATCAACCCCGTCGCGGCCATCGTGGCCGGCTCGATGATGCTGGACACGCTGGGTGAGAGCCGGGCGGCGGCAGACGTCGAGCGCGCCGTGACCGAGGTCACCGGCACCAAGATGAAGGGCATGGCCTCCGGCCAGATGGGCTACTCGACGGGCGAGGTCGGCGACCTCGTGGCCGAGCGTGTCTGACCGGACGCCGGAGGCTACAGTAACCCTTACGTAGAGGTTGAGCCTTTCGCGCGAGGCCCGCGCGGGAGGACGGGAGGAGGAAGACGATGGCCTCGATCCCCGAGGTGGACGCGATCTGGATGGACGGCGAGCTCGTGCCGTGGGCGGAGGCCAAGGTCCACGTGCTGACGCACGCCTTGCACTACGGTTCCGGGGTCTTCGAAGGTATCCGGGCCTACAAGACCCCCAAGGGGCCGGCGGTCTTCCGCCTCGAGGAGCACCTCAAGCGGCTGGTCCGCTCCGCCAAGCTCTACTACATGCCGGTGCCGTACAGCATCGAGAGGCTCTACGACGCGACGTTCGCCGTGGTCGAGGCCAACGGCCTCGACCACGGCTACATCCGCCCCATCATCTTCCGCGGCTACGGCGAGATGGGCCTCTTCCCGCTGAACGCGCCGGTCGAGGTGGTCATCGCCGCCTGGCCGTGGGGCGCGTATCTGGGTGAAGAGGGTATCGAGCGCGGCATCCGCGCCAAGGTCTCGAGCATCCAGTCGCTCGACCATACGGCTCTGGCCCGCGCCGCCAAGGCCACGGGCCAGTATCTCAACAGCATCCTCGCCAAGGTCGAGGTCACCAACGCCGGCTACGACGAGGCGATCATGCTCACCGCGCACGGCCACGTGGCCGAGGGCTCGGGCGAGAACATCTTCGTTGTCCGGAACGGCGTGCTGATGACGCCGCCGCCCAGCGACGGCGTGCTCGAGGGCATCACCCGCGACTCCGTGATGCAGATCGCCAGGGCCGAGGGCATCGAGGTGCAGGAGCGGACGATGGCGCGCAGCGACCTGGTGATCGCCGACGAGCTGTTCTTCACCGGCACCGCCGCCGAGATCGTGCCCATCCGCGAGATGGACGACCATCTCATCGGCGATCCCGGACCCATCACGAGACGGGTCCAGGAGCGGTTCCGCGCGATCGTCGAGGGCAGGGACGAGGAGTTCGGCCACTACATGGAGTACGCGAGGGGCTGATGATCGGCCGGCGCCCGGGCGCCGGCGGCGGGGAGGACCCGATGCACGAGCGGCAGGTACAGCTGTATGACACCACTCTGCGCGACGGCATGCAGCAGGAGGGGATGTCGGTCTCGGTCGACGAGAAGGTGCGCATCGCCCTCAAGCTGGACGAGCTCGGCATCCATTTCATCGAAGGTGGGTTCCCGGCGTCCAACCCCAAGGAGATCGAGTTCTTCCGGCGCATGCAGGGGGAGCGGCTGGAGAACGCGGAGCTGGTCGCCTTCGGCATGACCCGGCGCAAGGGCGTGGCCGCCGAGGCGGACGACGATCTGCGCGTGCTGGCAGAGGCCTTCACGCCCACGGTCGCGATCGTCGGCAAGACCTGGGGGCTGCATCTCACCAGGGTGTTGCGCGTCGGGCGCGACGAGAACCTGCGCATGATCGAGGAGTCCGTGCGCTTCCTGACCGCGCAGGGCAAGCGCGTGTTCTACGACGCCGAGCATTTCTTCGAGGCGTGGCGGGACGACCGCGACTACACGCTGCGTTGCGTGACCGCGGCCGCCGAGGCCGGCGCCGCCGCGGTCTGTCTCTGCGACACCAACGGGGCGTCGCTGCCGTCGTTCGTCGCCGAGGTGGTCGGAGAGGTCACGGCGGTGCTCGGCGATACCGTTGCCAGCATCCACTCGCACAACGACACCGACTGTGCGGTGGCGAACAGCCTCATGGCGGTCGCGGCCGGAGCCCGTCAGGTGCAGGGCACCATCAACGGGTACGGGGAGCGCTGCGGCAACGCCAACCTCGTCAGCATCATCCCGGCTCTCCAGCTCAAGATGGGCCACCCGGTGGTGAGCGACGAGCAGCTCGCCCGGCTCACCGAGACGTCGCACTTCGTCGCCGACACCGTGAACGCGGCCATCTGGGCGCACGCGCCCTACGTGGGCCGCTCCGCGTTCGCGCACAAGGGCGGCCTGCACGTGGCCGCCGTCGAGAAGGCTCCGCAGACGTTCGAGCACATCGACCCGGAGAAGGTCGGCAACGAGCAGCGGATCGTGATCTCCGAGCTCTCGGGCAAGGGTGCTGTGCTGCGCAAGGCGCACGAGCTCGGACTGCGGGTCGAGAGCGACGACGCCCGGGTCGCCGGCGTCCTCAAGCGCCTCAAGACCCGCGAGCACGAGGGTTACCACTACGAGGCCGCCGACGCCTCGTTCGACCTGCTCCTGCGCGGGGAGCTGGCGCCGCACGAGCCGCTGTTCCGCCTCGAGAGCTTCCGCGTCATCGTCGAGAAGCGGGAGGACGGCAGGGCCGTGACCGAGGCGACGATCAAGGTGCACGTCGCCGGCGAGCGCATCATCTGCACCGCCGAGGGCAACGGCCCCGTGAACGCCCTCGACGCGGCGTTGCGCAAGGCGATCGTCAGCAAGTACCCGCATCTCGCCGACATCGAGCTGGTCAACTACAAGGTGCGCATCCTGGACGAGACCAAGGGTACCGGCGCCGTCACCCGGGTGCTGCTCGACGCCAGCGACGGCGACGACAGCTGGGGCAGCATCGGCGTGAGCGAGAACATCATCGAGGCGAGCTGGGAGGCGCTGGTCGACTCGATCGAGTTCGGGATGCTGCGGGGCGAAGAGGAGTGAGCGCCGGGGATCCTGCGGACGCCGGCGTCGCGCCGGCCGGGCCGCCCCGGCCGCCGGCCGGCGCCTTCGGGCGGGTCGAGGTCGCCGGGGAGGCGCGGCACTGCCGTTTCGCCGGCGATCGCGTCGAGCTGCTCGACCGGCCGGCCTGGGAGCCGGGCGCGGCCGTGACCGGCGAGGCGGCGCTCGAGGGCTGCCGCCTGCTCGCACCCGTCGTCCCCGGCAAGATCGTCGCCGTCGGCCTCAACTACCGGGCACACGCCGAGGAGCTCGCCATGGCGACGAACGCCGAGCCCATCCTGTTCATGAAGCCGCGCTCGGCGGTGATCGGGCCGGGAGACGCCATCATCCGCCCGGCCCGCTCGGCGCAGGTCGACTACGAGGCCGAGCTGGTCGTCGTGGTGGGCCGGCGCTGCAAGGACGTCTCGCCGGCCGACGCCGCGGGCTTCGTCGCCGGCTACACCTGCGGCAACGACGTCACGGCCCGCGACCTGCAGAAGGTGGACGGGCAGTGGACGCGCGCCAAGAGCTTCGATACCTTCTGCCCGCTCGGGCCGTGGATCGTGCCGGAGGCTCCGGCGGCCGACGCGCGCGTGAGTGCGCGCCTGGACGGCGCCGAGGTCCAGCACGGCCTGGTAGGCGACATGATCGTCTCGCCGCTGGAGCTCCTGGCGTTCGCCGGCGGCGTCATGACGCTCGAGCCCGGCGACGTCCTCATGACCGGCACGCCGCCGGGAGTGGGTCCGCTCGCCTCAGGGCAGACGGTGACGATCGCCGTCGACGGCGTCGGTGAGCTGACCAGCACCGTCACGTGAGCCCTACCTCACCGCGACCTTCTCGCCGTCACCGGGGTCGACCAGCACGGAGATGCGGTCGCCGGGCCGGTAGGCGGGGATCTCGAAGCGGCTCATGAGGCACTTGGTGGTGACCTCGTACGGCTCGCCGCCGAGGGGTTCCACCCGCAGCCGCAGCTTCGCCAGCGGGTAGTTGCCCTGCACGGTGATGCCGGTCTCGCGGACCTCGAGGATCGTCGCCTCGGCCGGCCGGCCGCTTCTGCGGAGCCGGTTGGTGCGGACCTCGTCGTGAAAGAAGAACCAGAAGCAGAAGGCGGTGAGCGCCAGCATCCCCACGAAGATGATCGACCCGGCCACCGGCGTCACGACGACGACGGCGCCCAGTGCGGCCACCAGAGCGACGGCGACGATGATCAGGCTGACCTGGTTGAGCCTGCCGAGGCGCTGCCACAGCTCACGCATCGTGGACCTCCATCCTCGCGGCGACCCTCGTCTGTCGGGAGCAGGATACGCCGTCGGCGCGGCGGCCACGGCGTTTGGTCGTGACCGCGAGCCGCCGCCGGCCTCCGCTAACCGCGCCCGGGCGTCGCCGACGGGA
>Ga0172370_10010496_pt1 | contig 10609 bp, 13 predicted proteins | sample LakKiv5m_FD_114538 | JGI IMG/M metagenome (GOLD analysis project Ga0172370, IMG submission 114538) | Freshwater microbial communities from Kabuno Bay, South-Kivu, Congo - kab_022012_11.5m | ecosystem: Environmental > Aquatic > Freshwater > Lake | place: Democratic Republic of the Congo...
GACCCCTGAAAAGGTCAACGAAATCAAACAAAAGCATCTCAAGGACGACATATATGCTCTGACAGGCGCGACCATATCGAGTAGAGCGGTGATGAACGGCGTGAAGGACACGGTCAGAAAGTTTACGTACAGGTTCGGCATCCTGAACGACGCCATCAAGCAAGAAAAAATCCAGGTTGCCTTTTAGCGGAGGTTTGGAGTGAACAGGAATGTACAACTTCTCTGGAACGGGTTCATACCCGAGAATCCGATTTTCCGACTGGCCCTGAGCTTGTGCCCGGCGGTGGCGGTGACTACATCCGTGAAAAACGGGGTCATGCTCGGCCTAGCTGTGGTTTTCGTCCAGGTGGCATCAAGCTGCACGGTGACTTTGTTCAAATCCTTCATACATCCTCGCATCCGAATTCCGGCTTACGTCATTATCATTGCCACGTGGGTCAGCGTCATCGACATGGTGCTGCCGGTTTTTTCACCCGCGGTATACAAAGAGGTGGCGCTGTTCGTTAAGCTCATAGTGGTTTTTGCGATCATTATTTCGAGGTTGGAGCTGTTTGCGTCCAAAGAGCCGTTTGTCCCCTCGTTTTTTGACGGCATGGGCATGGGTATAGGCTTTCTATTCGGCCTCGCTCTTACGTCGGCAATCAGGGAATTTTTCGGCGCAGGACAGCTTTGGGGACAGGACATCCTCGGATTCAAACCCCTGCTGATTATGATCTTGCCCGCAGGAGGCTTCTTCGTCATAGGCTTTATCATGGCGACTTTCAACTGGTTAGAATACAAGATTACGGGCAAGATCCCAGCCTCAGGTGGGGGACACTAAAATGAAAATGACCAAGATACTGATTGCATTGAGTGTTCTCCTGGCATTTGCGCTATTGATTGCCGGGCCTTCCGCGGCACAGACCACGGGCAGCGGATCTTTCAAGAAAGACAAGGAAATAGAAATCCCGTTCGGCATACCGGTGGACGAGAGTTGGGCCACAAATGCTGCCAACTACTCGGTGTACGAGAAGCCGGATCCGGATATTCGTGTAAGCCCGGAGTCGATCTCGCTGGATGCGAGACGGACCACGGCAACTCTCAAGTTCAAGGACGCGCTGAACACGGCGGCCGCATACGTGGTGGAGGTCAAAGACATCCTTTCAGAGGGCAAAGTTATCGGCTCCCGGGAGTTCCTGGTAAAGAAAGGGGAGGCGCAAATCCTCTTCGGCCTTCTTCTCGGCGCAATGCTGATAAACAACTTTGTCTTCACAAAGTACCTTGGATTGTGCATCTTCTTCGGAGTCTCTCAGAAGAAGGAAACAGCCATTGGCATGGGGATCACCTTTACGATTGTGATGGTGCTCAGCGCAATCATGTGTTGGGCCTTGTACACCTTTGTCCTGCAGGCATTCCATCTGGACTTTCTCAAGATAATAGTTTTTATCGGGACGGTCGCGATCTTCGTTCAGGCAGTGGACACAATCCTCAGAAAGGTAAATCCATACCTGTTCAAAAGGCTGGGGGTGTACCTAGTTTTGATAGTTACCAATTGCATCATCCTTGCTGTGCCTCTTCTCAATGCGGATAGCAGCCGCGGACCCTTCGCCAGTCTAACTTTTGGGCTCGGCGCAGGGGTTGGGTTCGCTCTGGCCCTGTTCCTTATGGCCTGCGTCCGGGAGAAGTTGGAGGTATCTCGGGTCCCTCTAATGTTCAAGGGGCTCCCCGTAGCATTCATAGTCACGGGGTTGTTTGCGCTGGCTTTTCTGGGGTTCTCCGGGCTTGCGATCTTCTAGGGTGGCGGGCTTGATCGGAATCGAACAAAGGATTATTATATGAATTCGGAGCGTTCACACAACTCGCCAATGTTTCCCATCATCATTGACCCGTGAACGACAAACGACGTACTGCCGCAAGCTGCGCCTTGCGGCCTGTTTAGAGGTGTTACCGTATGGAAAGCGTTTGGACCATAGCTAGTTGGGGCATCGCGTTCTTTGCCGTGTTTGGCATCATATGCGGAGTGGCTTTGGCGTACGCGGCGAAGCGCTTTGCCGTGAAGGTCGATCCGAAAATCGAGGCTGTCAGAGCGTGCCTGCCCGGCGCTAACTGCGGCGCTTGTGGATTCGCGGGTTGCGAAGGGTACGCGGAGGCGGTCGTTACCGATCCGAGTTGTCCGGCTGGAAAATGCGCACCAGGGAAGCAGCCTGTCGCAGAAAAAGTGGCCGAAATCACAGGCAAGGCCGCCGGAGGAGCCAGCCCTGTGATCTCCTTCCTTCGTTGCTCCAGGAACGACGGCGAGGTCAAGAGGAAACATTCATACGTGGGGTTCGATACCTGCCAGGCCGCTTCCATAGCTTTCGGCGGACCGTACGAGTGTGACTTCGCGTGCGTGGGGTATGGTGACTGCGAGGTAGCGTGTCCTTTCCACGCGATCCACATGAAAGACAACATGCCGGTCATAGACCCGGAGGCATGCACCGGCTGCGGTATTTGCGTCAAGACCTGCCCAAAGGCGGTGCTGCAACTATTGCCCAAGGACGTTTCGGTCTATGTGCCGTGCAGCAACCACGATACCGGCAAGGCGGTCACCAACGTGTGCAAGGCAGGCTGCATCCACTGCATGGCATGCACTAGAAAAGCCAAAGACGTCGTGAACATGGTCAACGACCGCATTGAGATAGACTACGAAAAGTGCGATGAAGAATGCGCGAAATCGGGCGTCTGGGCATGCAACCGCCAGTTCATCTTCCGCTACACCGACCCTGAACGCCAGGCAAAATCAGTAGCTGAAATCAAGGTGGAACAAGCCGCCAAGAAAGCTGCTGCCGCAGCTAAGAAAGAAAAAGAAGCCGCTGTTGAAGAAGCAGCGGGGTAAGAGAAAAAGGCAATGCGGGGGGAAACTTTTGTGAACAAAAGTTTCCCCCCGCACCCCCCTTCAAAAAACTTCCTATCATGTTACGGTCCGCCCCGATCGATTGAGTGCATCGAGGTGAAGTCCGCCTCCTCAAAATCTTCCAAACCAAATTGCATTTACCACAACAACGCAGTACCAAGGACCGTAGGGGCACGGAGTGTGCTGGGGCCGAAATTTGCTTTGCCCTTGACTAACTGCCCTGGTTCGGTAGGATGAACATCACCTTCCATGGTGATGTATATCCGAAGCTGTGGGGCCAGGAGTGTATCATGCCAAGCAATTCTCCGCCGAAATACCAGAACAAGATCGAGGGCAAATCAGCACGAGAATTACTCGTCGAACTGAGCAAACACGGCCGGAACGCTGAAGATTATGATCTCATTCGCTCTGCGCTCAGCGTAGCGTACACGGAGGATTTGGAGGTGCGCTTGGGCCAGCTCTGCGATGCCATAGACGTCTCGAATCAGGGAAATCGCCTTCTGGGTTCAAAACTCCTGTGGCTGAACCTAGCCCTGACCTCCGCCACATTTGTGGGTGCTCTTGCCACTGCTCTGATTGCGTATAAGACCTTTTGGCCTTGAAACACTTCACGGAGTCCCAGGGGCATCAACACTGTTCTGAGAGGGGTGGGGTCAAGTCTGCTCTTGGCTCATGTTGACCTATCGAGGGGTCTCGTAGGCCTCAAGAATGAGCCAAGAGCAGACGTGACCCCACGGCCACAACTGTCATGTATTCGAATAAAGGTACGACTGGGAAGATCCCGGTTTAGGGGGAGTAGGATGAAAGGCGCAAAAGCTTCAAAAGCAGACTTCAGGGGGGCGGTGCCATGAGTAGGAAGACTCTGCTTTCGGTAGCGGCAATCCTGTTAGCTGCGTCGGGGCTTGCATATTGTTTTCAAGTACTTCCAACGGACTTTCTGCCCCAGACCGCAGGGGACTCGCAGTACGGCAATGTTGGCCTTTTTCAAGCGAGCTCTGACCGGGAGGATTGCCTGCGAGAGTGCCGGGAACGATTCGGCTTAGGCTGGGGTCCCAATGACCCACTTGCCCGTGCTTACGCCCGATGCGTTCAGGACTGCGAGCAGCAATTCTGGCAAGATTTTGATCGTCGAACAAAGGACCTGGAACGAAAGGAATAATAGAAGCGCCCGCAAGACTGATGCCCTAATACATCCTCTTAATGCTTGACCCCAGGCTCATGCTGTGGAAGAGAACCGAAGCCGGCGTACTATTGATTGCAATGTCTACCTCTCACTACGCAGAAGGCCTATTTGACGGCGGTTCCAATTCTTCGCTTATCGTTTGCCCAAAATATGTACAGAAGGTTTCGCTTATTTTCATGAACATGCACAAGTCCAAAGAACCTACTGTCGAATGAGAAATCCGCAGGCTAGCTACTCTAGAGGTCTGGATGACCGCCGATGCTCATTGATTCCCACTGCCATATCTTCACCACCCGAATTGTGGACAATATGCAGTCCAGACGCGCGCTGGTCGAACAATTACACCTGAATGTGTGGGACTCGTTGATGCGCCTTGAACCCGCTGCATTGCAGGAATCCTCGGAGCAAAACGGGATTGACGTGTGCTTGCTGCTCCCTTCCACCGGACCGGATAGAATACGCGTGGAGAACGACCGATTCATTGGATTCACGAGAGCATGGCCGAGGCTTCGAACCCTGGCGACTCTGCATCCGATGATGCGAGACCTTACCCATGAGATCTCACGGATGTTCGACCTAGGGATCATTGGGTTCAAGTTCTCCAGCTTTTCTCAGAGATTTGACTTGTCGTCCCGGGAAGTCGAGGTCATGCTGACTGATCTGGGACGATTGGCGCGAAATCGAAACATACGGCCGGTAGTTATTTTTGACACGTTCGCTCGGGCGGACACATTTCTTGATGCCAACCCGAATCATCTCACGACGCCGTTCAAACTCTCACAGTTGGTTAGTCGGCATCCGGATATCAATTTCATTGGCGCTCACATGGGCGGGTTGCTTGCTGATTTTGATGAAATCCGAAGAGATTTGCTTCCTGCGCCCAATCTCTATCTGGATACCTCAAATGCCGCTCACACGCTCAAAGGGGAGCAGTTCATTGAGCTTTTGCGAAGTCACGGCTCTGCCCACGTTCTATTTGGGACGGACTGGCCCTGGTTCCTCCACCACGCGGAATTGGAAAAGATTCGTAACCTCCTGGTTAAGGCCGGTTATGATCAGGCAGAGCAGGCGGACGTTTTCGGGAGGAACGCGTGCAGAGTTTTTGGGTTCTGAACACTCGTGGCAGTGTAATGTAATAGGAAGATCGTAACCCCCGGCTCTGCCGAATAGGCGCTAACTCGACAAGGACATGGCAAGTGATGTCGGCCGCTTATCACCCTCCCACTTCCCCCTCCCGTCGAGGGAGGGGGGTTGAAAACCCTCTCCCTTGGCGGGAGAGGGGAGGGTGAGGGGGACCTTACTACGGCCCATTCCTTCCTAAAATTGGCGCCTATGGGCTCTGCCGGGGGTCACTTGACTTCTCTGACAGCGAACTTGTCTTGCAGTTGGGCGGCTCCAATCGTTACGCGGCGATATCCCTGGCCGTGCCTACACTCGTTTCGAGCTGGACAGATACCGGCGTCCGGTTAGTCACGATGTCAAACACCGGTGAACGCTTTTGAGCCAGCTCTACCAGTTCTTTGAGCTGTTCCTCGGACGCGTCGGATTTGATAAAGAACTTCACCTTAATCCCTTCGTACCCGTTCCTGACGTCTTCCGACAGTCCCAGAAAACCCCGCCCATCCAGATCCCCTTCCAAAGTTGACTCAACTGCCTCTATGGCGATGCCTTTGGCGGCTGCATGGTAGATCAGTGTGCTGGTCAGACAGCCTGCCAAGGCCGCGAGCAGATACTCGACGGGATTTGCTCCTTGATCCTCTCCCAAGAGGACCGGAGGTTCGTCTTTGTCAAGGACGAAAGGTTTCCTGTGCTTATGTGTTTCGCAAGCTCCGTAGAATTCGTCGATCGTGGTGCGGTTATGTCCGCCTTTAATCCATTGATTTTTGGCCCGAAACGTAAATTTCGCGATTTCCGGCTTCTCGGTAATCGCATCGACCATTTCGTAGAATCGGTCAACATCTAGGCCGTTAATAATTCCCTTTTTTGCCATCTTACAGACCTCCTGTGCCAAGTCATTGTGCTTTCGGGTTCCACCAATTCCTATGGGACCTTAGTACAACGATGCACCACCCACCCGGTAGGATTCCGTTTTTTTTGACAGTGGAATGGAGTCTAAGAGGAGACGGTCGCCGGCAGAGCGGGCTATCGGACGGAGGTGCCAATCCTTCGCTTATCCTCCGCCCAATAAATATACAGGGCTTTCCCCGTGATTTCACGAATATCCACAGGCCCAAAGAACCTGCTGTCATGAGAGAAATCGCGGTTATCCCCCATCACAAACACATGGCCTTTTGGCACTACTATGGGGCCTAGATTGTCTCGTGGCGATGAGCTAGCCGGCAGGGTTGCAGTCCTCGAATAAACTACCCAGGGCTCTTCCATTTTCCTGCCGTCAATAAAGACCCTCCTGTTACGGATTTCAAGTTCTTGTCCTTCAAGGGCTATAATCCGTTTCACGAAATCCTTTGACGAGTCCCCCGGATACCGGAAGATCACAATGTCTGATTGTCTAGGTTGGTCATGGGTGTAACAGTCCAGCCGCGCAATGAAGTGATCACCAATTTTCAGGGTCGGCTCCATTGAAGATGCAGGCATTCTATACGTCCTGGCACCTGCGACAGACTTTACGACGGGCGGCCAAACGTAATCGTGCATCAACCCTGCGGCGATTATCACAAGGAGATAAACGTACCACCTGTTGCATCGCTGCAAGACGACTGAGCCTAGCGTGTGAGAGGTAAAGGCTGCTTCCGCAATTATGGCCACGTACAAAAAAATCGAGGCAACAACGAAGGTAATAAGCCCCCAGAAGGTGAAAGCCAGCCCGCTTAATGCCAAAACCACGAGCACCAAATACGCGGCAATATAGAAGATGACACCTTTCAAGACCTGCCCGTTGTAGACCTGACCAAGGCCGGGTACCACGAGCGATAACAAACCGGCCCATATAGGGTTCCTGCGTGATGTTCCGCTCTCAACCGGTCTTTCTGTTTCTGCCGTCAACGCGGCATGAGAAAAATCGAACCCGCAGGAACATTTTGTCGCAGATTCCGGATTATCCAATCCGCAGTTAGGACACTTCATGTTCAGCCCCATAGGGCATGGGACGTTGGGAATTCCCGGTACCCCGGATTTCCAATGGCGCCCCATTTGTCGTAACACGAACACAGCTTTTGGAATTGAAAATGACTTGCAAAATTGCAGCCACTTCTCCGAGAGGGCAGATAGGATGGTATGAATTGCTTATTGGCTGGGGGACGAGGATTCGAACCTCGGTTAACGGGGCCAGAACCCGCCGTCCTGCCGCTAGACGATCCCCCAGCATGGCGACTTATGTTAATGTTTGGCGAGATGCATGTCAAGGCGATTTGAGCAGTTTGTGTGAGCATTCAGTCATTCGGGCGCGCGGACTGTTTCTTGTGGGGCAGGCTTTCCAGCCCGCCTTTATTGGCACATCAGGACAGGCAGGCTGCAAAGCCTGTCTCAATATTATGGGCCACCGAATTTGTCGGGTAGGGGCGCTTCGAGAAGCGCCCTAATTGCGGGCGGTTCACGAACCGCCCCTACAGGTGGTGCGGTGAAGTAGTCGGTTTTGAGACCGTCTCGGAAAGCCTGCCCCACGGCTTCCTGGCAGCGCCGCGGGTGATGCTCAGCCGTCGTCAGTACGCGATCGCTTACAGGTGCACGCCAAGCATTCAGCCTCAGGCGCCATGTTGTTGCAGCAATTTTGTTATCTTTTCCTTTGGCGCGGTACCCACAAATGACTCTGCGATCTGGCCGTTTCTAACTATGAACGTGGCAGGGATTTTTCTTATACCGAAGGTTCTTACCAAGTCCCGTTCCGTGACCAGCACAATACCGACCACGGCTTTGCCTTTGGTTTCTTTCGCAACTTGCTGGAGGACGGATGCCATCCGCCTGCAAGCCGGTCAGGTGTCGCTGTAAAATTGAAACATCACAGGGTACGTTTTTGACGCCTCCACAACCTCTTTCTTGAAATCATTCGCGGTAAATCGTCTCACCTCGCCGGTGATGTACTCACCTTTCTCAGCAGGCGGTGTAGGAAGTGTTTGAATCGGCTGCCTCGAATGAGCAACCTGTTTCCTGGGTTGGGGTTTTGTTTCTTGTTGCTGTTCGAGTTCCCCAGCTGCGATGGTGGCTTCCGAGGGCTCGCTTGTTGCTGAGTCGCCCTGATAGTTTGTTTCCCCAGGAGTATCGCCGCTTGAGACCTCTTCCGAAAGGTCGGACGGACTATCGACCTCCTCAATGACTTGAGGCGCTCCACTTGTGGCCATGCGCCCCTTTTCTTTGTCTCGATGTACGGCCCAGATTACCAGGCCGACTCCTATGAAGGCCAGCACCACGATGCTCAATCCAACGGACAGCCATCTGTTAGAGGGGTCGGAATCAGCGGCCGCGACGCCGGCATGTCCCGCCAGGACAGGATCAGCCTGCGTTTGGGTAGCAACGAACTTTGATAACACGATCCCACATACCGGGCACTCGTCTGACGCCGAGGGCAGGGACGCTTTGCACGAAGGGCAGAGCCTTCCTTGAAGAGGAGTTTTCCCGTGACTTGCGGATGATCCCGTGGCCGCGTACGTAAATCTGTTCCGAATCTCAGACTCGTCTATGGCCCGGGCATTTATCAATTTGTTGCAGACCGATTCAAAGGCCTCCTGAGAAAGCCGGTATTTCTGCCGGAGCTGGGCGTCATCCATACCCGAGCGGAGGTCGGCCACCATTTCCTTGGCGCTGATTTTGCGCTTGCCCGTATCAGCCATTGCCGTGTCCTCGCTTCCGGCCTATTTCGGCGAGAAATCCAGGTGTTTCTGGTCTCTCTAAATGAGCTTGAAGCCCGCATCCTTTATCACGGATAAGGAGATGGCGCCCTCCCTCACGACTCGCAAACATTCTCCAATTGATTCTACTACCGTAGAGGGGTTTCCTCCGGGCGTGGCCCCCGAGTCGAGGATCATGTCCGCGGCTTGTTGCACATGTTCCGCTATGTCAGCCACTCGCCGAGGGTTGGCATGGCCGGACAAGTTGGCGCTGGTCGCGGTGATCCATCCGCCGACCCGTTCCGCTAGGTGCCTGGCAGGGCAGGGGGGTGGCACACGGACCCCGATCTTCCCGGTGGGGCCTTGGAGTAGCGTTGACAGCGGGACTGCTGGTTCGAGCAGTATCGTTAGGCTCCCAGGCCAGAAACAGTCCATTAATCGGCTCACCAACGGTGTAACGTTCATGATTAGCTCGTCAACAGTCTGCCGGTCAGCCGCTATGAGCGGGAGCGGCTTATTTTCCTCACGCAACTTGGCCCGAAAAACCCTTCGCAGCGCTTCCTCATTGAAAGGGTCAGCGGCCAGAGCATAAAAGGTTTCGGTCGGAACTATCACCAGCCCGCCTGAACGGATGACTTCCACGGCGTCGTCAAGGAGAGAACCGCATTCAGTGTCCTTCATCATCTCTTGCGGACCGGCAATTCGATAACGAATCGGGCCCCGCCTCCGGGATTGTCTTTAACCCTGATGAAACCGTTGTGATCCGAAACGATTGTGCCCACTATAGTCAAACCCAGGCCTGTTCCGCCGGGAGTTCTGGAGAAGTATGGCTCGAACAACCGGTCGCGGTCTCCCGGATTAATTCCAACTCCGTTGTCCGCGACTTCAATAGACGCGATAGAAAGCTCCGAATCGTAGACTGTCCGCACGACGACCCGGCCGTCCATGCCGGAGGCCCGCACGGCATTGTCCAGGAGATTGACCATTGCTCGTTTCATCTGCTCCTTGTCCAGGTCGAAAATCGGGACCGATTGATCCGGGAGGAACGTAAAACCGGTCTTAAGATGACCCTGACGATAGAGTTCCACCACCTCTCCCACCAACATATTGAGGTCGTTGGGCACCGGATTGGCTGAAGGCATTCGGGCAAACTGCGAGAACTCATTAACCATGTGTTTGAGCTGTTCAACCTGATCTACAATAGTCCGGGTACAACGATCCAGCACCCCTGCGTCCTGCTGAAGCACTTCCATGTATTTCCGGCGGATGCGCTGAGCATTAAGCTGAATCGGCGTCAGGGGATTCTTGATTTCATGGGCTATCCTTCTGGCCACTTCCCGCCAGGCCGCCATCCTTTGTGCTTTGATCAGATGCGTCATGTCTTCGAAGACCAGCACGACCCCCAGGTCGCCCCCTTCCTCGTCTCGCAGACTGCTGGCGTAACACAGCAAGGAAAGTGCTTTCTCCGGGAAAGAGAGTGTGATCTGTCTTTCCAGCGCTTCGGCCCCGGAGTCCTCCAGGTTTTCCAGGACCTCGAAAATCGGTGCCCCGGACTCCTCAGAAAGGATTTCCTGTAATCGTCTTCCCAATAGATCGGTCTCGGAGATGCCGAGCAGACGCTTGGCTGAATCGTTGATAGCCGTCACGGTTTTGTCCGAATCCAGAGCCATTACCCCGGCCGCGACATTCTTTAACACCGTTTCCATGTACTTGCGGCGGCTCTCGAGGTCGAGGTTCACTCTGACCAGTTCCTCCCGATTCTTTCTCAGATCC
>Ga0172370_10010497_pt1 | contig 10609 bp, 11 predicted proteins | sample LakKiv5m_FD_114538 | JGI IMG/M metagenome (GOLD analysis project Ga0172370, IMG submission 114538) | Freshwater microbial communities from Kabuno Bay, South-Kivu, Congo - kab_022012_11.5m | ecosystem: Environmental > Aquatic > Freshwater > Lake | place: Democratic Republic of the Congo...
AAATAATTTGAGTGTTATAATATAAAAGTTGATTAAAATTATATTATGTTGAAAAAAAGATTAGCCGTTCTCCTGATAGTTATCATTGCTATTTTAATCATGCTTCAAAATAAAGCCGGTGTCTTCTACTACATCGGCGCCTTAGCCGTTCTTTTAATTTTTTGGAACGCCCTTGAGGATTGAAAAATACCTGAAGCTTTTATAAATATCCGTAGTTTTGCACGAATGACAATAGTGAAAGGTATTTAAAAATCAATAAAAATCCGCCTTTATCAAAGACGGTTTTTTTTGTTTCCCCTCTTATCCCCTCCGTCATCCTCATGAAACTTATCCTCGACCGGATCGGGGAATGAGGATACACCCAGCTGTTCGCGAACAGCTGGGTCGAAGATTTCTGTGACGAACTTTAATAGGAATTATATAAATAAACATTACTTTATCTATTCCTGAGATTCCAGCTTCCGTTGGAATGACGGGTAGGAAAATCATAGTCCATTAATTAATCAACGTAATCATAGTTCCAGACAATTATGGCAAATACTTTAATGGGTCAACCGGAATGCCGTTATTTCTGATTTCAAAATGCAAATGAGGGCCGGTAGTTAAGTTACCGGAACCAATGCCTCCAGGCATACCGCCGGATAAAGCAATCACTTCGCCTTGCACAACAAAATCATCTTCTTTAATGTATGGCTTGCTAATATGACCGTAAACGGTTGATAAACCGTTATTATGAACCAATAAAATATAAGCGTAACTGGTATTGCCGTCAAATTTTACGCGCGCCACATAACCCGATTCAGCTGCTCTAACCGGAGTTCCTTGCGGGGTCTTGGCTATATCAATTGCCGGATGTTCCATAATGTTGCGATAAGGATAATCCGGATCATGAAAATAAGTGCTGATTGTTCTGGAACTCACTGGCCAAATAAAACCCTGATCACTTGGTATTTGGCCATGACTCGCTAATTTTTTTCTGGCTTGAATTTCTAGATTTTGAATATCGGCGTTAATAGCCGCCTGTTCGGCTTTGGCCTCGTTTAAAAGTTTTTGAAAATTTGCTTCTTGCCCTTTGGTTTTGGAAAGCAGTTGAATTTGCGCTTGTTTATCATCGGCTAATTTCGCGTTTTGACCTGACATTTGATCGGCTAATTTATTCAACTGCTGTTCGCGTTCAGCCGAATTGTCATATTGTGTTTCCAGTTGTTTTTTTAAATTGGCCAGCGCCGCCAGCTTTGTATTTAGAGTATTTTCTAAAGTTTGAAATTCATTAATTGTCTTAAAAAAACTACCAATGTCGCCTTTCACGACTAAGACCTCTAAATAATTTTTTTGCCGTTCTTGTTGATCAAGATTACGCAACATCTCCCCTACTTCGCTTTTTTGAGCGCTGATTTTTTGTTCCGTTTGTTTGATATTTAATTGAATCTGTTGTTTTTCCAATTGAGTTTTATTGATTTCCAACTCGGTCGCTTGAATTTCCACTTGCAATTTGGAAGCGGTATTGTTTAAAATGCTGATCTGATTGGAAAGATTGTTGATTTCCTGTCTTTTGATTTTCAAACTGTTGTCGTAGGCCTGCTGTTGTTTTTGCAAATCATCAAGTTTTGCCTGATAGTCCTTGATTTCCTGCGTTAATTTTAAAACTTCCGAATCAGTAGTATTAGCGGTATTGATTAAATCAGTCGCTTTACAACTTGAAAAATTCAATAAAAATAAAAAGCCGGTTAAAACAAGAAAAATTATGGATTTTATTTTATAATTAAACATTTTTCGTTTGTTTGGAAATATTCACTAAAATTCCAACTACGGCTAAAGACACGGCCATGGCTGTTCCGCCTGATGAGATAAATGGCAAAGGAATGCCGGTTAAAGGAAAAAAACCGATCATAGTGGCTATATTAATGAAGGCCTGCATAGTGAGCCAGATGCCAAGACCGCCGGATAATAATTGGCCAAAAATATCGGTCGTTTGAACGTTGATTTTGAATATCCGAAAACCCAATAATAAAAATAAAATAACCAATAAAGAAGTGGAAATAAAACCCATTTCTTCGGCAATAACCGCAAAGATTGAATCCGTTTGCACTTCCGGCAAATACCAAAATTTTTGTTTAGAGTTGCCCATTCCCAATCCCAACCAACCACCTGAGCCAACGGCGATTTTTGTCTGATTGATTTGATAGCCGCTCCCCAAGGGATCATTGTCCGGATTAATAAAAGCGGTCAGTCGCGCCATTCTGTAGGGAGCTATCAAGGCCAAAAGCAACAACATGAAGGCGCCAACGCCGCATAATAGAAAAAGATGTTTAAAAGGCGCTTGAGCCAAAAAATAAACTCCGAAAGAAATGGCAATAATAATTAAAAAAGTTCCGAAATCAGGTTGCGCCATAATAAGTCCGCCCAAGACCCCGAGTATGACTACAAAAGGCATCAGACCGTATTTAAAATTTTTTAACGCGCCGGTTTTTTGCTTGTTTGAAAGCCAAGCCGCCAAATAAATCAAAAAAAATATTTTTACAAGTTCGGTTGGTTGAAAATTGATCGGACCAATTTGAAGCCAGCTAGATGCCTTGCCATAACCGGCTCCAAGACCAGGAATAAAAACGGCTATCAATAAAATTACCGAGCCAATTAACAGCCAAGGAGCTAATTTTTTGAGATTTTTATAGTCAAAAAAGCTAAAAAACAGGAAAAACAGCGCGCCGGGAATTACTCCTCTAAAAATTTGATTTTTTAAAAAATAATAGCTGTCATTAAATTTTTGAAAACCGACAATTGAACTAGCCGACCATAAAAACAATAATCCGCCTAGAACCAATAAAGCTGTTAAAACAAGCAAAAAATAATCGGGCGCGTGATATTTGCCATGAAAAAATAATGGACTTGGACTTTTGTATCTGATTTTTTTCAAAATTTTATTGGCGGAAAACATTTTTTATTTTATTTAACGGGATAAACCTGGTAATTTTTTAAACAAAGAAATAAATTTTGTTGAACGTTCGCGATAATCTTTAAATTCTCCGAAACTTTCACAGGCCGGCGACAATAAAATAAGATCGTCTTTTTTGGCAATCGCTAAAGCCAGATTAAAAGAATTTTTCAGGCCTAAAGTTTTTTTTACTTTAATGCCCGCTTTTTTTAAAACAGGCGTCAATAAAGCGGCAATCGGGCCGCTAATCAGGACTTTTTTGACCTGTTTGGTTTTGATATTGCTGATCAAATTATCAAATTCTTGCGGCAACCAAAACTTTCTGGACCCCTCAAGAATTAAAATAACTTTTCCGTCCGGCAAATCGGTTAAAGAAGCGGCTGATGCTTCCGGTCTGGTGGCGGCGCCGTCATTTATAAAGGTAATACCTCGTTTTTTACCGAGTGTTTGCATTCTACCGATCCGTTCGCCGAAATTTTTTATGATTTTGGTTATTTTATCGTCTGAAATTTTAAAAAGTTTGGCGATTTTGATGGCCACAATAGCGTCGCTTCGCAGATGTTTACTGGAAAAATATGATACCTGCAGAATCAATCTCCTTTCTTGGTCGGTTGTTGAGTAAAAAACGGTTTGTTCGGGAAATTTTATTGATTTTAAAACCGGATCTTCGGCGTTGATGAATAATTTGTCCCCTCTTTTTTGCCGTTTATAGATTGCCAATTTGGTTTTTAAATAATCTTTAAAACTATTATTATGATCGTCCAAATGGTTGAGAAAAACATTGGTAATAACGTTGATTTTTGGTGATTTTTGGCTAAAATCAGCGAATTTTAAGGTGCGATTGTTGATTTCGGCAATCGTGACGGCATCTTTTCTTGAGGAGAACATTTTTTTAAAATCATAAGCGCACCAACTATCGCCGATCAAAAAACAATTTGATTTTTTTAATGGCTTCAATAATTGATAAAGCAAATTGGTTACCGTTCCTTTGCCGGCCGTGCCGGTTACGCCAATGATCGTTCCGTTAAAAAATTCCAGAAATAAATTATACCAATTCCAAAATTTTATCTTTCCCAATCTTGCTTTTTTTTCCAGAGCGAACAATTTTTTATTTTCTTGATAACGAAACCAGGAAGAAGGAACAAAAACGATTTCCGCTTCATTTATTCCTTCCAAATAATGATCATGATAATTTATTTTTTTAAAACCGTTCAAAATTTTTTGCAAAGATTTTTTTTTATCGGGCATCTTGACATTTTCCCGATAACTAAAAAAACTGCCGCTGAAATTTTTTTGGTCTTTGAAATCATGACCGGTTATGTTTTTACAACCTAGGGATAATAAAAATAAAGCGATGCTTCCTCCTTCCGCGCCGGAAAGACCGACAATATGAATGTTTTTATTTTTTAAATCAGCAAGTTTCATAAACTTTTATCCAGTAGAAAAATTATTAGACCGATGACAGCCGTAACGCCGGAAATTACCCAGAAACGCATCACGATTTTCGGTTCTGACCAACCGATAGCTTCAAAATGATGATGAATGGGAGTGGAAATAAAAATTTTTTTGCCATGGCGTAATTTTTTGCTGCTTTGCTGAATGATTACCGAGATTGATTCAATAATTAAAACAACTCCGATAATCGGCAACAGTAAAGCGGAATTAGTCAGCATTGCCACGATACCCAAAGTGATCCCTAAAGACATTGCTCCGGTATCGCCCATAAAAAATCTGGCCGGATTGATATTGAACCACAGAAAAGCCAAGAGCGCGCCGATAATCACCCCGCAAAAAGAAGCTAAATCGTATTTGCCAAGGGAAAAAGCAATCACACCCATGGCCGAAAAAGAAGTAAGCAAAACGCCGCCTGCCAAACCGTCCAAACCGTCGGTTTCATTGACTGAGAAAGCGGTTGAAACGATAACAAAAATAAAAACAGGAATATACCACCAGCCGAGCGCGAAATTTCCTAAAAACGGAACATGAAAAACGTCCCAATCCAATTTGAAATAAAACCACAAAGCTCCGATTGTCGCGATAAAAGTGTAAATAAGCAATCGATGTCCGATATTCAAACCGCCCCCGTTTTTACCGATTTTTTTGACACCCAAAAAATCATCAACCAAACCGACTAAAGCCGAAGCGATCATCGCGCCTAATGGCAATAATGTTTCGGAACGGGTTAAAAAATTAAAATGTTGCAACCAATTATTGTTAGGTAAAAATTTAGCTAAAATAAAAAAAATAATCGCCAGCGCCAAAACCGTCAGCCAAATCATTATACCGCCCATTGTCGGTGTGCCCGCCTTTTTTTGATGCATTCCGGAAAAAACCGGCGCGCTTTCCGCTTCGCGAATTTGTTTACCAAGTTTATACTTGTATAAAAAATGAGTTAAAAGCGGTGTCAATAAAAAAGCTGACGCAAATGATAGCGCCGTCAAAAAGAAAATTTTAATAATAATAAAATTCGTTTCCATAAAATTAGCGCTTGTTAATTGCTGTAATTAATAATAATTATAATGATATTCAATAAAATAATCGCTTGGGATAAAGCCGCTATCCATAACAGCCACCGGCGCGATTCTTGATTAGCGGCAATTAAGGCCAAAAAATAATTGAGCATAAAAATAATCAGACCTAAAATCGGATAATAAAAATTTTTAAAACCCTGTCCGATCCAGTCAATGCCGAAATAAACGTTATAATGAAGAACCAACCAGCTTGAACTTAAAGTAGCCCGCCAGACGCTAATTCCCCAGATAACCGCGTTCAAAATAAGAGCTGTAAGAATCGGAGTTAACAACTGCCAATCGCTCAAACATTCCTTTAAAAAAAGTTTAGTTTTCCCCATATAAAATTGTCTATTAATATGCTTTATTATAACAGGAAAATGTCGTTTTAACAAATTCTTCCGAGAACTAATGCGTGTTAATTACTTATGATGCAATTCCTACCAAACAACAAAAAATTATGTTATAATAATCTTAGGTTTAGCACCATTTATTAAAACAAAAATATTATGATTATTGATGATGAGCAATTTAAAAAGTTGTTGCTGGAAAATGATTGTTTGACGCCGGAACAATTGGCTGAAAATTTTAAGAACGCTCAAACGGAAAAAATGCCTCTTTTTGAATATTTGGTTGAACGAAAAATCATTGATCAACGAATCCTCTTCAACATTCTCGCTAATTTTTTAAAAATTTCTTTAGCAAATTTTAAGGCCGACACCATTGGCAAAGATGTCTTATTTTTAATTCCGGAACCAATAGCCAGAGCTCATGAAATCGTGGCTTTTGAAAAAACCGAGGCCGGAATTAAAATAGCTACCACCGACCCGACCGATTTGCAAACCATAGAATTTATTAAAAAACGTTTGGGGGAAAATTTAATCATTCATTTAGCCACGCCGTCTTTGATCAAAGAGGCCTTAAAGCAGTATCATAATAGTTTGGAATCGGAATTTAAAAGCTTAAATAGAGAAAATCCGGGTGAAAACAATGAACCGAATTTAGCGGAACTGGCAAAAGACGTGCCGATTGTCAGAGTTGTTGATACTTTATTGGAATATGCGATTTTTGCCGGAGCGTCGGATATTCACATTGAACCAGCGGAAACGGCGGTTAGCATTCGTTACCGCATTGACGGCATTTTAAAAGAAGCGATGTCTTTGCCGAAGACCTTGCAATCAGGTTTGACCGCCAGAATCAAGGTTTTAGCCAACTTAAAACTTGACGAACATCGTCTGCCTCAGGATGGCCGTTTTAAAATTGAAACCGGTCAAAATAAATTCGCTTTCCGCGTTTCCACCATTCCGGTCTTTGACGGGGAAAAAATCGCTCTGCGGCTCTTGGACGAAGCTAATAAGCAAATGACTTTGGAAAATCTGGGTCTGCAGGAAAAACCTCTGGAACTCTTAAAAAACGCCATTAAAAAACCGCACGGCATTATTTATGTTACTGGTCCGACCGGATCCGGCAAGACCACCACCCTTTATACGATTATGAACGTTTTAAATAAACCGGAAGTGAATATCTCAACCATTGAAGATCCGATTGAATATAGAATGCCCGGAATCAATCAGAGTCAGGTCAATCCGAAAATTGATTTTACTTTTGCCAAGGGTTTAAGAGCTCTGCTTCGTCAGGATCCGGATATTATCATGGTTGGAGAAATTCGCGATAAGGAAACAGCCGACATTGCGATTCACGCCGCCATGACCGGACATTTGGTATTATCCACCGTTCACACCAATGACGTAGCTAGCACGCCACAGCGGTTGATTAACATGGGTATTCCCTCGTTTTTGATCGCTTCCACAACTAATCTTATTATGGCTCAACGGCTGGTAAGAAAAGTTTGTAAAAACTGCATATACAGTTACAATCTGGAAAAAACCACTTTAGACGATTTGAATAAAAATTTTAATTTGGAAAAAATTTTTGATTTCTTGCGCGCTCAAAAAATTATTTCCGAAGAACAAAAATCATTTGCTTCCTTGCTCTTTTATCGCGGCAAGGGCTGCAAAAAATGTGGTCAAACCGGTTATAAAGGGCGAGTTGGTATTTATGAAATTTTGGAGGTTACTTCGAAAATTGAAGATTTAATCGTCAATAAACAGGGTTCGGAACCTTTAGCGGCCGCCGCTTTTGAACAGGGTATGATTTCTCTTACCCAGGACGGTTTTACCAAGGCCTTGACCGGTATCACCAGTATTGAAGAGGTTTTAAGAGTTATTCAAGAATAAATACCTTAAAGAATTTACACTTTTGATAGGCGCGAATTTATTCGCGCCAATAAAATGGTTAAACCTGTTACATTAAATATTTTACCAATAACATTCATCGCTTTGGGCAGATTAAAATCTGCCCTATCAACTGATTTTTATTTATTTTAAAATTAACCGGCGCACTAGCGAACAACAAAAGTTAGTGCGCGGATATAATATGATTGATGTAGCAAATTTTGAAACTACTCCAACGAAAAAATCGCGGACCGTTAAAAAAACAGCCAAATTAAATGACCCAACGGTTTTTCCGGCGATCTCCACTGCGCCGAAATTTTATTTTACCAAAGTCAGCGTCAAGGATAAATTATTTTTTACCCAAAATCTGCAAATTATGATTAAAAACGGCTTGCCTTTGGATAAATCTTTAAAAGCTCTATCAGAACAGACAGTTAACAAAAGATTAAAAATTATTTTGGCTGATTTGGCGCTAGCCACTCAAAAAGGTTTGGCTTTTTCCGATAGTTTAATGAAATATGAAAGTATTTTCGGCAATTTTTTCATTAGTATGGTTAAAGCCGGCGAAATGTCCGGCAGTTTGGATAAAGTTTTGGAGCAGGTGTATTTACAGATTAAAAAAATGTATAGTTTGCGCGGTAAAATCGTGTCCGCCATGATTTACCCGATTATCGTTATTTCCGCCATGATTTTAATCGGCATCGGCATGGTGGTTTTTATTATTCCGAAAATTACCGATATTTTTACTCAAAGTCATGTGGAATTGCCTTTAACCACCAAAATTATCGTCGGCATCTCCGATTTCTTCATTCATGACTGGATTTTATTATCCGGAGGCATCATTATTTTAATTTTTATAATTACTTTACTGCTGAAGATCCCGGGTTTTAAAAGATTTTATCGCTCATTATTGTTAAAATTACCGGTTGCCGGCGCGATTATTCAAAAAATAAATTTAGCTAAATTTTGCCGAACATTCAGTTCGCTGATTAAAACAGATATTCCGATCGCTTCGGCTTTTGCTATCACCGCTGATATTTTGGGCAATGGTCCTTATCGCGATTCTCTAAATAATTCTTTAGCCGGTTTAAAAGCCGGCAGCAGCATTACCAATATTTTAAAAAAATATCCCCGTCTTTATCCGCCTTTGCTCGCGCAAATGACCTCGGCCGGTGAAGAAACCGGCAGTTTAGGCGAAATTTTAACGGAAATAGCCGATTTTTACGAAAATGAAATTGATGAAACAATGAGAAATTTGCCGGCGATTATTGAACCGATCTTAATCTTGATTTTGGGCGTGGCTGTTGGATTGATGGCGATTTCCATTATTACGCCGATGTATTCTTTGACTAATAGCATTAATTAAGGATAAATAACAGTGAATAAACGCGGTTTCAGTATTTTAGAAGTTTTGTTGTCTTTGGCAATTATTTGTATCGCCATTGTTTTTTTGGCTTCCAGCTTGCCTTTCGGACTGCTGGCTACGCAAAAAGTGACTACGACCGCCCAAGCGAATTTTTTGGCGCAAGCAAAAATGGAAGAATTGGCAAGCTTGACTTACCCGGAACTGGAAGTTATTGATACTACAGAACAATCTTTAACGAAGATTGACACTGATTTTGCCGGTTTTTCACGGGAAACAAAAACAGAATATCTGGATCAGGATTTTAATCAGGTTAATGAAGACGATGGTTTAAAAAAAATTACGGTAATCGTGTCTTGGACCGATAGAATCAAAAAAACCGTTACCCAAACGGAATTAATTTCTTTAAAAACCGATTATTAGAATGATTAATAAATTTAAAAACCAGCGCGGCTTTACTTTGATGGAAATCGTCAGTTTTATCGGTCTGACCGCCCTGATTTTGCTTCTAACTTACAATATTTCTCTTTTAACCAGCCGTTCATCAAATAATGGTTCAGTTATTACTGATAATCTGGAAAATGGCAAAATTTTTTTGGATAAAATCACAACTGAATTGCGGCTAACTCCGTATGTCGTAACCATCTTGCCTCTAACCGGCGAGGAGAAAATTAGCGATATTATTTTTCAGGATCCGGATAATTTAAACGATCTCAAATACAGCCGCTATTATTTAAACGGCCAAAAAATCGTTAAGCAAACGATTGTTTATTATTTTCCCATTCAACCGGAAATTGCCGTGAGCCCGAATGAGCGCGATGAGGAAAATAATCCCCCGCTAAGCATGGTTAAAAATGAAGAAATAATCTCTAACAATGTTTTAACTCTTGGTTTTTACGGCGCTAAATTGATTAACATTGATTTAAAGTTAAACAAAAATAATAAAATCACGCATTTATTTACGAGTGTTTTTGCCAGAAATAATCAATAACTATGAAAGTTAAGCAACAAGGTTTTATTTTACTGATGGTTTTGGTAATAATTACCACTTTGTTTTTGATTGTTACGGCTTGGCTCGGTTCAACGATCGCTAAAAATAATTTATTTAACAGTCAATTTTTGAGCGCTAAAAGTTATTATTTAGCGGAAGGAGCCATTCAAGACGCGTTATTTGAAATTAGCCATAATCAGGACTTATGGGACGGTTTTACCACTAGCGGCGATTGGCAGGCAACCTTTGAAAAAGACAATGTTTTTAGCGAGGGGCAAAGTTGGCAGGTAAAAATTCAAAATACCGATCTTGGTCAAGCCGATGTTTTCGCGACTTCCACGATTAAAATCAGCAATAAAAATTATAGAAAAGCGATCGCCGCAAAAATTACCGCTACGGAAGATGAAGAGCGGTCAATTATTTTGAACTATGATTGAATAATTGATATAAAAATTATAGGGCATTCCCACCCAAATGGTACAAAGATATATAATACAGTTGTCTAATCATTAATCTTTGTACTAATATGTATCTATTAAAACAGGTTCCCTCGGAAGCTAAAATCAAGAAGTGTTTGAG
>Ga0172370_10010501_pt1 | contig 10606 bp, 10 predicted proteins | sample LakKiv5m_FD_114538 | JGI IMG/M metagenome (GOLD analysis project Ga0172370, IMG submission 114538) | Freshwater microbial communities from Kabuno Bay, South-Kivu, Congo - kab_022012_11.5m | ecosystem: Environmental > Aquatic > Freshwater > Lake | place: Democratic Republic of the Congo...
AAGGGTTCAATAATAAAATCAAAGTACTCAAACGTAAAGCATATGGGTATAGGGACATGGAGTACTTTGCTTTGAAAATTTATGCCCTTCATGAGAACAGGTACGGATTATTGTGATGAACCCCATTAATATTCAGTTGATAAACTATTTCATTTATGTGCAATCAGTTTGTGTTGATTTTTTAGTGTATATCGTTTGTCCTTATAAATCATGATTATTCTAAAAAAATGCATTAAAATAGTTTTGTATGTCAATACTCCGGTAAAAAATTAACAATGTATTTTAACAACTGTTTGTTTGTAAAAACTGGAATGATGGGCTTACTATCATCGAGAAAAATAGGTAAAAGGATTTCATGTTTGACATTAAATATTGATTTTCTTTTAATATATGAGAGATTTTCATTATGAATGTCAGCTTTTGAGTAAATTGAAAAAAATCTATTTGATATATAATGAGTGCTTGAACAGCTACAAATTCGTTAGTTGCATGTTACCTGAGTAGTGCATTAATATATGAATATATAGAAGTGCTTGGTAGTAAATTAAAAAGATATTTGTTAAAAGGTACTTTGATAATTTTCCAAACGAGAAAATACCAAAATGGAATGAATAGAACTAGCATTGCTAAAAATATAGACCAGGCAACCGCAACAACTGAAAATTGAGAACCAATTAATATTGCGATTGGCATTATAAGCAACATAATTGTATTCCAATAAAATTCTAAATCTGTTCTGCCAGTTGCAATAGTCAAACACCCTATTGCATTCCCTGAACTTCTTAATATCATATATAAAGATAATATTTGAACCAAAGGAGTCACATTAAGAAAATTAGAACCATACAGAACTCTTATTATAGGATTTGCTAAAATAATAATAAGCGTGTATAACGGAATATTTATTGTAGAAATAATATTTGTCAATTTTAAATAGTGATCTCCAAGTAATTTTATGTCTCGTTGAAACTTTACTAGATATGGAGTTGCAACAGTTGTAAAAATTGGATAAATTAATTGAGAGGGTCTAAAAACAAGTTGTTTTGCTAAGCTATATCCCCCTAAGATTTCTGAACTGAAATATTTACCAATAACTAAAATATCAAGATCTCTATTGAAATAGTTTACTAATTGCCCTGCTACTTGAAAGCTTCCTATCTTAATAAATGGTTTTGATGTCTTTAAATTTATATAAAAAATCAATTTATTAATACAAATACCTCGAATAAGAAAAATTATATTAGACATTGAATATTGAAATAAATACGAAATGATTAGAGCCATTATACCGAATGAATTAATAGCTAAATATATTGCAATCAATAGAGAGATAATGTTTGTAAAAACATCAACTAAGGAAACAAATTTGAATTGTAACTCTTTCTGAGACAATGTTCTAAATAGAATTCCTAATGATGAAATAATAAGGCTCAAACCCATTAATTTTAAAAATATTTCAAGTCTATTTTCGTTATAAAATGTAGCAATTAAAGGTGCGAATAAAAATATTACAATATATAAGAAGAAACTAAAAAAGAGATTTAGCCAAAATAAGCTAGAATACTCTTTGAGAGAAATAGTCTGTTTGTGAAAAAGCGCAGAAGTTAGCCCTGAATCCATAAAAAGACTTATAAGGCCTATTATGAAAGTTAATAAGGCCATCAACCCAAAATCAGACTTCTCGAGATACCGTGCAAGTACTGCAACTTTCAACAGTTGGCATCCAACTAAAATAAAAGAAGAGAAAGTCGTCCATTTTATACCTCCAAAAACACTTCTTACCAAGGACATGCTTTTAAGAAGTATAATTAATAATTGGTCTAATCGACATTACTGACTTATAACTCTTTTATAAAATGGATTGCTAACACAATTTATATCTTTGAAGATTAGATAGATATCTTTCTGCTGAAATTCAGATAATATTTGCCAGCTAGATGAAAAATGGAAAGGTATTAGCAAACAAGCTCTTAGGTCTATGTCCTAAATTTCTCTAATATCAAAAGGTCGAATTTTTGGGAGGCATACGATCTAAAAATCAAGAATATAATTATTATTTTCCACTATTTAAAATCGTTTCTCGTATTTTTGATGTTGATATGCCATGATTTCTGGAAATAATATAAATTTCTTTTGACAATTCTGACGCAGTGATATTCTTTTTCCCGTCTTGATAGTCATCTCCAAGAAATCTAATATCTATATTGTTTTCTTGTATAATATTACTAAGTTCTGATTCTGATGAATAAGTTAATACTTTATCAACATATTTACAAGATTCAAGTATGATTTTTCTTTCATTTATTGAATAGATTGGATTATTTTTATCATTTGTTAACGAAATCCCTTCATTTAGGGCAACTATTAAAAAATCACAGTTACATTTACATTCTTGTAGCATTAATACATGCCCTGCATGAAACAGGTCAAAAACTCCACATGCAAATCCAATCTTCATAATCTATTTTAAATATTTAAACCAAACCTGTGTCGCTTCTTTAATATTGTGTAAATCCCATATAGGGGCATTTTCCCAATAATTAATGTTATCTAACATTATTTTAACTCCGTCCTCTAATGAAATTTTAGGGCTCCAATTTATTAGTCTTTTAATTTTAGATATGTCTGCAAATGTACAATCTGGTTCCCCCGGCCTTTTAGAAATATAGATTTTCTCGCCTTTAAGAAGCTCGGTTAAATAATTAATGCTGTATGTTTTACCGCTACCCACATTTAATACTTCTCCAATAGCACTTGTTGATTGTGCGGCTAAAATGCAGGCGTTTACAACATCTGTGACATAAGTAAAGTCTCTTGTTTGCTTACCATCACCAACGATTGTGAAAGGTTTTCCATGAATCTTTTGTGCTAGAAATACACCAAATACTGCTCCGTAAGTTCCGGATGTACGTGACCTAGTACCATAAACATTAAAAAACCTCATGCTGGTCACCGGGAGTTTGTATATTTTGTGCCAATCTAGAGCGTATTGTTCTCCCAGAAATTTAGTCGTTGCATACGGATATTGAGGATTGATTTTGGCATTTTCATCGGTAGGTAAATTTTTAGGAATACCATAACATGATGATGATGCAGCATAAATGAATCTAGAGATATTGTGAATTCTAGCTGCTTCGAGAACCGCTATTGTTCCATCTACATTGGCCTTATGATATTTGAGGGGATCAACAATTGAAGGTATGATATCAGCTAGAGCGGCGAGATGAAAAACCCAATTAATTTTATTAAAATAGGGTAGAATAGAACTATGATCACTGATATCAATTTGGATGAATCGTAAATTTTTATTTTTTTCTAGATGAGCGATATTTTCAATTCTACCTGTACTTAAATTATCCAAAATAATAACATCATGGTTTTGATTCAATAATTGCTCAACAATATGACTGCCAATAAAACCACAACCTCCTGTGACTAATACTTTCATAATATTACCAAATTTATTTAATTTTAATTATTTCATCTAATATGCTATGTAAAATTATTTCGTGAGTAGTCTCTACAATACCATAGTTGAAAATATTAAGATGGATATTTTCTCTTCCAAGTTGAGAAAGAGTGTTGTTTAATTTAAACCCTGTAAAAGTAATAGTTGTTGCTTTTATACTATTAGCATATGCGGTGGCATTTATAATATTCAATGATTCTCCAGAACTACTAATTGCAATTAAAATATCATTTTCTTTAAGGAATATCTTTAACCATTCCATTATGGCATTTTCATATCCAAAATCATTAGAAAAACAACTAATCAATGGAGCATCTGAAAAGCAGAATGTTTGGAAACGACCATTTTTCATGTAATCTTCTGCCATGTGAGAACAAATTGCATTTGAACCTCCATTTCCAATAAAGAAGACCTTATTAGAATTTCTAATATATCCAATAATATTCTGATATTTTTTTATAAAAGTTTTATTGTTTATAAGAGAACTAAGAGCCTCACTATAGTACTTTATTTGCATACTCATAAAGTTTATTTTTAGTTACAGCCTGAGCGTTGCAAGTCCAAGTTGTTGATAAGCTTGCTGCTAATGAGGGAATAAATAAAATATTTTCAACACTATTTTTCATGTAAGAAGCTAGGCATGAAAAAGCGAAAAAAGTATCCCCAGCACCAATTGTATCTACAATCTGGCTGTTAAAAATTGGTTGTCGACAAACTATTTTTCCATTAGTATAAATTGCTCCACTTTTTCCTAGAGTAATGAATAAATCATCTGAATTTAACTCATAGTTATATAATTTTAAAACTTCACTATCGTCAATAAAGTTTAATCGCTTATTTAGTTGTAAAGATGCTTCCCTTTTATCTATGCAAACTATCTTTTTACTATAATTTTTCCATTTAGAAATTCTATTAAATCCAAAATTGTTTGAATTTGTTTGACACATAAGACAGAAGCCATCTGGAATGTTAAGGTTGTTACAAAAATTATGTCCGAAATCAGAGACAATTACGATATCAAAATCCGATGTGTTAATGTTAATTTCGGGAAAATTATCAATTTCAAATTTGTTTATTTCAACATGTACTTGTCGGTTGTAAGTTTCCACATATCTAGTTTTTATTATTTCGTTATTGCTGTTACTAATTAGTTTTACTTCTTTAACGAAATCCAACAGATGCTCTGCAATAATTGATGCCCCACCTTTTTGTATTTCTACCTTACCATTTAGCTTGAGAGATGAGCATGCTGATTTCATTGATTGGCCTTCATATTCTACAGCTATAAATTGATCTACGATCGTTTCGCCGATTACTAGGATTCTAAGATCTTTTACTTTATTACAAAAATCATCAATTAGGTTTAGCATTTTCATTTTGTTTAAGATTTGTTAATATATTTTTTACATCAGCAATTGAAAATGCGTACTCGAGCTTGTATTTTTCACCCATGTGCCTTCTAAGTCGTCGATCCTTCTTGATGTTTGAATAATCAATTTTTCCTTTTAGCAATAAAAGCACTCTAGTATCGGTGTATACTCCAAGATAATGAGTGCCTGACAGTTGAGTAAGGATCATATCTGCGTGGATGCATTTATCTATTATAATAGTGTTATCAGAGGATAAAATTACTTCGACATTATCCTCGGATTCTAGTTTATGACTAAAAGCTGGGTGTCCCAAAACATAGATTTTATGAACATATTCTTTAATTTCACTAATTAATTCTGAAAAATTCCAGTCTTCTCCTCTGACTGGAGAATATGTACCTTTTTTTCTAGCAAAAAGAACAATGGAACTGAAATGATTTATTTTATTAATTTTATTGAATTTAAATGTTTTAATGAATCCATTTATGTATTCCCATCTACAAAAAGTATCAAAGTAGAACGAGCGGGTTCTAATATCCCAAAAAGCAAGATTTGAATTTTTTGCCAAATAAACGAATTCATCTATAACTGGCTTAATATCTGCGGGATATATTTGATCATTGCATTCGGGTGATATTTCTGAATAGAAATCTCTTAACTTGAAGTAATTGGAAACTATTAAATGGTTATGATTATCGTAAAAATATGGTAAATGGATTACAGGGCCACAATAATGAACTTTCACTCCTTTTGAATACATATATGAAAGAAATGGAACTACATGGCTTAGTAAATGTCCAAATTCTCCGACAAATGGCCCAAAGTAGCATTCTTTGTGGTATAATGTATATGCCCACAGATAGTAACATTTTAGATAATTTTTAATTCTGATCAAATTAAATTTAAAATTTCCAGAAAAATATTTAATTAAAAAAATCATTATTTTATAATTTATTGAAAAATCATTACGAGTTCAATATATCTTGAACCAAAGTTTTGCGTAAAGTTAAAATTGGGTTGCGAAAAATCAAATCCAAGCGAGTTAATATTATAAGTTAGTATTACATGCAAGTTCATAGGATATTTTAAGACTTGCAGTCAGTAGTGTTACGAAATTGTAAAAATTGAAAGTAATAGTATTAAAGATCAATCATTTGCGATTAATAAATTTTAAAATTGAGTCGAAATCGTCGCCTACTTGAAATCATTGGAAATGATTGTTAATCGTTCTTTTCAGAGCGATTTATTAAATTCCTGCGCAACGCTAGTGACCTGCAATATTTAATTTTGAGAATGATCACTAAAAGTAACTGATAATTTGTTATATACTTTATGCCTTAATGCTTTTCGGAATAATTCTCCAATCATTTAATCAGGTTTAGTTTTATACTATACCGAGCAGAGATATTAACTAGAGTCTCTTGTTTTATTTAATTATATACCTATATCCTTTGACTTGCAGAATCGTACAACGTCAACTATCTTGTAAATATTTATATAATGATGTTGAGATATTATTTTTCTTTGCGAAACAATGGTTGATTGGGTGCTAATCACTGGGAGATCATGGATATCTAGACTTAGAACCTTAAGACAGTGAGCCCCATTGATGATAATTCTTTGCTAGTCTCAATTTGCTATTAAAATCATTTGGTCCTTAACATAATCAGTCATAAGCTAATCGAGAGTCATTTTACATCCCACCTTTAATTGCGAGAAAAGCACAAATGATTTAAAAATCCTTTAGCATCGAGGGGTCTCTGCTCTTTACGATATTCTTTTAAGACTCTGTTATGCAAGTACCGTTTTGCATCTTCCTCACGAATCAACACTTGAAGAATTTCTTCTTATAAATATCCAGTGTTTAGAATTAGTTTGACTACTTTATGAGCGTATTGATAAAGCTAAAATCCTAAGTGTTTCATGTTAATATTTCTTCCACACTACCTTATTCACAACTCCCAAATAACTTTGAATGATCTTTATCACTTTGTCACTAACATTCTCATCAGAATAATCTGGAACTGGTACTCCCTGATCTCCCATAGCGTTCATCTGAACAGCTGTATCCACAGCTTGTAGTAATAACGTTTCATTAATACCGGCTAGTATAAAACATGCTTTGTCTAATGCTTCTGGCCTTTCTGTACTGGTCCTTACCGCCACAGCAGGAAATGGGTGGCCAATGGAAAGGAAATAAGAACTTTCTTCAGGCAAAGTACCACTATCAGATACGACTGCATATGCATTCATCTGCAAACTATTGTAATCATGAAATCCCAATGGTTCATGTTGAATTACTCGTTTATCTAGTTTAAATCCGTTTTCATTAAGACGATTTCTTGATCGCGGATGACATGAGTATAATATGGGCATATCATATCTAATTGCCATTGAATTAATGGCATTGAATAGTGACAGAAAATTTTTCTCTATGTCTATGTTCTCCTCACGATGTGCAGATAAAAGAATGTATTTACCTTTTACCAATCCAAGGCGGTTATGAATATCTGAAGATTCAATTTCCGGTAAATTGGAATGCAGCACTTCGGCCATAGGCGAACCGGTTACAAAAGTACGTTCCTTGGGTAATCCATTTTCGTCCAGATATCGCCGTGCATGTTCACTGTAACAAAGGTTAACATCGGAAATGATATCAACGATTCTGCGGTTTGTTTCTTCAGGTAAACACTCATCTTTACATCGGTTTCCGGCCTCCATGTGAAAAATTGGAATATGCAATCGCTTAGCAGAAATTGCAGACAAACAACTGTTCGTGTCCCCTAAAATTAAAAGAGCATCCGGTTGTATTGCGACCATTAGCTTGTAACTGCAATTGATGATGTTCCCTATGGTTGAACCCAGATCATCTCCTACAGCATCCATGTAAACTTCGGGTACTGATAGTTTGAGATCCTTAAAAAACACCCCATTCAGTGTATAATCATAGTTTTGCCCTGTGTGTGCTAGAATGGTATCAAAATATTGCCGGCATTTTGGAATTACAGCTGCCAGCCGTATTATCTCTGGACGGGTCCCGACAATTATCAGCAATTTAATTTTGCCGTTGTTTTTGAATCTAATATCTGAATAATCTAACCTGATTGCCATTGATTTATCTTTTAGACCTGCTCAAAAAAAGTATCTGGTTTTTCGGGATTGAAAGCTTCGTTGGCCCACATTAATGTAACCAAATCATTATCTCCCATATTTTCAATGTTGTGAGTATACCCTGTAGGGATATCAACCACTTCAATCTTATCACCCGACACGAAATATTCAATAACTTTTGAATCCTGATCATCCATTTTCCTGAAACGAATTACTCCCTGCCCACTAACTACAACAAATTTTTCGCTTTTCGAGTGATGCCAGTGATTGCCTTTCGTAATATGAGGTTTACTTATATTTACAGAGAATTGCCCGTGATTGTTGGTGCGCATTATTTCGGTAAAACTACCTCTGCCATCAATGTTCATTTTCAAGGGATAAGAAAATCTATCAATAGGCAGATAAGATAAATAAGTGCCGTAAAGCTTATTGGTAAATGGATTCCCCATATCGGGGATTTGAAGAGTTTTGGCAATTTCTTTGAATGAAAAAAGAATATCAACAATCTGTCCCAGGGTGGCATTATGAGTGACTGGGACAAAACAAAGATCTCCTTCACAATGCTCCTTCCCTTTAAGTGCAGCAATCATCTCTTCAACCAGATCATCAATATATACAAGATTGAGCTGGTTTTCACGATTGCTTATCGTGATAGGGAGATCATTCGCAATGTTGTAGCAAAAAGTGGCAATGGCACTGTTGTAGTTCGGCCGGCACCATTTCCCAAAGACATTCGGAAATCGATAAACAAGGACTTTGACTCCAGTTTCAATTGAGTACCTGAACATCAATTCTTCCCCAGCCTTTTTTGATCTGCCATAAGCATTATCAAAAATAGCCTGGGAGGAAGAGCTCATCATGACAGGACAGGTGTTACGATATTTCTTTAAATTTACAAGTAAAGTATTGGTAAATCCGAAATTCCCTTTCAGGAATTCTTCCTCGTGTTCAGGGCGATTAATACCAGCCAGGTTAAATACGAAATTTGCATTTTTACAATATTCCTCAAGAAGCTTTATCGGTTTATCAATATCGTACCTATAGATTTCATCAATATTAATCTCTCCGAACGACTTGTCTTTCCCCTCTTTTATATTCCTGAGTTGAGCACAAAGATTTTTCCCAATAAAACCATTGGCGCCGGTTACCAAAATATTCATCATCCTAAATTGCTTCAAGATCCTTCCTGATCTCATTTAGTTGAAGTAATAAAAGCTTGATCTCTTCAAGGTTTAGACGCTTTGTACTATGAGAAGTATAATCCTTTGCTGCAGCGACCCTCTCTTCACCTTCGGAATAGTATTGTCCATAGTTAAGATCCCGGTTATCAGACGGTATTCTAAAATAATCGCCCAGATCAACGGCTTTTACCATTTCTTCCCGGTTCACCAAAGTCTCATAAAGTTTCTCTCCGTGTCTTGTTCCAATAATTTTAACAGGATTGTTGGCTTTATAAAGGGATAGCATCGCCGTAGCCAATTCACCCAAAGTGGCTGCTGGTGCTTTTTGAACAAAAATGTCGCCATTCTGACCATGCTTAAATGCAAAGAGTACAAGATCCACTGCACTTTCAAGAGTCATCATGAATCTTGTCATATGTGGATCGGTAACAGTTAGCGGTAATCCTTTTTTTATCTGATCAACGAACAAAGGAATCACAGATCCACGGGAAGCCATTACGTTACCATACCTGGTTCCACAAAAAAAGATACCGCTCCCATTAAGGTTCCTGCTTTTTGAAACCATTACTTTTTCACTCAGTGCCTTCGACATACCCATTGCGTTGATAGGGTAAACAGCTTTATCAGTGCTAAGAACGATCACTTTTTTAATCCCATGCTCGAGGGCGCTGTCCAGCACATTTTCACATCCGAAGACATTGGTTCGTACCGCTTCAATTGGAAAAAACTCACAGGAAGGAACCTGCTTGAGAGCAGCAGCGTGAAAGATAAAATCAACACTGTGCATTGCACTGTCAATACTCCTTTTATCTCTTGTATCTCCAATATAATACTTGATTTTTTCACTCTGGTATACCTGCCGCATGTCATCCTGCTTCTTTTCATCCCTTGAAAAAATCCTGATCTCCTTTAACTCGGAATTCAAAAACCTTTTCAAAACGGCATTACCGAAAGAACCGGTCCCACCAGTAATCAACAAGACTTTATCTTTGAACATAGCTTATGAAATTTTGTATTTAGCTTAAGTTCGTTCTATTTGATTGATTTCCAGATTAAAAATACCCCCATCTTATTCATAAGATACGGCTTTTCCTGCTCTTCATCGAGAAGCAGACACTGGATGTTACGATGCACCAGCTTTTCGACCTTTTTAATACAGCGTTGCAGGAATGTTTTATCAATACCAGTCCCAACTAGCACAAGTTCTAGATTGTGTGTTTCAAGGCCCATGGCCATGTCTCCGGCAAGGTAAGCTCGTTTTACAGGTCCCACACATTTTATGACCTGGTCAACCACAAGAAATCGAGACGGACGAGACGGTCGTGATGGTCGAAACGGCGGGATTTGTCGATTGTCTCGAATGTCTCGATCATCTCGAACATTTCGATCATTGCGTTCATCACGATCATTACGAATTTATTAACAATGGTATCACCTTTTGGAGGTGAAAACGATTAAGGGATTGAGGCGATACG
>Ga0172370_10010504_pt1 | contig 10604 bp, 12 predicted proteins | sample LakKiv5m_FD_114538 | JGI IMG/M metagenome (GOLD analysis project Ga0172370, IMG submission 114538) | Freshwater microbial communities from Kabuno Bay, South-Kivu, Congo - kab_022012_11.5m | ecosystem: Environmental > Aquatic > Freshwater > Lake | place: Democratic Republic of the Congo...
CACTGTATCATATTCGCTTTTCAGTGTAATCATAGTATTCTTTAATGTTCCCCATACTGTAAGCATTCCTTCTATATCTCCTTCGCCTGAACTTACACAACTTGGGTCATTTGGTATATTAGTGCATAACCAAGGCGAAATATTATTTGCATCAGGATGAGCATTAGGCGGTGAGTTTAGTGCATCAGTATGATAATACAAAAATGGCTGCGCCCAACTTGCTACCCGTGGATTACTATTATCATTAAATTCATTTCCAGCTCTAACATCATCATCTACATCACATCCCGTTCCCTGCGGACCAAAAGAATAGCCAGGGTTTTCAGGGTTTATAAACCAATCAAAGCTATTATCATTACTTCCTCCACCATAAGTATTGCAGCTTATCTTGAGTGCGGGGTTATCAAGCTCCACCTGGTTACCAATAGCAAACTTGTTAAAAGTATTATGATGCACCTTCCCGCCCCCTGCCCAGGCTTCATTAATAACACCTAAATTCCAGCCCGAACCTCCTCCGTTAAAAATGTTATCACTGATGTCAAAGTCTATGCCCCGCTGCCCCGGATGTTCCTGCATTTGTTGAAGGCACGTGTGCGCTGGTCGGGATTTGCAATCCCGACCGTTGAGAACAAGCATTTGCAATGCGCTCATTATCCATAACAATAGTTTAATTTCTTTTCAAAAGTACTAATTTTGAAAAGAAATTAAACAACATGGGCTTTCACTATAAAATCACCGAAGGTAACGCCTACTTCTTAACCCTCACCGTTGTAAACTGGATAGACGAATTCACTCATTAAAACCACAAAGTAGCATTAGTAGAAAACCTCGAATACTGAAAGAAAAACAAAGGACTTGTTATTATTGCATGGTGCCTTACCCTTTTCTATAAAAGCCCTGCCTTTTTCCATAATACCAATGGTTTTATATATAAAGGTTCAGGGTTTATATATAAAACCTAAGGGTTTTTCTATAAAGGTTCCGGGTTTATATATAAAGGCAGTGGGTTTATATATAAATGTTCAGGGTTTATATATAAATCCTAAGGGTTTATATATAAAGGCAGTGGGTTTATATATAAATGTTCAGGGTTTATGTATAAAGGCAGAGGATTTATATATAAATGTTCCGGGTTTGTATATAAAGGCAGTGGGTTTGTATATAAAGGTTCAGGGTTTATGTTCTTCTCTTGGAATTTGGATTTTGGAGCTTGGAGCTTCCTTTTAATGCTTTTTTTGTTTTGGCATAATAATTGGATTTACAGGCAGCATTAATATAAACCGATGAAACATTTCTACCACAAGTCAAGATAAGCCGTCTGCTCACGCCTTAGAGCGTGACCGGGTAAAAAAACACGTTGGTTCAGCGTGCCGGATGTAGGAAATGTGAAGTACTGAAACAGGCGGATAAATACACTTGTAAAAAGGAGACTATTAAGATGGCTATTAAAACTGTGAAAGTGGTGGTTCCTACCAATCCAAAGGAAATCATAGACCTTGCGAAATTAGTTTATGACAAGCATGTGGCAGATGGAATGTCCAGTCCGCTGAATGACGTTAACATGGCAGATATGGAAGGTAAAAGAGCGAGTGGGGAAGTGTTTGATGCATTGTCAGTGAAGTTGCACAAGGACGCTGTTACTGCTACGGAGAATCGTGATCTTGCGCTTGGTTTGAGTGAAGAGCAGAACAGTGAAACGACAGGAACGGTTGATTTTTACCTGCGCTCGGTGATTGATGTGTTGCTGGGTAAATTCAGAGGCAACGAGCAGAAGCTCGGTGACTGGGGATTTACAGTGGTGGAAGGCACCCGCAAAGGAAGAACTAAAAAACCTGGCGGTACTGATCCTGGAACGCCTCCGGCACCTGTTAACCCTGCATAACCTTGTTATGCGGCAAAAACAAAAGCCCCGCCTTTGAACCTGGCGGGGCTTTTTCTTTTCTCAGTGAACAAATGAACATTTATATATGTGCTGTCCTGTGGTTTATGTTTATAACTGAGGCAGGTGTTTTTTGTTCTCCTCGTTTTTAAGCCCTAACTTCAACCCCAAGATTTATTTTTTTTAATGGCAAAATTAGTCCTTGACTGGAAAGAAGAAAAAGAAGATTCCTTTGCTGTTATTGGCATCTCGTGCCACCAGAAAGATTACCGCCTTTGCTGGGAAATCAATAAGCTATTAGGAATTGATATGCAGAAAGAAGAAGATATTCCCGGTCCGGGAAATGAAATTTCTTTTTCACGTTATTATTTTAACAACGAAGATTTTTTGCAGGAGTTCTATTTGCTCACCAACAAAATAGGGAAAATATATTTTGCACCTGAACTGAAACAGGCTGATTATATTTTGCAGGTATATGGTTTGAACAGCGAAGCTGAAAGCGATGACCTGGTTCAGAAAATAAACAGTATCCCGCAGGTGCTGATGGCATTTCCTTTTAACCCGGAGAACCTGAAATACGGGCACCCGCTTTTTTATACTGCCATTCAAAAGAAGAAAAAAGAGGAAAAAGAAGATTTACTTAAAGCATTCAGGATAAAATAAAAGACAAAATGAATTTCCACAAAACAAAAATCGTCACCACCATAGGTCCCGCTTCTTCATCTTATGAAACACTGAAAGAAATGGCGGAAGCAGGGATGAATATCTGCAGGCTCAATTTTTCACACGGAAGTTATGATTTCTACCGCAATATTATTGACATCATCAGGAAGCTGAATACTGAAAAACCTTACAACATCGGTATTATTGCTGACCTGCAGGGACCAAAGATCAGGATTGGCGAGATGGAAAAGAACAGCACCGGGGCTGATGAAATTGAATTAAAAAATGGGGATGAAATTGTTTTTACCACGCATGAATGTCTTGGAACAAAAAAGAAACTTTATCTCACCTACCGGCAATTTCCTTCGGATGTAAAGGTGGATGACAAGATACTGATTAATGACGGGAAAATTGTGATGAGTGTTATTGAAACAAACCGGAAAGATGAAGTGAAAGCGCTGGTTACGCATGGCGGAATATTGTCTTCAAAAAAAGGGGTTAATCTTCCGAGCACAAAAATTTCTTTGCCCTGCCTTACCGACAAAGACAAAAAAGACCTGGAATTTGCTTTGAGCTTTGACGTGGAATGGATAGGACTTTCATTTGTGCGCTCAGCAGAAGATATTATTGAACTGAAACAATTAATTGCCGCACACGGAAAAAGCACCAAGGTAATTGCAAAGATTGAAAAGCCTGAAGCCATACAGGATATTGACCTGATTATAGCCGAAACCGATGCCATCATGGTTGCACGCGGAGACCTGGGTGTAGAAGTGCCGATGCAAAAAGTTCCGGTGATACAGAAATTGGTTGTTAAGAAATGCCTGGAAGCTGCCAAACCGGTGATTATTGCAACACAGATGATGGAAAGCATGATTACCAATATCAGTCCGTCACGAGCAGAAGTAAATGATGTTGCCAACTCTGTGATGGATGGCGCTGACGCACTCATGCTCAGCGGTGAAACCTCAGTAGGAAATCATCCCGCAAAGGTGGTGGAAGCCATGCGTTCCATCATTGATTACATTGAAGGGTTTGAAGATATTTACAACCGCGAGCATCTTCCTGTTCCGGGAACCGAACGGTTTCTTTCAGACTGTATTTGCTACAATGCAAGCCTGCTGGCAAAACAAACCAATGCCGCAGCTATCATCACCATGACACACAGCGGCTATGCAGCTTTCAAGGTTTCAAGTTTCCGCCCGAATACCAATATTCTTATTTTCACCGACAACCAGAGCATACTGAATATGCTTAACTTAGTCTGGGGCGTACGCGGGTTTTACTACGATAAATATGTAAGCACCGACCATACTTTTGCTGACACAAAACTTCGCCTGAAAAAAATGGGACTGCTGAAAGAAAAAGATATTGTCATCAATATTGCCAGCATCCCTATCAGCGAGCGCGGATTAGCCAATATGATTAAGGTTAGTTACGTTGATTAAATATTATAACGTTGTGTTCCGGGTATTTCAAGAATAAGATCAGCCCCGTAAGCCAGCGATGGAGTCATATACCCGGCTTTGAAATTTCCGGTTAATACTTTTTCTGCAATAAGTATCGCGGTTGCCGCTGTGAGCGAATAGCCTTCAGGTGTTTTAAGTCCGGCTGATTTCTTTATTCCTTTTTCGTTTTCAACTTCTCCGTAAAAAATACTATACCCGGTTTTGCGTTCATTTTCGTCAGGTCCGGGTTTGCGTTTCATTACCTGTGCTTTCATATATTTCTGAACCACTGAAGAGGATAACAACCAACCAATATGATTTCCCAGTTTCATGGATTTAACCATGGAAGGAGAAGCAGACATGTAGGTTTCAATATTCGGAATACCGGTGCTGTAATATGCTGTTGAAACATCTCCCCAGGGAATAGTGGCGCAAATGATTTTCTTATTTCCGAAAGGGAATTCCTGCACCCGGTGAGCGTTGGCTACTTTAATGATTTCTTCATTCTTTCTCACTGCTCCTCCTGCACCAAGATTTTCTACCATGGTAAGTGAAGTGCCTCTCGACATTCTTCCCAAACTTGTAAATGCAAGTTTTAAATGTGTGGCTTCAGGCAATTGCTGTTTCAGGTAAGCAGCAAGGCAATCGCTCGGCACCACATCAAAACCTGTTCCGGGCATCAGCATTATTCCTGCGCTCTTAGCTTTTTCGTTCATGGCTGCCGCGCCTTCAAATACCGCTATCTCGCCTGTGATATCAAGATAATGAGTTTGTGTTTCAAGACAGGCATTTATCATTTGCTTATAAGTATGCGCAAAAGGTCCGGCACAATGCAGCAACACTTTTTTGTTTTGAAGGCAGGCAGAAAGTTTTTTCTTTTCGTTCACATCAAACACAACATATTCTAACCCGAAACGGTTGGCAATCGCGCTCAGCTTTTCTTCATTTCTTCCGGCAAGCAAGGGTTTCATGCCTTTCTTTACAGCGTTCTCAGTTATTAATTCACCGGTATAGCCGTAAGCGCCATAAATCATTAATCCTGTTTTTTCTGAATTCATAAGAATAATATTAGGGTGTAAAAGTCGTTTATTATTTTTATGGCATCAAATTTGACTTCTCCGACAAAAACTTTCATTATGAACTATTCTCACGAATTCCAATTATCAAAAATTATTACCATGAGTAAAAACTACAGAAATAAAATTATAATTCTTGCGCTCAGTATATCTATTGCGCTTGCTTCATGCACCACAGAACAGTCTTATGATTTTACAGGAACATGGTTTTGCGAAGAAGACAATTCTGTATTCGGACAATCACAATATAATGTAACGATTACCGAATCACCAACAAATAAGGATTCAGTCTTTCTTTATAATTTTAATGATCTTGGTCAAACTATTTATGCAGTAGGCATAATAAACGAAAACCATATTCAAATTAATACTCAGACAGTGGACAATCTGAACATTTCCGGATCGGGAATATTGAGCGGTTCAACAATTAACATGAATTACACAGTTTCTGCCGGAGGAATTCAAAATGTTACTGCGGTTTATACAAGATAATCATCATTATCTTCTTTATTGAGAAAATAATGCCTTCAATTCAGTAGCATCTTCAGGTTTCATTTTTCCTGCCAGTATTAAACTGAGTTGTCTTCTTCTCAAAGCACCGGCATATCTATCTTTTTCAAGTTGTGTTTCCGGCTCAATTTCCGGAACATTGATCGGTCTTCCAACCTGGTCAACAGCAACGAACGTGTAAATTGCCTCGTTGCTTTTTTTCCTTTCTCCTGTTACATTGTTCTCTACCCACACATCAATAAAAATTTCCATACTTGATGTGAATGCGCGTGATACTTTTGATTCAAGTGTTACCACTTCTCCCAATTTTATTGACTGGTTGAAGTTTACGTTGTTTACTGATGCTGTTACCACTACCCGCCCGCAATGACGTTGTGCAGTTATAGCTGCGGCTATATCCATCCAGTGAAGGAGCTTACCTCCCATCAGGTTGCCAAGTGTATTGGTATCGTTGGGTAAAACCATTTCTGTTAAAATAGCTAATGATTCTTTTGGAGTTTTCTTTTTCATGCTCTTGTATTTTGGCGCAAAGATATAAACTGTCAGTTCGGGCGTAGCCGGGAACAAAAAATAAAAAAATAAAACCCCGGCATTTTGGACCGGGGCTTTATTTCTCCCTTTAGGGAAATGATGAGGGACTCTTTTCTTAGTTCACTACCACCATTTTCTTTGTAAGCCTGTTTCCGTTGGCTTTTAAAGAGTAGTAATAAGTTCCGGCAGAAAGTTTACTGCTTTCAATATTGATGCTGTGACGTCCGGCAGCTTTTTCGCCTTCATTAACCACAACTGCTTTTCTTCCATGAACATCAAAAATTTCTAACTGAACATTATCACAGTATTTTTCCAGTTCATATTGTATAGCTGTGTTTCCGTTCATCGGGTTTGGTTTGTTTTGGCTCAGTTTCATTCCGTTGAAAAACTCAGGGCTGTCAATGCCGACAAAGTTTTCATCAATTACTGCAAAAATAGCGATGTCATTGTTTACATCACCTGTTCCGCTTTGGCTGAAAGCAAAGTCTGTAACATACCATGCGCCCTGGTATTTATGGAAAGCATAATCCAGTTCGTCAGCATCTCCAATCTGATCGCACAAAAGACCTGCAGTATCCTGGGCAGTATTCAGGTTAGAGAAATCCACTGAAATTGCGAAATCAGTACCATTGATGAATACAGGGGTAGGAAAAGTAACTACATTCCAGTTTCCGAAGGTTGTATCAATATCATCGAAGAATAAATCAACTGATGCCTTCAATTGGTTTGGTCCCGGAGAGTTCATAGCCTGACCACCAGCACCGTCTGTATTTCTTGCTTTGTTTTCTGCCATAGTCCAGGCTTTAACTACACATTTTGAAGTTCCGCTTCCTGATACGCTGGTTTTGCCAACAAAGAGAAGTAGCGCTTCTTCAATTCCCAAGGTAGCCTGGTTGATGTTAAGATAACCTTGCGCACATTCATTTAAACCATCAAGGTTGTTTCCATACACCCAACCGCCTCCGCTGTAACCAAAAGCTACAACTTCACCACTGATGCCCGCGAAATCGGGAGCATAGTTCCCGGAAACTGCCCACCCTGTTGTATCTGTAGGGGTTGATACATCAGCAGGACTGTTAACCGGAACAGGCATTACTCTTTTAACTTCCCCTCTGGGGCTTGCATTTTGCAGCGTTCCCTGTGCAAATAATGATGCACCTGAAAATAATATTGCTGCCATTAAGTAGATTTTTTTCATTTTTTTTTATTTATTAATTAATGTTTTGTTTTCTGAGAGCAAAAGTAAATCTTTTTTGTTCCAAACAAAATATCAATAAAATTAAAAATAAATGGTCATAATAATGTCAGACAAATTATTGGGTAATTTTAGCTGGTGAAAATCCTTAATATTGCAGTCCTAAAATTCAAAAACATGATATATCGTCCACGCAGAATAAGAAAGAATCCTATTATCAGGAATGCTGTTGCTGAAACCCGGCTGAGCAAAGAGATGTTTGTTTATCCTTACTTTGTGGTACCTGGAAAAAACATTGCTGAAGAAATAAAAGCCATGCCGGGGGTTTGCCATTTTTCAATTGACCTGTTATTAAAGGATGTTGAAAAAGGATTGAAAAACGGCATCAATAAAGTATTGTTATTTGGCGTGGGAGAAGAAAAGAAGGTGGATGCATCTTCTTCCTACAATAAAAACTCTATTGTTGCAAAAGCGGTTCGTGAGCTGAAAAAAAAATTCGGAGATGCACTTTATGTGATCACCGATATTTGTGTTTGCGCCTATACCACGCACGGACATTGCGGAATACTTGAACATGCTTATGTGCAGAACGACAAGAGTGTGGAAGTGCTGGCAAAAATGGCACTTGCCCATGCACAGGCAGGGGCTGATATGGTGGCTCCTTCTGATATGATGGATGGCAGGGTGCTTGCGATGCGGAACCTTTTAGATAAAAATGGTTTTGAGAATACCGCGATCATGTCTTACTCCACCAAGTTCGCCTCCGCATATTATGGTCCTTTCCGCGAAGCAGCAGATTCATCGCCTTCCAGTGGCGACCGTAAATCATACCAGATGGATTTCAGAAACGGAAGAGAAGCCTTAAAGGAATCGCTGATGGATGAAGAGGAAGGCGCGGATATCCTGATGGTGAAACCGGCACTCGCTTATCTTGATGTAATAAAGGAATTGAGAGATAACACGCTGTTGCCCGTTGCCTGTTATAACGTTTCAGGTGAATACAGCATGGTGAAAATCGCTGCCAAACACGGTTTGGTTGATGAACAAAAAATTGTGATGGAGAATATGTTCGCCTTTGCCCGTGCCGGAGCGGACATTATTATTACCTACCACGCAAAAGATATTGCAGGGAAAGGCTGGCTTTAATTTTCCTCGATAGGTGTTGATGAATCAAGTGATGAAGGTTTATCAACCTCAGTAACTCCACCCGAAACAATAAATTTCATAATCTCAGAAGAAGGCGCTTCCAGTTCATGCACATTTTTTTCAGGAACGATAAAAAGATTTCCTGAAAAGGCGTAAGAGTGCGGAAAGTAAACGGCTACAAACCCTGATTGAATATTCAGTTCTGTTAAATCTTTTTGGGTAATAAATCCTAATTTGTAAACTTCAGAAAGTTCATTCATCTTCACCATCACCGGTTTCCCGAAACGCTGTTTATTACCAACAAAAGCAGAAATTAAATCTTTAACCGAGCCATAAACTAATTTAACAAGAGGCACACGTTCAATCTGCTCATCTAAAAAAGAAAACACCGTACTTGAAATAAAACGGGAGCCGATATATCCGGCAAGCGTTAGGGCAACAATAAGGATCAGTATGCCCACCCCAGGTATTTTCATGGGAATCAGGTCGTCAAAAAAGCTGTCGAAAAAGACAAAAATTTTATATACCACTGCAATTGTCACTGCCACCGGGACCACATACAGCATCCCTTGAAAAAAATAGCGTAGAAGTTTTTTTAAGAACATTGTTTTTATGTTTAGTTAATCATAATTGAGCGGCAGAACAGGTGATTTTTTCACTTCGCTGAGAATGACATTCGTCTGCATCTGTCCTATTTCAGGGATTTTGCTTAACTTATCTCCGATCAGTTTTTCAAAAGCCGTTATATCTTTTACTACTGCTTTAAGTAAATAATCGAAATTACCTGTTACCTGGTAACACTCTACAATTTCATCAATTTTTTCAATCTGTTTTTTAAAATTGGAAATGGCATTATCTTTCTGCTTTACCAATGAAATCTGGATCATCGCTTTAATTCCGAGTTCAACAAATTTTTCTTCCACCACTGCGTGATAGCTTTTGATAATGCCTGAATTCTCTAACTTTTTCACCCGTTCAAAAGTTGGTGCAGGTGAAAGCCCGATTTCGTTTGAGAGCTGCACATTAGTCTTGCGACCGTTTTCCTGTAATAATTTAAGAATTTTTAAATCAATTCTGTCAAGATTTAATTCCATAAAATATTTTGATTTGAATAGAATTTACAAAACAATATTTTTTATAACGGGGATAAAACTAAGAATAAAAAAATAATATTCTGAAATCACCTGAATAAATCAGAACTAATTCTGTCAGCTATCAGCTTGCCTTCTGTGGTGAGAATAAGACGATTTTCTTTATATAAAATTTTACCTTCAAGAAAATAACGGCTTACGACAGGAATAAACGGATACAGAAAATACTTGCCAAATTCTTTTTCTATTATCTCAAGATTAATTCCTGTTGAGGTTCTCAAACCTGTCATAATATATTCATTGAATTTTTGTCTTTTTGTAAGCATTTCTTTTTCGCAGGGAATAATATTTTCCGTTATTGATTTAATATACCTGAAGTTATTTGAAACATTCCACTGCCTGGATTTTCCGTTATAAGAATGTGCGGAAGGACCAAGCCCGATATATTTTGTTCCATTCCAGTAATTACTGTTGTGAAGAGAATAAAATCCCGGTTTTGCAAAGTTTGAAATCTCGTATTGTTCGTAACCGTTTTTTGCGGTTTCTTCCATCAGGATTAAGAACTGTTCAGCCGATTGCTCTTCATCCACAGGCTTAATTTCCCCTTTTTTGATGTAGCTTTCAAGCGGTGTTTTATTTTCTACCGTGAGAGAATAGGATGAAAGATGGGGAATGCTGAAATCAAAAACTGTTCTAAGATTCTTTTTCCATTTTTCATTCGTCAAACCAGGAGTTCCGTAAATCAGGTCAACGGTAATATTTTCAAACCCTGCCTGCAAACTTTCCTTAATACATTGTTTTGCCTGTGCAGCGTTGTGAGCACGATTCATCAGTTTCAGATCATCATCAAAGAAACTTTGAATACCAATGCTCAGGCGGTTTACAGGTGATAATTTCAGTTCCAGCAATTTTGTTTTTGTCAAGTCATCAGGATTTGCCTCCAGCGTAATTTCAGCATTTCTACTTATACGAAATGTTTCAAACAGTGTATCAAATATCCTATTAAGTTCTTCACCTGAAAGCAGCGAAGGCGTTCCGCCACCTAAGTAGATTGTTTCAATCAGC